>Ga0209181_10004767_pt1 | contig 19941 bp, 14 predicted proteins | sample MAT05_FD_187208 | JGI IMG/M metagenome (GOLD analysis project Ga0209181, IMG submission 187208) | Freshwater microbial communities from Lake Fryxell liftoff mats and glacier meltwater in Antarctica - MAT-05 (SPAdes) (version 2) | ecosystem: Environmental > Aquatic > Freshwater > Ice > Liftoff... | reverse complement strand
TGAGAATAACTTAATTGAATGATTTTATCTATAAATTTAATAAATTATAATTCCAATTCAAAACAAATCTAGGCCATAAAATTCACTTAATTTTATCCCTAAAAGGGGGTATTTTTGTAATTATGGTTTTAATATTTTTGATAATTTAATTCAACTTTCAAAATGAAGAAGTCATTAGCCTTTTTGTTCCTCCTATTATTAAGCTTCCAGATAAAATCCCAGACCGTCATGAATCTGGATAGCCTGCTGAGTTTGCTGCCATCAGTAAAACAAGATTCGAATGCGGTAAAACTCTATTTAAATATTGGGGAGCAGTACGAAACGAACAATCCGGAAATTGCAAAACAGTATTACCGGCAAGCCGGTATATTAAGTTCCCGGATTAATTATGTACAGGGATTTTGCAAATATGCTTCTAACTACACGGCAGTATTAATCATGCAGGGCGAAATTGATTCATCTTTAATTATTAATCAACAATCGCTTGAGGCAGCGCAATCTATTAAAAATGAAATGCTAATTGCCAAGAGTCTGTTCAATATTGCCAATTGCTATAATTACAAGGAACAATACGAAACAGCTTTAGATTATTATCTTAAAATAACTCCATATTTTGAAAAGCTAAACAACAAATCTTATCTGTCTCTGCTGTACGATGTTATGCAAATAATCTATCAAAATATGGAGCAGTACGATAAGGCAATTTTTTATGGTGAAAAAGCCCTGGCCTTGAGTTCTGACCAACCTGAAAGCAACAGCAGAGGCGTTATACTAATGAATTTGTCGATTAGCTACGCAAAGGCAAAACCACCAAAACCACAGAAAGCAATCGAAGGTTATATCGAATCTCTCCGAATAGCAAAACTTAATCAGAATCTTTATTTGGAAAGCAGTGTTTTAGTGAATCTTGCCGATCATTATTACCACATAATGGATTACGAAAGAGCAAGAGACTACTACACAGAAGTTTTACCTATACAGATTCGTATCGACGATCAACAGGGAATTTGCATGTCGAAACGAGGACTCTCTTACTATGAGTTGTACACTAAAAGATTCGATTCGGCTGAAGAGTTGCTCCTGCAGGCGTTGGCTATTGCAAAAGAGAATCATTTTCTAACAGAAGAAAAAGAATGTTTTTCGTCGCTTGCTGAAGTATATCTGTCCCGAAACGATTACCACCGGTATCACCAGTATGCCCAACAACACGATTCAGTGAGCAACATCATTATGAATGAGAAAATTCTTCGGGCAACTCAGGAACTTGAACTAAAATACGAATCAGTTAAAAAACAGTCGCAAATAAACATTCTCGAAAAAGATAAGAAACTACAAAAGATTTACTTCATCGGAATGCTTGGTGCGTCGATTTTTATAATCATTTTGGGTTTCTTTTATTTCCGAAATCAGAAACGCAAACATCTTCTTGTTGAAAAAGATGCCGAGCTAAAAGCTCAGCAAATCAGCGAACTCGAAAAAGAAAAACAGCTTACAGCGTCACAAGCCTTGCTCGAAGGTGAAAGTGCAGAGCGAAAAAGACTTGCCCGTGATTTGCACGATGGACTTGGAGGAATGCTTTCAGTAGTAAAACTAAATTTAATCAATATGAAAGGGAACGCTATTTTACCCGAATCGGATGTGCCGGCTTTCCAGAATGCCCTCGAAATGCTCGACGGCTCCATCCGCGAATTGCGTCGCGTGGCTCATAACCTGATGCCTGAATCGCTCATGCGTTATGGTTTGAAGGCTGCTCTTACCGACTTTTGCAGAACGATTGATCATGTCGACCTTCATTTCTTTGGAGATGAGGGACGCATTGACGAAAAATTTGAAGTTGCCATTTTCCGTATTGCACAGGAACTGGTAAACAACGCCATCAAACATTCCGGTTCCAAGCAAATTAATGTTCAATTAATTCAGGAAAAAAATCGGGTTAATCTTGTGGTACAGGATAATGGTACCGGATTTGATACAACTACCCTCCAAACCGAAAAAACCACCGGATTCAGAAGCATTCGTTCCCGGGTTGAATCGCTTGGCGGACAGCTTGAGCTATCGTCTTTCCTGGATAAAGGCACTGAAGTTCAGGTAAATTTTAACTTTTAAAATTATACAAATGATTAAAGTAGGATTGGTTGACGATCATCCCCTGTTTCTGGAGGGACTGAAAAAACTAATTATTGAATCAGGAATTTTTGAAGTTCCTTTTAGTGCAAAAGATGGCAAAGAATGTTTGCATTCACTAACTTTTGAGCAGCCCGACGTTCTTCTGCTCGATATTAATTTACCCGATTACAGTGGAATTGATCTCTGCAAAGAAATTCACCAGCGCTGGCCAAAAATCAACATTATTGCTTTAACCAGTTTTGGCGAATACACCATTGTCAGGAAAATGCTCGAAAATGGTGCAAAAGGGTATTTGCTTAAAAATGCTATGCCCGAAGAAATCATTGAAGGAATAAAAGTGGTTGCTGGCGGCGATATTTTTCTCTGCCACGAAATCGATTTATTTATGAAACGCGATTCGTACCGCCATGTTTTTCTGACCCCCCGCGAAACCGAATTGCTCCGGCTGATTGTAAAAGGTTATACAAATCATGAAATTGCCTCGGAACTTTTTCTGGGCGTCGAAACCATTAACAGTTACCGCAAAAACCTGTTGTTTAAGCTAAACGCCAGAAACACAGCCGTTTTGGTTAAAATGGCGATTGAAGAGAAGCTGATTTGAGACAAGTTAAAATAGGGAAATTGACACTTCAAATTCAAAAGCATATTGGATACTTAAAATCGCTTTTTTTACTGCATCTTAGTCGTGTTGGCCCCCAAATTTGCACGTTTTATCCGTACCCGAATAAATATTTTGACAATCTCGTTAACCAGCAGCGGAACCAACCCTAAGGAAATTGCAATTAGCCAACCTCCCAAATCAAGCATTTGCAAATGAAATGCCCTTTGCATGAACGGAACACCGATTACGATCAATTGTAACAGTACGCCCAAAACAATTGCTCCAACCAGGTATTTATTGGAGAATACTCCAATCTGAAAAATTGATTTTGAACTGTTTCTGACAGAAAGTGAGAAAAACAACTGGCACATCACCAGTACCATAAATGCCATCGTGCGGGCATATTCAACCGTATTTTCTGGTGCTGTATGGTCAAACGGGCTGTATCCATGTTCGTAATAACCAAACCAGAAAGCCGCGATTGTTAACGCTCCAATTAATATACCGCCAAGAATAAGATGAAATCCTGCGCCTCCTGCAAAGAAACTCTCTTTTGCATTGCGTGGTTTTTCTTTCATAACGTCCGGATTTCCGGGATCCATGCCTAATGCAATGGCTGGAAAAGAATCGGTAATGAGGTTGATCCACAGCAACTGCGTAGCAATTAACGGGGCTTCCAAACCTATCAGCAGCGTAATAAACAGGGCAAGCACTTCGCCCAAATTGCAGGTAAGTAGAAAGATAACGGCCTTTTTTATGTTACTGTAAATATTTCTGCCCTGTTCGATAGCTGAAACAATGGTTGCGAAATTGTCGTCCATCAGAATCATATCAGATGCTCCTTTGGCAACATCGGTACCAGTTATTCCCATTGCCACACCAATATCGGCAGCATTTAGCGAGGGGGCGTCGTTTACCCCGTCGCCAGTCATGGAAACAATATTGCCATGCGACTTGAGCGCATGAACAATTTTTACTTTGTGTTCGGGAGAAACGCGTGCAAATACAAGATACTCTACAATCTTTTCAGCGAGTTCTTCATCCGAAAAGGCATCCAGTTCCTCGCCCGTGATGGCCTGACTAATTGAGTCAACCATTCCTAGTTCGCGGCCAATGGCGAATGCGGTATTTTTATGGTCGCCGGTAATCATGATGGTAGTAATGCCTGCAAGTTTTGCTTTTTGAATGGATTCTTTCACTTCATGCCGGGGAGGGTCAATCATTCCAACAAGCCCAACTAAAATCAGGTCTTTCTCCATTTCAGCGCCTTCAATAATGGAATCAACCGGTTTATAAGCTACCCCAAGGGTACGGAGTGCGTTGTCCGACATTTTATCTGCTGCGGCAAGGTATCTTTTTTTGTGTTCTCCAGTAATCTGAATTACCTTCCCTTTTTCTAAAACCCGTGTTGAAATTTTGATAAGATTACCAATTGCCCCTTTTGTATAAACAGTAAATCTTTCGTTTTCTTCACAGAGTGTTGACATTAATTTTCGGTCGGAATCGAAAGAAAACTCACCGACACGACTGGTCTGAGTAATTAATTTTTTTCTATCAATTCCCAAATCATCTCCCAGAAGCAACAATGCAATTTCTGTTGGATCGCCCGTTCCGAGATTGTTTTCGAAAGTTGCATCCGAGCAAAGTATCATGGCTTTGGCGAGCAATTTTACATCGATGGTAGAACTGTTTTTTGAATTACGTTCGACAGCTATTTCACCCTCCAGGTTGAAATAAGTCTTTACTGTCATTTTGTTCTGGGTAAGCGTGCCTGTTTTGTCGGAACATATAATATTTACAGAACCAAGGGTTTCAACAGCAGGTAATTTCTTGATAACTGCCTTTTTCTTCGACATGCCGGTAACGCCAATTGAAAGCACAACTGCTACAATAGCTGCAAGCCCTTCGGGAATAGCTGCCACGGCCAGAGAAACCGATAAAATAAACATTTCGGCCAAATCGCGGCCCTGAATTAATGCAATAACAAAAATGAGAACGCAGATTCCAATGGCAAACATTCCAAGCGTTTTCCCTAACTTATCCAACCTGATTTCCAAAGGTGTTTTCTCTTTTTTTTCGGTATTGATGAGAGTAGCGATTTTGCCAATTTCGGTAGTCATGCCAGTTTCAACCACTACGCCAATTCCTCTTCCATGTGTCACAAGGGTTGACATAAACGCCATATTCATACGGTCGCCCAATGGAGTTTTAAGATCACTGTGAATTTGTGATGCATCTTTATCGGCAGGTACGGACTCGCCGGTTAGTGCCGATTCTTCTATCTGAAGATTTGCAGACTCAATTAAACGAATATCTGCGGAGATGAAACGTCCGGCATCAAGAATTAGAATATCGCCGGGAACAACTTCATGTGAATTTACTTCTTTAACCTCGCCGTTTCGGCGCACAAGCGCTTTTGGAAACGACATTTTCTGAAGCGCCTCAATTGCCTTTCCTGCTTTCACTTCTTGTATTACGCCAAGAACTGCATTGGTAATTATGACAAGAATAATTATAGTGGCATCGATATACTCACCCATAAGTAGGGTGATGACCACTGCTGCAAATAAAATATAAATAAGCCACTCCTGAAGCTGGGCAACAAACAATTGGAAGATGTTCTTTTTCTTTTTCGATAGCAATTGATTCGCGCCGAATTTTTCAAGCCTGACTATTGCTTCCTCTTCTGAAAGCCCGGATAATGCATCGACATTTATTTCTTTAAGGACTTCTTCTATTGATTTGGAAAACCACATTTTCTGAGTTATTAATTAAGCCTGAAATCTCTGACAAAATTATGTTGGTAATCTAATAATTTTTCAAACGTCCAGTTATCGTTTCCAAAGAAGTTTTCAATTTGCCTATAGCGCCAAAAATAGCCTGTTCATGCGTATTTGCGTGGTCGGTAACAGCAATTGGTTTCATCCCTGCAAGACGGGCTTCTATCATGCAGCGCTTATCGTTTAACCCGTCTTTATTGCCATCTTCATCCGAAAGATGAACTTCAACCCTAGTTATCTGATGACTGAACCTGCTTAGATCTTCTGTTATTAATGAAGATGACGAAGCTATAAGATCTTCGCTTCTTGTTACATTTTTACCTGTATTAAATTGTATTTGCATTTTTTTATTAGTTAATAATGAAATAATACTTGGTTTCCATACTGAAAGAACAAAGTTCGGAACCTTGATGCGATAAGTGTTACAGAACTTTGGTAAAAGTTTACATACTTCACACATTCCACGGCGATTGCGAATTTTCCCGTTGTTTTATCCTCTGGGGTCGGGAAGGGTCAATTATTCCGACAATAGACTAGAACGGATATCCAATCGCTACGTTTAGAATCAGGTTTTCGTTTCTCCAACCGGAGCTCCTAAAATCAATTTCGTCCACCACCCATCTTTTGTTTTCTAGCAGCCATGGTTTTCGCAACGGCATTGCAAGATCGAATCGCAGGATAAAAAATGAAACGTCGATTCGCAGTCCGATACCAGCACCTAAAGCGAGTTCATTCATAAAAGTTGAGAATGAAAAAGGGGTTCCAATATTTGTAGAATTCGATTTTAACAGCCACACATTTCCGGCGTCAACAAACAGGGCTCCTTTAAAAAAACGATAAATTGAAAAACGGAATTCTGTATTAGCTTCCAGTTTTATATCGCCACCTAATTGCAGAAATCCAATTTCATCGGGAGTTTGGTAAAAGGTGCCCGGACCAACAGAATTAATATGAAAAGCGCGAATACTATTGGGCCCGCCACTGAAAAATTGTTTGGCGTAAGGCATAACTGCTGAGTTGCCGTAGGGCTTGGCTACTCCAGCAAAGCCGCGCAAAATCAATTTGTTTTTATCTCTGAAATTGTAATAGACACGGCCATCGACACTTGTTTCGATGAACTGAGAATAAACAGAACCGGCTACCTGATTGGGATTTTCGGAAGAAATATCTTCCCCTGCTATTTTTTTTGCCAGCGATAAGACATTTCCGGCCATCTCACCTGTAAAACGATAATAATATTGCAACTTTTTGCCCGGAACTAACTGATCGTTAAAAGTAAAGGAATAGCTTGCCCCGGCGATAAACTGTTCTTCGTAGCTTTTTTTCAAATACGGATTGGTATTTAGCAGAACTTCGAATTTAGGCGACTTATTTCCGAGCGAAGTATAACTTACATTCAACGGATTTAATTCGTGCTCTTTCCTGATGTCCTCCTTCCATTTATAGCCATAAACAAACTCAAATGTTTTCATATCGAAATAGTTGACTCTTCTTAAATAGTTATAAGCAACGATAAAACGAGTTTTAGGAATATACCGGCTGTAAGTTCTGATTTTGAAAGGTGCTATAAATCGAGGAAAATGCAGCTCTATCTGTGGATTAATGGAATATGAATAATATTTTTTTTCTGTACTATTCCATTGCGATTCAAATGAGCCCGACATATTGATATTCAGCAATTCGGCACCTTTAAAAGTATTTCTGTTCAGCAGGCTTAAATTCATCCTAGGACCGGTAAAATTGTTCGATTTTGAAACATATTCCATTTCTGTTCTGAACGTGCGTTTTGGCATTGGTGTCATTAAAATTGAAACGTCCAAATATCCTGATGCTGAAGTATCGCTGTCAGAAAATTTAACTCTCACAAATTTGAAATTATCAAGCGAAATCAGGCGGTTGAGGGTGATGTTATGATTTTCCCGTGAAAAGATTTCATTTTTTCGCAGGTAAACTGATCTTAATAATTCTTTTGGATTGATCCACTTCCCCGATTCATCCCTCACAAACTCTACGGTTTCAAAAAAAATGGTGTCTTTTCGTAAGTCTTCATCTTCCTGATTTAACGAATAATTCTGATCGATAAACACATGGTTGATGCGATAAACCCTTACAGCATTATCTGGAATACTGTCTTTTAAAGTCATTTTTAGGGTAATTGTATGGTTCGCATTCGAAGTGTCGGCTTTAAAAAGAAGATATTCGGGATCGAAATAAAAATACCCGTTGTTTTTAAGTAAAGCATCAATGCGCATCCTTTCCATTTCAAGTATGGCGAGATTATACTGTTCGCCAGGTTTTATTAGCGATTTTCTTTTTTCCTTCTGGATGGCTCCACTTAAACTATCATCTGATATGGCATATACAATATCATTAATTCTGTATGGCTGATGTATGTAGCTGGTGTAAATTATCTTTGCCGTATGCTTTTTTTCAATAATTTTTGAGTTGGTATAACTGTTGAAAATGCCGATGTTAAAAAGTCCAGCATCAATAAATTCGGCTGTAACCCCGGGTTTAATATCAGATATAAGAACGGGTGCTTCCCCTCTTTTTTTGAGCCGCTTTTTAAATTTGCTTTCAGGTGATTCGCCGGCTTTCAAATACATCCATAATTTAGGCCTCATTCCCAAAAACACTTTATTCGGCTCGGGACGAATTGCATTTTCAGCAGTATTTTTAATTAATTTACTGCTGATATTATTTGTAGATTTAAGTTTAATTTCTGCCCCGGTATAAAGTTTTTCTCCTGGAGGCAAATACCTTGTGCCGCTGCATGATGCAAGTAGCAGAAAACTGAAAATCAGGAAATATCTATTTCGGATTGAGCGTTTCATTCTATTTTTCCTTTTTCAATTTTTTGATTTTGTTTTTAGGTCGCTTCATGAATTCTTTCCATTTATCGAAATCGCGTACATAGATAATTCCTGCGCCAGTTTCAACAAACTGGCCGTCAATATCGCTTTCATACTGGTTTTGCCTGAATCCTTTCAAACGGTAACGGCCATCTTTAGTTAATTTATATTCCAACACAACATCGCTGGCAATGTCGCTCGCTGAGTTTTGTTTTGCCTTCTCCCCCTCAACTTCAACAGTGCCACCTAGTTGAACACTTAACCGCTCGTTAAAAAGTTGTTTCTTCAGTCCAATATCAACCTGAGTCCTTCCTTCTGCTTGTCCCGTTTCATACTGGTTAAACGATTGTATATCGAAATTTAAATCAACTCCGGGTAGCACATTCGAAGACCACTGATTTAATTGCTGCGATAACAATTTGCCCACTGTGGCACGAACAAAAGTTGAAGTTCCGCCAGCTTCAGTTTGCAGGGGATTTTCCTGAATAAATCTGCCCAAAACAAGCAATGCAAAAACCTGCTTGTTTAATGCCGACACATCTTCGTTCAGTAAAGTAAGTTTCTGATTCACAGCTCCATTCAGAATCCCTTTGTCTTCAGGTGGTAATTGTATTTCGAAGCCAATTTCCGGATGTAAAATATTTCCTTTTAATTTAAGAATAACCAAAAATAGGTAACGCTGTTTGTAAGCGTTTCTGTCGGTTTCCGACATGCCTGCCATTTGGTCGGACATCAAATCGATGGGTGAAGCCCGAACTGAATAGATTGCATCAATATCTACTTCAGCTTCCATCGGATCGCCATTCCAGATAATTGTACTTCCCTGATCAATATCAAATGTTCTTTTAACTACCGATTCAAGCGAAACCAGATAACTTCCATCGTTTAATTTGTATGTGCCGGTGAGGCTCATTTTTCCGCTTCTGTCCATGGTGAAACTTAATGCGGCTTCGCCTTTAACCACAAGGGAATCGCTAGAAGAGGGATCCATTAATAACCGAAGCGTTGCCTGTTTATCGATCTCAATTACCGAATAAATATCAAATCCGGTTAAGTTAGTTTTTTGTATTTGTATGTTATCTTCTCTGGCTAAAATAGGATGGAGTTTTTGTTTATTCTCAAATTCTATCACTCCTTCTCCTTTGTTAGTTGTGAGTTTATCTTCTGGTACTGCAAACGTAAAATTTGACCCTTTTTTCATTTTTAAAGTTGCATTGACAACCGGTAGCGCCATTGGTCCGGTTACATCAATTTTACTGTCGATGATCATTCGACCGAAGAATACTTTATTATCTTTTGAAGTGGTGTTGAACAACAAAAAATTGTTTGTGGATACCGATAATGCAAAAGCAAAATCCGTAAAATGGTTCATGTTTACTGCTCCGTTAATTACAGCGGAATTTTGGGCGGCATCCTGAATTGTGAAATTGTCAAAATAGATTCCGTCCTTTTTTATCTGAAAGGTTTCATTTTTTAATTCCAGACGGTTATTCAGCACTTTAGGTGTAATAAATGCATTTTTGAAAACCAGCTTTCCGGTTACTTCGGGTGAACTTTTATTCCCTTCCACCAAAAAATTTCCGCTCAGATTTCCGGAGGCTTCTGTTATGTTTCCCATCGAAAAGGCCTTGATAGTTTTCAGTGAAAGCGACCGGATGTCGGTTGTCAGCGAAATTGAATTGGCGCCACCTTTGGCAATATAATAGCCTTTGGTTGTCAGGTTATTTTCAGTACCCGATACATTCAAATCAATGCTAAATTTCTCTGTAGTAGGATTTTCGGCTTTTACCGTTATATTTCCAACGGGAATGCCGCTGACAAACAAATTCTCTATTTTGGCGTCGGCAATTAAACCATACGATTGGTTTACCCTTTTCAGCAGTGCTTTTCCATCAACAGTTCCCCTTACAAAGCCAGTGTCTTTTTCAATGATTTCCGAAATATCTTCCAGCTTGAAATTTCTGATTTCAACGTTCAGGTCATCGTTGAACAAATTATTCACCGAAGCGATATTGACTTCGCTTCCAGTTTTATTCATAAAAAGATGATGTATCAAAATTCCCTGTTTCCCGAATTCGATGTAATTATCTGCTGCAACATCCCACTGTTTATCCATCAAATAAAAACCGGCGGGATCGAGCGCAAGCCTGAAGTATTCTCTGTCTTTCGTAATTTCAGCACTGATTAAAAACTTTTTATTTTCCTTTTCATCAACAGATGAAAGTGTTGTATTTATTTTGTTTTCAGCAAGTTTTCCATCGATTAAAAAATTATCAAGTTTTATTTGGGTATTTGATAATGCGCTGCTTGACATCTTATAGTTCAATTCAGTTGGATTCGAATTCACATCCAACACAAAGTCCTTAATCTCCATTATCCCATAAACGATTTTACTCATTTTTGCATTGATTTTCAGGTCATTTTTCTCACTGTCGAAACTTCCCTGAATAATTCCCGGTTCAAATTCTTTTAGCTGAGGCAAAAGAACCTGTGATAGAATCGGATGATTGTGAAATTGTATTTCGAAATTAAAATCTGATGGCTCCCTATTGCTTTTTAACAGACTATCGCCACCAAACGAAAAATAATTATTAATGAAATTGTTAAGCTCCGCTGAAATGTCGACAGGAGAAATTGTTCCTGAATATTTTACACTAATCAGTGCGCTACTGAAATTTAGTTCACTTTTTCCAGGCTCATTTACCGAAGCAAATAATACCGAATCGAGCACATATTTTTTCTCTCCCTGTGCAACAATCATATTGGTGATTTCTGCGCTACCATTCAGTTTTTGAAAAGTTTTACCCTTTAGATCCGCTGAAGCAATCAAACCAATACGTATATCATTTTTTGTAAAATTTAATTTCTGAAGATCAACAGCCTGCACATTCAACCTGAATTTAATTTGTTCATTATTTGGGTTTAGGCTCAGCAAGCCATCAAAATCGAAGACGGCATTTTCATCATTCAAATTCATTGAGCCTTCGAACTCCTTTCCGCTGATTTTGCCATCGACAATGAAATTATGATAGTTGTATTTATTCAAATATATCTGCGAAACCTCGGCCTTAATTTTTGCCACGATCGTGTTTTTATCCAACCCGTGTCCATTGGTTTCAGCGGTTAACGATACGGGGCCATACATCACTGTATCCCCAAACAATTTGCCCAAATCGAAACTCCCAGTGCTTACTTTGCCAAGGAAATTTTCATTTTTATCGATGGTTACAAAAAGGTGCGCGTCACCAAAACTGCTGCTTGCAAATACTGTGGATTTAAATGATTTTGGCTCTCCTTTAAAAGCAATCTGAAGATTTATATTATCAGGAAGAGCGATGTTATCAGGAATCGATGGTCCAGCTATCAATTCCATATCTTTTTTGCCTGAGATAATTTTAAGGTTGGGGAAATCGTAAGTTGTTGTCTTAATATCGGGCAATCCGGAGATATTGAAATTGGTTTCCAGAACCGTATTTTCGCCGGTTTTAATAACAAGATTTTTGCCGGTCAGGTTATTCAGCGGGCCATTCACAGAGCCGGTTATGGTGGTGATGGTAGTTCGGTTTTTAAAGAATGGTTGGTTGAGAAGTTCAGGGTTGAAATAAAGTACATCAGGATTTCTAAAGATAATATTTCTCATTACCAGATTCATGTTGCTGAACTGCAGGGAATCTGCAAAATTTGGTAATGAAGTAAATTCTACCTGAAAATCGCCATCGATGGAAGAGTAGGGGGTTTTGAGTTTTAATTTATCTGTAGTGATGGAATATTGATCCATGTTGAAATCGGTTTCCAAACTGTTGATTACAAATTGATTCTGGTCAATTGTACTCAGCTTTCGAACTGAAACTTTTGTAAGGTCAGATGAATAATAAAAATCAGTGGCTTCAAACGTTAACTGAGCGAGTTCAAGGTGGTGTCCGTCAAATTTATTTTTGAATTCCGGGCCATCTCCAATTTTGTAAACAAACATATTGTTTTTGGCATCAATGCTATTCACCGAAACTTTCCAGTTACTTTTTCTGGGAGAGCCCGAACCTGCAACGAATTCGGGCTCAAAAATGTGTAACCTGATATCGCTTTTCGACAAGTTTAAATGGCTAAGTGTTATCTTTTCATTTTGAATATCCACCAAACTTTTTTCTAATTTTATGCGGTTGATAACGGTAATAACTGACATATAGTTAAGCGAATCGGTATAGGTTACCGTTGAATTAATGAGCTGAAGTTTTTGGGCAGTAATTGTTGGCAAAACTTTTTGAGAAGTTTGTTTTTGAGAACTTGCCGGTTCACTTGTCTGAATAATTAAGTTGAGGCCTTCCAAAATCAAATCGTCAAACAGATATAAAGATTTTTTAGGGGAGATTTCATTGACGCTAAATTCCGATTTTTGAATTGCCACGTTTACATTAATTCCTTCATATTTATCGTTGTAAGTAAACCTGATGTTGTTCAGATACAGTTTGTCGAGGCTGAAAGTCCATTTGGAAACCTGTAAAGTATCGGTTTGTGTCTGTTGGGTTGAATCGGCGAATGAAGTAATCAGAAAATTATAATTGAATAATGGATCGGTTTTGGTGCTATGCAACTTAATGACAGCATCATTTAGCGAAACCTTGCTAACGGCTATTTTACTGTTGAATAAGCTATAAAGTGCAATATTAATTTTCGCCGAACCTGCATATATTAAGGTATCTTTTTTTTTGTCCTCCAGAAAAAGGCCTTCAAGAACCACTGTCTTAGGAAATCTGATACTGATATTTTTTATCTCAACTTTTGTTCGGGTTTTATTGCTGACAAAGGATGTTGCAATATGAATTATCTTATTTTGAACGGCAGGAATTTGAAGAAGTCCTGCAATTATTACGATTAAAAGCAAAGAAATAAGAACCACCCACAAGATGACTTTTATTGCTTTTACCATTTTGATTTGCACTTTATTCATATTTCTGATTACCTGTAAAGTAGAAGTATGCAACTAGTGCAGTAATTCCAAATAATAAAAATAAAGATAGATGGATGTATCCGGTAATTAATTACATAAGTATTGAATAGATTTACAAGATTCACCTTCTGATAGGGCGGCTGAAATTCTTGAGATAATAGTCCAAGTCATTTTTTAGAGCCACAGAGAATTCCCTATCCTTTCAATCCGACATTTTCAATGATGTGATTTTCTCGAAAACTTGTCTTTTATTTTTCCCCACCATCTAACTAAAAATAGTTCACTGCCTTCGTCATCTTTTTTGTTTTGCTCGCCAATGATTAGTGCAATTGGTTTAAGTTCTTCGAACTCTTCGCAAACCACTTTTAACATAGCAGCAAACGGTAAAAACAAAATCATTCCGGCCAGCCCCCACACAGCAGCGCCTACAAATAAACTCAGGATGGCAGTTAAAGCATTAATTTTTAAACTCCCCCCCACAATTCTTGGAGTGAGAAAATTATCGGAAACCAATTGAACCGCCCAAAATAGAATGGCAACTGCAACGGCTGTCCAAATTGAATCGTAAGAAACAAAAGCATAAATTACTGGAATGATAGCTCCCATTGAAGTACCAATGTATGGTATTATTGCCAATGCAGCGCCTAAAAATCCGAAAAGGAAAGGATTATCGATACCGATAATTAAAAGACCTATGCTGTTTGCTAATCCAATAACAACAGTGAGCAGAAACATACCGAATAGGTATTTTTGCCCGACCTGCTGAACCGATTTAAACATTTTTAATACCCTTCCGCGATTGTTCTCGGACGAAAAAGACAGAAAAGCCTTTGTTAATCCATCTCTATAAATAAGAAATAGAAAAGTAAAAATAATGGTCGCCAGCAGTCCGGCCATGAAAGTTGCTGTATTGCTAACTGTTTTACTTAACAGCAAGCCTGATGATTCCGTAAGCCAAGCTTTCATCCGTTCAAATAATTCATTTTTTTCCAGGTTTTCAACCAGGCTCACATTGTTATTGAGAAATATTGTTACTTCGGTAAAAGCAAGGATAATTTTATCCTTAAAATGAGTGAACTCTTTTGTTATATTAATAATCTGAGATGAAAAAAAGGAAATAGCACTTCCAACAATTATAATCACAGCTAAAATTGAGAGGAAAGCAGCAAGTGTTTTACCAATTCTCCATGACTCAAACTTCTTTGCCAACGGAAACAGGATAAATGAAATAAGCAAGGCAATACTTAAAGGTATGAGAATGGGTTTTGCCAAAACCAGAATTGCAAATAGCGCAAATATCGTGGCAATCGCAAAAAAAAGTTTTTGAAAAGATAGGTTCATATTATATCAATTTTAATGCAAGGTTGAAAGTGAATTTAATTTTCCGTTTTCAAAATCCCCAATTCTAACTACATTGTCCAAGAATAAACCAGAAGGCAATAAAAACCAGAATCGTACCCAAACAGCCACCACCTAATTTTTTAGCCCCGTATCCCGAAATTAACCCTCTTAATAAATTGTTCATTTGATTTTTATTTGCTTAAGTTTATATCAATAATTCTGGCATCTGCCTGATCCACGAAGGTAACTAATTCCCTTTCATTTCAGCACAGCTAACCACCAAGCGTAATATCCTGTGTTTGATACCACTGTAATGCTTGATAAAAGTGCTCTGGTTTGAAATCAGGCCAGTATTCTTTCACCACGTAAATGTCAGAATACACAGATTGTACAGGTAAAAATCCACTTAGTCTTGTCATACCTCCCCAGCGTATGATCAGGTCCATCCTGGATATTTCATGAGATTTTAATCTAGTTGTATTACTATTTTGAGTAGGAGTGGCATTTTTCAGATAATTCAAATCCCATTCCCAGCCATAATTCACAAGAAAGTTTACTTTTATTCCCCCTTTACCTAAGGTTTTTCGGGTGGTAAAAGGGAGTAGCTCTTTTGGAAACATCTCTGAATCTGTATTTCCAATCACCAGTAAGTCAGCATCTTCCCCGGAGAGTATTTCTGTTGCCTGAATACAGGCATTGGTAAATGCTTTTGTTTGCTCAGTCGGTCTTTTGGTATTGTCTGTCGTAAATCCATAGAATGTAAGTTCCTTAATTCCGACCTCCTTAAATAGCTTGAAAAGGGACAGACCTGGATCGAGACCCATCGCATATCCCATTTCCTTTGAGAATCCATTGGATCCTGCCCATCTTCTGTTCCCATCAGGAATAATCCCAATATGGTTTGGCAATCTTATTAATGGTTTGGCAGCTCTGTTAAGCAACCTTCGCTTATCCTTGATTGGATTGTCTATTGTCAACATTTTCAATTCTCTCCTTCTTTGTTTGTATATGATTTTCTAAAATTATTTCTTCTTATCTACCCTCTTTTGTCTTTTATTTGAAGGACTGTCTTTTTCTTTAACGCCATTTTCAGAAGCAGGCATTTGACCATAATGATTATCTGAATATGCTTTTGTAAACTCGGCACCAAAGAATACAATCATTGACGAATAAGAAGTCCATAATAAAATAAGTATTATAGATCCAGCCGCTCCGTATCCTGAAGCTGGGTCGGCTTTTCCAAAGTATAATCCTAATGCTGATTTGCCCAGTACAAATAGTAGTGAGGTAACGAAGGCTCCGACCCAAACCGTACGCCATTTAATTTTGGCATCAGGCAAGAATTTAAACATGAGTGCAAATAATACTGCAATTGCGGCGAGGGAGAAAATCACATTAAGTATTTGAAAAATAATTAATAAATATTCTGACCAATGCTGTGATACCCAAGAACCTAATGCTGACAGCAAAGAAGATAATACAAGTGAAACAAGTAGTAAAAAAGCGATTGATATTATTAAGCCGAAAGAAAAAATTCTTGTTTTGAGAAATGACCAAATGCCTGATTTGGTTGTTGAAGCTTTTACTTCCCAAATCGTATTTAATGATGTTTGAAGTTGTGCAAATACTCCTGTTGCCCCAAATAAAATTATTACAATTCCTATAATGGTTGCCCACACTGATTCTTTGCTTTTGCTGGCAAGCAGTACCATGCTTTGAACCTGGTCGGCAGTGTCGTTTCCCATTGCCCGTGCTACCTCACTATGCAATTTTCCACTTACTGCATCGCCACCTAAAAAGTAACCTGCAATTGTTATTACAACTACTAATAAACCGGGTAAAGAAAATATGGCGTAATAAGCAATGATTGCGCTCTCTTTAAAAGGTTCGCGCTTCCACCACTTTTTAAAAGCTATTTTAAAGAGCGTACCTATGTTAACGACACTAAACTTTATCATTTTTTAGATTTTTTGATGTCATTTTGATGATACTTGCATTTCACTTGCAGGTTCTCCATTTTTATTGTGTTTAATTTTTGAGAGTATAGCATGAAAAAGCTTTTGACTAGTTGATTTTATTGTGTCGGAATTTTTAGAAGCGAAACCCGAAGCAACTGTTTGCAATACTATGCCTGCAACCATTTTCAGTGGGTTATGAGATTTACGAAACAAAATATTTTTAACCAGCAACCCTGAAGCTACCCCTATTGCGGTTTTGCCGATACTGTCTTTTAAATCGGGTGAAGTCATTACTGCTTTGAAAGAATTTTTAATAATATTTATAGGCTTTAAACTTTCATGCACCACCTGTACCTGTTCTTTGAGTTGTATTAACTCCTGACAGCGTTTTATTTCCAGCAGGGCGATCGCTTCATCAAGTGAATCATTGGGTGATTTCTTTTTCATCATTTTTTTTATTTAGCATTTGTAAAATAATGGAATCGTTAACGGGAGATTTTATTATCCCGCGCCAGTAATTCAAAATCAACGCAACTAAAACATAGAAAGCAGCAACGATAAGGAATCCGTAATATGATTTCCCAACTAATTCACCTAACCATAGAGATAAACTGATACTTAACAAAAGGATAGTTAACAAAACAACTACTATGACGGCAAGTTTTGCTACAATTGTTGAAATTACATCTGCTGTTTTATCAATACTTTTTAGTTTGAATAAATCAAGATTAGTTGTTGCATAAGCTTCTGCCTTTTCGAACAGGGATTCTATTATTGTTGCTTTTTCTTCCACGTTTTGATTAATTAATGATGAGAAACTTTTTCGTTCACCGGATTCTTTAATGTGTGTTTAACTTTTCGGGCTTATGATGTTACTTTTTCGGCAATATCTTTTGCACTCAGATATAATTAAAATTCAGTCTCAAATTTCAGGAAGATACTGGATGAAAACATTACAATATTTTGAAAAGAAATTACATGATTCCCTTATTTTAAGGTAAACTTTTTACAAAGTTCGCATTGATGCCCGAAAGCACATTAAAGGAACAAAAAAACCGACTAAATCAGCCAATTATTGTAGTTCTTGACTTATTAAATTATCCTTACCCTGTGCGATATTTACTATGCGCTGGTTGGTAATGGCCACCCGGTTCAAGTACGGTTCGTAGGAGACAAGGGCAGAATATCAGTTTGTGGATCAAAGGAGAAAAAAAATTGCAGCAATGAAACGGTTAATTACTAAATTTGAAATCAAATCTGACGACCTTAACCTGCAGTTGTAAATCAACGAGTTAGAAAACGTTAGTCATAATTAAACAAGACGAACCATTATGTACGATAAACTGATTCAAATATTAAAACAGATAGTATTTATAGATTCAGATGAAGAGAAAATTTATTTGAATGCTTTTAGCCCAACGATTTTAAAAAAGGGGGAGTTTTTTCTTAAAGAAGGAGAGGTTAATAACAAATTAGGTTTTGTAGTAGAAGGCTTGGTTCGTTACTTTGTATATAAAAACGATGAAGAGTCTACTTTAGAGTTCAGCAAAGAAGGGGAGTTTATTGCAGAATACCAAAGTTTTTTAAATCAAACTGAATCAATTCAGGCCATTCAAGCCATTGAAGACACCACGCTGTTAGTAACAGATTTTGAAGGGCTTCAAACCATCTATAACAAAACAGAAAATGGGAATTTAATTGGTCGGATAATCATTGAATATAGGTTTGGTCATTTAATGAGACAGTTACTCTCAATTTATATGCATAATCCGGAAGAGCGTTACCTTCACTTTCTGAAAACCTTTCCAGACTTGGTACAGCGGATTCCTCAATATTATATAGCATCGTATGTTGGGGTAAAGCCGGAATCATTAAGCCGAATAAGAAAAAGATTAGCCGGCCAAATTTCTTAACTCAAGTCAATCTGTAGTAAAAAAAATATTCAGAATTTTGTCAAAAAAAAGACTATGATTATAAATTGGAAAAAATTACCTTTTTTATTATTAATTCTTTTTGTGTTTATATCATGCGAAAAGGAGGAGGTTATAGACGTAACACAAAAAACTGAATTAGACAAGGTTGTTGATTCAGAATTTAAACGGTTGCAAATGCCTGGTTTAGCATGTTTAGCCGTAAAGAATGATTCGGTTGTGTATCTTGGTTTAAGAGGATATGCAAATAGAAATGAGAAAAAAAAATTCACGAATCAAACTCGTATGCTGATAGCTTCCACATCTAAAACTATAACGTTAACGGCTATCATGCAACTTTACGAAAAGGGGTTAATAAACCTCGATTCTGATATAAACCTTTACTTGCCATTTCAGGTTCGCAATCCTCATTACTCCGATTATCCGATAACTGTAAGAATGTTGCTTACACATACTTCTTCCATATCTGATGAAGGCTATATGCCTTCAATTTATTATCTTTTCGGATATGTTGATTATCCTGAAACATTGATGAGTTTTGAGGAAAATTATCTGACTTCGACAGGCAAGAATTACACTAAAAAGAACTTTACTGAAAATAAACCAGGTGAACTTTACGATTATTCAAATGTGGGAGCGGCTCTTATTGCATGTTTGGTAGAACATGTTACAAATAGCAATTTCAATGACTATTGCAAAACAAATATTTTCGAGCCGTTGGGTATGGATAAAACTACATGGTTTTACAGCGAAACACCTAAAAATGAACTTGCTATCCCGTATGCTGACAATAACATCTTCAACCCATCAAAACCATTTTGCACTTATCCTACTTATCCCGATGGACATTTAATAACAACAATTGAAGATTTATCAAGGTTTATGAGGGCTTTCATTATGAATGGTCAATACAACGATTTTCAACTATTGCTACCTCAAACTATTGATACCATTTTGCATGAAAACATAAGCATCTCTGCTGGCAAACAGGGCTTGATATTTTACGAACATAAAATTGGACAATTTGAGGTGTGGGGGCATAATGGGGGCGACCCTGGCGTTTCGACTGAAATGTATTTCGACAGAGAAAAACGGGTGGGCTATATCATGTTTAATAACCGAACCGAAGCCTATTCATTTGCAATAGGAAATGCTCTGTTACTCTACGCAAACCAATACTAACAAATCTAAAAAACACACAAAATGAAAATAATATATTCTGTTATCCGATTCGCACTATTTCTTTCATTATCTATCGTATTTGCAAATAGTGCAAATGCATCAGGTATTGATACAACCCGCACCGATAAAAGCATTATAGTTAGTTATTGGGGCACACTCAATAACAATCCAGGTATAAAAATAGGTATAGAAAAGACACGCATATTTTCATCAAAATATTCTGT
>Ga0209181_10004765_pt1 | contig 19944 bp, 19 predicted proteins | sample MAT05_FD_187208 | JGI IMG/M metagenome (GOLD analysis project Ga0209181, IMG submission 187208) | Freshwater microbial communities from Lake Fryxell liftoff mats and glacier meltwater in Antarctica - MAT-05 (SPAdes) (version 2) | ecosystem: Environmental > Aquatic > Freshwater > Ice > Liftoff... | reverse complement strand
GGTGATCGCCAACGGCGCCTGCGGGCGCCGTTTTTATTTTCGCATCCGGCCTACTGAAGCCAGCATGACAACGCTGATCGCCATGCAAGCCGCCGCGAGCAGACGCACCGACAGGAAGCCGCCGTCACCAATCAAAAGCCCAGCGATCAACGGCCCCAGCGTGACGCCGCCGGCCTGAAACGCCAGGGCCAGCACGAAGAAGCGGCCGCTGGTATCGGCCTGCGCGATGGCGCCCAACTGATAGGGAATGGCGAACAACCAGAAGAATTGGAACAAGCAGGTGGCCACAGTGAAGGCCGCGCTGCCGACATGATCGCCCAGCAGCCACAGAGCCACGCACTGCGCCGCCGCCGCCAGTGCGAAAGGCGCAACACGACCGTAGCGCACGCCCAGTGCCACGTTGGCCATGGCGCCGAAGAATCCGCACACCACGGCAATACCCAGGGTGTTGCTGACAAAGGCGGCATCCAGCCCGGCCTGCTTGCCCATGCGTTCGATAAAGGCCCAGATCGCACCTTGCGCCGTGTGATAAACCAAGGTTGCGGCCAGTGCGATGAACACCGCCCGCACATCCGACTGGCCTACCGCGCGCAATGGCGCATGCGGGCGCCCGCGCGCCGGCAACCATTGCGTGAGCACGGCAATGCCGGCGGCAATGCCGGCAAAAGTGAGAATGAGACCGCTATAACCCCACTGCCGCACCACTGGCGGCAGAAGTTGAAAACCCAGCAGTCCAACCAGAATCGGCGCGCCGACCGAGAGCGCGAATGAACGGTCTGGCTTACGCGTATCGCCGAGGATGACGAGCGCCAGACCAGTGGCGGAACCTTCGCCTATGCCGGTGAGAAAGCGCACAGTCAGCAAAGTCGGCAAGCTGTCTAGCGTGGCGGAGAGCACATTGCCCACCACCACCACGAGCAGCGCCGCGAGGCCGGCGCGGCGCCAATCGACGCGCCGCACCCAGAGTGGCGCAAGCAATGAAGCGAGAGTGATGCCAGCCAGATCGGACGAAGCGAACAAGCCCAACTGATGCGGCTGCAAATGAAAACTCTCCGCCGCCGCGCCCACCACCAGCGGCAACACCTTGAACATCATGGTGCCCGTCACCGACATGCACAGCGTGATGAGCAGCGTGGTGTAGCCCTCAATGTAATAGTCCGCTTGAGGCTTGAGCGACGTATCGGTTTGCGGTGTGGTGCGCACGGGCTGCTCCTGGTTGTGTTTACAAGTTGTTTGTCATGGCGCTGCGGGAACGCGGTGGCCAGGGCTGATCAAAGCGCAATCGAACGCGCGCCGGCAAAAGTTGGCTTAGTTCAAACGTCGCATCGGCCGCCTGCGCGTGAGTGAGTGCGATGTCTTCGTTCAGCAGCCGCCGCGTGGCGGCAAAATCCGCTGACCGATTGACGCAGTGCGCCGCCAGCAGCCGTTCATCCTGAAAGTAAAACAACGAGAACTTGCCCGTTGCCGGATCGCCGCGCAGCACTTCGGTATCGGCGCCTTCGATCATGCCCACGGCCTGCAAGCGCAGCGCGTACTGATCTGACCAGACCCAGGGCGCCTGGCGATAGGGCACTTCCTTGCCGCACAGCGTGGTGGCTGCTGTACGCGCCTGCTCAACTGCGTTGTGCACCGTCTCCAGCCGCATATGGCCACCGCTGCGCGGATGGGGCTGGCTGGCGCAGTCGCCGGCGGCGACGATGTGCGCATCGCTGCTGCGCGCGTATTCATCCACGATGATGCCGCCGCTCGCCCTGTCGCAAGCCAAGCCCGCCGCCTGCGCCAGCTCGACGTTGGGCAGCACACCGATGCCGACGATCAGCAGATCGGCGAGGTGACGCTCGCCGTCGGCGCACACAATTTCGCGAGTCTGTTCAGGCCCAACCCGCAGCCCAACAACGTGGGCGCCGGTGACGATGCGCACGCCGTGGCGCTGGTGTTGGTGGCTGAAAAATTCCGCCACCAGCGGCGCAACTACACGCGGCAACACGCGGTCCTGCGCCTCCAGCACAGTGACGGTATGGCCTAGTTGCACCAGCATCGCCGCTACTTCGAGGCCGATGAAGCCGCCACCGATGATGACCACACGCCGCGCCGTCGTTAGTCGTGCACGGATGCGATCAACATCGGCGATAGTGCGCAAATAGTGCACGCCGCCGACATCGCACACTTCGGCGCCCGGCACCGACAGCTTGCGCACACGGCAGCCAGTGGCGATAGCGAGCTGGTCATAGGCGATAGTGCGGCCATCCGCCAGCGTAATGCGGTGCGCGGCGCGGTCGATCGCGCTGGCAGCCACACCCAGCAGCGTGTCGACGCCGTGCCGGGCATAAAACGCCGATGGCCGGTAGAGCAGCCAGTCCGGCGCACGCGCGCCGGCAAGATATTGCTTGGACAACGGTGGCCGCTGATAGGGCAGCCCAGGTTCATCGCCAACCAGCGTGATGCCGCCGGCGTAACCTTCGTAGCGCAAGGTCTCGATGAGTTGCGCAGCGGCCTGACCGCCGCCGACGACGACGATGCCCGCTTTGTTGGCGCTGCTGACTGTCATGGCGCGATCCTCAAGGGGCGAAATAGTGAATATTGGGGCGCACGTCGTCTTCGGCGTTGAGTACCTGATGCGCGTGTTTGCCGAGTTGGCGGCTGAGGTTCGAGGCCGGGTCGTTGATGTCGCCGAAATGGATAGCACCGGTTGGGCACACCGTTACACACATCGGCCCACCACCATCGGCGTGGCGGTGCTCGCACAGATCGCACTTGTCGGCGGTGCCGATATCCGGATCGAATGACAGCGCGTCGTAGGGGCACTCCTCGCCGCAGCGCTGACAGCCTATGCATTTGTCGCGATCCAGCACCACCATGCCGTCGGCCTCGCGGCGCCACAGCGTGCCAGTGGGACAGGCACGTACGCAGGGCGCATCGCCGCAGTGATGACACATGGTGGGCAACCAACTCATACTGAGATCGGGATAGAGGCCGACCGGCTTTTCCAATTGAAAGTTTTGCTGCGAGTCATAGACCTTGAGACGAAACTGGCCCAGCGGCACGGCGTTTTCCATTTTGCAACCGACCACGCAGGTGTCGCAGCCTATGCAGCGCTTGAGGTCAATCACGAAGGCCAGTTGCTTATTCAACGTGTTCATCAGGCACCCACTTTCGTCACTGCATTCGCAACTTCATCGGTAACTTCCTTCGCGACCTGCACCAGAATGTCCCACACCGGATAGTTAGTTTCGATGATCGCCTCCTGCACCTCATTGCGCACAATGTGGCCCAGCTCGGCCGGATGGCCGGCCAGGTAATGCGCACGCCAGTAACCCTGCGGCACCGTGACCATGCCTGGCTTGACGCCCTCGCTCAGCGCGGCGCGCGTCTTGAACTCACCGCGCCCGTTGAACACGCGCACCACATCGCCCTCGGCAATGCCGCGTGCGGCGGCATCATTGGGATGCATTTCCAGACGCGGCTCGGGCGCCATTTCGAGTATCCAGGGCAAGGTCGTGTGGGTCGAATGCGCCGAATGCACGTGCTTGTGTGACATGAGCGTCAGCGGGTAGCGCGCCGCCAGCGCCTGGTGGCGGCTCTCCAGCGGCTCGGCATACATGAGCATGGCCTGACCGAACTGCTTCAGGCTTTCGGTATAGAGCTCAATGCGGCCGGATTCGGTCATGAAATTCAGATCGCCGAAGGGCACGTGCGGGCGCGGAATCTCCACGCGTACCGTGCCGTCCCGTTTGAGTGTCTGCCAATCGATGCTGTTGATGGCCGGATCGCCGTGGTGTTGCAGCGCGTATCGACACACCTCCTCGTTCGACATCTGCCAATCTTCGCCGCGCCCCATGCGCTCGCACACGCCTTTGAAGATTTCGTAGTCGTTTTTCGACTCACCCACCGGCGCAATGGCGCGTTGGCGCAAATGCAGATACCAGCTTTCGCCGCCGGCGACGAGGTCCATCTCTTCTTCGTAATAGGACACGCAGGGCAGCACCACGTCAGCGTAGCGCGCCGCGTCCGTCATGAGCTGCTCGGTGACAACGAAGAGATCGAGCTGCGGCAGCGCCTCGTTAATGAAACGTTCGAAGTTGGGGCTCTGCGTGCCGAAGCCGTAGCTGGTAAGCCACAAACTTTTGAGCGGATAGGGCTTGCCGCTGGCGATTATGTCGAGCATATGCACACCGGGCAGCGTGCTGCCGTATTTCCCGCCGGGCGCCATCCATTCGTGCGGCGGGAAAAAAGTCAGCCGCATGTGGGCGCCATCGAGACAGTTCACGCCGGCATAGGCCTTGCCGATGTTGCCGCACAGTGCGCCCAGCGTGAGGTAGGCGCGATGCGCCAGTTGGCCATGGTGATAGCGCTGCGGACCCGCGCCCACCCACATCCAGGCGGGTGAACTGGTGGCATATTCACGCGCGATGTGGCGTATGGTCTCGGCCGGCACCTCGCAGATTTCAGCCACGCGCTCGGGAGTGTATTCGGCCCAGGCTTGCAGCATGAGATCGAAGGCCGGTTGACACCACACGCTGCGACCGTCGATCAGCGCAACTTGGTAGCGGCCACGCAGCAGCGGCGTGGCGGCGTCATTGAGCTTCATCGGCGCGTCTTCAGCCTCATCCCACACCATTAAATCGCTGCTGCCGCCAGGCGAAACATCCGCCGCGCGCAGCAGCGCGCCGTTGTCGCTACGCACGAGCAGCGGCGAGTTGGTATGGCGCGTCACATAGGCCGTGTCGAGCAGGTTCTCGGCGACAATGACATTAATCATGCCCAGCACCAGCGCCGCATCGGTGCCCGGCCTGGGCGAGACCCATTCGTCGGCTTTGGCGGCCGTGCGCGAGAATCGCGGATCGACCACCACCACTTTCGCACCCGCCTCCATGGCGTCGAACAAAAAACGCATTTCGCTGTGGTCGGTGTCAGCTGGATTGCGGCCGAATATCAGTATGTATTTGGCGTGATGCAAGTCCGACAAATCGTTGGCGGCGCCACCTGCGCCCAGTAGCGGCAAATAGCCCATGGGACAGTTGAGGTCGCCCATCATGCCGCCGTTCGACAACACGGTGCCGCCCAGGCAGTTCGCGATGCGCTCCGACACCGTAGAGGCTTTGAAGCCGTAATTGCCGGACATGGTCATCCAGGCGTTGGCTCTGGAACCATATTGCGCCGCCGTCTGCGACAGCTTGTCGCCCAGCAAGGCGAACGCTTCCTCCCAGCTCATGCGCTCCCAGCGGCCCTCGCCGCGCGCGCCGACGCGGCGCAGCGGATGCGTGAGGCGATCCGGATGATGGATGCGCTGCATCGCCATGGCGATGCCCTTGAGGCAAATACGCTCGTAACCAGCGTCCGGAAAGGCAGCGGGCTCGATCTTCAAAATGCGCTCGTCTTTCACATACGCATTCACCGGGCAGGTGCCGCTGCAATTGGGCGAGCACACCGTGCGCACGATGCGGTCCGGCACGACTTTGCCGCCTGTCTCCAGGCGACCGGCAATAGAAGGCATCCGACACTCTCCCTAACGGTTAGTCGTCTATCAAGCGGCGTCATGCCGCGCAATCGGGTGAAATCGAAGTTTGGCGTCTCGTCGTTAAGACGCCTGAGCTAGACCGACGGTGGGCGATGCGCCCAGCTCGGCCGCAGACAGCAGCGAAACAAGCGGTGATCTGAAGAGTCGTGCCCCGCCATCAGGGAACGACCACCGGCGGCCAGAGTATCTGGCGGCGCCGGTATGGACGGAATTATAAACATAAGCGCGCCGGTTAGCACAACACCCATGCCGGCCGGCAAAGCGGCACAACGGCCGAGCATCCATACCGCACTTCCACGCGCCGTTTCGGTATCATCGCGCGCAATGGATATTTTCATACAGCAGCTCATCAACGGCCTCGTGCTGGGCAGCATCTATGCCTTGGTCGCGCTGGGCTACACCATGGTGTATGGCATCCTCGGGCTCATCAATTTCGCCCACGGCGACATCGTGATGGTCGGTGCGCTCGTTGCGCTTTCTGTTTGCCGCGTGCTCGCCGATAGCGGGCTGCCCGGACCGATGATCGTCTTGATCGGCCTTATGGTGGCGGTCCTCGTCTGCATGGCGCTGGGCTTCGTTATCGAGCGCGTCGCTTACCGACGTCTGCGCAACGCACCGCGACTGGCGCCGCTCATTACGGCCATAGGCGTTTCCATCGTCTTGCAGCAAATCGCCATGCTGTTCTGGGGGCGCAACTACCATTCCTTTCCGCCGCTGTTGCCTACCAGCACGCGCGAGATAGCTGGCGCACAAATCACCGATGTGCAAATCGCCATCGTTGTTGCGGCAGCGCTCGTCATGGCCGGGCTGATGCTGCTGGTGCATCGCACGCGCCTGGGCCGCGCCATGCGCGCCACGGCGGAGAATCCCGCTATTGCCGGCCTCATGGGCGTCAATGTGAATGTCATCATCGCCGCTACGTTCGTCATCGGCTCGGCGCTGGCGGCGGTGGCTGGCGTCATGGTCAGTGCCAACTACGGCATTGCTCACTATCACATGGGCTTCATCCTCGGTCTCAAGGCTTTCACTGCCGCGGTGCTGGGCGGCATCGGCAGTCTCGGCGGCGCCATGTTGGGCGGGCTATTACTCGGCATCATCGAAGCGCTGGGTGCCGGCTACATCGGCGACCTCACTGGCGGCGTATTCGGCTCGAATTACCAGGACGTGTTCGCCTTCTTCGTGCTGATCCTCGTCCTGGTCTTCCGGCCTTCCGGCTTGATGGGCGAGAAGCTGGCGGAGCGCGCTTGATGCGGCATAAGCAATCGGCCTGGCTCGCTACTGCACTGATCGGCATTGCACTCGCGGTGCTGCCTTTCGTGGTTGGACTGGGCATAGGCAACGCCTGGGTGCGCGTGCTGGATTTTGCGCTGCTCTACGTGATGCTGGCGCTGGGGCTCAACATCGTGGTCGGCATGGCGGGCTTGCTCGATCTCGGCTACATCGCCTTCTATGCCGTCGGCGCTTATCTCTACGCGCTGCTGTCGTCGCCGCAATTCGGGCTGCACTGGCCGGTGTGGGCGGTGCTGCCGCTGGGTGCGCTGGTCGCGGGCCTCTTCGGCGCCGTGCTCGGTGCACCCACCTTGCGATTGCGCGGCGATTATCTCGCCATCGTCACGCTGGGCTTCGGCGAGATCGTGCGCATCTTCCTCAACAACCTCAACTCGCCCATCAACATCACCAACGGGCCGCAGGGCATCAGCCAGATCGATCCGGTGCGAATAGCCGGCGTGCCGCTGTCACGGCCGCTGGAGGTTTTCGGTCACACGTTGCCGGCTGTGTATTTGTATTACTACCTGTTCGTGCTGCTTGCGCTGCTTATCGTATTCATCACCGTGCGACTGGAAGATTCGCGCATAGGCCGCGCCTGGGTGGCGATACGCGAAGATGAAATCGCCGCCAAGGCTTGCGGCATCAACACGCGCAACATCAAGCTGTTGGCCTTCGCCATGGGCGCCAGCTTCGGCGGTGTGGCGGGCGGGCTCTTCGCCGGCTTTCAGGAATTCGTCAGCCCCGAAAGTTTCAGCCTGATGGAATCGATCATGGTGTTGTGCATGGTAGTGCTGGGCGGCATGGGCCATATACCGGGAGTGATTCTCGGCGCGCTGCTGCTGGCTGTGCTGCCCGAAGCGCTGCGCTATGGCGCTGTGCCCATCCAACAGGCGCTGTTCGGTCGCGTGCTGCTTGATCCGGAATCGCTGCGCATGCTGCTCTTCGGCGTGGCGCTCATCGCCGTGATGCTCTACCGGCCTGCCGGGCTGTGGCCGGAAGCGCGACGCAAGCGCGAGTTTCTCGGAGCGCGGACCAAGTGAATCGGGAAACCTTGTTAGAGGCGCGCAACATTGCCAAACACTTCGGCGGCGTGCGTGCGCTCCATGCTGTGTCGCTCTTCATTTTGCGTGGCGAAATCTACGGCCTGATTGGCCCCAATGGCGCCGGCAAGACCACTTTCTTCAATGTACTGACGGGCCTCTACACAGCCGATGGCGGCAGTTTTCTGCTTGATGGCGCGCCAATGAAAATCAGCGCACCACATGAAGTGGCAGCGCAAGGCATCGCGCGCACTTTCCAGAACATCCGCCTCTTCGCCAATATGACGGCGCTGGAAAACGTCATGGTCGGCCGCCATCTGCGCACTGGCGCCGGCGTGATCGGCGCCGTGCTGCGCGACCGCGCCACGCGCGATGAAGAATCGGCCATCGCCCAGCGCGCCCACGAACTATTGCACTACGTGGGCATACACCGCCACAGCAACGTGCTGGCGCGAAATCTCTCCTACGGCGATCAGCGCCGGCTGGAAATCGCCCGCGCGCTGGCCACCGAGCCCAAGCTGCTGGCGCTGGACGAGCCGGCCGCCGGCATGAACGCCACCGAGACTGCCGAGCTGCGCAAGTTGATCGAAACCTTGCGCAGCGATGGTGTCACCATTTTGCTCATCGAGCACGACGTAAAGCTGGTGATGGGTTTGTGCGACCGTGTTGCCGTGCTCGATTACGGCGAGAAGATTGCCGAGGGTGCACCGGCGGAAGTGCGGCGCGATGCGAAAGTTGTCGAAGCCTACTTGGGAGGCGCGATTGCTTAAGGTCGCGGATCTCCACGTCTCCTACGGCGGCATCGCTGCCGTCAAGGGCATCAGCTTCGATGTCGCCGCCGGCGAAATGGTCTGCCTCATCGGCGCCAACGGCGCGGGTAAGACCACCACGCTCAAAGCGCTAGCGCGCCTGCTGCCGGCTCAAGGCAGCGCGCGCTATAAGGGCGAGTGCATACTGCGCTGGCCCTCGCATCGGCTCATAGCCGCCGGCATGACGCTAGTGCCGGAAGGACGCGGCGTTTTCGCGCGCTTGAGTGTGGCGGAAAATCTCGCCATGGGCGCTTATACGCGCAACGACAAGACCGAAATCGAGCGCGATTTCGATCACATCTACAAACTGCTGCCGCGCTTGAAAGAACGCGCGAAACAACTCGCCGGCACACTGTCCGGCGGGGAGCAACAAATGTTGGCGATAGGCCGCGCCTTGATGTGCCGACCCAAACTGCTGCTGCTCGATGAGCCTTCCATGGGGCTCGCGCCTATCATGGTGCAAAAGGTTTTTGAGGTCATCCGCACCGTCGCCGCCGAGGGTGTGACCATTTTGCTGGTGGAACAGAACGCGCGCCTGGCCTTGTCGGTAGCCACACGCGGCTATGTCATGGAAAGCGGCTGCATCACGCTGGCCGACACCGCCGTGGCGCTGCTGGACAACCCCAAAGTACGCGCCGCCTATCTAGGAGAATGAATATGAGCGAACTCAATGAAGAAGCCGTGCGCGCTGCGCTGCGCAGCGTGAATGATCCGGAAGTCGGCATGAATGTCGTGGAGCTGGGCCTGATCTACGGCATCGAGATCGCGCCAGGCACAATCCGCGTGCGCATGACCATGACCACGCCCTCCTGCCCCATGGGCGCCATGATTACCGACGAAGCGCGCGCCGCCCTCAAAGCCCTCGCGCCCGAGGCCGAAATCGATGTGCAACTCGTCTGGGAGCCGCCGTGGGATTCGAGCATGATGTCTGCTGAAGCGAAGAAGCACTTCGGTTGGTAAGAGACGGAAAAAGGCTTTTGCCACGGATGAAAGCCAAGCCGATGCGAGGCAGCATGGAGGTACCGCACTATCCGTGTTTATCCGCGTTCATCCGCGGCAAAAATATTTCTTGCGTAAATACATGACTACTCCCACCGACATTCCCCCACGCTGGCGCCTGCCCTTACTCGCCTGCGCCATCGCCAGCCTGATCCTCGGCGTGGCGGCGGGCCTGCTGCGCATGGGCTGGCGTGTGCCGTTGCCTTCCTTTGATCTGGTGATGCTGCATGGGCCGCTGATGATCGCCGGATTCTTTGGCACGGTCATCAGTCTGGAGCGCGCCGTGGCCCTGGCGCGGCGCTGGGCTTACATCGGCCCGCTCGCCGCCGGCGCAGGTGGCGTGGCGTTAATCGTCGGCGCGCCGCTTGAATTGGGGCAATGGCTGCTGGCAACGGGCAGCGCGGTTTTACTCGTCGCGTCAAGCTGGGTGTTCTGGCGGCAGCGCGCTTTGTTCACCTTCACGCTCGCCACTGGTGCCGGCTGCTGGCTGATCGGCAATCTGTTGTGGTTGTCCGGCTTATCTGTCTCCGCCATCGTGCCGTGGTGGTCGGGCTTTCTGGTGCTCACCATCGCTGGCGAACGGCTGGAACTCTCGCGCTTTTTGCCACCCTCACCGGGTGCGAAACGCGTCTTCGCGCACATCCTGGCGATATTGCTGGCGGGCATGACGTCCGCCACGCTGACACCGCGCATCGGCACGCTGATCTTCGGCGCGGCGCTGCTGGCACTGGCGGTTTGGCTGTTGCGGCAAGACATCGCGCGCCGCACCGTGAAGGAAAAAGGCCTGACGCGCTATATCGCGGTGTGTCTGCTAACGGGTTACGTGTGGCTGGCCTTGAGCGGCGCCATCATCCTGGCGGCGGGCGGATTGGCGCAGGGCGGGCTGGCTTACGACGCGGCCGTGCATGCGCTCATGCTGGGCTTTGTGTTCTCTATGGTGTTCGGCCACGCGCCGATTATCTTTCCCGCCGTGGCGCGCGTAGCCATGCCGTATCACCCGCTGTTCTACGTGCCGCTGGTGCTGTTGCATGGCTCGCTGGCCTTGCGGCTGGCGGGCGACCTCGCAGCAAACGCTGATTGGCGCAGCCTGGGTGGTGCGGGCAATGCGCTGGCGCTGGCGGTTTTTATACTGACTGTGATCTCAGCGCTACTGCGTGGTCGCTTGAGTCAGCGTACCCACGCATAAGGCTGCATAAGGCTGCATGAGGCTGCATCAAGCTGCATCAAGCTGGTAGAAGCGTCGCTACTTCTGGCGCTAAACAAGCATCCACCACCGCACCGCTAACGGTTTCGTGTTCCAGCAGTGCTGCAGTCAATCTTTCAAGCGCACCACGATGTTCGCGCAGCAATTCGGCGCATAGCCCTTCGATATCTTTGACGATGCGCCGCGCCTCGTTCACCGCTTCAGGATGACCGCTATGCCGACGGTCGCGTTCGGGCAAGCCGGCGTAGCTGAAGGGACCGATATCCGCGCTGAAACCGAATTCCGTCACCATACGGTAGGCCATGCCGGAGACGTGCTCAAGATCGTTGGCGGCGCCCGTTGATGCGCTCTCCAGGATCAATGCTTCGGCGCCACGCCCGCCCAGTAGCATGGTCATACGCGCGCGTAACTGCGGCTCGCTTTGCAGCGTCGGGTCCTGTTCTGTAGTAACTAGCGTGACGCCAAGCGCCCGCCCGCGTTGCAGGATGCTGACTTTTTCGACGATGCCCACGTTGAGCAGCTTGGCGAGTATGGCGTGGCCGGCCTCGTGCACGGCGATGCGCTCGCGCTCTTTCGCGCTCAAGCCACTGGAGCCGTTTTTCTGATGCGGTCCGCCCATCAAGGTTTGTTCCAGCATGCGCGTGAAGTGGTTGGTGCCTACCGCCGACGCATCTTCTTTCGCTGCGAGTAGCGCCGCACCATTCACGACATTGGCGATGGAGGCCGGCGACAAGCCGGTAGACAGTCGCGCCAGTGGGCGGAAATCCATCGCGCCTTCGGTGCGCAGACGGCCGGCGTAGAGCGCGAACAATTCTTGACGTTCATCGACGTTAGGCAGGCCCAGCCGGCAGGTACGATCGAAGCGTCCGGCGCGTATCAGCGCGGGATCGAGTGAATCGATGTTGTTCGTCGCGCCCAGCACAACAATGCCGGTGCTGGCGGTGAAGCCATCCAGCTCCACCAAAACCGTATTGATAATGCGATTGTTCTCTGTTTCGCCCGCAGAGCCGCCACCAGAGCGCTTTCCCAGGCCATCGATCTCGTCGATGAAAACCACGCAGGGCGCTTGCCGACGCGCCAACTTGAAGAGCTTGCGCACCCGGCGTACACCGACGCCGAGGAACATATCTGTGAAATCACCGCCCGAGAGCGCGATGAACGGCACGCCAGCTTCGCCCGCCACGGCGCGCGCCAGCAGCGTTTTGCCGGCGCCGAAGCTGCCTTCCAGTACCACGCCCTTGGGCGGCGTGGCGCCCAGCTCAGCGAATTTCTTCGGCTGTTTCAAATAGGCGACGATGTCTTGCAACGCTTCTTTGGCTTCTTCTACGCCCACCACGTCATCAAAGCGCGTCGTCGGCTTGGGCGCCGTGCGGAACAGGCCGGCCGTGCCGCGCGCCGGATTCATCATTACCAGCAAATACACAATCAACAATGGCCCGAGCAACGACAGATAGCCCGGATTCAATTGCCGCGAAAACACCGTGAGCGGCGGCGCCGGCGGATGAATTTCGCCCAACGCAAACACTGCCGGTGCGCCGGCGGCGAGCTTGTCTTTCAATAGTTCGGTGACGAGGCCGCGCTGGCTGTCGATGTGCACGTAATAGCGTTCACCGCTTTGCAGGCTCACCAGAGCGTAGTCGGGAGTCAGCCCGATGCTGGCGGTGGTGCCTGAACGCGCGTCTTGCGCCAGTGCATTGATGTCGCGCTCGTTGGCGAAGTACAGATCGGCGTCCTGCTCCATGGCTGCCGCCACGACGCTGCGGCCGCGTTCTGGCGCCTTCACGGTGAACCACGCCAGGGTCAGCGAAGCCAGCAGGACGAGTGCGACGCCCGCCACCTTCAGTTGCTTACGATATTTGTACAAAGATTCCACTATTGCTCCTTGATACGCAGGCCAGGAAATGGTGGAAGCGTATTCGCTGCCGGCGCATCGCGAGCGGCACAACAAACGGCTTTTTTACCCCTACTTTTTTGCTTGGCGCGCCGCTATGTGCGCCAACGCACAGCGCGTGACGCTTCAAAGTCGCAAGATAGCTTGCGGCATCACCCAATTGGGCGCCTGGGCTGCAAATTAGTTGCAAATGAGTTGCAACTAATTTGCGACTGAGGTGGCGCATAAGTTGGCGAAAGAGTGCCGGTAAATTCTAACGAGAGGTACATCATGAACAACATTATCTACATCGTCGGCGCAATTGTGATCATCATCGCTGTGCTGTCGTTTTTCGGCTTGCGCTAACTGAGTTGCAGGGTGTCGGCGAATTGCAGCGCCTGAAACTGCGCTAGGTTCACGACGTCGGCTGTGAGATGCAGTGCCTCGGTCTGGGCGGCGAAGGCCGGATAATCGGCCTGCTCGCTGATAAGCGCTAACTCGAGGAAGGGCGCATAGGTGCCCTCACGTGCAATCAACGCCTCATTAATGGTGACCGGCAGATGCATGTCGGCCAAGGCGGTTTCCATCAGCACACCAAGCAAGATATCCAGCAGCGAGAAGGCGCCGGTGATGAAAAGGTTGTCCTGTTCGGCTTTCTGCACATGGCCTTTGCCTATCAGCTCCATGAAGCGGCCGCGCGCAATGGCGGCTTGCATCAGCGCCGGCGCAGCGGCGTCTTTGCTGGACGTGACCAACAGCAAGGACAGCCAGCGATTCAACTTGTCGTAACCAAGCATGGTGACGGCGTGGCGGAAAGACTGTATTTCCACGGCCAGACCAAAGCCCGCCGAGTTGATGTAGCGCAGCAGCTTGAATGACAGCGCCACATCCTGTTTCAACACCGCTTCGATCTCTTTGATTTCCGCGTTGGCGCGCACCAGGTTCAAGAGACGAATAATCTGCGCCTGACTGGAATTGAGTTTCTTCGCCGGCGTTACGCCTTTGAGGAAAAACCAGCCGGTGCCGCCGCCAAAACCTTTTTCGGCACAGGTATCGAACTGGGCGTTGTCCACCAGCTCTTTCGCCAATAGCAAACCGGGCGCGTCATCGATGCGCGCCGTGGCATCGGCAAGCATGAAGCGAAACTCGCTGCCCTCGGGCAACGCCAGCCCGCTGTGATAGCCATCCAGACACATAGGCACACCAGCCTGTTGCAAAGCGGCCATGAGTTCCTGTGTCGCGGGCTGCGCCAGTGCATCGGCGGGAATTTCAATCATGGCGTTTTCCGGCATAGGCCAGTCGAGCAGCCCGATGTCCGGCGCAGCACCGTCGAGACTGACAAATACCGGGTGTAGTCCCGGCCAGGCCTCGGCCAGTTGCGTCAAAACCGCTGCCGCTCGCGCCGAGGCGTTCGGGCCCGGCGGCGTGTGCACGATCAAACGCGTCGCGGTGATGGCGCGATTGCGATTCAAAACCGGCTGGCGACTAATCAGAGTTTCTGTGTTCATGCTCAGACCGTATCGGCGGAAAAAGTAAACGCGTCGGCAAAAAATTCTGCCACAGGCAAACCACAACGGGCCACGAATTCACGCTTGGCCGCATCTATCATGGCCGGCGCGCCACAGGCATAGACCTGATAACCCGAAAGGTCCGGCAGATCGGCCATGACTGCTTCATGCACCAGTCCAGCGCGGCCATGCCACCCGGCTTGCAGCGGCGTGTCGGACAGTACCGGCACATAGTGCAATCCCGGTTGGCTGGCCGCCCAAGATTCAGCCAACTCGTGCATATACAGTCCGGCACGGTTACGTGCGCCCCAGTAAAGCGTTATCGGCCGGGCCGTCCTTTCCTGTAGGGCGTGTTGCACAATGGCTTTGATGGGTGCGAAACCCGTGCCACCGGCCACCAGCAAGATGGGCTTCTTGCTGTCTTCGCGCAGGAAAAAGCTGCCTTGTGGGCCAACAAAACGCAGAATGTCGCGCGGCTTCATTTCGCCAAAAACCTTGTCGGTAAAATGGCCGCCCTCGATATGCCGCACATGCAATTCCAGCAGTTCGTCATCGTGCGGTGGATTGGCCAGCGAAAAGCTGCGGCGACGGCCATCCTTGAGCAGAATATCGATGTACTGCCCGGCGAGGAACTGCAAGCGCTCGTTGGCCGGCAGGCGCAGTTTCAGCACCATCACATCGGGCGCAGCGCGCTCCATCACTTCGATCCGACAAGGCATGGTGCGCACCGGAATATCGCGCACCGCGCCGACTTCGCGGCACTCGATGGTTAGATCGGACAACGGCCGCGCGCAGCAGAACAAGGCGTATCCGGCCGCGACATCCGCCGGGGTGAGCGCCTGCTCCTGATAATCGCCACGATCCACCTCACCTGCCAGTACGCGGCCCTTGCAGGAGCCGCAAGCGCCATTGCGGCAGCCATAAGGCAGATTGACGCCGGCGTTGAGGGCGGCGCGCAGGATGGTATTGCCAGGCTCGACCTCGAAGCCGTGGCCGCTGGGTTGTACGGTAATGCGGTGAGTCATGGTGGGGGGATGCTGAGAAAAGTTAGAGGGGCTCTGTGACCTATTTCCGTTACTATGCGGGCTGTATTTCGAAACACCGGACGCTGGCTCCAGCGCTCTCTACACCCCATTACACGCCATGACGCGATTGCTCATTATCGGCTGCGGCGACATCGCGCGGCGCGCGATTCCGGCCCTGGTGCGACATTATCGCGTCTATGTCGCCGTGCGCTCCACGCGCCAGCACGCCGCATTGCGTGCACTGGGCGTCACACCCATCCTCGCCGATCTCGACCGGTCACGCAGTTTGCAGCGATTGGCCGGCCTTGGCGACGTGGTGCTGCACCTCGCGCCGCCGAACGAACAAGGCCATCGTGACCGGCGCACGCGCGCCTTGGTGGCGGCACTGTCTGACGCAAAAATTCTACCACGCCGCCTCATCTACATTAGCACCAGCGGCGTGTATGGCGACTGCGAAGGCGCGCTGGTGGCCGAAGAGCGCGGCATGCACCCGCAAACGCCGCGCGCCAGGCGGCGCGCCGACGCAGAACAGGTGTTGCGCCAATTCGGACGCCGGCATGGCATTGCCACCAGCATCCTGCGCGTGCCCGGCATCTACGCCGCCGACCGCCTGCCCGTTGATCGCTTGAAGCGCGGCGACCCGCTGCTGCGCGCGACAGAAGATGTCTATACGAACCACATCCACGCGGACGACCTGGCCACCATCCTCATTCAAACCATCACGCGCGGCCGGCCCGGCCGCACCTACAACGCGGTGGACGATTCCATGCAGAAAATGGGCGATTACTTCGATCAGGTCGCTGATGCGCTCAAGCTACCGCGCGCGCCGCGCGTCACTCGCGCCGAAGCCGAACAACGCCTGACCCCGGCCATGCTGTCTTTCATGGGAGAATCGCGCCGCCTGAGCAACGCGCGCATGAAGCGTGAACTGGGCGTAAGACTGCGCTATCCGACGGTGGCAAAGGGATTGGCGGCAGCGTGCGGGACTGCGAAGTCATGACCGCCGCCCATTTGCGCCACGTCATGCCCGCGCAAGCGGGCATCCAGCGTCGTTTGATGAACTCCCCTGGATCCCCGCATGCGCGAGGACGACATCACTACTAAAAGGAGTAAGCCATGCTGTGGGTGAAATGGCTGCACATCGTATTCATGGTCACCTGGTTCGCCGGGCTGTTTTATCTGCCGCGTCTCTTCGTCTATCACGCCATGAGTGAAGACACCGCCAGCCGCGAGCGCTTCAAAATCATGGAACGCAAGCTCTATTACGGCATCATGGCGCCCGGCGCGGTGTTCACCGTGGTGTTCGGCCTATGGCTGTGGCTGGTCTATTTCAGCCCCTACATGCTGTGGATGCAGATCAAGTTCGTGCTGGTGCTGGTGCTCATCGGCTACCACTTCTATTGCGGCAAACTGCTCAAGGACTTCAAGGCAGATCGCAACACCAAGAGCCATGTGTGGTTCCGTTGGTTCAATGAATTTCCCGTGCTGATTCTTTTTGCCGCTGTATGGCTAGTGATATTTAAACCAATGTGATGGAAAATTTTTTCGCAAGCTGCCCGCGCGGGCTCGAAACCCTGCTGGCAGATGAACTGAATGCCGTTGGCGCCACCACCATCAAAGCGGTAGCCGGCGGCGTCGGTTTCGCAGGCGGCTGGGATGTTTGCTACCGCGCCAATCTCGAAAGCCGCATCGCCACGCGCATCCTCTGGCGAGTCGCGCAAGCCCGCTATCGCAACGAAGACGACATCTACAAGCTCGCCTACGACCTGCCCTGGCACAACTGGTTTGAAGTACGCCGCACGCTGCGCGTGTACATGACGGCGATACGCAGCGAACTGAAGAGCCTCGACTTCACCACGCTGCGCATCAAAGACGCCGTCTGCGACCGCTTCCGCAAAGAACTGGACGAACGCCCCAGCGTGGATACCGCCGAGCCCGACATCCGCATCCACGCCTTTCTCACCACCGACACCGCCACGCTCTACCTCGACACCTCCGGCGACGCGCTCTACATGCGCGGCTACAAATACGCGCTGGTCGAAGCGCCGATCAAAGAAAACCTCGCCGCCGGCATCCTCAAACTCGCTGGCTGGGAACCCGGCATCCCGCTGCTCGACCCCATGTGCGGCAGCGGCACCTTTCTCGTCGAAGCCGCGCAAATCGCCCACGACATCGCACCCGGCCTCGGCCGACCCTTCGGTTTCGCACGCCTGAAGAATTTCGACGAAGCGCTATGGCACCGCCTACGCGCTGCCGCCGAAAAACGTCGCAAGCCCATCACCGCCCAACCCATCTACGGCAGCGACATTAGCGACGACATGGTCGCGCGCAGCCACCAAAACCTCGCCGCTGCAAAAATGGAAGAAGCAGTCACCCTGCAACGTGCCGACATCCTCGATGTTGCAGCCCCCGCACCGGAAGGCATACTCGTCGCCAACCCACCCTACGGCGTGCGCCTCGACGAACTCGAAACGCTCGCCATCTTCTATCCCAAACTCGGCGACGCGCTCAAGCGCCACTTCGCCGGCTGGCGCTGCTATCTGTTCTCCGGCGACCCGCAACTCCCCAAACTCATGCGCCTCAAAGCCAGCCGCCGCACGCCGCTGTTCAACGGCGCGCTGGAATGTCGGCTGTTGGAATACAAGGTGGTAGCGGGGAGTATGCGGCCGGAGGCCAAAACGTAGGCGTCTCCGCCGGACACCCCCGCAATATCACTGAGGGGTTGTCAAAATACGGCAATGCCGTACAATCCGCAGCATGCGTACGGTTGCCGAAACTGCCATCTTCCAACGATACGCCAACGACATCTGGAACGATGATGAACGTAATGAGTTCATCACCTGGATTGCCAGCAATCCCACTGCTGGAGATGTAATTCCCGGTAGCGGTGGTTGCAGAAAAGTTCGATGGTCACGAGCGGGTCAAGGCAAACGAGGCGGCGCACGAATCATCTACTTCTGCGCCACCAATGAAACGATCTGGCTTTTGATCGCTTACACCAAAGCAAAATTCGACAACCTGCCCTCTGCGTTCTTGGCTGAACTCAAAAAAGGAGTTAAAGATGCCCTCTGAAATTGAAGCATTCAAGCGAGACCTGCTCGAATCGGTCAAACAAATGCGTCGCGGGAAAGCCGCTCGCGTCACGCGGGTCAAACAACCCGAAGCAGCTGAAGTACGGTCGCGCATGGGGCTCTCGCAACAGGACTTCGCCCACTTGCTTGGCGTCTCAGCGCGCACGTTGCAGGACTGGGAGCAAGGACGTCGTGAACCAACAGGTGCGGCAAAGACTCTTTTGCGTGTTGCCGTATCTCATCCTGAAGTTCTGTTCGAACTTCACACGTGACTCCTAACAATTCCGTCGACAGGCAACCCACAAGCTGCGCTTGTGGTATCCCCCTAACTTGCTGGCGCGCTATGTCAAATCACCGCCAGCGGCGACGGGCGCGAGGACATCTACCGATCCGATGAGGATTGGCTCGCCCGGCTCGACACTCTTGCCCAAGTCTGTGGCGCTTCAACTGGGCCTGGCATGCCTGCTGCCAGATGGATAACATAGCGCCTGGTTGTCGAGACGCCAGAGGCTCAATCGGTGAGCAGGCTAGTGAAGGCGTATGAGCAGGCATCGAAGAAGTGAAATGTGATAATGAAAGACCTGACCCCATACGGTTTGCATACGGTTTATACCATACGGTTTATACGGTTTACGGTTGCACATACGGTTCCCGGGTTTACACAATTGTCTATTAGAGGGAGATTGCGCGAATTTCTGGCCAAGAGGCTTAACCTAAGAAGGAACGATATGAGCGAACATTCTGCAGCACGTTTTCTAGTTGAAATCGACGGCAAACCGCAAGCCGTTCATGACGATATCGCGTCTGCAAAGCAGGAAGCAATTTCCCTTGCAATGGGCGTGTCCAGCATGAAGGTCACAAGCGTCGGTCCTGGCATCGTGCCAAGCAGTGCCTGGTACTGGGACTATACAATTAGCGCTTGGGTGTTCTCGCAGAATGCAGTCTTCGCTGAAGCCAAGCGAAAGGATGAGTAAACCATTGCCCCTTCAAAAACCTTCGTGTTTACTGTGCCTTCGGTGCGTGGGCGGTCGGCAGTTGGTGAGCCAACTTGCAGTCGGCGAAAAAAGGGGCCGTGATAGGAAAAAAAGGGGCCGTGATCGAATAAAAAATTAGCCGTCGAGCCGGACGCTATGTCGGCAAGACAGCTCCCCGTCCCTGATCTAGGCAACTGCATTCTCCCTTAAGGATTTTCCATGCCCATTCCGTGGCTAGTCGTACTGCAGAGCGTCCCTTGGACCGACGTTATCAAGAACGCGCCCAAGGTCGCGGAAGGCGCAAAGAAGCTTTGGAACGCCGTCGGCAAAAAAACTCCCCGCCCAGAGGTGCAGATCGACGGTTCTGAAGAAGCGCTTTCGCCTGAGCTTCAATCTGTTTCCGCATTGCAAGCGCGGGTGGCAGTCATGGAAGTCGCCACCGCGGAGCTACACAATCAAATGCTGGCATCGTCCGAGTTGATCAAGACACTTGCTGAACAGAACACCCAACTCATCGTGCGCGTGGAGGCAAACAGAATTCGCGTTGTGTGGCTAGCCGCTGCAACTGCTGCCTTAGGCGTCATCGCGGTGGTCGCCCTGGTTTTGCTGCTCAGCCGGTGATGTCGGCTAAACTTTCCATCGACCACGAGGAGTATC
>Ga0209181_10004759_pt1 | contig 19972 bp, 12 predicted proteins | sample MAT05_FD_187208 | JGI IMG/M metagenome (GOLD analysis project Ga0209181, IMG submission 187208) | Freshwater microbial communities from Lake Fryxell liftoff mats and glacier meltwater in Antarctica - MAT-05 (SPAdes) (version 2) | ecosystem: Environmental > Aquatic > Freshwater > Ice > Liftoff... | reverse complement strand
AATGCTCCCGTCGTTGCCTGCCGCAGGCGAAACCTCGGACTTCTACATGCTGCCGGTCGAGGATCCTGAGGCGATCGCGCAGACCGTGGTCGATCTCGTCCAGAAGCGGCTGCCGGGGAAGTTTGGCGTCGATCCCGTGCGCGACATCCAGGTGCTGTGCCCGATGAACCGCAGCGTCACGGGAGCGCGCGCCATCAACCAGGCCTTGCAGGCCGCGCTGAATCCGCCGGGCGAGCACAGCGTGGAGAAGTTCGGCTCGGCGTACAGCGTTGGCGACAAGGTCATGCAGATCGAGAACAACTACGACCGCGAGGTCTACAACGGCGACATCGGCTTCGTTGCCGAAATCGACCGCGAGGAGGATGAACTCGTCGCCGAGTTCGACGGTCGGCTCGTGCGCTACCCCTTCGGCGAACTGGATGAACTTGTGCTCTGCTATGCGACCACCATCCACAAGTCACAAGGGTCCGAGTACCCCGTCGTGGTCATCCCGCTGTCCACTCAGCACTACATGATGCTCAAGCGCAACCTGATCTACACCGGCATCACCCGCGGCAAGCGCTTGGTCGTGCTGGTGGGGCAGAAGCGGGCGCTGGCGATGGCCGTCAAGGGCAAGCGCGACGAACGCCGGTGGTCGAAGCTGAGGGAGAGGCTATTACCTTAAAGTGCTCCGCCAGAAAGCTGGCACTCGGAAACGTGATCGACCCATACAAGCCAGCGGCGGTTCTCCCGGCGAACGACCAGTCCAGCTTGGAGCTTGACCTTCTCCCACGCGGCGGAGAGCGTTCGTGATGGCGACAGTGTTCGTTCGCGCGTGCCGACCGGCGGTCGCGAAAAGTTCGGAGCCGAACGACTGCATCCGATAGTCACGAACTTACGCTTCCGACCCTCAGCGGTCGCTCGCAGTCTCGATTCGGTTGCCCGAAACCGGGCGCTCCGGGCAAGCCAAGGCGGGCGGCAGTTGCGGCTCGACCTACGGCAAAAAGAAGCCAGCCGCCTATCGGAAAACTTGAAACGGTGAACGGGAAGCAGAAAGCGGCTGTGTCGAACACCAGGCAGCGTCCGGAGGACGCGGCCGGAAGTGATCACAGTCGCGCGCGCAGCGCAGCGCCCTCTTGCGCAGCGTACCTATCCCAGGCGCCGGTTACGCCAAAGCTCGCAAGCCCAAACAGCAGTCCTTCGATGTCCTTCAGCGAGCGCATGTAGGGGCGCCAGCGTGCAGGAACAACCATCTCGCGTGTAGCGACGGTGGAAAGGTCTTGCTCCAGCACGAAGCCGAACGCATCCGGACCGGACGCGCCCTTGCACACCACCACCTTCCAGAAGCGGCGCGGCACGCGCACCACGATGCTGCTGCCACCGTCGCCGCGGCCGTCGAACAGGCGGTCGTCGGCGGCGAGCACGGGGCCCGAGAACACGATCGCGCGCTCGGCTTTCGTCGCCTGCTGCACCATGTTCTCGAGGTCACCCCAGTTGTCCTCGCCGCGAGCGGACTGGTTGAAACCGCCCACCTGTGGCGAGCAGTTGGTGGTGTGGTACGTGTCGCCGTTGGACATTTGCATGTCCTGCAGGTTGTCGCCCCACGCGACGTCGTCGCGCCGCACCAGGTGGCCCTTGTCGAAGGCACCGCCGTCCCTCGTGTAGAAAATGTCCGGTAGCTGGTGCTCGTCGGGGATGCGCCAGTCGGTGACCCACTTCTCGATGTCACCGTCGGCCAGGCCGGTGAGTTGTCTGCGGCTGGGCTTTGCGCCGTCGATGAGGCGCGAAGCCTCGCGCCAGTCGACATTGGCGGCGGTGAACAAAGCAAGGCGTCGGCGCTTGTGCATGACCACCGAAAACTTGTGGTAGCGCAGCACGTGTGACTCGTCCTCCAGGGTGGCGGCGGCGCCCTTGCCGCGCTCGGTCAGCGCCGGCAGATCGACTCTCGTCTCCGGAATCTGCAGGAAGTTGGCATCGAATCCTGCGCGGTCTTCCAGACCGTCGTAGATCACGGGGATGCGCATCGCTTCGGTCTGGGCGGCGGCGGCCTGCGGGGCTGTCGCCACGGCGCCCGCCCCACCCGCCCCTGCCGGGCTGGTCAGGACCGGCGCGCCCACGGACACGGTGACCTGCAGCGGGATCGTCCAGCTTGCGCCGGTCGAGGCGCCGCCCGCCCCAGCCACGCGGATGGCGCTTGGCGCAGGCGGCGTGGGCAGCGCTGGCGGCGCCACGGCCGTGCGCTCCAGGTCGCCAGCCCGCCGCCACGCGTCGTCCCACTCGCCGGTGGCCGGCACGCTGCCGGCAAAGCGCACGCCGGCCGCCACAACGCGGGCATCGCGTGCCAGTTCCAGCGTGGGAACGGCGTAGTTGGCCCGCAGGTACTGCCCGGCAAAGTGCAGCGCGACGACATGACCGGTGGCTGGGTCGACGATGGCCGATCCCGAGTTGCCGCCCAGCGTAGAACTGTCGTGCGTCGCGGCGTTTACCGTCTGTTCGAAGCTGCGGACGCGCTCGCGGCTGCGGACCCGGCCGGGCTGAAATCGCTTCACGTTGAACCGGCCCTGGAAGATGCGGTCCTGTTCGGCCAGGTTGTTGCGATCGTCGCGCGCCGGATAGCCGATGGCCACCACCGCAGCGCCCGGGGCCGGCTCGTCGGCCGAAAGCGTTAGCGGTGTGTAGCCGACAGGCAGCCCGGCGACGCGCAGGAGCGCCATGTCCCAGTAGGGATGCACCATGACCACGTCCAGCACGTCGAACCAGGTGTCCCGGCTGTCCTCGGGGGTGTCGCGTTCACGGCGAAAGTCCACCGCGGCATCGCCCCGGTTGAAGCGCAGTCGCGTCATGCCCAGGCCGTGCACGAACAATTCGGCGACGTGGCGGTTGGTCATGAGAAGGCCTTCGCCGACGAGAAAGCCGGTGCCGCCATAGGGCACCAGTGGATGGGTCGGCAGTTCGATGCGGCCCACGGCCTTGATGGCGGTCTGCAGTCGCGACTTCGCGCCCGCATCGTTGAGCTCGGTCCAGGGGTAGGGCAGTGCCGGGTAGCTGCCGTCAGTGACGAAGAACACCGGCCGCTCGCGCGGCAGGATGATCGCTTCCAGTCCGAGCGCTTCGTCGGGGTCCACCTCGGCGTCGCGGCCCTGCTGCAACTTCAATAGCCCGCTGGAGGCCTTGGACAGCTCCTCATCGGAAAAGCGCACACCGTCGGCTGATCGGAGGGTCTCCGACGCGCCCGGGTCGGGCGCGCGCACCGTCTCGAGGCTGCGTTGCGGCGCCACCTGCTGCAGCATCTGCCTCAGGCGGTTCACCTTCTCGCTGTGGTCCATCATCTGCGCTCTCCCGGGGTTGTCGTCAGGGCGCCGCCACGGCGGGCAGCGATTGCATGGTCAGGGCGGCTCGCCCGTGGGCTTCGCGCGCCAGCGTCAGGCGCTCGGCCAACACGGCCAGCGCCAACACCAGCGCTTGCTGGTTGGCAGCGCTCCCGGCCTTGTCGAAGGCCTCGCGCGCCGCCGCGGCCTTCTGATGCGCTGTCGCGTATGCTGTCCAGGCGGTCTGCGCAGCCTCGATGCTGCCCAGTTGCGCCTGTGCCGCAGCGCTCGGGTCCAGGGCCTGCGTGACGGCATCCTTGACCAGCGTCTCGACGGCCGCCTTCTGAGCGGACAGCGTGTTGCCCAGCAGCCGCCCGAGCCAGGACGGCGCGGCCGCCTCGGTGATCCGCACCTGGATGTTCACAGGCCCGAAGCGGCCATCGACGGCCCCGGCTGGCGCCACGGCGCCGGGCTTGCGCGCCCATGGCAGCCTTTCGCCCTGCGCCGGGCGGGCCTTGGCCAGCGTGTTGACGGTCGCGGTCACCTGCATGGCCGTGGCCAGCAGGCTGGCGCCGGCCGCGTCGGTAATCTTGATCTCGATGCTCACCTTTCGCTGGGACGCGCGCAGCGCGGTGCGCGCGTCCAGACACCCCTGGTAGACCCAGTGCGTGACACGGCCGGCCAGCGCAGTACCGTCCAGCGACGGCACGAATTCCACGCGCACGAGCACTGGGATGCCGGCACGGGCCGCCCCGATGACCGTGGCCTCAGACAGCTGGCCATCCGGCTCCAGCGTGACGGCTTGCGGCCCGACGTTCAGTGTGATGGCGCTGACCAAAAACTCGCCTTGCCCACCGGTCTGCGCGGCGTGGAAGGCGGGGTCGAAGGCCAGGGTGTCGGACAGCGTGAACTCGTTGTCGGCGAGCAGCCGGTCGGCGGCCGTCTTGATCAGCGCGCCCACGCCCGACGAAGCCAGGGTGGCGAGGAAGACCGTGCCCAGGGCCTCGGGCCCGACCTGCCGGCTCTCGGCCTTGCGGGCCGTGGCCTGGATCCAGAGTCGCGGTGCGGATGCGGTGCTCATGGGAAACCTTTTCGTGGGGTGTGCGTGTGCCGGTCACTCAGGCGCGAGGGGGGCGGCTCATGCCTGGGCGTCGCGGTCTGACTGGTCGAGATCCATCTGGCCGGCGTAGAGGTCCAGCGCCTGCAGCAAGGCCTCGGACCCGGCGGCCCGGGCCGGGGCCTGCCTGACCAGCCAGCGCAGCGTGGGCACGAACCGGCCCGAGGTGTCGGCGTACTCCACGACCGCCTCGGCCAGCGCGCGGTGCGTCCGCGCCGACGGCGCCGCATCCCGCAGCGCGGGGTACTCCATCGAGCGCAGCGCGCCCTGGAGCCGTCCCTGGCTGGGGTAGCACGTCAGCAGGGCCGTCCGCGCCGGAATCTTCCAAGCCGCGAAGCGCCCGCGAAGGTAGGGTGCCACCGGCAGCTCGGGCTGCTCGGCCAGCAGCTTCAAGACTTCGGCGGCCGCCAGCTTCTCCATCGTCGCGGTCTCTGACGACGCCGCATCGGCTGACACCCCCTGCGCGCCCTTCAGCCAGTGCAGCAGCTCATCACTCAGCCGCGCGCCCAAGCGTGACAGAAAGTGTTCCACCAAAAGGTCGCTGCGCAGTTGCACACCCAGGTGGGACACGGCGACGGGCATCAGCCGCGGCGGGGCGAAGCCCAGAAAGACGAGTCGCCTGAGCGTCACCAGGTTCTGCTTCCAGCCACGGACGCCGATTGCTTCGAGCACGCGCTGGAACTCGCGGTCGCGCTCGCCTGCGGCGGACGTGCCCTGCACCAGCCGGCTGCCCAGCCCCGCTTCGAGCTGCAGGAACGGCAGGCCCTCGACGCGTGCGCGGTCCCAGGCGCCGTCGAACGCCTCGGCGGCCTGACGGGCCTGGCCCTGGTACCAGAGCAGGAAGGCGCCCTCGATCTGCGGGCGCACCCGCAGTTCGGACTTTTCCGCCGCGGTCAGGCCCAGGAAGGGCCGCTCGAGGTCGGTGTCGAGCGGCCGGACGAGCTCCTCCACGGCCTCGGGCCAACGCAGGGTGTTGAAGAACGCCATCGCCAGCGAATAGCGCACCACGCTCGCGCGCGCCACCGTGGGGCGCTCTTCCAGTACGTCCAGGGCTTCGACGGGCGAGCCCGCCGCCAGCAGCGACATGCCGCGCCGGTAGGCATAGGCGGTCCAGGCGTCATCGGGCAGCAACGGTGTCTCTTGCTTCGCCAAACCCCGGCCCAGCATGGCGCGCACGGCCACCCGCGCGGGCGGCGGCAATTCATCTAGCGCGGTGCCCAGCGCCAGCAGGTCGCGGCGCCGCAGTTGCGCCACCACGTCGTAGGGTGGCTCCTCCTCCAGCATCAAGCGGTGGTAGGCCCCTTCACCCAGCGACACGTCGGACTGCGGGTCGTGCGCGGCGTAGTACGCGACGGCACGGCGGTTCAGGTCGGCGAAACGTTGCGGGTCGTCGCTGCGCTGCATGTCCAGCATCACGCTGCGAACGTCCCTGCGGTGGATCAGCGCGTCGCCTTCCTCCGTGACCAGGGAGACCTCTTTCTTCAGGGCGTCGTAGAGCTCGGCCGCGGTCGCCGCACTGGCGATGGGCAGCGCCACGGCGGGGCCCAGCACCTGCAGGATGAGGTCCTTCGTGATGCGCCGCAGCACCAGCCCCGGGTGGGCCAGCTTCTCGACGCGCTCGTCACCGATGTGCCGCAACAGCCGCGTGTAAAGGTAGCCCTGGATGTAGGCACCGTCCTTCTTGCCCAGCCAGGTCTCGAGATCGTCCTTCTTGACCGTTCCCAGGGCGCGCTGCCGCGCCAGCAGCACACACAGCCGCAAGGACAGCGGATTGCCACCGACCTTGTCGAAGATGTCCTCCGCCACGTCGCCGGGCAGTTGGGCATGGCTCAGGAACGCCAGGGCCGCGCGCTTGTCGAAGTTGCCCAGCGCCACCTGGCGCGCCACATTGCGGTCGTCGACCGGGACGCGGCCGGAAATCACCACGCGCAGCTGCGGCAACTGGAACATGGCCTCGAGCCAGCGGAACACGGCGTCCACCGCCTCTTCGCCGCGGGCCTGCACCTCCTCGAAGGTGTCCAGTACCAGCAGGAAGGGTCGGTCGCCGAGGTCGGCCGCCTGCATCCACGACGCGAACTGCGAGGCGATGCGCTCGACCGTGCCGTGGTCGGCCACTTGGCTCGCGAAGCTGCCTGCACTGGAGCGCACACGTTGCTCGGCACGGCTGCGCTCAGTCTCGCCGCGCAGCAGCCGCGAGAATTCGTCGCTGCGCGCACCGATGGCCTCGAACTGCGCTCCCACCTGGTCAATCACCTCGGTCAGCAGCGTGCCGGGGTTGTTCGGGTCCAGGAACCGCCGGTCGAAGTCGAGGTAAGCAAAGGGAAAGCCTCGCTCGCTGGTCACGGTGGCGTGCGTCAGGATGAACTGCGCCATCAGCGTGGATTTGCCGATGCCCCCGATGCCATGCACGACCAGCGGCGCCTTGCGCTTGAGCACCAGCTTGTGTAGCCAGCGGCTCCAGCCTTCGAAGCTACTTTCGGGCGGCACCACGTCGACGAAGTCGCGCAGCTTGGCCATGTCCTTTTCGCGGCCGACGAAATCGGTGGCGATCTGCTGCAACGGATCGAGAAGCTCGCGCCGTTTCAGCGCCGAACGCCAGCGCGGCAGCGCACCGGCGGCGGGGGCGGACCAGGCACGCAGCCACTCGCCGGCCGCGATGTGGGCGCGCAGGGCGTCGGTGGTGAGCGTGGCATCCGGGTGCAACTGGCCGCGGACGATGGCGGCGACGGCGCCTCCCAGCGGGTCCGCGCGGTCCGGGCCGAGCTCGTTCAGCACCGCCGCGGCGTGGCTGCCCAGCCGTTCCAGCGTGGCCACCCGCGGGCCGGGACTGAGCAGCCACCGGCGAGAGCCGCCCTGCGTCACCACCACACAGTCGCGTAGCACCTCGTCGAGCGCGGCTTGCGCGTCGGGGCGTTCTTCCAGGCCGGCCAGCAGGTCGGCTGGCGTGAAGGCCCCGAGAACGGCGGCGCGCTCGGCCAGCCGCTCGCGCGTGTCGGGCGCTGCAGCCGCGGGCGTGGCGGGCAGGGACGCGATGCCGAACAGCTCGTGCATGTCGAGCGCCGACAGTTGTAGCGTGCCGGCCGCATCGGACTCAGACACCGTCGGCCTCCTTTTCCTGCAATTTGCGGCTGATCTGCTGCACCTTCTGCGCGATGGTCTTCAGCCGCGTCGCGGCCTCGATCGGAGCCGCCGCCACGACGCTCTCTGCCAGCGCCCTGCGCTGGTCTGCGGGCATGGCTCGCGCCGCGCATTCGCACGCGTAGCCGATGTACGTCTCGACGTCGGCGGTGGTCACCGGCGCGATCATTTCGCGCGTCAGCGTGGCGTCCACGTCCGACGGCAGTTCGCGTTCGTAGCCCACCAGGCCCAGCCGCAGCGTGGGAACCTCCACCACGCGCTGGGCCAGCGACGAGATCAATTCGAGCGTCTCCTTCGGCAGCACAGCCTGGTCGAGGCCGTCGATGAAGATCCAAACCAACCGGCTCTTTGGCGGATCGGCCGGGAAGCTCTTGCGCAGGTCGCCCAGGAACGCGGTGAGCAGGTGGCGTTGCACCAGCGAAGCGCGCGTCGACAGGTCCGCGCCCACCGGCAGCGGCGCCGCCGCCAGACCCAGCAACTGGCGGATCTCGGACACGAAGGCCTCGGGTGGGGCGTCGTTGAGCGACATGGCGGACAGCGGCACCACGGTGTGCCCCAGCCGGCCGAGCATCTGCTGCGCGATCTTCAGCGAGAACGAGCGCCCGCTGTAACGCGAGCCGTTCACCAGCAGCACCTGTGCCGATGCGGGCGGCAGCATGTCCTCGAGCGTGCGCTGGAAGTCGACGCGGTCCAGCACGGGGTAGCCGGCGCCCACCGACCACACTGCTTTGGATCTGGCGCCCGGGGCCGGCGCGCCTGCCGGCGCGCCTCCTGGCAATCCCGCTGGCCCACCCGTTGGCGCCGGAGGTATGACGTAGCCGGGGTAGTGCGCCTGGATATGGTCGATGATGGGCGTGATCGGGATGCCCTGGTTCTCCGGCCCCGTCGGCGTGTTGAGGCCCCCCAGGTTGTGGATGGCCACCAGGTCGAAGTCGAAATTCCAGCAAGGCGACCCCGACGAGGCCTTGGACGTGCTCACCACGTAACGCAGCCGGGCGCCGTTGGGCAGGACCTCGGTGACGCGGCCTTCGGCTCCCTTCAGTGCCATGCCCTGCGGGTACTGGATGATCCGGATCCACGCAAAGCGGCGCACGGCCTTCGGCGGCCGGCGCAGCGGCGTCCAGCACCGCTTCACACCGTCGATGTCGAGCGCATCGCCCACCGCGCTGGCCAGGGTAATCAGGGCGTAGTCCAGGTTGTTGGTCGGCACGTTGCCCGGTGGCGCCAGGTGGATCAGTTCCTGCGGATGCTGCGGGCTGTTCGGCCCCAGCCAGTGGGTGCTGACGGCAAAGCTTTCGCCGTTCAGGGCGGTGTGCGAACCGTCGGGCTCCTCGTGTATCGCGAAGTCGAAGCGGCAGCGCAGCCGTTTCTCGCTGCCCGGTGCCGGCTGGGCGTTGGCCACCAGCGGGCTGATCACATGGCAGGCCGTCAGCACCTGGTCGGGGCCCACCAGCAGGCCGGTGCCGGCCGGGTTGCCATCGATTTCCAGCAGGCACACCTGCCCCGTGACGAGAAGCAGCTTCTTGGCAAACAGCCGCGCCTCGTAGACGTCGGAGGACTTCAACAGCGTCTGCAGCCCAGCGCCGCCAGCATGCAGGTACAGCAGGTCGCCGGCGCACCGGCCGGCGCGGCCCTCGTCCTCCAGCGCGACGCAGATGGCGGCCAGCAGCGGCTTAATCCACTCCTCGCGTTCGGCCGCCGCCAGGGTGGCTTCGAGCTGGTTGCGGAAGTCGGGCGACTCGGTGTAGCGCGCGGGTGACCGGTCGAAGTTGGTGGCGAGCAGCGTGGCGAAACGCGCAGCGTTCAGGTCGGCCAGCAGGTGGTCGACGAGCATGCCGGTCTCGGCGGGGCTGAGCACGGTCATGGCGAGAAGGTAATGCCGAGATCCCGCAGCAGCGCGTCCTGGCGGGTGTGTGCCAGGCTGGTAGCGCGGTTCTCGACGCCGGCCGTGCCCGAACGGTGCAGGCCGACGACCTGGCTGGTCGCCAGATCGAGCACGCAAGACCCCGAGTTGCCCTTGAGCGTGGAACAGTCGTGGGTGAACTCCAGGCCCTCGTCGCGCCTGACGATGATTTCCCCCGGGGCCAGGCGCTTGACCGACAGCGCACGCCCGAACACCGCATCGACTACCGACAGGTCGTGTCGGTCGTCCGCCGCCGGATAGCCGATGACGTAGATCCGTCCGCCGGGCTGCACGCGCGCCGGGTCGCCGTTCAGTGGAAGCGGCAGCGGCAGCGGCTCGCCCCGCACACCCGCACGCTCCAGGCGCAAGACGGCGAGGTCCAGACGCGGATCGGGGTGCAGGCAATCGATGGCGACGACCCTGAACTCGCTGCGGGCCGGGTTGCCGTCCTCGGCCAGGAAGTCCACCAGGGGTGACAGGCCCGTGCCCACCTTCCAGCCGCTGCCCGTCCGCTCGGCGAAACTGATGGCGACATGCACGTTGGTCATGACCCGATCGGCCGCCACGAGGAACGCGGTGCCGAGGTAGGCGTCGGCGAACTCGGGCACGCGCAGGCGTCCGACGCCAGCAATGGACTGTTCGATCAACTTGCTGGCCAGCGCCAGGGGATCTGCCCACTCCGGGGTCACCTCGTCGACGCTGCCGCCCCGCACCGGCAGCGAGGGCCGCCCGGTGAGCCGAATGATGGCCTCCAGCCCGGACAACTGGTCGGCAGTCAGGGCCGTAGGGCGCTGCCGTGCTGCGATGTCTTTCAGTGCCGCGTGCCCCTCGTCGATGAGGGACGCCGCGAGCGCACGGCGCGCGGTGGCGACAGGCGAGACGCTGCCGGCCAAGTCTGGCAATGACTCGCGCGCCTGCCGGGCGAGTTCATCGGCGCGGTCCGTCGCAGCGCCGACGGCGCCGGCCGATTCCAGGCCTTGACCGCCAGGCCCCTGGAGCACGCGAAGCGCCCGGTCGATCACCTGTTGCCTCACGGTTCCCCCAATTGGGCACGACCTGGTCGCACCCGCGGCTGTTGACTTGCCTGTCACGTTAACAGTGCAGTGGAGGCAGAACAACAAGCAAATTGGGGACGCCGTATTGGCTGGTCTGCCCTTCAAGTGCCGCCGTAAGTTTAAGCGTGCACGCGACGCTCCCTTGCGCAACCCCTAATTCTGCGGATGCTTCTCTCGCAGCATCCTGCAACACTTCCGGCGGACAACAGGCACGACAGGCGCCAAGCTGAATAGGGCCACAGTGACGACACCAGCCGATGACACCCGTGTGCCCACCAGTCCCCAGCGACTGGGCGCAGGCCCGCGCCAGGCAATGCGCCCTCTTGCTACGCTACAAGGTCAAAAGAAGGTGCTGGCCTGCTGCCTGTGTCTCGCCGCAGGCAGCCTGCTCGCAGGTTGCGGCAGTCTCAGCGTCGTGCAGCGCAACCAGGTCGGCCTGCTCAGCGCCGCCACGGTGGGCGCCGCCACCCCCGGCACCGAGCTCGCGCAGACCTACTACCTAGGCAGCTTTGATCCACGCGGGCAGCTCCCGCCATCGATCTACCGCATTCGCGTCAGCGGCCAGGCCAGCATCCTGAACCAGACCCGCTTCGCCAGCGGTTGGGCTCCGGCTGGCCTGGTCGATTCGCTCACCAGCAGCATCAATCTCGACGCGCGCAATGGCACGTTTACGACCACTGCGGCGGCCGATCCGTCCGACCTGTCCCAGGCGGGCCGTGGCCTGGTGTTGTTCGGGCCTGAGGGCTTTCGCGAGGCGCCACGCGGCCACCGTCTGGTCATCATGATGGGCAGCAATCCGGAAATGATCGAGCAGGCCTTTTCAAGCGCCCTGGGCACGGTGGCCAAAGTGCGCTTCGGCCAACCCACGGCGGCGCTGGACCGCGATCTCTTCGACATGCTCATCAAGCTGGGGCAGGAGCGCGCCAAGCTCGAGGCCCTGGGCCAGCAACCATGAAGCACGCCATCCGCCCCACAGCAAGCCGGACCACGCGGCCCGCCGCCGCGTGGCTGCGCGCGGGTCTGGCAGGCCTGGCCGTGATGGTCGCAGGCTGCTCGGCCCTGCGCATCGATGTCGATGTCTACAAGGGGCCGCTCGTCAACCATGAGTCGATGCAGCGCGGACAGATGGTCTCGATGGCGCTGTCGGCCAAGTCGCTGCTGCTGTCGATGCGCAACCGGTTGATCGAAGGTGTGCGCCCAGGCTACGTCAGTGCCCAGGTCGACGACGACTGGCGGCTGCGCACCTTGAGCCGCGGGGAGCTGCTGCGAATCAGCCGCTGCGGCAAGGCCATGCCTGGGCCTTCTGACTGTGATCCCGTCGTCGATGGCCAGGCCGTCGACGAACTTAGCGATAACAAGGACTTGCGCAACGTCCGCCAGATCAACGACATCCTGAGCTTCTATGACGACCAGGATGACCACGGCATCGCCGGTCTGCTGGAAGAGTTTCGCGCGCACCAACAGGCCTATGCGCGCCTTGTGCGCGATCTTGTTCTCAGCGATGCGCGCACGAAAGCCTGGACAAACCCGCAACGCAGCGAGCCCCTGCGTCGTGCGCAACTGTCGCTGCGTGACCAATGGCTGGACATGTCAGAGCTGATGCAAACCGCTCAAGCCCGGCAGCAGCTGCTGGCCGCTCCCGCGCATCGCCAGTTGCTGGCCCTGGCGGCCGAAGGTTTGGCCAACCTGAGCCAGCCCCTGCTGCTGGCCTGTGTGATTGCGATCCACCCGCACAACAGCCAGTTGCGCGCACTGGACGCGGCCACTGGCGGCGCGCTGCGCCTGGACGCCAGGGCCTGGAAGAGTGAGGACTTCGCGCGGGCACGCACAAGCCTTGAACGCGCGCTGCAGCGCAACCCCGAGCCGCTGCGCAAGGCCCTGCATGAAGCTGACGCGCAGCTACGTGCTGCAAACCATGAGCAACTCCAAGCCTGCTATCTCCCGGGCCTTGCCATCGAGCGCCAGAGAGATCGCATCGAACTCGGCCTGCCGCAACGGAACAAGGCCGGCCTGGTGCGCTCGCCCAAAATCTGGGACGAGCAGGAGCCAGAGGAGGACAGCCGCGAATTGGACAACCGTCTGGACGCCATCCTTCCGCAGCTGCTGTCACTGGGCGCCGGCGGCTTTGATCGAGGCCGACGCTCCCAGGGCGTTGATTCCTTGGCCACTCAGTTGGCACTGGTCCGCGCGCGCGGACCAGTGCCAGGGCAGGATGCAGATCGCGAGAAATCAAACCAGACCCGCCTTGAGGAACAGCTCGACCAGCAGCTTGTGGACCTGGCTGCCCGCATTCAGTTTCTGGCCGGCAACCTGTGGCTCCTGGACGAGCGCACCGACGCGCCCTGGTTCCTGGGCGACGGCAACAAGGCCGTGCAGATCGACAAGTACAAGGCCTTGCTGGAAGGCATTGCCAACAACATCCTCGTGCATGCCGACGACCTGCGGCACCGCCAGGCGCATGAGCAGCAGCAGGTGCAGACAGCGAGCATGGAACGCCACGCTGCAGCACAGGGGCTGGCACCGAACGCGCGGCTGTCATTCCAGCGCGTGGTGCAGGCCGTCCAGGACGAGAAGGCCCGTATAAAGACCGCAGAAGCAGCGGCCTCGGCAGCGGCCAGTGCGCTGGCCACACCCGCGCTGGAGCAGGCTGTTGCCAACAAGGCAGCGGCCGCCGAGCGCGCCACCCAGGCCACACAAAAGCGTCGAAACATGCTGGGGCTGCATTGGATGCTCAGTGGCAGCAAGACGGACAAGACCTTGCCCAAGGGTTTGCCTGAAAGCATGGGCACTGCCGAGGACTGGGCTGCCGATCGCGAAAGCCTTCAGGCCAAGTTGCACGCGAACAGCGCCACCGCCAAAAAACTGAAGCTGGAAAGCCTGCGCCAGAGCCTGGAAGACGGGTTGACGGCCTTGCAGGCCGGCCGTAGCAGTGACGCGTTGAAGGCCACGGCCGGCGCCCTGCGCGTACAGACCGTGCTGGACGCAGCCAAAACCCTAAAGCCCCTGGACAACGTCGATGAGCTGGCACATTCGGCAGCCTTGGCTTCACTGAGAAGCCACGTCAATCAAGCATTGAAGCTGCTTGTTGAGGTAGAAGCCAAGGAGGCGAAAGCCAAAGACGAAGCTGAAGCCGCTGTGACCGAGCAGCGCAGGTTGCAAAGCCAGAACCAGTCGCGGATAGCTCAGACAATCAGCACGCATGGTGTTGCCGGCGCGAGATTCGACGCCGCGATCGACGCCATCCAGAAGCAGGGCGATGCCGTGACCAGCGACCTGGCCAAACTGGACGCACCCGCAGACACGCGCCTGGTCGCCAGCCTGCTGGCCACCAAGCTGCTTGGCGACGGCCCCACGGCCGCCGCCTCTGCCGATGCCAAGCGAATACTCGATAGCTTGCGGTTCGCCCGCAGCGCTGCCTTGCCGCCAACCGAAGACCAGCCACTAGACGCCGGCAAGAAGCAAGGGCGCCGCGACATGAGCATCGACGTGATGGACGCCACGATCGCCCAGCTGCGCTACCTGAACCTGCAAGCCGTGCAGGCCCGTGGCGCCGACGATGCCGAAGCCAAGCGCCTGCTGCAGGCACTGAACCTGGCGCGCAAGCAGCGCGAAGACATGATCTACCTGCGGCCGACCAGCAGTTACCTGCGTTCGGTGTACGCCGCCACGTTCAGCCAGTCCGACCCCGGCCTGCGCTCGCGCAACCTGTTGCTCGACACCTGGCGCCGCCTGAGCGACTGCGCGGGCCCGAAAAAGCCACTCTGCGATGTGCGCGACGAGCTCGACAAGTCCAACTGGCAGAACATCAACACCGTGCGCCTGGACGGCGCGGGCAACACCAATTTCGTTGTCGCCAAGGACGATGTCGGCAACTGGTATGCCAAGGCCATGGGCAACGACCCGAAGGCGATGATCAGCGCGGTGAAGAACCTGGCCCTGTACAACCTGGGGGGCCGCTTCAACACCGACCTGCTGCGCGTGGACGAACTGCGCGGCCGCGTGGACGACACGACGCTGGCCAAAATGGACCGCGACCGGGCCAAGGATGAACTGGACAAGCTCAGCACCACGACTTCGGGCCCGGCCGTGGCAGCACGAAGCGAGACCCTGGGCCTGTTCAAGGCCAACTACGACGAACGCTCAGCCGCCGACCGCAGCCAGCTGGCCTCTGCGCTCATCGGCGACAGCCTGCAGTCGCAGCTGCGCACGCTCTGGTATGCCAGCTACACGGACGCCAAGGCCCGCAGCCAGCTGGGCGAAAGTCTTGCCGCCGCAGAGGTGGTCCCGGCGCTGGATGCAGCACGCGCGGCCCTGGCCACCGACGCCGCACCCGTGCCCGCTGCCGGCGAGGCCATTGCAGCAGCGCTCGGCGCCCTGCAGCGCTGGCGTGCGGCACTGAAGGCCCAGGTTGGAAAACTCGAAGCCTTGACCGAAGCCGAACGCCTGGACCAGGCCCAGGCCACGTCCAAGTTGACGACTGCGCAAGAGCAACTTGCAGCCGCGCAGACCCAGCTGCAAGCCGCGCAGACCCAGGCCCTGGACAAGGCGGCCAAGGCGCGTGACTCGACCTTGTCTGAAAGCCAGGCAGTGGCGGCCAACAAGGCGGCTGACGACGCCCAGAACGCGCTGAAGCTCAGGGGCGGCGAGGTCGAGGCGCATGCCCGCAAGGTCGAGGAAGCCAAGCTCGCCCTGGCCGAGGCCACCACGCGGCTTCAAGCGGCCCAGGGCCGCCAGCGCAAGGCCGCAGCCGATGTCGACACCGTCGTGCAGCCGCTCATCACCACCACCACCGAGCGCCGGCTGCGCCTGGTGGAAGAAACAGAAACGGCCATCAAGGTCATCGGGCGCAGCGCCGCCCCGGCCAAGTCCCCATGAAGCCGCTGGCCCGGCTTCAACCGCGGCCGCGCCGCCTGGCTTGCTGGCTTGCCACCTCTGTGCTGGCCTGCCCCTGGGCCGTGCTGCTGCCCCAGGCGGCCGGGGCGCAGGTGCTGCAGGAGCAGAGCCTGGGGTACTTCAAGCTGCAGGGCAGCCTGTCCGGCCCCCATGTGCTGGCGCCGGATGGCCAACACATGGCACGCCGCGAACGCGTCGGCACGCAGGAACGTTATGTCACGCTGACCGGCGCACAACCCTGGTTCGACCGCATCCTGCCCGGTGCCATCTGGGTGGGTGACCGGCTGGTCTACTACGCCCTGGAAAACGGCAAGACCGTCTGGGTGGACGGCAAGAACAGGCTCCCGCTGCTGGGGCAGCCGACATCGCCCGCGCTCGCTGGCAGGCCCTGGCCGAGTCGGGACCATGGGCGCTACCTGGCCTTCAGTTCGGATGGTCAGCGTGTCGCCTGGTACGCCAATGGCGTGGTGCAGCCCCAGCGATTCAACCGCCTGGCCCTGGTCGACATCGCGCAGCCACAGGCCACGGTGCTGTTTGCGGGCTACAAGGGCTGTGACTTGCAGCTTGTGGGCCACCGTGCGTCGGCCCAGGCCCGCTGGGACATGCTGCACTGGGCGCGCGCCACGGCCGACGCGGCGCAGGTGTACGTCTATGGCCAGCGCGGCGGTCTGCCCCTGCTGCACCGCAACGGCAAGCGCGTCCTGAGCCAGCCGCTCGCAAGCTTTTCGATGAGCAACGACGGCTCCCAGTGGATGGCGGTGGCCGATCACTCCACGCAAAGCCAGCCCCACACCAGCCTGTGGCGCAACGGCGTGCAGATCGATGAGGCCCAGGCCGACAGCTCGCAGCAAAGCCTGCACCTGAGCGCGGATGGCATGCGCTGGGCCTGGCGAATCATCGACGCCGACTATCTGGCCGCAACGGTGCGGCAAAGCGGTCGGCCTGAGCGACGCCTGGACCCCGACCCGGCGGAGTACCTGTGGTCGACCGACGGGCTGCATGAAGCCCAGTTGCGGTTCACCCGCGACGAGCCTGCGCGCACCGAAATTCTCATCGACGGGAACGTCGTCGGCACCCATGCGGCCGTGCGCGGCCGCACCCTGCAGGTGCTGCCCGGCGGCGCCTGGCATTACGTGGCGGATATGGCCGGCGGTGTCCGCGTGCGTAGCCACCAAGGCGAGGGTGAGGTCTTCGACGAGGTCAGCCAGATCATCGCCCTGCCTGACGGTCAGCCCGGCTACGTGGCGCGCCGGGGCCAGGAGCGGTACCTAGTTTGGGGGCAGCGGGCCGTGCTCACGACAGCAGATGACGTGCATCACCTGCAGACGCTGGCTTGGCGCGACGGCGCCTTGAGCGTGACGGCACAGCGCGCCGACGAGGTGCTGTTGTTGATGCTCAAGCCTGCGCCTTGACTAGATCCAACCGGGCCGGAACGGCACCCTCGAGATCGCTGCTCCGGCATTAAGTGCGAGGTCGCCGTGGCGCTGCCTTGGAATTGAGGTTCTCGTGGTCTATGGTCGCCACTTACCTCAACGGATCAGCTTTGCACGGATGAACGTCGACGGACCGTGAGCGGCCAACCGTCCCACATTGCGTAGCGCCGTTGCGCCCCTGACGATGGTGTCCACCTATTCAAGTGCTGGACACCCATGCACTCCAGATCCGCTCCTCGCCGCCAACACAGTGCCGAACTGAAGGCCAAGGTCCTGGCGGCTTGCCAGGAGCACGGCGCGTCGATATCGGCCGTGGCGCTGGCTCACGGCCTGAACGCCAATCTCGTACGCAAATGGCGTGAAGGTCGGGGACTCAAGCGCGTGGGTCTTGTCGCGCCGATGGTGGCGTCTGGTGTGACGCTGACGCCGTTGATCGCCGACGACGCGCGCTTCGTGCCGATCGGCGTTGCTGCGCCGGCAGAGCCCGCGCGCACCAAGGGTCCCGGACGCGCCGACCTGCCAGCCGTCACCCCATCGGTCATCGAGATTGAGCTGCGCCGCGGATCGCTGCACCTCAACGTACGCTGGCCGAGCGCGGCTGCCGGCGACTGCCTGCCCTGGCTGCGAGAATTGACCGCAGGTCCTTCGACGTGATCCGTATCGACCAACTCTGGCTGTGCACAGCACCGGTGGACATGCGCGCCGGCGCTGAGCGGTTGCTGGCCTGCGTCGTCCAGGTCAGCGGTGCCGCCCATGCTCACCACGGCTACCTCTTCGCCAACGCACGCGCCACGCGCATCAAGCTGCTGGTGCACGACGGCTTCGGCGTGTGGTGTGCTGCGCGGCGCCTGAACGTCGGACGCTTCGTTTGGCCGCGAGAGGCTTCCATTGCAAATGCCACTGCACCGCTGTGTCTGACGCAGGCGCAATTCGACGCACTGGTCGTGGGCTTGCCCTGGCAACGCCTGCCCGAGATGAGCGTGATCACGAGGATGTGAGAGGTCACCAGAGGCGTGCCTTGCGTTGACAGGAGTTGCGCCAATAGCGCCTTGTCGCATGCCTTGGCAAGATGCGACGCATGCTCAGCATGCGCGACATCAAAGCCCAGGACCTGCAAGGTCTGTCGCCCGTAGCCGTCACTGCGCTGGCCGCGCAGTTGCTTGAGTACATCGAGCGTCAGGCGCGCGAACTGGACGGCAAACAGCAAGACCTCGACGCCAAGCAAAAGCTCCTCCAGCGCAAGGACCGCGACATCGCCTGGCGCGACGCGAAGATCGAGAAGATCACCTTCGAGCTGACGCGGCTGAAGCGCTGGAAGTTCGGCGCCAAGAGCGAGGCGATGACGGCGGACCAGCGCCAGTTGTTCCAGGACACGCTGCTGGAGGATGAGGCCGACCTGCAAGCCCAACTCGCTGCGCTGCAGGCTGCACTGCCCAAGACAGCGCCTGCGCCGAAGGCACCGCGCAAGCAACCGCGCCGCCAGGCCCTGCCTGCACATCTGCGCAGGGTCGAGCACCATCACGAGCCCGAGAGCACGAACTGCGCAGCGGCAGACTGCGGCCAGCCGATGACCCGTATAGGCGAGGACGTCAGCGAGCACCTGGACATCGTGCCGGCCGAGTTCTTCGTGCACCGGCACATCTACGGCAAGTGGGCCTGCCGCTGCTGCCAGCGACTGGGTCTGGAGCGCCTGGTGCAAGAGCCGGCCGATCCGCAGATCATCGACGGCGGCATCGCCGCCAGTGGCTTCATCGCGCACACGCTGATCAGTCGGTTCGTCGATCACCTGCCGTACTACCGTCAAGAGACCATCAACGCCAGGTCCGGCGTTCACACGCCACGGTCAACGTTGGCGTCGATGTCAGGCCGCGGCGGCGCGGCGCTGGAGCCGTTGTACGAGGTGCAAAAGCGCTTCGTTCTGAGCTGCCCCGTGCTGCATGCCGACGAGACGCCGGTGTCGATGCTGGACCCCGGCGCGGGCAAGACCAAGCGGGCATACATCTGGGCCTATGCGCGGGGAGAACTGGATGCCCAACCCGGCGTGATCTACCAGTTCTGCCTGGGCCGAGGTTAGCAGTACCCAGTCGCCTTCCTCGGGCCGCCACAGGGCCCACCAGGGGCACCGCCGAGCGATCAAGCGCTGTGGAACGGCACGCTGGTGTGCGACCAGTACGCGGGCTATGACCGCGCGTTAGATCGGCGCGTGTACCCGCAGCGCTTGGCTGCGCATTGCTTCGCCCAGGCACGACGCAAATTCGACGAACTGATTGGCACCAGCGAGGTGGCCAAAGAGGCGATCAAGCGCATCGGTTGGATCTACCACGTCGAGGGTCAATTCCAAGCCATGGACGCGCAGCAGCGACAAGCAGCACGTGATCAACTGACGCGGCCGCTGTGGAAGGAATTGCAGGTCTGGCTGCGGCTCGAACGCGGCCGCGTGCCGGACGGCACCGCCATCGCTGGCGCCATCGACTACAGCCTGAACAGTTGGACGGCACTGACGCGCCATCTCGACGATGGCGCCGTGCCGATCGACAACAACTTCATCGAGCGCCAGATCAAACCCTGGGCGATGGGCAGGAAGGCGTGGCTGTTCTGCGGCAGCGAATTGGCTGGCCAGCGTGCGGCCATCGTCATGAGTCTGGTGCAGTCGGCAAAGCTGAACGGGCACGAACCGTGGGCCTACCTGCGCGACGTACTCGAGCGGCTTCCCAGTCACCTAAACAGCCGCATCGACGAGTTGCTGCCGCACCGCTGGAAGAAACCCGACGCCTGACAGCGCGCCGGTGTCAGCAGCGCCGGATCGACGGCGTCAAGTGGGGGCGGCTAGACGCTCACGACGGACCGGTGGCATGGGTAACCATTTCCGCGCTCCGCGAGTTCCCACTTCGGAATGCGACGCCAGGTCCGGGGCAGCCGGTGACTGGCGCTTGGGATAGCGCCTCCAGATCAGTGATCCTTTGAGTCGTGCGCCTTGACGCCCCCCTACCCCGCGATTGCCTGAAACCACAGTTCATCGCAAAGCTGCCGGTGGCAATCGGCAGGTTGTGGCCGATACCGGGTTTGCCCGGAAATCGCCGTAAGCTGACCCCGTCCGGCCGAGTTCGCGCATCGAAAGTCAGCTCTCTGGTTCGACTTCAAACTCA
>Ga0209181_10004757_pt1 | contig 19976 bp, 18 predicted proteins | sample MAT05_FD_187208 | JGI IMG/M metagenome (GOLD analysis project Ga0209181, IMG submission 187208) | Freshwater microbial communities from Lake Fryxell liftoff mats and glacier meltwater in Antarctica - MAT-05 (SPAdes) (version 2) | ecosystem: Environmental > Aquatic > Freshwater > Ice > Liftoff... | reverse complement strand
GTTGCGTAATCGACGGTGCCGTCGCCGGGTTTGGCGGCGACTGGCACTGTTATGCCAGAGGGAGAAACGCGTTCGTTGGAGGCCATCCGTGCAACTTAGCGCCTGGCCAGATGTTGGTCAGCCCGCCGTGCGCTGCAACTCGCACGACCACCAGCTGTTCAACCCTGTCACGATGGGGATGTTGGTTAGCCCGAACTCGCACTGCGGCGAGCCGCTGATGCGAGCCGGGATCGGTTGGCGTTCTGCGAATTACGACTTGCGGCGCTCGAAACTGGCCGGCGGGCTCTCAATTCCGAACTCGGCCACCGTCTCAACTTCGCATTTGCTGCCAATGTACAACGGCGTGCGCTGATGCAGTTCGGTGGGGTCGATGTCGAGGATACGCCGGCCGCCATCGGTGGCCAGACCGCCGGCCTGTTCCACGATAAACGCCAACGGATTGGCCTCGTATAACAATCGCAACTTTCCGTTGGGCGATTTGGTATTGGACGGATACGCAAATACGCCGCCGCCCAGAAGATTGCGATGGAAATCGGCCACCAATGACCCGACGTAGCGCACGTTCAGCGGGCTGCGCACGCCGTCCAGTCCGCGGTAACGACGCATAAGGGCGCGAGTGGACTCAGGCCAATTCTGTTCGTACGCATCGTTGACCGAAAGGTACCGACCGTTCTCCGGAGTTTTGATGTACGGGTGCGTCAGCAAAAATTCCCCGATAGACGGATCGAGCGTGAAGCCGTGCGCGCCCTGCCCCGTGGTGAACACCATCATGGTGCTGCTGCCATAAATGACGTAGCCGGCCGCAACCTGACGACGTCCGGGCTGCAGCATGTCTTCCATTTCGCCGCGCGCCCCGCGTGTGATCTTTTTATAGACGGAGAAGATGGTTCCCACCGGTACGTTCACGTCAATGTTGGACGAGCCGTCCAGCGGGTCGAACATCAGCACGTATTTGCCGGCCTTGAAGCGCTCGGGAATCTGAATGATGCCCTCCTCCTCTTCCGACGCCATGGCACACAACCGACCGCCGTGGTCGAGTGCCTTCACAATGATTTCATTGGAAATGACGTCCAGCTTCTGCTGTACCTCCCCCTGCACATTCACGTCGCCGGCCGAACCCAGAATGTCGACGAGCCCGGCACTCCGCACCTTGTTGGCGATCATCTTTCCCGCAAGCGCGAGGTCATACAGAATGCCAGACAACTCGCCAGTGGCTTCCGGGTGCTGACGCTCTTCCTCGATGACAAAACGCTCGATGGTAACAACCGATGTCGCGGTGTGCTTGACCACTGTGAAGTCCTTGTATTGAGCGGCGGGCGAGCCCGCGCAAGTGATTGCGTCGAGGCGACACGAGGTGCTGCCAGAGGGGGGCAGAAACCGCGTGTCTCAAAGTGGCCTGCGTCAACAAAGGGAAGCAAGAGCCCCCCCGTCATCGCGCCCGATTCACCGAATTGGAACGTTCCATTTTCCTTCTCGCGTGACCACCTCCTGGTGGACGCCGTCGGTCCGCACCACGAGCGCGCCATCGCGATCGGTTCGAAACGCCCGAATGCCTCTGCGGGCATACTCCTCCATGACCGAAGGAGACGGATGACCGTAGGTGTTGTCTGCCCCAACGGAAATCAACGCAACGACGGGGCGGACGACATCGAGAAATGGCGCGGACGAACTGGTCTTGCTGCCGTGGTGACCGGACTTGAGCACACTGGACTGCAACGCGTCGCCCCAGCGCTTGATCAACCATTCCTCTTCTTCGACTTCGGCATCACCCGTGAGCAGCCAGCGGACGCTGCCGAATTCCACGGCCACCACGACGCTGGCGAGATTGGGATCGGTTTGCTGCACCGTCCAGGCGGAATCTGGGGCGAGGGCACGCACCAACACCCCATCGACACGCAGGGTGTCTCCCGGATGCACACGATGCCACGGAATACCTTCCGATTGCACCGCCTTGAGTGCGTTGCGATACGTCGGCGACGTGCCTACGTAGGCAGGCTCCCACCACAGGGCGGGCGGAATGGCCGCTATCAGACTTGCCGCGCCTCCCACGTGATCGTCGTGCGGATGCGAAAGAATAAACGCGGCAACCTCGCCACCAAGTCGCCGAATGTACGGCACGACAACGCGTCGACCAGCGTCACCACCGTTCCAACTTCGTCCTGCGTCAATAAGCACCCAACGACCTTTGGGTGTGCGAATGGCGATGGCGTCACCCTGCCCCACGTCCATCATGTGCAGTTCGGCCCAGCCGTTGCCGCCCTGCAGCAGCGGCCACCACACGGCCACGCACAGGCCGGCCACCGCACTGATGACATACCGCGTCGGTCGTCGGGCGGCGGTTGCGCGCACAATGGCGGCGGCCGCGAAGCCAAGTGCGATGGCGCCGACCAGGGTGGGCGCAACGTGCAGCGCGGCATGCGGAACCGACGCGGCCGCCGTCGCGATGGCATCGAGTAATTTGAGCGGCAGGATGCACGCATCGGCGGCGATACGCGCGACCGCCTTGAATGGTGCCAACACCAACGCGAGAAATAGCGCGGGTTGCAGGAAGGCGATGACGGGACTCGCAAAAATGTTGGCGATTGGTGCGACAATGCTGACGCGTCCGAAGTACCACGCGACGATTGGCGCCGTCACCAGCGACGCGATGGTACCAGTAAAAAGTTCGCGCGTCAACGCCCAGCGCCACCCGTCCAGTTTGCGCAGCCGTTCGACGGTCGCGCGCGCAAGTCGTTGCCAGCGTTTTCGCCACCACCCTGCGCGAGGTGGCGGCAGTGCTGGCGTGCTATTTCGCACGCGGCTCATGATCGCGCGCGCGGCCACCAGCGACGCCATGCCTGACACGCTCAGTTGCCAGCCGAGATCGAGCACCACATCGGGGCGCCACGTGGGAATGATGGCGCCGAGTGACAGCGCGGTCCACGGATGCACAGGTCGTTGCAGCCGACTCACGACCGTGGTGGTTGCCAGCATGACCGCACTGCGTACAGCGGGCGGCGGCGCGCCCAACGCCAGGACGTAGAGTGCGATGAGCACCAGCGCGCCGGTTGACGCGGGACCATTGGGCAGCCGTAACGCACTGGCAATCACCAGCAGTGCACCGGCAATCAATGCGACGTGCAGCCCGGAGATTGAAAGAATGTGAATGAGGCCCGCCTCGGCAAACTTGTCGCGCACGGCGGGATCGATGCCGTCCTGGTCAGCAATGAGGAGGGCACGCGCCAACGTAGTTCGTGGGCCGAACAAGGTGTCGAGTGTCTCGCCGGCGCGCCCGCGCCATGCGCGCAACGGTGCCTGGCGCGTGCCAGCCTGCACAGCACCCTCTAACTTGAGACCGCGTGCCGTGGCGGTGCGTGTACCCGTGAAACGTACGATGTTGCCAGGCGGTGCGCTTCCGCTCTGCACTTTGAGCGTGGCGCTTAGCGCGCATGGCCCCCGTGCGGTATTGCCGCGCGCTTCACCGCGAACGAATGCACGGGGCGTCGCGCGGGCATCAATGGCAACTTCGAGTGCGACAGATTCCGATGACAGGGCCGCGATACACGCGACCCGGTTGGATGCGGAGATTCTTCCGGTAACGACCGCACCAAGCGTCACTGCGGCGCACACGCAGCGTGTTGCAGCACGCGCGTGCAGTCGTTGCGAGAGCAGCAGCAGGAACAGGCCAGCAACTGCACACGCGACAGTTGGCACGCCCGACGCGACCGAGCGAGACCAGTAGGCCGCGACGAACAGGCCCAGTATCCACGAGGTTACGGCATAAACGAGGAGCGGCATCGCGAATCATGTGTTCCGGCTCGTTGTGCGGTGTCATCATTTTCGCGCATGGGGGCGACATGCCACAGGCTTCGTCCGTTGACGCGACATTCGCACCGCGTGGTCGGGGGGGAAGCTCCGCATTTTTCTCGCGGAGATCGCGGGGGAGCGTCATGATGAGACGGCTCCGATTGGGCTCCTTGAGGCGCGGAGGGGTTGCAGGCACCGCGGCATTCGGGAGCCCTGATCTTTTGGATGAAACTGCCCCCCACCGACGAGCCTGAAATCGGTCACGGTATTGGTGGTGAGGGCGCCGTCAATCCAAAGATTCCCCGCCCCATACTCCTGGCAGGCTCGATTCCCTCCGCACCTCAAGTCGCCTGGACGGGCCCCCAACATGCGTTCGCATCTCCGCGATCTCCGCGAGAAAAATGCGGAGCTTTCACTGACGGAGATTCCGCCGAATGTCGCGCCAATCAATCCCGTGCCACATTGCGCCAATCAATCCCGTGCCACATTGCGCCAATCAATCCCGCACCACATTGCGCCAATCAATCCGCACCACATTGCACCAATCAAAAAAAGCCTCCCCCATGTCCGATATTGCCCCCGCAGAACACGGTCCACGCAGCTACGCCATTGGCAACGGCACGCGACTCCGAATAGGCGTCCCTGTAAACGTCGCACCCGTCGTCCCCGTCAGTTCGACATTGAGCATTTGCCCGATCACGCCGCTGTCTGCCGGCACCATGACGGTCTTGAAGTCGCGCGTACGCCCCTGCAGCATCTCGCCATCGCGTGCTTGCTTCTCCAGCAGAATTTCCGTGCGCTCACCCAGACGCGTCATGTTCCGTTCGCGCGAAAGTCCTCGCACCGTCGACATCAACCGGTCGAATCGCCCGGAAACTACCGCGTCATTGACGGTCCATTCGGGCGGCATTCGCGTGGCCGGCGTACCCTCGCGTGGTGAAAACTTGAACATAAACGCGTCATCAAAACGCACCTCGCGACAGGCCGACAAGGTGTCCTCGAACTCTTCGTCGGTTTCACCTGGAAATCCGACAATGATGTCGGTCGTGACGCCGAGCCCTGGAATGGCCGAACGCAACCGATTGACACAATTGAAGTAGTCTTCGCGAGAGTACCGACGCAGCATACGCTTGAGCACGGTCGACGATCCACTCTGCATGGGCAGATGCACGTGTTCGCACACCGTATCGACGGTCGCCATGGCTTCAATCACCCGCTCCGAAAAGTCATTCGGATGCGGACTGGTAAAGCGCACCCGCTTGATGCCATCGACTGTGCCAACGGCGCGCAGCAGATCGGCGAAGTCGAACGTGCCGTCATTGTATGAATTCACGGTTTGCCCCAGCAGGACGACTTCACTTAACCCCTGCTCGACCACACCGCGCGTTTCACGCACGACGTCAGCCAGTTGCCGGCTGCGCTCGTTGCCACGCGTGGTGGGTACGATGCAATAAGTGCAGCGGTAATTGCAGCCCCGCTGTACCGGAATCCAGGCCTTTACGCCGTCAAAGCGGCGCGGCACGACATCCTCGTAGTGCTCTTCCAGGTCGAAATCGGTCGCCACAAACTTCTCGCCGCCCCGCGCCGCGTTGATTAACTCCGGCAGTGCGCGATACCCATCTGGCCCCACCACCAGCGAGACGTGTTTGGCTTGCGTGAGCAATTTCGGACCAAGCCGCTGCGCCATGCACCCGGTCACACCAACCAGACTGCCTTTGGTCATGAACTTCTTGAGTTCGCCAAGGCGGCCCAGCACGCGCTGCTCGGCGTGCTCGCGAATAGCGCACGTGTTAACGAGAATGACATCGGCCCCGTCCGGCACATTAACGGCCGTGTATCCATGCGCGACTAATTTGCCGTACATCAATTCGGAGTCGGACACATTCATCTGGCACCCGTACGTCTCGATGTAGACGGTCGGACTGCGCACAACGGCAACGTCCGCCGCGTCCGCGGCGAGCGCATTGGTTTCGGGAAGATGAAGCGCTTGCGGCATGGTTCGTTACGGCCTGATTTGAAGTCCGATGCCCAACATCCACGCACCTTCTTTCGCGGCGCTTCCACTCAACTTGCGATTGGCTCGCTGCAAGGAAAAGTCGAGCACGGCCTGATCACGCCCGGGGTTGGTAATGGCCAACGCGGCGCCAGCGGCAAATCGCATTTCGGTGACCGTGCCCCCATTCACGCCAAAGGGCAACGTGTTCCGTCCTACGCCCGCGCGCAACAGGACCGGCGTACCACGCACTCGTCCCGTTGCCAGTTCCGCGCCACCGCTCAAGTTGATCGCGTCGTGTGTCTCCAACAATGCGCTGCCCAGCGCCTGCATGCTGCTCCACTTGGTCTGTTCAACGTTGAACGCAAACGCGGAACCCGCAATGCCGGTGTACATCAATCCCGCGCTCAGGCGATCGGGTACGGTGCCGCGGCGCAAAATGGTGTCGGAATTCTCGGCTTCCAACTTGCCACCCGCGCGGTAGGACGCGGCGGCCACGAACCCTTTTGGCATGACGAACTCGCCTCCGACCGACACTGCGCGACCGAAAAAGTCTACGCTGGATGAATCGAGCACACGGCCCAATGTCAGCGTATCGGTAAACTCGCGAAGCAACGAGAGCTTGTTGCTTCCGGTGTACACGTGGCCTGCCACACCCACTGAGAGACGATTGGAAATACGCCAGCCGAGTCCGGCGCGGATATCCGAAATGGATCCCCGTAAGTCCGTGATGTCGTTGGTTGGCACAACCTTGCCGTCAATCAGCACCTGGCCGGTTGTCGTGGTGCTGTAATTGCGATCGAGAAACGTAGACCCTGTGATGCCCAGCACTGCGCGCGCACTCAGCCGCACGCCTACCATCAACAGCGGAATGCGCTGAATGTTGACGGATTCTTTTACAGAGTTGAGCGTCAAGGTGCGGTATTCGGGTTCTGCCTGCACCGACAGTGCGGCCCGGTTCAATCCGGTGAGTGCCGCGGGATTTTGCGGTGTCACGAGATCAAACTGCGACAAGGCGCCCGCGGTTCCGGCTACTCTGGTGCTGACTCCGGATACCGGATATCCGAACCCTTGCGAACTGATGGTGCTCTGCGCGTGCACCGGCGCCGCGGAAAGCCCGGTGAATGCGACAAGCGCCGCGCCACTGGTCAGCGTCCTGATTTTCAATGAACGCATCACGGCAGCGCGCGATCCACGCGGCGAAGGTACGTAATTCTCAGGCGTGGTCGCAATGACGGCAGCGCCTCCATGGAATAGAAGCGAAACTCGCCTGGTTCCGACCCTTCACTGGCGGTGCGCAAAATAAGCACCTTTGGAGTTCCCACCGGGAGCGCCGACCAGTTGTTGAGTGCCCCGAGGAGGTTCAGTCGGCGAACCCCGCTGTCGGCGGGAATCACGCGTAATCCCAACAGTTGCGGGAAAGCGAACTGACCTTCAGCTGCGAGGTCCATGGCGCGGCGAATGTCGGTGAGCTGACTTGTTGTCGCACCAATAAGCGGGACCACCGTAATCGAGTCGCGCCCGTCCACCCCCGGACTTTTCACCTGCGTCAACAACAATTCCGCGCGCACAACGCTGCTGGAATCGAGAATGACTGACGGGATATTGAAACGCAGGTAGGTGCGACGCGATGGGAACCCACCCACGGTCAGTACCTGCGGTCCGGCGTCGGAGGTTGATTTGGTAGCCAGCGACGCCACGGCCGCGGCCAATAACTCCTCCGCCGTCGTTCCCCCAAAGGTGGTGTTGGGCGCGGCCCCTACCGGCGCATAGGTGGTGTCGGTAGCTGGATCGAACGCGAGCAGCGGGGACGCAATGCCGTTTACGTTGAATGCCAGCACGCGCAATTGCGCGCTGCTTGCTCCAGCCAGACGAATTCCGATGCGCAAGCGAGCGCGATCAGCGATTTTCTTTTCCAACACCGATTTCAGAATCGGTATACGCACCGTGTCGCGCGCCGCGACGGTGGTAATTGGGACCGATCCAATGAGACGATCAGGCCGGAACAGAGCGTTCAGCGTCGCGGGGGATGGACTGCTTTCGGTGGTGTCGACGTCGTAGGCCTGCAACTCTACCTGGGTCAAACCGCGCGCACCCGTGGAGTCGATGACCACGCGCAGAAAAACGGAATCGACCTTGGTGATACTGGTCGTATCGCGCGACGAGAGGCTTGGCATGTACGAGGTTGGCAACACATCAAAGCGCAACACAATACTCGCCTCAACCGTATCCGGTCGCGTCGCCAACAGCAGGGATTGCGCAAGCCCGAGGGTTGGGAAACCGGAGATGGTCGTATCCAGCTCGACAACTTCGAGGGTCGTGTCGCGAAAAGCGGTAGGCTGCGTCGGACATAACTCTGGACACGCTGCGCCTCCTTGAAAGTCTTCAGTGCACGCCGCAACACCCACGAGGGTGGCAATGGCGGACAGCAGTCGGACGGCGAATGTGACAGGGCGCGAACGGCGCGCAGAAACTGGGTGACGCTCAGGCATTCTCGAGCGATGCAGGCAGAAAAGGAGCCGGGAGCAGGTCGGCAAGCGACCAGCGCGCGGTTTGGCCAGAAGCGGTGAACGCCACCACTTCCAGCGCGGGCGCGAATTCAACAAGGACTTGGCGACACACTCCGCACGGCGGAGTGGGCTGGACGGCACCCGTAACAATGACCACACGTTGGAACCGGCGCGCGCCGGCAGCGACGGCCGCCGCCACTGCCCCACGCTCGGCACAAATACCCGCCGGATACGCTGCGTTTTCAACGTTACAACCAGCAAATACGCGTCCGTCTTCCGCTTCAAGCGCGACGCCGACCGGATATTCCGAATACGGGCAGTACGCGTGCTGCCTCGCCGACTCGGCGATATCGCGCAAAAATTCCAACGAATTCTGAATGGGTTCGCGTCCCATCACTGCGCTACTCATGCGAACGCACTGGCACGATGGCCGGCAGGAAACTTTCACCCTGCCCGCGCCAGCCAAGCCCCAACCACTCTGCGACCGTGGCGCCGAGGTCTGAAAACGTGCTGCGCACTCCAAGCGAAACGGGCCGCACGCGCGGTCCCGCCACGAGCAGCGGCACGCGCTCGCGCGAGTGATCGGTGCTGGCGGTTGTCGGATCGTTTCCGTGATCGGCCGTGATAAACAACAAATCGTCCTTTTTCAGAGCAGCCAGCAGTTGCGGTAGCGCCCGGTCAAATTCGACCAGCGCCCCCAAAAAACCCGGGCCGTCGTTGCGGTGCCCGAAGAGCTGGTCGAAATCTACCAAGTTGGCGAAGCATAACCCACGCGCGGAGCTGTCAAACCAGGCGTGGATTGCCTCCAGACCGGCCCGATTGTGCTCCGTGTGCCGGGAACTGATGTTCCGGCCCGCAAACAGGTCGTCCACCTTCCCAACCCCTTGGCGAGGTACCCCCGCATCGGCCAGCGCGTCAATCAATGTTTCAGCAACGGGCGGCACCGAAAAGTCACGGCGGTTGGCCGTGCGTTGCCAGGTGCCGTTGGCGCCTAGAAACGGCCGAGCAATGACACGGGAGATGTTATGGGGCGGCACCAGGAGGGCGCGGGCCACGTGGCAAGCCTGATACAGCTGTTCCAGCGGAATCCACTCCTCATGCGCGGCGACCTGAAAGACCGAGTCGGCTGATGTATAGACAATCCACGCACCGGTCTCCCGCTGCTGGTCGGCAAACTCGCTGAGAATCGCAGTGCCGCTGGCCACGCAGTTGCCAACGACGGGACGGCCGGTCGCCTCAGAAAAGGCGCGGACCAATTCGGCCGGAAATCCGTTCGGATAGGAGGGAAATGCCGTAGAGAGGTGCACTCCGGCAATTTCCCAGTGTCCGGCGGTGGAGTCCTTGCCGGCTGATTGCGGTTCCATGCTACCCCAGGCACCGGTTGGATGCTCGACGGCCGCGACGCCGTCCAGCGTCGCCAACCGGCCCAACCCTAGCCGTTCCAGGTTCGGCAACGGCAATCCATGCATGACCCGCGACAAGTTTCCAAGCGTATCGCTGCCCAGGTCTCCGTAGTCGGCGGCATCGTGGGCCGCGCCACATCCTACGCCATCGAGGACGAGAATGAGTGCGCGTCGGTCGGTCATGTCGGCACGGAGAAAGGGACAAGGGGCGGTCTGTATCGGTCACCGGCGGGCACGCCAAGGGTTGCCGGAAATTAGCGTAGTGACTTCTGCCCCGAGTTGATCCATTGAACCAAATCTGCAATGAGCTGCGGGCCCACGGTTTGATTCTTCGCGTAGTCGGCAGGGCCAGGAATGGGGCCTGCTTCGGTAAACGCATGCGACAGCGTCCCATACCGCTTGATGGTGAGATTGCTCCGTGGCCCAACCGCCGCAATCCACCCATCGAGATTGGCCGCTGGCATTTCAAAGTCGCGCATGCCCTGTAACACCAGCACCGGCAAGTTCAGCGGCTTGAGCACGCGTGCGGGATCGGGGGAATTCATGTCGATCCAATACTTCGGGCTGGTACCGCCCAGCCCGCGCATGGGTTGAATGTCGAACGAATCTTTGGCGGTGAGCGAGCGAATTCGTTCGAGCAGCGGACGGATTGGCTGCAATTGATACCGCACCTTGAATGAATCGGCGCCAGCGCTCGTGATCTTGTAGTTCAATTGCTGTTCCATTTGATCGGCCAACGGTACTTGTGTTGCGCCTGCGAGGATGATGATGCCGGCGAGATCTCCTTCTGTTTGGGCGATACGGGGTGCGACAATTCCGCCCAATCCGTGCCCGGCAACGAAGATGCGTTTGGGATCGAGTTCGACTTGCGCGCGCAGCAGGCGGGCGGCAGCGACCGCGTCCTGCACCGTTTCGTCGAATACGGTGAAACCGGCGCGTGCAAACCACGACGGCTCAACACGCGAGCGCTTCTCGTAACGCAACACAACAATGCCCTGTTGCGCGAGTCCCCACGCGATGTCGCGAAACGGGCGAATGGTGCCAATGGTTTCGTCACGATCACCGTCGGCGGTGCCGTTGTGGACGAGGACCACGCCCGGAAAGGGCCCTTTGCCCGATGGGAGGGTAATCGTAGCCGGCAGCGGCACCGGGCCGGGCACTAACGTGTCGCGCTCGACGATGCCGGGCGGGAGTTGCTGTGCATCCGCGCGCGCGAACGGAGCAAACGCGTGCCCAAGGAGTGTGATCGACACCGCTCCCGCAATGGCGAGTTTGCTCAGCAACCGGTGCATCGTGTGACAGGCATTGTTGAAAGATAGACCCTGTACGGCCCCGTGTCGGGGTGTGCGCAACGGTCACCATCCGCCAATGCTGTTTGGTGGGCCAGGCCTGGAATGTGAAGTACGTGTCCTGCGCACGGCGGTGGCATATGGCGATACGATATATTCCTCCACGCCGTGTCTGTTGGCCTGGAGTAGCCCGCAGCACCTGACGAACGACATCGCAATTTGACGGAGCACTGATGTCCCACGATTCCGCCCCCACGCCACGTTCGCTTGCAGACGCCGTGGCACTGATGCGCGACTTACGCACCCGGTGCGAGTGGGATGCGGCACAAACGCATCAATCGCTCCGACCGTATTTGCTGGAGGAAGCGCACGAAGTTGATGACGCCATTGCTGGCGGCGACGACGCGGTGCTTCGCGACGAATTGGGCGATCTGCTGTTGCAAGTGCTCTTTCATTCGGCGGTGGCGCAAGATCGTGGTGCGTTTGACATCACGTCTGTCGCGGGCGCGCTTGTCATGAAGATGCACGCACGACATCCGCACCTGTACGGTGATGGCGTAAAGCGGTCGTGGGAAGGTATGAAAGCCAGCAAGGCTTTGCGCAGTTCGCTTGATGAGGGACTTCCGCTTGGCCTCCCCGCGTTACATCGCGCGCATCGCTTGCAGGATCGCGCTGCGGGCGTCGGCTTCGATTGGCCGGACACGACCGGCCCAATGTGCAAGGTGCGCGAAGAAGTGGAGGAGGTGGCCGAACAGTTGGCGGCGGCGAATCACGACAAGTTGGAAGGAGAGCTTGGGGATTTGTTATTTGCGGTCGTCAATCTCTGCCGCAAAAGCGGCGTACATGCGGGGCTGGCACTGGACCGCGCGAACAACAAGTTCACGCGTCGGTATGCGATGATGGAAACGCTGGCCACTGCGCAAGGTTTGGTGTTTGCGAAGCTCTCGCTCGGGGAGCAGGATGAGCTGTGGGATGCGATTAAGAGGCAGGAATAGAACCTTGCGCGCCTCCGCGAGATAAAAACCCAGACGCGACGAACGGCGAATTGAAGGCCGGTGAAGTGATTTTTATCGCGGAGACGCGGAGAACGCGGAGAACGCGGAGGAAAACTTCTGCATTCCTTTACGGCCGCAACCGATGCATCAATCGCGGGAACGGAATGGCCTCGCGAATGTGCGGCAGGCCGCAAATCCAGGCGATAGTGCGCTCCAGCCCGAGTCCAAAACCGGAATGCACAAACGTGCCATACTTGCGCAGGTCGAGATACCAGCCGTACGCCTCGACGGGCAACTTCTCCTCAATGATGCGCGCCAGCAACCGATTGTAATTGTCTTCGCGTTGTGAACCACCAATAATTTCGCCGTAGCCTTCGGGTGCCAGCAGGTCGGCGCACAGCACCGTCCGCGGATCGGCTGGGTTTTCTTTCATGTAGAACGCCTTCGCTTCCTTCGGATAATTCGTCACGAATACCGGACGATCGTATTCTGCGACAATCAACGTTTCGTCTTCGGCGCCAAGGTCTTCGCCCCAGGTGGTGTCACTGCCCTTCTTGTTCAGCAGCGTAATCGCATCGCCGTAATCGAGGCGGTGAAACGGCGTCGTGCTTTGTTCGAGCACTTTCGTGTCGCGTTCCAGCACCTTCAGTTCTTCGCTCTTTCGCTCCAGGACGCGCGCGACGAGATACGCGACAAATTCTTCCTGCAAACGCATGCTGTCGTTCAAATCGTAAAACGCCATCTCCGGTTCGATCATCCAGAACTCGGTAAGGTGACGGCGCGTCTTGGACTTTTCGGCGCGGAACGTCGGTCCGAAGGTGTAGATACGACCCAGCGCCGCCGCCAACGCCTCGCCGTACAACTGTCCGGTTTGCGCGAGGTACGCGGTGCCTTCTTCGAAATACTCCGTCGAGAACAACCCAGAGCGTTCACCAATGGCGGCGGTCAGCAACGGCGTGTCGCACCGTGTAAAATCGCGTGCGTAAAAGAAATCGTGTACCGCCTGCTCCAGTTCAGCGCGAATGCGCAAAATGGCCACCTGGCGCGGTGTGCGCAGCCAGAAGTGGCGATTGTCGAGCAGAAAGTCGATGCCGTGTTCTTTGGGCTGGAGGGGATAGTCGCTGGGGCTCAATCCAATAACTTCCAGCGAGCTCACGCCCAATTCGTGGCCACCGGGTTGCCGAACGTCGGCTTTCACTTCGCCGACAATCGTGACCGAGGTTTCCTGCGTGAGCGTTGCAAAACGCGCCCATGACTCCGGCGTGACCTGCGACTTTACCAGCACACACTGTAACACGCCGCTGCCATCACGAATGACCACAAACGACACTTTGCCGGACGAACGCAGGTGCGTGACCCACCCTTGTACGGTGACGGAGGTGCCCACGTGGTTTTTGAGATCGGCGATGCGAACGGTGGTCTGGCTCATAATTGCGACGAGAGGCGTACAGGAATCGGCTGCCAGCGGCGGGCCTCGGGCCGCGGAGAAGAGCCGCCGACGAGGTCCAGCAAGGTAGAGGTGCTGACAAGGGACTTCAACCGGTGTCAGATTGCAGCGTAGTGCGAGGCGACCCGCCGGCGGGTCAGCTTGCAACGAAACGGGAGCGAACGTACCACTGGCTCTTGTTTGCGCTGCAAAGTACTTGCCAACGCTTTAGAAACCTGTCATCTTTTTTCATGTCGTTGCACTTTCCCAATCCCGAGTCGCCACCGCCGGTCAGCCTGCACGCCCGTGCGGCCGACAACATGGAGTTTGTGCGCGGCATGATGGAGCGCAGCACGCACTTCACGGCAGTGCCCGGGTGGGGCGGCGTCCTGATGGGCGCTTCGGCGATCGGCGCCGCCGTGATCGCGAGCTTTCAGAGTCTTCCCGATCGTTGGCTGGCGGTCTGGAGTGCCGAGGCGGCGGTTGCCTCGATGATTGCGCTGATCAGCATCGTCACCAAAGCGCGACGTCGCGGAGTGTCGCTGGGCAGTGGGCCAGCTCGGCGCTTTGCGTTGTGTCTCTTGCCTGCGCTGGCGGCGGGAGCGGTGTTAACGGTCGCCTGCGTGCAGGCGAATTCGTATTCGCTGTTGCCCACCATCTGGTTGTTGCTGTACGGGGTTGGTGTGTGTTCGGCGGGCGCCATTTCCTCGCCGACCGTGGTGTTTGCGCTGGGGCTGTCGATGGTTGCGGGGGGTACCGCCGCAGCCTTGTCGCCGGCGGAGTGGGGAAACTGGTATCTCGCGGCCTTTTTTGGCGGCGGTCATATCGCAGCAGGTGCAGTCATCATCAAAAATCACGGCGGTTAATCATGAGCGCACGTTCGAAACCCAGGACGCTGTCTGCGTCAGAAGCCGAGAAGCCCGTTCAAGTCCAGCGACCGGAAAAGCTGAAGGCTGTGGCTGGTGGCCGAGTGAACGCCGCGCAAGCGGTGGACGGCATTCGCGATCTGGACAAGGTCATCAACGAACGCGCGCGGCTCGCAATTGTAAGCGCGTTGGCGACCAGTCCGTCGCGCACGCACAATGAGTTGCGTGATGTGTTGGCGTTGACTGATGGGAACCTCAGCGTGCATGCGCGGAAGCTGGAGGAGGCGGGGTATATCTCGTGTGACAAGGATTTCGCGGGGCGGACGCCGCGGACCACGTACACATTGACGGCGGCTGGACGCGCGGCGTTTGAGCGGTATCTTGGCCACATGGAAGCGTTGATTCAGTCGATGAAAACCATCTAGCGGAGTTTTGAGTATGCGGAAAGCGGTGGGCGTTTGGGTGGTGGTGGCCGAAGTTCTGTCATTGGCGCCAACCGCCCGAGCGGTTGCGCAAGGCCGCGGTCCGCAACCCGTGTCGCCGTCGAAAGTCGTGTCGATTGGCCCAGCCAATGCCACAATTGATGAGGAGTTTGCCCGACTTATCTCTGTCCGCGAGTTGTCAAACGGGCGGGTTATTTTGGCCGACGACAAAGAGAAGCGTCTGGTGGCGGTGGACTTTGTTGCAAAGACGGCCCGCACGCTTGGTCGCGCTGGTGAAGGTCCGCAGGAGTACCGCGAAGTTGGCCGGCTGTGGGACGTAGGTGGCGACTCCACGTTCATGTCCGTGCCCTACGCGCGTCGTTGGTTGCTGTTGCACCGCGACAGCATTGTCAGCACGTTCACCGGACAATTGCCTGTTATTCTGAAAGTTGGGAGCACCATTATCCGTGGCGCCGACGCGCACGGGAATGTGCTCGGTCTCGCGCCACTCGTGCGTGTGCCGGACCAGCCGTTCGTCATGCCCGATTCATTCACCTTCGTTCGGACAAACCGCACGTCGCTCAAGGTTGATACGGTGTTTCGCACGATCAATTCGGACAAAAACATCGTTGTCAGAAATGCCGCTGCGCGCGGTACCGCAGCGCCTCCACCGGAACAACGCCGCTACAGCATTTCGCTGAAAGCGCGTGATCAGGCAGCCATGTTTCCCGATGGCGCCATTGCTGTGCTGAGGGGCATGCCCTTTCGGGTTGACTGGTGCCTGGTTGCAGGGCGGCCCTGTTCGCAGGGAGCGCCCCTGGAGCGTGGTGCACGCGCGTTGAGCGATGCGGACAAACTCGCCTACCTCAAAGCCATGAATGCGCTGGGAGCGTGGCCGCCCACCGAGAATGTTGATCAAACGCTCGGTTGGCCGGAGAAAATGCCGTCATTTGCAACGCCGGGGGGAGCGGACGAAGCCAACTTCTGGGCCGCTCCATCAGGGAATGTCGTGGTGGAACGCCTGCCAAACGCAAGGACGCCGCTGTTCACGTACGATGTAGTGAATCGAGGTGGACTATTGGTTGCGCGTGTTTCCGTGCCACCCGGACATCGCGTTCTTGGATTTGGCGCGAAAAGTGTGTACATCATTCGCGTGGACGATGATGACATTCAACATTTGCAGCGTCACGCGTGGAGTTACTGAAGTGGCATTTGAGTGAGCAGCGCCCTCCGCCGAACAACATGGACATTCATCGGGCCGCATCGGTAGTCCACCTTTTCGGAGGGCGTTTCCCACTGGCCGTACACTTCCCGCAGGAACTGGATGGCGCCCGGAGGAATGGCAACTTCGAGGCCGTCGGCCAACCGCATCGTGCCGGGTTCACCATCAAATACTTCACGTGAGAACCGATAGTGAAACTCACGTTCCGCCTCGGCAGTGTTATTGACGATGCAATACCAGGAGCCTTCGTCACTGATCCCATCGATGTCGACGAAGAGCCGCTTGGCGTTCCTGTTGAACAAGGACAGCTTGATTGGATTATCAAGGCGAATCGTGAAACCAAGTTTCAACAGGGCTGCCTTGAGTTGAGGTAGTTTTGCTGCGTCTCGTTCATGGATCATCAAGTCGATGTCGTGATCGCCCACGATGAGGTTCTGGTCCCTGATCAATCCCAACAGTGTGCCCCAGCCAGCCATGGACTTGATGTCGAACGTTCCGGCAACCTGCATGATCTGTTTCAGCATGGAGGGGCCGTACACCTGAAGACGGTAGCCGTCCAAGCGTAGGGTTTGGTTCCAGAGTCGCGGAACCACTGCAACGCGCGAATGGGATGGTGCGCAAAGGCGCGAAGGGCAGCCAAGGTTTGCTGCAGTCTCCAAGGCACTTCGCGATGCCGCAGCAATCCCAGGGCGCGTTCAAGGGCATGACGGGCTGCCAGCGGTTTGGGAGTGGCTGTTCTGGGTTTGATTCTGGCCAGTTCGCTCGCGTACGTTTCCTCGCATTTCCGGAGGTCGTCTGGTCTGTCGATTTCCCACCAGGGGAGCTGTGCGGTGTAAACAGGAAAGAGTCCCTTGCCCGCTTGCAAGATGGGGTAGGCTTGCAGCGGAAAGCCGGTGGCCCCAGACGAATGTGCGATCTCTTCGACGCTGTCCAGAAAGGCGTCGCAGTCTTCACGTCCCACTTTCAACAGTTGCGCACATTCACCGACCGTGTCTTCGTCCGGCAACCCTTTGGCGTACTGTGTGATTTTGCCTTGATGGTTAACGCTGATGCGATACTCATCGGGTGAATACGCGCGGTCGGAATCAACGAGGCAGGCATTGGCCGCGGGATGCAACAACAGGCGTTGCAGCAATCCGGCAGAGTACAGTACATCGACATTTTGCATCAGGAAGACATCGCCACGAAGATTTGACGCGGCGCAGGCAAGGCTGACAATGCTGTTGGTTTCGGCATATCGCGTATTGACCACCAACGTGACGCCCTTCGGCAACACATCCCTGACCTGAGCCGACTCATATCCCGCGACCACGGTGATGTCAGTAATGCCGACGTCCTTTAGATGGCGAATATTGCGTAAGCGGATTGGCTCGCCATTGATTGGCGCCAGACATTTTGGCCTTCCATTAGTCACGGCCGCCAGTCGTGAACCGATTCCTGCGGCGAGGATGACTGCACGAGTCATTGGCAAGGTTATTCCTTTTTCTTATGAGTCGTTGGCACGCAGCGGCAGCTGGTCCTCCGTGGTACCGTGGAGCCACGCGCTTCCTCAACACTATCCTTCCGCTCACCATCTGGCGACGGGGCGCGAATCGGAAGACCAGCCGGCATGGAGATCATAGGCATGGATCTGCACGGCTTCTCGAGCCGGTACTTTACTTCAACTGGAATTTTCTGCACTTTCGAAAAATCGGGTTGCGCACGCGGCCTTCTGTGGCATTTGTCCCTCACGGGCCACTCAACCCCGAGATGAATTCCGGGTGTGGCCCCTCCACCGACAACGCACTGTGTCACCGACAACTATCAGCGACGAGGAAGCCCGCCACGAATTTCCTTCGAACCGACGTACGGCCTCTGTCAGGGTGCACGGACGAATCACTGGAGTCCGGGACCTTCTCTCGGATTTTCTGACGCAGCTTCAGGTGCTTCAGCTGTTTGCACGCAAGAGTGCCTCGGCCGAGGAACTCGAGAGAGGAGTGCCGCGGCACCTGGCTGAACTGTCCAGGCGGCTGCTGATCATCAGCTACTACTCGCCGCCTTACCGCAGCGTGTATGGCACGCAAGGGTTGGCGAAATACATCAAGTATCTCGACCGGTGGGGCTGGCGAATTACCCTGATCACGTCCGAGCCGCGAAACGCGGACCAGCGGGACGATGAGGGGGAGCGACTGGCCGACTCCGTCAAAGTAATTCGGCTTCCGCAAGAGCCGCTGCGATCGTGGAGGTTGAAATCCCGGGTCGTTCCCGATGACTTCATCCGCTGGGTTCAGCCAGCCGTGCGCGCCGCGAACGCGGTGCTGCGACGCGACCCTCATGATTGCATTCTTACGACGGTTCCGCCCTACTCGAACGCCCTTGCTGCGACCATTTGCTCGGGAATGAGCGGTGTGCCGTTAGTTTCCGGTTTTCGCGATCCGTGGTCCCGGATCGATCATGGGTGGGTCATTAAATCACCGCCGCTCCGGGCGGCGACCGCGGCGCTCGAACGACGCGTGTTGCGCGCCAGTACGCGGGTCACCATGAGCGTTCGCATGGGGCGCGTCGCTGACTTCTTTGTTCCGCTCGACGAGGGGACGCGGCGCAGAGTCGTGAGTGTAACCAACGGCTTCGACCCGGATGACTTCGTTGCATGGGATGCGATGCGCACGGCGAAGCCGAGCCGCTTCGTGGTATCGTACATCGGGTCGATTTATGACGCGCCGACCTTGCGGGCGCTTATGGAGCCTTTGGAGGAATGGCGTCGTCGCTATCCCGCGGAGTTCGCCCATGTCACGTTCGAATATGCCGGGGCGAGCTCAGGCCTGTTTGACGCGCACCACCTTCGCGCGAGCTACCTTCGTGATCACGGATTCCTGCCACACCCGCGCGCGATTGAACTCAAGGCGCGTAGTGCGGTTCAGATGTTCTGTCTACCGACATCGATGAGCGCGCAAGTCCTGAGCGGGAAGATCTACGAAATGATCCGCGCAGGCATTCCGATCATCGCCATCGTCCGTCCGGATTCGGACGTGGTGGCTCTCATCAACGAGACCGGAACTGGCGTCGCGGTGGAGTACGGCAAGCCGCACCTCGCGCTGGAAGCGCTACGTCGGTTCTACCACCAATGGTGTGAGGGAAAGGTCGCCACGCGTCCAGACTGGAGCATCATTAATCGATATTCACGCGAATTGCTCGCGCGTCAATTGGAACAAGTGATCATCGATGCGGCCCTGCGGCGCCCGCCGCCGTTGGCGCGGGCTCCCGATGAACAACTGCCCGAAGCGACGTGACTCACTTGGGTGGGCATGTCGGTGGATGAAAAAGTGCTCGCGCTCGCGTAAATTGTGCGTGCGCCGGATAAAACGCTCGTCATGCCCGATTCATTTACCTTTGTTCGGACAAATCGCACGCCGCTCTAGGTTGATACGGTTTCCTCGGTGGACACCCAAATCCGGCCATCTGTGGACACCTGAAAACCGGCCACCACCCCGTGCGCGCTGAGACGTTGACAGCGGGGCGTCCCCGATGGGGCGTTCACTGCGATGAGCAACGTCTTGCACGAATCCATACAGCAGCAGGTGATCGGGTTGGGGCGACTGGGGTGGTCGCTTCGACGGATTGAGGCGGCGACCGGTGTGCGCCGCGAGACGATCAGTAGCTATCTCAAGGGCGCCGGCGTCGCCGTACGGCGGCACCGGCCGCGCCGGCTCGAGCGCCGACCGCGAGCGCGTGCGAGCCGTACCGCGCGCTGATCATCGAGGGCGTGCGGCGCGGCCGGAACGCCATGGCGATCTTTCAAGACTTGGTCGATGGGCACGGCTTCGCGGGGCGCTCTGCGAGCGTACGCCGCTTCGTCGGGCGCCTGCGCGGGACCGACACGCCGGAGCCGTCGGGCATCATCACGACGGCGCCTGGCGAGGAGGCGCAAGTCGATTACGGCGAAGGGCCGATGGTCCGCGATCCGACGAGCGGGAAATACCGTCGCACGCGGCTCTTTGTCATGACGCTCGGCTTTTCGCGGAAATCGGTGCGTCTCCTCACGAGGCGCTCTAGCAGTCAGCGCTGGGCCGAGCTGCATGAAGAAT
>Ga0209181_10004755_pt1 | contig 19985 bp, 13 predicted proteins | sample MAT05_FD_187208 | JGI IMG/M metagenome (GOLD analysis project Ga0209181, IMG submission 187208) | Freshwater microbial communities from Lake Fryxell liftoff mats and glacier meltwater in Antarctica - MAT-05 (SPAdes) (version 2) | ecosystem: Environmental > Aquatic > Freshwater > Ice > Liftoff... | reverse complement strand
ATTTACTACCAATGCTTCTTCCTATTGTTTAGGAGATACCATCAGGGTTAACAATGCTTCACTTAACGCAAGTAACTACACCTGGTTTTGGGGAGATGGACAAAGCAATACAGGGTTTAATCCTGTACATGGGTACACGGTGGCAGGTAACTATACCATTTTATTAAGGGCTGAAAAAACCAACAATAATGGGATCGTTTGCTTTGACACATTGGCACGAAAGATTACAGTATTAATCAAGCCCGATGTAACCCTGCAGTCAAATATTGCCAATACCAATTGTGCACCATTCACCCTCACCGCCATCGCCCCCGGCATCATCAATGAAACAGTTACCTGGTATATTACAGACACAACCGTTACACCTTCATTAATTATTCAAAGGGGTATTAATGCCAATTACACCTTCAATAAGCCCGGAACATTCTCTGTAAAAATGATTGCAGTAAATGCAATTGGTTGTGCGGATAGTACCATCAAAACATTTGTTGTGAGAGGCACACCTCTTGCATCCTTTACCCCCAATGCAATAGCCGTTTGTAAAACAGATACGACCGTTTCTTATCTTAACACAACAACCTTTAATGATTTTGGTCCGCTTACTTACAGGTGGCTGGTAGATGGCGTGTTGAAGGGAACCAATGGTAATTTCACTTACCAATATTTTTCTGCGTCCAATGTATTGTTGCCAAAAATTTTCACGACCCAAATGATTGCCACCAATTCAGTTGGTTGCAGCGATACGGCTATTGGCACTTTGCAAATGAACCCCAATGCAAAAGCATTATTCAGTTTTGGTAACACCAACCAATGTGTGCCTTTTGTTTTACCGGTTAACAATGCATCATTGTACGCCACAAAATATAAATGGTATTTGAATGGCGTATTGGTAGATACCGCAGTCAATCCGTCCATCTCAATAACAAAACCATTGACTGCGTATACGATAAGACTCATAGCTGACAACGGCTTTGGTTGCAAGCCGGATACATTTCAGCTTGCGTTTACATCAAGAATAAAACCAGCAGCAGCATTTACATTGAGCGATACATTGGGTTGCACAGGGTTTTTAAATATCGCCACTGTTAACAGGAGCACAAGCGCCAGTTCCTACGTTTGGGATTGGGGCGATGCAACAGCGCAAAGTTCTTTTACAAATCCATCTCACCTGTACAATACACAAGGGCAGTATGTAATTTCGCTGGTAGCAAGCGATGGTGTGTGTAAAGACACCGCTTACAAAAATGTGGTTGTGTCTAAAAAACCAGTAGTTGATTTTTCTGTGAATGATTCTGCTACCTGCGATACCGCAAGGATACAATTTATAAACCTTACCACCGGTGCAGACCGCTACCTATGGCGTTTTAGCGATGGTAACACCAGCACTCAAATGAATCCGTTGAAAAATTTTGCTCCCAATTCGGCTGCGTATTCCGTAAAATTAATTGCTTACAACAACGCAGGCTGCAGCGACTCTGTCACAAAAGCAAACATCATTACAGCCATTCCACTGCCCGTGGCAGATTTCTTTATTGCTCCTTCGCCATTGATTAACATACCGGATTATACTTTTAGTTTTAATAACCTTACGCTTGATAATATAAAATACACCTACCAATGGAACCTCGGCGATGGCAACTTTGCTTCTACCAGAAATATTGTTAATCATAAGTATGCAGATACCGGTCAATATACTGTACGGCTGATTGTACTGGATAATAATACCGGTTGCCCGGATACGGTGAGTAAAGTAGCAACCATTGCCGGCAAACCGGGACACCTGTATGTACCCAATGCGTTTTATCCAAATAGCATACAAAACCAGTTTAAAACATTCAAGCCGTTGGGAAAGGGTCTAGCAACTTACCGGCTACAGATTTTTGATGGCTGGGGAAGATTGTTGTTTGAAACGAAATCACTAAACCCCGATGGCAGTCCGCAGGAAGCATGGGATGGAAGATATAAAGGCGTGCTGATGCAGCAGGATGCTTATGTGTGGAAGATTGAAGCAACCTTTAGAAACGGCACTTCATGGAACGGTATGTCTTATAACAACGGAAGGCCACAGCCATTCGGTTCCCTTACATTATTTTATTAAATAAAAAGTTATGCATAAACAAGCAATCATTTTCACGTTGTTTTTATTATTCGGTAAACTGGTTCTTTCACAGGATCCTTACTTTAGCCAGTTTTATAATTCGCCGGTTTACTTAAATCCTGCAATGGCAGGGTGCGGACAAAACAATGGCCGCTTTGCAGTGGCAACAAGACTTCAATGGATTCGGCTTACCAATCCAATGCAATACATCAGTGCATCGGTTGATAAAACATTTTATAACCCAACGGGCGATGGTACACAATTGTTTAGCAGCGGATTGTTGGTAAATTACTTTAACGAAGGTTATTTAAAAAACACAACCATAGCTATACCGCTTGCAAAAAACTGGGGCGGTAATACCGGTGGTGAATGCCGGGATGTTTTCTTTAGTTTGGCACTACAGCCCGGCGTTACAGCAGGCTCTGTTGACAGGGATAAGTTTTTATTTATTGACCAGTTGGGTAACACCGGTCCTACTGGTAATCCTTCCGGAGTGGAGGCATTTCAAAACAGTGGTCGTTTTTATTTTACAATGGGTGCAGGCGGATTGGTTTGTTATAAAAACAGTATGCTTGGGTTATCCGTTCATAATTTAAACGAACCCTCTAATGGCATTATCGGCAGTCCTGAAATAAGCAAACTGCCACGTCGTGTTTCTGCACATGCAAGCCATATTTTTAACTATGGTATTGCACAGCTTAAGCCTACCGTTATTTATCAGCAACAGGGAAACAGTAAAATGTTTTCCATGGGCGCTTTAATTGACTGGCCGGAAAACAGGTTTGCCCTGTCTGTTTGGTACAGGGATAACTGGCGTGCACAAAATAATTCCTTTACTATTGGTGGGGTGCTAAAACTCGGCAGCCGCAAAAAACTTGGGAATGGTAATATTGATCATGTCTCCAGTTTAGGCATTAGCTATGATATTGAAGCAACAAGTCCTAGTGTAAGAAAAAGCTATGGCAGCGCTGAAATGGGCTTTACAACCGACTTTAATACCAACGCAGAAATTGAATGCCCCAGGATAACCGGAGTATGTAATGTGAAATATCCATGGGAGTTTTTTTAGGAAATTGATGCTGCCTGAATATTTTAAAAAGCAGCATTGCAGAAGGAATATCAGCAAACGTTAAGCGAATATTTTTGCTTACCGGGCCAATTAAGTATTGCAAACACTTACTCTTTTTGTCGCTATAAATCTGCCAGAATTATAGCGGCTATTTTTGGGATACAATCCTCAACAGTTGTTACTTGCGGCCATATTATAAAACAACCGCCGGGTTCTTATCCTTTACCCTCGTCTTCAAAAGATAAAATTAAATCACTTCTACCGGCGCTTGATAATTTTTATAGAATAGCCGCAGCATACTCGGCAGCACAATCAATAACAACGGCAATGCAATGATGAAACCACCAATAACAGCGATCGCTAGTGGCTGGTGCAATTGGGCGCCGGTGCCAATGCCCAATGCCAGTGGCAGCAATGCTATGATAGCACCAAGGGCCGTCATTAGTTTGGGACGCAACCTGGTGGATATGGCATAAATAATCGATTCATCCACCGACTTTTCGAGTAAGGATTCTTTGAATTGCAGAAAGGTGAAAATGGCATTTTCGCCGATGATGCCCACAATCATAATAAGCCCGGTGTAGCTACCTACATTGAGTGCGGTATGCGTAACGAACAACGCCAGGTAACTTCCTGAAATACCTAGCACCGCTATTAGCAAAATGATAAACGCCACTTTAAATTCCCGAAATAAAAAAAGGATTACACCAAATACCAGCAGACTAGCTGTTACCAGTATCATCAATAATTCTTTAAAAGATTGCTGCTGGTCGGCATATGCACCGCCATATTCGATGTGATAACCCAAGGGCAAGGTGATGCCCGCTTTGATGGAAGCCTGTATTTCTTTCATGGCACTTCCCAGGTCCCTGTTATCAAGCCGGGCGGTAACGACTCCCATGGACTGCAGGTTTTGTCGTTGTATTTCTGCATCACCGGCATTTACATTTACGGTGGCCAGTTCGGTGATGGGTTTTAATTTTCCGCCTGGTAAAAAAACCTGCAGTTTCCTCAAATCTGCCACGCTTATTTTTCTGCTTCCCGGATAAACCAGCCGGATATTATTCACCTGTTCTTTTTCAAAAATATTACCCGCAATATTTCCTTCCATTGATGTTTGTAACTGGTACTGTAAGTTGGCAGGCGTAATACCAAACTGCGCCAGCTTTGTGTAGTCGGGCTCTATGCTTATGGATGGCCCTGCAATCACAATGCCATTAAATACATCTGCGGTTCCTTTTACATTGCTTACTACCTCATCAATCTGCTTTGATAATTCCTGTAATTTTTTATTGTCGTCACCAAATACTTTTATCTCAATGGGCTCTACCGAAGTGGTTAAGTCGCCCAGCATATCACCAATCACCTGTCCAAATTCTATCCGCAGGGCTGGCTGTGTGGCTTCAATTTGCTTCCGGATATCGTTGATGACTTCTTCGGTGGTTTTGGATCTTTTCTTTTTTAATTGAATTAAGTAATCGCCCCGGTTTGGTTCTGTGATAAAGAAGCCCATTTGCGTACCGGTTCTTCTGCTATAGGCTTCCACTTCAGGAACGGCCGCAATTAATTTTTCAGCCTGTCGTAGCATCCTGTCTGTTTCTTCCAGCGATGTGCCCGGCGGAGAATTGTAATCCAACACAATACTGCCTTCATCCATTTCGGGTAAAAAGCCGGTTTCTAATTTTGGCAAAATAAAATATACAGACAAAACCAACGCCCCCATCATGACAAAACTTATCCATGGCATGTGAATAAAAAATGAAACCCACCGCTGATTTTTTACCGCATGTGCTGCTGCATATTGCTGTTGTTGCGTTGCTATTTTTTTGGGATGCCTTTTATGTTTACTCAATAAAAGGTACACCACCGGCAACCCAATCCATGTTACAAAAAAGGAGCAAAACAATGTAATAATCATCGTGTTTGTCATTACCGTAAAATAGGCACCTGCCACACCGCTCATTAAAACAAACGGAAAAAAAATCACCACCGTGCTGATGGAAGACCCTACCATGGCGGGAAATAAATAGTGAATGGCTTTGCGTACAATGGTAGCGTAGGTTTCTTCCGGATGTTCTTCATGGGTGCGATGTATTTGTTCTACCACCACAATGGCATCGTCTATTATTAATCCAATGGCAGCCGCAATGGCACCCAGTGTCATGATATTAAATGTGTAACCGATTGCGTACAGCACAATCATGGTTAAGCCAAGCGTTACCGGAATGATGATGAGTATGGTTGCGCTTGATTTTAATGAACGCAGAAAGATAACTGCTACTATAATGGCTAATAATAAACCAATCCATAAACTGTCGCTTACACTTTTGATAGAGTCGTTTACAAAGTCGGCCTGGATGTAATAAGGTTTTACAGATACGCCTTTGGGAAGGATTGCTTTTAGCTCTTTTATTTTCACCTGCATTGCAGTTGATACTGCCAGCAAGTTTGCGTTGGGTTGCTTTATTATTGCCACTAAAATTCCATCCCGCCCGTTGGCATTTATTTTCGTGTATTCCACTGCTTCTCTTACTTCAACCGAAGCAATATCCTGCAGGTAAATAATTCGCTTGCCATTGTTGCTGATAACTACATTTTCTAAATCAGTTATTGAATGTACAGTAGCATCGGTAACCGTTAAATACAGGTAGCGGTAATCTGCCAGGTAACCATTACTCTTTATAAAATTCGTTGCATTCAAAGCACTGGTAATGGCTTCCGGTGTTACTGAAAGCGAACTCATTTTTTGAGGGTTCAACTCTAACCAGTACTCTTTAGTTTTGCCACCAATAATACGTATTTCAGCAACACCATCTACCTGACTGAGAAATGGTTTGATGGTGTAAACAGCGAGTTGCTTTAATTCAATGGGTGACTTTTCATGGCTTTCCAGGGTGTACCCCATCACTGGTAAAATAGAAGGATTCATTTTTTCTACCGTGATGGAAACATCGGCTGGCAATGTGTTTCGTATTGCTGCTATTTTTGATTCCATTCTCTGCTGCCCCAGATCTACATTGGAACTCCAATCAATGAAAGCTGATATTTCGCAACTGCCCCGGCTGGTAGTACTGCGTATTAATTTTAAATCAGGTATTTGTTTGATGGCATTTTCGAGCGGCCTGGTTACGCTTACCATCATCCGGTCTACCGGCTGCAAACCACCATCTGCTATAATTTTTATTTTGGGAAAAGTGATTTCAGGAAACAGGGAAGATTGCATCTTACTGTATGCAAACAGTCCGCCCATGATAATGAGCAGCAATACAACCGATAAAGGCTTTTTGTATGACAGAAAGAATTTGTGCATCATTTATTCTTTTGTAATTTGAACACGGGCAGTATCGCCCAATCCATAATTACCCGTTACCAAAATTCTATCCGAAGCAATAAATAAAGGTGCCAATATCTCAATCTTATCGCTAGTTTCTATTCCTTTTTTTACCGGCACTTTTACGGCGGTAGAATCATTCAGCAGCTGCATTACCCAAAACTCACTTTGGGTTTCATCTGTAAGTATCGCGGCTCTTGGCAACGAGTTTGCATTGATACTGGAAGACTTTACCACTTTCACTTTAGCTATCAAATTTTCCGGTAACGCATGACTGGTATTTACTTTTAAAATAATGCCTTGTGTTTGTGAAACCGCATCCATAGTAGGCATATTGCCACTAATATTACCTATTAATTTTTCTCCGTCGGGCAGCACCAATTCAAGACTTTTTTTATGCTGTAGGTAGGGCCGCAGTTCGTACGGCAAATCCAGCAGAAAGACAAAACTTTTGGTATCGGTAATCATTGCAAGTTGCTCCCCATCCAGCACATAGTCACCATTCTGATGATTGATTTGTGCTATAAAACCACTGCCGTTTGCCTTTACACTGTTTACGCCCGTAAACTTAAAACTCGAATCAAGGATATTAACGGCATTGCCAATACTCTGTGCCTCTTTGGTTTTTATCGTGTACAATTGTTGCCCGCTGTTTACATATTGATTCAATTGCACATTGGCAGACTGAAGGTAGCCGGTGGCATTGGCATTCACGATCCATTTTTGTAAAAAGGAGGAAGTTGCATTCAGTTCCACAAATTCCTGCATGGGTTCATTGCTGATGCCCGTTATGGTTACAGGTGTTTTAGTAGTAATTTCTTCTTCTACAGAACTATCACCGCTTTTGCAGGAAGCCAGTATTAAAAGCAGGAAGCAGCCCTTAAATATTTTTTGCATCATGTTATCGGTTCCAGTAATTAAGCTGATTAATAATTTGCAAACGACTGATATTATTTTGTGTAATTAAATTGCTGGCATTGATATAATTATTGATTGCAATAATATAGTCAGTCACTTTTACTTCGCCGGTTTGCAGCAATTTCCCATTTACTTGAATCAGGCTTTGGGTATATTTTAACTGCTGCCTGATGTCGGCTATCAAATCATCCGTTGCGGTAAGTTGTTGATTGAGTTGGTTAATTTGCTGCTGGTATTGGCTCACAAAAAACGTTTGATAATGCTCCCTCGTATTTTCTTCCATATCAATTTTGCTGTACTGTAGTTTCTTTTGCTGTCCATCGTATATGGGCACAATGAGGCTTACGCCAAAACTGGTTCCGAGATTCTTATAAGCACTATATGCCAACGTGGAATTAAAGCCGGCATCTGCATACAGATTTACCTTCGGCCGGTAAATGATATCTGCCAGCTTTTTATTATTGATGAGTTTTAAACTGTCAATGGTAAACTGCTTAAAAAAAACGGACTGGGTAATTCCCGGTAATGGCTTTAAGCGGATATCCGGGTTTTGCAGCAGAACGGCTGCGGTATCGGTAATGCCGCATAAATACCTGAGTAAATTAAAATCATTTTTATATTGAATGGCCAGTTGCTTTACCAGTAAATCCTGTTGTTTTAATGTTACTAAAAAAGCTAAATAATCTACCTGTCGGTACACATTGGATTGGGTGAGTTTCTTTAAAATAATTTCTTCCTTGCCCAGCAGGCCGCTGATTTCTTCATTTACATTTAGTTGCTCCAGGCTCCCTTCTGCCGAAATATATTGTCCAATGATGCTGCGTTTCAAATCCTGCACCGTTACTTTGGATGTGTTGCTGATAGATTGATTTTGCAATGCAATATTTTCAAACTGCGACTGCAGGTTTTTCTTGTTGGGCAGTGCCTGGTTTACACCCACCAGCGTTGCAAAACCTCCGCCATTGGAAATGGCTCCATCGTATCCCCAGCCACGAATGGTGGGTGCAAAAGTGTTGATGCTGCTTCCCATCACCTGCGGTTTAAACGTTGCCCTTATCAGCAGGCTGTCATATTTATTCAAGGTTACCTGGTTCTGGTAATCCTTTAACAAGGGGCTATTTTGCAGCGCATTTTCCACATAATACTCCAACTGATTGGATTGAGCATTCCCTGTTAAGCATGCAACCAACAATAAACATCCTGATAAAAATTGTTTCACCATGCGTACCTGATTTATTTACCGATAACTAACACCTGGAATGTACCGGGTTTCATTTTAGGTCTGCCCTTTTCGCCCGGCTGCATCGGCTCAAATTCCGCTGTTGGCAAGTATAGTGTCCCAGTTGCCTGATCAATTGTAATTGTTCTTGCACCTCGTTTTGTAGTGATGTTTTCTACCAATGTAAACTTATCTGCAGTTTCTTCATGAATCACTGACAGGGTGCCTTCTCCATTGGAAGTATAAATGTTATTTGTACCAGCATCAAATGCAACACCATCACAACCATCTCCAATGGTTATTTTTTCAACGACCTTTCCACTGGTGGCATCAATTACCATCAGCATTTTTTCGCATCCTGCAAACAGACGCTTTGTAACTTTATCATAAGCAAGGCCAGTCGGACTTTCACCGGGTGAAATACTCCAGCGGTTGATTACCTTAAATGCTTTGGTATCTATCACCACTATCTCGTTTTTGTCTTCAATGTTTACAAACAATTTTCCCTGCCCATCACTTACAGCAGTTTCTGGTTTGCCGCCAACTGCAATACTATCAATGGTTTTATTTTGCGCCGGGTCAATGATGCTCAAATTATTGCTACGGCCATTACAGGTGATTATTTTTTTAGAAAAAGTTTCATACATAATCGCATCCGGATTTTGGCCTGTTGAAATGGTGGCGAGTACTTTATTCGTATTCATATCAAACTCATACACATTGTTGAGTCTGCCGTTGCTGGTATAGCCTTTATTATTGGCCACATCAAAGGCTATTCCATGTACCCCTGTTGTGTTTTCAATCAAACCAACAGAATCGCCTGTTTTTTTGTTAATGATATTTACCTGTGAGCCATGGCTTACGTAAAGCCAGTCATTCACCGGGCCAATTTCTAAATAATCCCAACCGCCACCACTGGCAATGCGAAAAGTGTTGGTGAGATGCAAACCGGTTTTTATTTGAGCAAAAGAATTGGTAGCAGCAAGCAATACAAGCAAAGGAAATACTAATTTGTGTTTCATAACTTTTCTTAATTGTGGTGAATAAATAAAAAAAAGGGAAGTCAATACAACTCCCCTTTTCTTAAGATTTTTAATCTTTCATCTCTTTTATGAATTTACCATTGGCATCAAATATCACGTCCATGCCAGACACTTCTGCTTCGTAGTTTACAGTACCATCGGCTTTGGTGATTATGGCCGCCTCTTTAATTGTTTTACCCTTGTAATGTTCTTTTACATAACTTAAAACAGCAACAGGAAGATCTGCTACTTTAATGTCCATTTCAGTTTCTGTCAGCTTGCCATTTGTGGCATACAAAGCGGACATGGTTTTGCCATCTTTTTTAAAATTCACTTCATAATTGACATTTTCCTTTTCCCATTTGGCAACGGTGCCGGGATACTGTTTTGCAAAAGCAGTTTTAACAGCAACAGGTACATCTGCTTCCTTTACCTTTTGTGCACAGGCTGCACATCCAATGGATAATGCTATAGCCGACATCATGATTGTTTTCATCTTTTCAGTTTAATGTGATTGAATAGGGCAAAGCTGAATGATGAATATGAAGGAATCCTGAATTTTGATAAATTTATTGCATTTATTTTTTGTATCTAAAAGTGGATTGTAAAAAAATGACGGCTATCCTGAAACTTATACAGGATGAGGTATTGATAATTATCCGCTATCTTTTTTGCAATGTGTAAACCAAGCCCGAGACTATTGCTATCAGCGGTTTGTTTATGAAAACGGTCAAACATTTTTTCAGTGTTTAAGGGAATGCAACCGGAAGAATTGATGAACGTAATTTGCCGGACGGTTGCTTCAATCTCCACTAGGCCGTTCTCCGTATTGTGCTTGATGGCATTACTCAAAAAATTTCCCAGCATAATTTCAATGAGCATTTTATTGCCGGTTACTGCAATGTCATCTGTTAAGTCTTTTTGTAAACGGATGCCTTTTTGTGCTGCATTAAATGCGTGCTGTGTTATTAGCTTTTCCAGTATCTGTTGTATTGAAACGGTTTCCATTTCTGTAAATTGATTGTTCTCGATTTTTGTAAGCAGCAGCAAGGTTTTATTCAGCCTTTTCATGCGCTGGTTTACATCCGATAAATCACTGATCAGTTCCGACTGGTCTTTATTCAACGGATTGGTTTGCATCAGCAGATCAAGCTTGCACTGCAAAACGGCCAGCGGCGTTTGCATTTCATGGGCTGCATTTTCAGTAAACTCTTTTTGCGATTGGTAAACTTCTTTATTGCGGCTGGTTAAAGCGGTAATGGCATTGTTCAAATCTGTAAACTCTGCTATGTTGGTTTTTTCAAAATGCAAGCCTTCATTTTGCTCTATTTTAAAATCATTCAGTTTATTGATGGTGTTGTAAAATGGCTTCCAGAGTTTTTTAGCAAGCAACCGATTGATCAATACCAGCCCTGCTATGATACAAAGTATCAGCAAAGCTACAATCTGTACGATGCTTTCAATTAAGTCAACGGTATCCAGCAACGAGCTTTTTATCTGTATTTGATAAGCCTTGTTGTGAAGCTGAATGGTAGACTCCATAATCCGGTAAGGACTGTTTTCATCGCTGATTTTATCGTAACTGGTGATGGTATAAAATCGATCCTTGCCATTGGTTTGTTTTACCGATGGCACAATGGTCACCCCTGGCTGGATGTTTTGCAACCAGGCTAAAATACCAGCTTCATCTGCGTTTTCCAGTTTACTGGTGATGATAGCTTTTTGCTCTGCCAGGCTTTCATCCATCTCATGTAAAATGCGATGCTGTATGGCCGCATACAAAACAGGTATGGCAATCAGCAATACCACGATAGCATATAGCATGTATAACCCCATGGATTTATTGAGTAGTTTCATTTGCTTAAATATCAAATTTATAACCCATGCCATAAATGGATTTAATGTAATCGGCACAACCGGTCTGTGCCATTTTCTTCTTCAGATTTTTAATATGCGCATAAATAAAATCAAAGCTATCAAAGCCATCAGCATCACCGGCCGTTAAATGTTCTGCAATGGCATTTTTAGAAATTACCCGATTTTTATTGGCAGCAAGATAGAGCAGCAAGTCATATTCTTTGCGGGTAACGTCAAGGGCAATGGTGTGGATGTAAACCGTTTTAGCAACCGTATCAATGCTGATTTCATTGAGCTGTAAAACATTATTGCCATCAAATCTTCTGCGGCGGATCACTGCCGCAATTCTTGCACTCAGTTCAGACAGGTGAAATGGTTTGGGAAGATAATCATCGGCACCAAGATTGAGCCCTGCAATGCGGTCATCAATCGAGTTTTTTGCAGAGATAATAATCACACCGTCCGTTTTTTTATCCGCCTTTAGTGCTTCCAGTATTGTAAGGCCATTGCCATCCGGAAGGCTAATATCCAGCAGGATGCAGTCGTAGTCGAAGCTTTCTATTTTTGCCATGGCCGTTTTTACATCCCCTGCCAGTTCACAGGAATAGCTTTCCGCCTTCAGGTAAGCAATCATACTTTTACTCAACTCTTTCTCATCTTCTACAATCAGGATCTTCATGGTTGAAAGCTTTTTACAAAATTAGGGTTCGAATCTGAAGGAAAACTGAATAGGATTTCAGTAATTAAAAATACTTTTCTTCAATAATTTTATGGGCCAATTATGTATGCGACCTGTTGTCCAGTTCAAATACTGTCTCCTTGTTGGGGTGCATCAATTAAGCAAACCACATGACCTCGCAGCTCATCAATTCAATAAGCAAGACACTTACAATTGTGGTCTTTTTCAAGAAACACATCACTGCCAGGTGCTTCTGCGACATCCTTCGCATTTACACCCGGAACAATATGGAGATCATGAAATTGTCATGAACAAAAGGCATAAAATAAATAGGATTGTCTTCTAAATATCAACAAATTATAAGTTTAAGAAATAGGCGCAATTGCACACAGGGAAAGGATTACGTGCAAGTTGACCTTGTTACCAATAGAATTCTATTGTTTTTTATTTCCCGATTTCGTAAATAAAAACAATCCAAAAACAACCACGTAACAATTTACGACATTAAATTGCTTCTTAACCTAAACTTAACATTTATGAAAAAATGTCTGACAACGCTAGTTGTTTTATTTATGCTCAAACTGTGCGCATTTGCACAGGAGCGAACCGTAACCGGTAAAATCTCCAATGAGCAAGGTGCACCAATCCAAAGTGTGTCTGTCGTTAGTCCTGGCGGTAAATCAGGAACTCAAACAGATGCAGATGGGAATTACAAGATTACCCTACCTGAAGGAGTAAAATCTCTTACATTTTCAGCAATTGACTTTGAAACAGTCACCAAATCTTTGGGAAAAGCATCCGTTCTTAGTTTTTCGCTAATTAGCTCCAATACAAGCTTATCAGAAGTAGTTGTAACGGGTTATGGTACACAACGGAGGAAAAATGTTACCGGATCCATTTCTTCAATCAATGCAGATAAAATTAAGAATGTACCGGTTCAAAGTTTCGAGCAGGCTTTAAGCGGAAAGGCTGCCGGGTTAAATGTAATCCTTCCCAATGGAGTACTAAACAACCCACCTGTTGTTCGCATACGGGGAGTAAATTCCATATCAGGCTCATCTCAGCCTTTAGTGGTGATTGATGGTGTTCCTGTTTTATCCGGAGACATTTCAACTAACCTAAGTGCCAATAATGCCCTTGGTAATTTAAATCCAAATGATATCGAAGACATACAAGTGCTAAAGGATGCCGCATCTTCTGCAATATATGGTAGCCGGGCTGCAAATGGCGTAATGTTGATTACTACAAAAAAAGGTAAATCCGGCAAAGCCAAAGTAAGCTATGACGCCTGGGTTGGTTCTACCAAGGCGTTTAAGGTGTTTGACGTATTAGGGGCAAGGGACTATGTCGATATTAAAAACGAAGCCATTAGAAACCAGCCCGGGGAAGTATTTAACGGACACGTACCAGGCTCACCTATATTTTTTCTGGATACACTTAACGGCCAAATTGTAGACACGAAATGGGCGGATGAAGTCTATCAAACCGGATTTCAGCAAAACCATAATTTGAGTGTATCTGGTGCCAATGCAGGCACCCGCTATTTTTTTAGCACCAATTACTCTGACCAGGAAGGTATGATTCAAACCAATACTTTCAAGCGTATGCAGATGCGCATGAACATTGAACAAAAAGTAAATACATGGGTCACTGTGGGAGCAAATTTTAATTTCAGCAGGGGAAATACACAATCGCCGAGTACCGGTTCATTGCCTGGAACGCCATTCAATACAGCCGGTGCGGCAAGGTTAGCGTTTATAACAGCTCCAAATGTTTCAGCTTATCGGCCTGATGGACGATATAATATTATGGGTATCGACAATCCTACTTTGCGTAACCAGTTTAACCAAATCGGCCGCAATAGAAACCGTATCAATTCAGGTCTTATAAATCCGGTAATGGTTCGTGAATTAAACAAAATCACATCAATAGTTGACCAATTACAGGGCGATATTTATGCCGATTTCAAGATAATAAAGGGTTTGAATTTTAGAAGTCAATACGGGGTGAACTGGCAATCTGGTTTGGATGAAACCTTTTACAACAGTCTTCATGGCGATGGAATCGGCTCCAATTCTACCATTGATGATGACGGGTCGGCATTCAGTGTAGCTGGCAGGTACAACATCAGCAATTTTCAAAACTATCTTACTTACGATTTTTCCTTACAGAACCAACACAATTTTAACATCACAGCTGGTCATGAGGAACAACGTACGGAATTCAATCGCTTTGGCGCATCCCGTTCCGGACTTACGGACCAGTTTTTTAACGAGTTCCAGGGGAATTTTACCATCAATAATAATCCCATTGCCAATTTGCTGACAGAAAACTACTTGTTATCTTATTTTGGCCGCTTCAATTACAACTTCAAAAACAAGTATGTGCTGAGTTTAACAGGCCGAAGGGATGGGTATTCTGCTTTTGCGGAAGGAAAAAAATGGGGCAATTTTTACGGAGGTGGTGTTTCATGGAATGTCTCAGAGGAAAAATTCTGGGATAACATTAAAAAAACCGTTAATGCATTCAGGGTCAGGGGCAGTTACGGACAGGTTGGAAATTTAGCTGCTGTAGGAAATTTTGGAAGTTTATCTACATTTAGTGCCTTCCAGTATGGATTAGGGTATCCTACGCTAGCTTTTTCACAGGCTGGTAATCAAAACCTTAAATGGGAGACCAGTACCAAATTGGATATTGGATTTTCATTTGGTTTATTTAAAGATCGTATTACTGGTGAATTTAGTTATTACAACACAAAGCTTACAGACCTTATCATCGACCGGCCTTTGCCGAGCAGCATGGGGGTTCCGGGAAATTCTATCCAGGCAAATGCCGCAAACATGTATAACCGTGGAATTGAGCTGACACTTGGGGCAAAAGTTATTGAAAAAGGAGATTTTACCTGGAATACAAGTATCAATATTACTACTCAAAAAAATGAAGTAACGGCATTGGCACCTGGCGTACCCGAAATAATTGGTATTACAGGGTTGGAACGTACAAACATTACCCGTGTAGGACAACCTGTGGGAAGCTTTTTTGTGGTTAAAACCAATGGGGTGGATCCAACAACAGGCCAGCGGGTATTCGTTGATGGACGTGGCCGCGATGTGTTGTTTAATTTTGCTGAAGCTCCGGCAAACAGGTGGAAGTATCGTGATGGCACTATTGCCCCGCCAATCAGCATAGCTTCTGATGGTGTGGTTGATCCAACTTCTTTACCAAAAGTTTATGGAGGATTTAGCAATAATTTTTATTTCAAGGGGTTCGATTTGAATGTTGATGCTTTTTACAGCTTGGGTAATAAAGTATATTTTGGGTCAAGGGCAGGTATGCTCGACCAGCGTTTCTGGAACAATTTTCAGGAAGTTAAAAATCGTTGGCAAAAACCGGGGGATGTGACTAATATTCCTCGCATTGTTTACAATGATAATTTTTCTAACGGGTCGGCGATTCCCATTGATGCCAATCTTTTTAGTGGCAATTTCCTAAGGGTTAGGAGTATCGCATTTGGTTATACACTTCAACAAAATTGGGTCGATAAAATCAATATATCCAGTATTCGATTATATGCGCAGGCACTTAACCCATTTATCATAACCAATTACCCTGGGGTAGATCCTGAAATTTCTGTTAATGGAAATACGGCCTTGACTCCAGGAGTAGATAGGAATACAGTAGGTCAGGCAAGAACATTCACTTTGGGTATAAACGTTGGTTTCTAACATAAAAATCAGTAAAATGAAAAATATTAAAAATACTATATATAGATCGTTGATTGTTTTAACACTATCAGCTATCGTTGTTAGCGGTTGCGACAAGGAAAGATTGAGCCCGATTCCTCAAACGGTTCTGTCAGATGTTAGTGCTTTTTCTACGCCAACACGTATTGCACAACAGGTTTTTGGGGTGTACTCCGCCGTTAAAAGTGGACAGTTTCTTGGCGGTAGAGCGTTGATTTACCAGGATGTTAGAGGAGAAGACTGGATCAATGCAACCAATAATGTGGTAACCGCAGTAAGTGTGTGGAATTTTTCCTTACCATCAAACGATAACCAGGTGGAAAATATGTGGTCTGCAGGTTATGCAGCCATTAACCGGGGCAATTTGGTATTGGAAGGAATTGACGCAAATGCCAATCTAATAGCGCCCACTGTTGCAAGTGCATACAAGGCAGAAGTACAATTTTGCAGAGCACTTAGTTATTTTTACCTGCAGAGTTTGTATGCACGTCGCCCGTTCAATGCCGACAACGGGGCAAGTGCAAGCGTACCGTTGCGGTTAACGCCCAATAAAAGTCCGGAGGGCGCAAATTTAGCCAGGGCCACACAATCAGTCATATTTACACAAATACTTGCTGACCTTAATTTTGCTGAAGCAAACCTCCCTGCTACTTATGGAAGTACAGGCGACAGCAACGTGGTTCGTGCACATAAAAATGCAGCAATTGCCTTAAAAACCAGGGTATTTCTTACAATGGGAAATTATGCTTCGGTTATTACAGAAGCAAATAAAATTGTTTCTGTGGCTGCCCCTTTCCAATCGCCGGCAAATATTACCAATCGCCTGGTACCAGCTGTTTTATCCGCTTTCAGAACGCCCTACACCTCAGCTGAGAATATCTTTAGTCTTCCAATGACAGTTAACAATTCGCCCGGAGGACAAAACGGGCTCGGTCAATATTGGACTACAGAATTTGGTTTAATAGGAACAGGAATACTGGCTGACGCAAATTGGAAAGCAACAGATGCCCGCAGAACGAATTTCGTTACGCCCGCTGCAGGTAGTACTCCTGCCAGGTGGACTAAGTTAAACGACGATTTAAACAACTATGTGCCAATTATCCGGTATGCCGAGGTGATGCTTAATTTAGCGGAAGCATTAGCAAGAACCGGAACGGCTGTTGATGCAAGGGCCCTGGCACTATTAAATGCAGTAAGGCAACGTTCCGATGCGACTACTACATTTGCACCATCTACCAAAGATGAATTAATCAGTCTAATTTTGAATGAAAGAAGGATTGAATTACTGGGAGAAGGATTTCGGTCGCTTGATATTATGCGGCTGGGGGCTACTTTTCCTGCGAAAGCTTCTGCCGGCAGTGTTGCACCTACATCCGTTTCATATGTATGGCCAATACCGGCAAGTGAATTACTGCTAAACCCATTGATGACACCAAATAACTAAGATATTGTCTTATTGATCCCGTTTATTTTTTTGGCCGCTGTGGATTACAGCGGCCTTTTTTTTTGTGCGTATCAGCAGTGTATTTAAGCTAGAGGATGTAAGTCTTGAACACTCCTTAAATCAAAACGATATTTGCATTATTCAAATAACAAATTGGACTAGCGACTACTAAATTGCACTTAATTGGTATTCCTTTAGATAACATTTTAAATACGTGAGAAAAAATACTACCAAACTTGCACAACATCCAACCCACCCATCAATAATAACCACCCATTTTTTGAGCGACTCAAAATAAAAAGTACATTCTCCTTTGTATCCATTTTTTCGATTAAAATCAATCATCTGTTGCAGCAATTCTTTTTTCACCAAATAGCCACCCCCAATGCCGTTAAAATACCCGGCACTACCCTACTCTTTTGCACTTTGGTTATTTGGGTATTCAATTCATCCACTATTTTTTTATAGGCCTTTATATCATAGCGATACAATTGTGGTAAAGTATAATCTGCATATCCTCCATTGAGCCATGCAGGCCAATCCTGTAAATATTGTTCCTTGCTCCAGGGGTAAATGCTCGGCGCCCACGAAACCACGCAGCCGGGTTTTAATGCCTTTACTTCCCGGTAGAGTTGCTTTGTGTAAGCACTTTAAAGCGTTTGTTCAAACCACGGCCTGCCATATACTTCTTCCACCCGTGCCCCCTACCAAAAACTTCCCAGGCAATGTCTCTGCTACGAAAAGTTCATCTTGAACGATATGCTGCCAGGGCTCGCCGTTGATAATGGTAGAGTGTGCGAACCCAAATATATCAAGTACTATCACCCTATTTCACTTCAACCATCCATTCGTGATAGACGGCGAGTCCTGCTAATAATAGTGAATTATGAAGGATTGAGAATTATTGCAGAGACTCGCCTGGGAAGTAAGTATTGTTAAACGCAAGCCTCTTTTATGGGGAGTACTTCGGCTGTCGGTCAGAGACACAACAGCGGCTTGCCAGGATAGTTAATATTTTTTGAAGAAGTACCGACAAAGGCTAAGCCGTCGAACTGACATAAACCAAAACTTCCCGGGCGAAAGGGCGGCAGCATCATTCACAACATTGAATAATAAAATAAAGCTTCATCCATTAAATAGGCCGACGTCGGTAATATGAACAGCTATTTTTTCCACGGCTGTTGCATCAAAAATATGGAGTTGGCGGCCAATCCAAAGCAGCACCAAGGCAAGAACAAAACCGCCAGGCATGTTTCCAGCTATAACGGTGCCCCAAAGTTTTAACAGGCTACCAATGGATTCTTTTCCATGAAAAAAAAGCAAACTAAGCAACGAAGTTTGTTCTGTAAACAGCAACGACCTACCCGGCACTACTAAAATAAAATCCGCAGGGTAAACCAACGCCATGATTTAAAATACTACGTCCTCACTATACCGGGGAGAACAGAAAGAAAAAACGGTGCATAACAAAAGATAACTGAAACCGATCTCAAGACCTGCAATCACAGAACTATAAAAAGTACCCGCAGAACTCCTTCTATAGGTTTCCGAAGCTTCGGTTAATTGTTCGGCCAATATTTTTCCCTGCGATTTGGCGGATTTCGTTTCCGAGTCTACAGATTTTTGAAGTTCGTTCTCTACAACCTTTTGGTCTTTTTCACTCGCTTCATCCATATCCATTTTTTCTTGCATATCAAATCGTAATTTAAATAATAAGCTGATGAGACATTAGAGATGAGGTAAAGGTTGTAGAGACAAGATGAAATAGTTAACATGGTAATTTGCCCGGTGGTTTTTCTGGAAGATAACCAGCAATTGCTGTGGAGGCCTCTTACCTTGTGCAGGTTGGCAGCGCACAAACATTCTTAAAAACACCATAGTATGGACGGCGGAAAAAATTTCCTGTCCATCGTTCTTAGTGGATGCCAGGAAATAAAATGATGGCTACAGTCTGACAAAATTTGAAACACTCAAGAAAAATTTTGGAACTGATGAGCTCCCGCAATAAAGTATGGGTCACCGGTATTGAGATGATGCAGCGGCCGTTGTAGTATTCTAAAATAACTGAATCAACGTGTATTTACATCTACCGGGGCTACTACCACTAATTTCTTTGCTGGCATTGTTGCAGGTTATTGGGAATGATTTTAAATCGGTGTTACTTGCTTTGTAGGCTGCCACTGATGCGGTGCCGGGTATTGTGCCGTCTGTTATTCGTAAAGAAAGGTTGTAAACAGAGTCTGATTCATTCCATATTACGGCACTCAACTTCTACTTATCATAAGATGTTACAAACCCGTTTACACCCGCCGGTCAGGCGGCCATCATCCCGTACATCGAATGCGTTAATACGCTAAAAGGAAATTTCAGGCGCTAATTTCAACAATGGAAGAAAAGCAAAATTGACTCTTTTGTACTTTAAAAATACCATCCATACGGTATATAATGGAATTAACTATCAGTGTATGTTTACAACATGAAAAGAATCATCCTAAACTCCGCAATTTTATCTATGTCTCTGTTTATTGTTTCTTGTAAACAATCAGAAAAACTACCGCCACCAGTTAGCACAGTCGAACAAGCTAAAACTCTAGTATTAGAAAAA
>Ga0209181_10004753_pt1 | contig 19989 bp, 14 predicted proteins | sample MAT05_FD_187208 | JGI IMG/M metagenome (GOLD analysis project Ga0209181, IMG submission 187208) | Freshwater microbial communities from Lake Fryxell liftoff mats and glacier meltwater in Antarctica - MAT-05 (SPAdes) (version 2) | ecosystem: Environmental > Aquatic > Freshwater > Ice > Liftoff... | reverse complement strand
GAGCGCGTCGTGCGCGAGCGGCCTGCGCTGCCACGCGCGGCCGTCGGTCTTGCGCGCGCGAGAGCGGCGCTCGGCGAGGTCCACGCTGCGCTTCAGGCGCTCGAGGCGGCGCGTGTCGAGCATCCCGACGATGTCGATGTCGCGCTCGTCGCCGCCACGCTCGCGCTGCGCGTCGGTGATGCGGATGGCGCAGCCGTCGCGGCGCGGGACGCAGCGCGGCGCCTGGCGGGCACCGACGATCAGCGCTTCGCCGAGGCGTGCGTGCTGCGCGCGCGCGCAGAGTCGCTGCGCGGCCGGCCGGATCGTGCGGCCCGCGAGCTGCGTAAGGCGATTACCGCCATGCCGGGCGATCACGCGGCGCGCGTCGCGCTGGTCGAGGCGCTCGTCGCAGCAGGCCGCCTCGCCGCCGCGCGGACCGCTGCGCATGGGCTGACGCGCGAGCCGGTCGGCGCGCTCGACGTGCAGCTCGCCGGTCGGCTTGGGCGCGCGCTCACGTCGGCGGGCGCGACGGAGCTCGCGGCGCCGTGGCTCGAGCGTGCCGCCGACACGGGCGATGCGTCGGCGCTGGTGCTGCTCGCGCAGCGGCAGCTCGCGATCGGGGAGCTCGAGCGCGCGGAAGAGCTCGCGCGTCGCTCGGTCGCGCGTGGAGCTGGTGCCTCGGCGCTGTCGACGCTCGCGGAGGTGCTGGTGCTCGCGGGGCGCGCTGGCGAGGCGAGCGACGCGTTCCTCGCGGCAGCCGCACGTACGACGGACGACCCGTCGCGCCGTCTCGCGAATCTGCGTGGCGCGGCGCGCGTTGCGCCCGCGGACGTCGCCGAGTCATTGCTGCGCGCAGCCGACGCGCTCGAGCTCGTGCAGCCGGCCGACGCGGCCGCGCTCGGCGCGCGCAGCTTGGCGCTGCTTGCGCGCAGCGACTTCGAGGCGGCGACCGCGCTGCTCGCCACAGCGACGCAAGCCGTGCAAGCGCGCGTCGAGGGCGACGCCGAGCCGCGCGTCTTGCTGGCGCGCGCGCGCATCGCGCTGCACGAGCGGCGCCCGGTGGAGGTGCTCGCGGCGCTCGATCGACTCGCCGGAATCGACGCGCCGCGCCTCGCGCCGGCCGACGTCGCGCTCGTCGCCGCGCTGCGCCGCGAGTCCGAGCGGGCGCGCTGGCGCGATGCGCATGGCGAACTCGATCTCGCCGGCGCGCTCGATGCCGTCGCGCGCTTCTGCGCGGCCCGCGGCGCGCCTCTCGCCGATGCGCTGCGGCGCACCACGGCGATCCGCGAGTCGCTCGATCAGCCGCTGCTGCTCGCCGTGCTCGGCGAGTTCAACGCCGGCAAGAGCACGCTGGTCAACGCGTTCGTCGGCGCCGACGTCGCGCCGACCGGCGTGGTGCCGACGACCGCGACGCTGAACCTGCTGCGCGCCGGCGCCGAGCGCCGCATCCGCGTGGTGCGCCGCGATGGCACGACGCGCGAAGGAGGCTTTGACGAGGCGCGCGCGCTGCTCGCGGCTGCGGCGAGCGGAGGTGAGGGCGGCGGCGTCGATCGCGTCGAGATAGCGCTCCCCTCGGAGACGCTCGAGCGCGTCTGGATCCTCGACACGCCGGGGACGAACGCGCTCGATCCCGCGCACGAAGCGCTGGCGCGCGAGGCGCTGCTGCGCGCCGATGCGGTGCTCTGGGTGTTCAGCGCGGGGCAGGCCGGCAAAGAGAGCGAAGGCCGCATGCTCGCGCGAATCGCAGCGTCGCGACGCGCGGTGGTGCCGGTGCTGAACAAGGCCGATCGACTCAGCGCCGACGAGCTCCTGGCGGTGCGCGCGCAGCTGCGTGAGGCGCTGCCCGATCTCGCCATCGAGCCCATCGCGGTGTCGTCGCGCGAGGCCCTGCGCGCGCGGCTCGCGGCGGACGACGACGCGTACACGGCGAGCGGTTTTCCAGCGCTGCTCGGCGCGCTCGAGCGCGATGTATTCTCGCGCGCGCGGCCGCTGAAGCGCGCGGCGTGCGCGGGGCGCCTGCTCGAGGTGCTCGACGACGCGCTCGCCATCGAGGAGAGCGCGCTCGCCGACTTCGACGCGCGTCTCGCCGAGCTCACGACGCACGCGGCCGCGCTCGCGCGCTTGCCCGCACGGCTGGTCGCGCGCGTCGACGACGTCATCACGCAGCTCGCGGCGGCGCTCGAGCTCGCGCAGTCGGAGGCCGCCGCCGAGGTGCTCACCTTCGTGCGGCCGCGCACGAGCCGCTTCGCGCGGCATGGCGTCGATCGCGAAGATCGCGCGTTCCTCGCCGAGGTGCTCGAGCGGCGCGTCGCGGCCGCGGTCGAGCACGCGTCTGCCGTGCTGATCGCGCAGGTCGCGCAGCTGCTCGTCGACGCGGGCGGCGCGCTCGCGGGTGATGCGGCCGACGCGCACGCGCGCTGCGTGGCCGCGCTCGATCCGCCGCTCGCGGCGTTCGTCGGCTATCAGCGCGGCTTACTCGCGGGCGGTGCGCTCAGCCACTTCTTCGCCGAGGTGTTGCCGCGCGTCGAGCTGGTGCCCGGGGCGATCGTCCCGCACCTCGCCGCCGCGGTCCCCGATCTGCGCACCGAGCTCCGCCCAGCGCTCCTCGACGCCGCGGCCGAGCTCGTTCAGGCGCTCGAGGCCACGCGAAGCACCGCGTCGCGTACCACTGCGGCCGCGCGTGAGGCGCTGCGTCGCGGCACCTTTGCGCCGCTCGGCGCCCTCCGCGAAGCGCTCGCCGACCTGGTGGAAGATCGCCCGGCGCCGGCTCGCTGAGCGCGGGCCACGTCGCGCCTCTCGGTGGGCGGCCGTAGGCCGATAATCTGCGTTGTCAACGCGGATCTGCACGTCGGCCCATGCCTTGCATAATGCCTTCCCCGACGTCGCCCGCGGTGTCTATACTCGGTGCAGGAGACACGGCCGCAATGGAGATCAAGCAGCAACTCCGCCTCTCCCAGCAGCTGGTGATGACACCGCAGCTGCAGCAGGCCATCAAGCTGCTTCAGATGTCGCGGATGGAGCTCGTCGACCTGGTCCACGAGGAGATGCTCGAGAACCCGGTCCTCGAGGACGTCGCCGAGCTCGGCGTGCCCATCGAGGCAGCCGCGAGCAGCTCGGCTTCGGTCGACAACGAGTCGCGCGGCGAGCACGAGATGCGCGCGCTCGAGGCGGCTGCGCCCGGCGACATGCCGACGCAGAGCGACCTCTCGAAGGAAGCGGAGAAGAAGACCGACGAGATCGACTGGGAGCGCTACCTAGAGAACCACGCGCTGCAGGCGCCGATGCCGAGCTATCGCGGCAGCGACGAGGAGATGCCCGGGGTCGAGGCGACTCTGACCCGCGGCGAGGATCTTCCCGACCATTTGATGTGGCAGATGCGCCTCACCGACTTCGTCGAGGACGAGCAGCGCTTCGCCACGCTGGTGATCGGCAACCTCACCGACGACGGCTACCTGAAGCTCGAGGACACGCCGCCCGAAGAGGTGGTACCGAAGCTCGCCGCCGAAGCGGAGCTCGATCCGGAGGATGCCGAAGAAGTGCTGCTGATGATCCAGCGCTTCGATCCGGTCGGCGTCGCCAGCCGCGATCTGCGCGAGTGTCTGCTGGTGCAGGCGCGCACCTTCGGCCTCGATCAGCTGGTGCTCGACGTGCTCGATCGGCACCTCGGCAACCTCGAGAAGAGGAGCTACGCGGCGATCGCCAAGGACCTGAAGTGCGCCGTCGAAGAGGTCTACGACGTCGCGCAGGTGATCGCCGAGCTCGAGCCGCGGCCGGGTCGCAACTTCATCACCGAAGAGCCGCAGTACATCACGCCCGACGTCTACGTTCACAAGGTCGGCGACGCGTACTTCGTGCAGGCGAACGACGACGGAATGCCAAAGCTGAAGATCAGCGGCTTTTATCGCGCGGCGATGCAGGGCGACCCGAAGGCGAAGGAGTACATCCAAGGCAAGCTGCGCTCGGCGCAGTGGCTGATCCGGAGCATCGATCAGCGTCGGAAGACCATCGTGAAGGTCACCGAGTGCATCGTCGACAAGCAGAAAGAGTTCTTCGAGCTCGGCATCGAGTTCCTGAAGCCGATGATTTTGCGCGACGTCGCGGAGACGGTCGGCATGCACGAGTCGACGATCTCGCGCGTGACGAGCAACAAGTACGTCCACACGCCGCGTGGAATATTCGAGCTCAAGTATTTCTTCAACAGTGCGATCCGTCGTGACGATGGTCAGGACGACATCGCGTCCGAGAGCGTGAAGCAGGCGATCAAGAAGATCATCACCGAGGAGGATCAGAAGAACCCGCACAGCGACCAGAAGATCGTCGAGATCCTCGCGTCGGACGGCATCATGATCGCGCGACGGACCGTCGCGAAGTACCGCGAGATGCTGGGGATCCTGAGCTCGTCGAAGCGCAAAAAGTACTTCTGAACTCGCGCAGCCGCGCTGCGCCGTCACGGCGACACGTACTGTTCAAGGCCACACGTACTCCTGAGGAGGCTCATCCATGCGCATCGCGTTCACGTTTCGGAACCTCGAGTCATCGGATGCAGTGAAGAAGTACGCGACCGACAAGCTCGCGAAGTTCGAGAAGTACGTTCACGCGCCGCTCGAGGCTGAGGTCGTCGCGTCGCTCGAGCGTCACCTTCAGTGCGTCGATGTGACGATCGTGTCGGGCAGCAGCCGCTACGAAGCGCGCGAAGAGTCGGCCGACATGTACGCGTCGATCGATCTCGTGATCGACAAGCTCGACGCGCAGCTCAAGCGCAGCAAGAGCGCGGCGACGGCGCGCAAGCGCGGCGCCGGCGGCATCGCGCAGCTCAACGGCAAGAACAAGTAGGGCAGCATCTGCGTCCATCGCTCGCTGTCTAGTTCGTCAATCACCGGTGCGCCGTGCGAGTCGCGGCGCCCGTTCTCTCCCGCGAGTAGGCCATGCGCCTGAGCGACATCCTCCCGGTCGAGCGCGTCGTCCCGCGCATCGACGCGACCGACAAGCGCACCGCGCTGCGCGCGCTCGCGCGCATCTTCGTCGCCAGCGATCCTGCGCTGACGGAAGACGACGTCTATCGCGTGCTGTCGGAGCGCGAGGCGCTGGCGTCGACCGGCGTCGGCAGCGGCGTCGCGATCCCGCACGGGCGGATGCGCGGGCTCGAGCGCATGCAAGCGGCGCTCGCGCTTTGCCCAGGCGGCGTCGGCTTCGACGCGGTCGACGGCGCGCCTGCGCAGATCTTCGTCGCGCTGCTCGCACCGGAGCGCCACACCGGCGATCATCTGAAGGCGCTCGCGCGGATCTCGCGCTTGATGCGCGACGCCTCGGTCCGCCAGCGACTGCTGAACGCCGCCGATCGAGACGCGCTGCTGCAGGTCGTCGTCGAAGAAGACGCGCGGCACTAGCAGCGCGCGCGCGGCGCGTCTACTCCGCCGCTGACGCGAGCTTCGCGAGAACGCGGGCGAGTCGCGCTTGCACCGCGTGCCAGATGACTTCGTGGGTCAGCGGCGAGGGCAGCGCGACGCAGCCGCCCGGCGCGCCGAAGGCTGCGATCGCATCGCGCAGCGCCTCGCGCACGGACAGCGCGAGCATCAGCGGCGGCTCGCCGACGGCCTTGCTGCCGTGCACGACGCCGGACTGCGTGGCGTGCGGGAAGAGCTGCACGTCAAAGCGCGCGGGCGCATCGCCGAACGCGGGGATCTGATAGGTGCTCGCCGAGTGCGAGAGCAGCTGGCCCTTTTCGCCCCAGAGCAGCTCCTCGGCCGTCAGCCAGCCGACGCCTTGGAGGAACGCGCCCTCGATCTGCCCGCGATCGATGTTCTGATGCAGCGAGTCGCCGACGTCTTGCAGGATGTCGACCGCGACGATGCGCTTCATCCCGGAGAGACCGTCGACCTCGACCTCGGCGAGCGCAGCGCCGAGCGCGAAGTAGTGAAACGGCTTGCCGCGGCCCTTCGCAGCGTCGTAGTGCAGCGCCGGCGTGCGGTAAAAGCCCGTGACCGAGAGCGGCACCTGCGCGAAGTACGCGTCGCTCACCACAGTCTCGAACGGCACCGCGAGCGCGGGCACGCCGCGCGGCGCGACGAGCCCATCGGCGAAGTGCAGCGTCGACGCGTCGTAGGCACCCGCGTGAGGCGCGCCGTGGATGCGCGCGATCGTCTTGAGCGCGACGGGCGCGAGTCGCTCGCGCAGCTGCTCACACGCGTTGCGCACCGCCGCGCCGTTGAGATCGGCGCCGGCGGACGCGGCCGTCGGCGAGGTGTTCGGCACTTTGTCGGTGGCGGTCTTCATCACGCGCACGCGATCGCGCGGCAGGCCGAGCTCACGCATCGCGATGCCGAGGATCTTCGTGTGTAGACCCTGGCCCATCTCGGTGCCGGCGTGGTTCACCTGCACGGTGCCGTCGCGATAGACGAGCAGCAGCGCGCCGGCTTGGTTGAGAAAGCCGGCGGTGAACGAGATGCCGAACTTCACCGGCGTGAGCGCGAGGCCACGCTTCACGAACGGGCTCGCTGCGTTCCAGCGTGCGAGCGCCTCGCGCCGCGCGTCGAGCTGCGCGCTCTTGCGCAGCGAGCGCCACAGCGTCTCGATACGGTTGTCTTCGAGCAGCTGGCCGTAGTGCGTGGTGCGCGTCTCGCCGTCGCCGCGATAGAGGTTGCGCTCGCGCACGTCTTCTGGCGCGAGTCCGAGCGTGCGCGCGATCTGATCGAGCACGTCCTCGATGACGAGCATCCCTTGTGGGCCACCGAAGCCGCGAAAGGCCGTGTTCGAGACGAGGTGCGTCTTCGCGACGCGGCCGGTCGCTTCGAGCGCAGGCAGGTAATACGAGTTGTCGAGGTGGAACAGCGCGCGGTCGAGGATCGACTGCGACAGATCGAGCGACCAGCCGCCGTTCGAGAAGAGCTTCGCGCGCAGGCCGAGCAGCTTGCCTTGCGCGTCGAAGCCGACCTCCCACTCCGCCTGAAACGGATGGCGCTTGCCGGTGAGCGCCATGTCGATGTCGCGATCGAGCATCACGCGCACCGGGCGCTTGGTCTTCCACGCTGCGAGCGCGACCAGCGCCGCCCACGTATTTCCCTGCGTCTCTTTGCCGCCGAAGCCGCCGCCCATGCGCGGCGCGGTGACCACCACCTTGTTGCGCGGCAGGTGCAGTACGTGCGCGACGACCGCTTGGATCTCCGACGGATGCTGCGTCGACGACACGACCTGCACGTCGTCGTCGTCACCGCGCTCGGCGTAGGCGGCGTGCGTCTCCAAGTAAAAGTGTTCTTGGCCGCCGATGACCGAGCGCCCCGAGATGCGATGTGGTGCGCTCGCCAGCGCGACGTCGACGTCGCCGCGGCGGATCGTGTGCGGCTCGGTGTGGAACGAGGTCGCGTCGATCGCGTCATCGATCGTCAGCAGCGCCGGCAGCGCCTCGACCTCGACGACGACCGCGGCCGCAGCGGCGCGACACTGGTTCACGTCTTGCCCGACGACGACCGCGACCATGTGGCCGTGGAACATCACCTCGTTGTCGGCGAGCAGCGATTCGTCTTTGCGCAGCGCGCCGACGTCGTTCTCGCCGGGGATGTCCCGCGCCGTCAGCACCGCGACGATCCCCGGCATCGCGCGCGCCGCGGTCGCATCGACCCGCACGACGCGGCCGTGCGCGACCTTCGCGGAGACCGGCCAGAGCGTCAGCGCGTTCTGCGGGAGGCGCACGTCGTCGACGTATTGGGACGCGCCGGTGACGTGCCCGATCGCGCTCTCGTGCGCGAGCGCGCGTGAGATGCCGGCAGGCGAGTCGCTCGGGTCGAATGCGCCCGGTACCGCGTATTCGATCGCGCCGTCGTGCGCCGTGCTGCTCACGTCGCGCGCGAGCTTCTCGAACAGCGCGACGACGAGCCCGCTGCGGAAATCTTTGCCGCTGCGCACGTCGTCGAGCGGCGTGAACTCGCTCGTGAGTACGCGCGACACGGCCTCGAGCGCCTCGCTTCCCCAGCGCTTTCCGAGCAGCGCGGCCTCGGTCGCGCGCGCGCGCGCTGGGATCGCCGCGACGCCGCCATAAGCGAGCCGCGCGTGGCGCACGATGCCGTGAGCGTCCGTGCCGATGCAGAACGCGGCGGCGACGATGCTGATGTCGAGCTCGCGGCGCTTTGATACTTTGGTCGCGCGAATCAGCCGCGTGAGTCCATCGCGCGCCGCGCTCGGTCGCGGCAGCTCGATCGCGCGCATCAGCTCGCCAGGGCGCAGCTCCGTCTTGCGATACGCGAGGAAGAACTCTGCGAGCGGCAGCGTGCGCTCGCCCGCGGTGCTCGCGAGCACGACGCGCGCATCGAGCGCGAGCAGCACGGGCGCCATGTCGCCGATCGGCGAGGCGGTGACGAGGTTGCCTGCGAGCGTCGCGCGGTTGCGGATCTGCCGCGACGCGAACACCGCGAGCATCGCGTCGATCGCCGGGATCTCCCCGCCGAGCGCCTCTTCGAGCTCGGTGAGCGTCGCGGCGCCGCCGATGATGTACGCGTCGTCGCGCTTCTCGATGGTGCGCAGCGCGTGCACCGCCTCGGTCGAGACGAGGAACGGAAACCGATCGCCGCGCTTGTTGAGCCAGACGCCGATCTCCGTCGCGCCGGCGATCAGCACCGCCTCTGGGTGCTCGGCGATCAGCGCGAGCAGCGCCGGGAGCGTGTCGGGTCGGACGAAGCGCTCGGCCTCGCGCGTCTCGTCGAAGGCGCCGAGCGGCGCCGCCTTGGTGCGCAGCGTGACGAGGTGCGGGTCTTCGCCTGTGTGAGTCCACTGGGCGCCGCGCTGCGTGATGGCGTCGGCCATCGCGTCGCGGATCGGACGGTAGCCGGTGCAGCGGCAGAGGTTGCCGCACAGCTGATCGGAGACCGCGGCGGGCGAGCTGCACGCGTCGCGATAGAAGCCCTCGAACATCGAGACGGCGAAGCCGGGCGTGCAGAAGCCGCACTGCGAGCCGTGGTGACGCACCATCGCGTCTTGCACTGGGTGCAGCTGCGCGAGGTCGTCAGCGCCGCGCGCGGCGAGGCCCTCGACGGTGATCAGCTCGCGGCCCGCCATCATCGGCGCGAGCGTGATGCACGCGTTGATCGCGCGGAACGTGCGCGCGCCAGTCTGCGGATGTGCGTCGACGAGGGCGACCGTGCAGGCGCCGCAGTCGCCTTCGTTGCAGCCCATCTTCGTGCCGGTGAGGCTATCGCCGCGCAGCCAGTCGAGCAGCGTCGTCGTCGTCTGCGCCCGAGCGAGCGAGCGCCGTTCGCCGTTGACCATCACGTAGAGAGCGGAGCCCATCACGCGACCATAGCGCAGGTTCGTGTGCGCTTCAGAGCCCGCGTCGCCAGCGCACGAGCTCGGCGACGATCGCCACCGCGATCTCGTCCGGGGTGCGCGCGCCGATCTCGATGCCCACCGGCATACGCACGCGCTCGATCAGCGCCGCGTCGAAGCGCTTCGCCTCGAGGCGCTTGACGGTGCGCGCGTGTTTGGCCCGCGAGCCGACCCCACCGACGAACGCGAAGCCTTCGCGCAGCGCCCACTCGATGACGTCTTGGTCGAGCTGGTGATCGTGCGTCATCGCGACGACGGCTGCTGCGCGCGGCAGGCTGCGCCCGGCCTCGTCGAAGGGCGCGTCGAGGCAGCGCACGCGCGCGCCCGACGCTGCGCTGCGTGCACGCGTAATCCACGCTTCGCGCTCATCGGCGAGCGTCACTGCGAAGCCGCAGCGCGCGAGCAGCGGCGCCGTGGCTTGGCCGACGTGACCCGCGCCGACGAGCAAGACGGGCAGGGCGCTCGCGATCGTCTCGAAGAGAACGTCGACGGTGCCGCCGCAGCACATGCCGAGGGAAGCGCCAAGCTTGTACGTCTGCGTGGCTGCCGCGCTCGCCCCGTGCTGTGCGAGTCGCTGCTCGAGCGCGCGCAGCACGGCACGCTCGAGCGCACCGCCGCCCACCGTACCGACGCAGGCGCCGCTCGACGTGAGCACGAGCTTCTGCCCGGGCGTCGCTGGCGTGGAGCCGCGGCGCGCGAGGACCGTCGCGAGCAGCACTGTCTCGCCGATCGCGGCGGCTTCGGCGGCGACGCGCAGCACTTCGGCCGCGTCGGCGGTGAGCGGCGCGAGGACGACATCGCGCGCGCTGTCGTCTTCAACGAGCTGCTCGCCCACATCGCTCATGGCGCCCGTGATCCCTGCGCCATCGCGATGAAGCTGTTGGCGGCGAAGTCGCTGAGCAACGGCGCGAACGAGCGCGACAGCAGCGCCGCATGACCGGCGCGCGTCGGTATGACCAGCACGCGCGTACCAATCGCCGCCGGGCCGAGCGTGCGCTGCGCGAGCGCGACGAGCCGCGCATTCTCGCGTGTGGTCGCTACACCGCGGGTGTGTACGCTCACCGCGCGCCGGGTGCTATCGGCCGCGAGCCAGCTCACCAGCTGCGCCGCGCCGGCGTAGAGCGCGTCGAGCATCACGACGCGGCGCACGCGCGCGGCCGCATGCGGATCGCGCAGGATCGCCAGCGCGGTCTCGTAGCCCGCGCTGTGTGCCACGAGCGCGATCGGCGCGGAGGCCCAGCGCGCACGCTCGCCGGGCAGCTGCGCACCGAGGGCATCGAGCGCCTCGCTCAGCCACGCGGCGAAAAAGCCAGCCTGCGCGAACTGACCGGCGCTGCCATCGCGCGCACCGAGCGCGAGCTGCGGCACGAGGAACAATGTGTCGGTGCCGCTCTCGTCGACGCGCGCACCGAGCCCCCAGCCATCGCGCACGACGCCGCCGCAGCGCCCTCGCGCGGACGTCACCATGGTCGCAGCGCAGCACGACCAGCCGTGCAGCAGCACGACGATCTGCGCGTGTGCGCTGCCGGTCAGTCCAGGCGGTAAGTACGCGGCCGTGGTGGTCGCGCCGCGCGCGAGCGGATGCGAAGTGTGCTGCAGCATCAGCGGCACCGTCGTCCCGCGCTCCGCCGCGCGTGCGCGCTGCGCGCCGAACACGAGCATCGCGCCGGTGAGGAGCAGCGTGGAGAAGTGGACGCGCACTGCGGCCACCGTACCGTGCTGTCCGTCGCCCGCAACCGACGTATGCTGCGCGACGTGTCCGAGTCCATCGTGCCGGTGTCGGTCGAGTCTCTGCTGGCGCACGCGGAGCTGGCGCCCTTCGTCATGCTGCGGGCCGGTGCGGGTGGCGTTGCGCGCGAGGTCGCGCATGCGCGCGTGCAGAAGTCCGGCTTGGTTTTCGCTGGGCACGTGCGCGGCATGGATCCGCGCCGCGTACAGGTCGTCGGCGTCACCGAGACGAGCTATCTCGACACGCTCGACGAAGACACGCGGCGCGCGAACGTGCGCGGCTTCTTCGCACTACAGCCGGCGTTGACGCTAGTAACCTGCGGCACCGATCCACACGCCGATCTCCTCGAAGAGGCAGAGCGCACGCGGTCGCCGCTGGTCGTCTCGAACGTGCGCTCGAGCGCGTCGATTCACGCGGTGCACGGCGTGCTCGACAAGATGCTCGCGCCGCACGAGACGCTGCACGGCGTGCTCGTCGAGATCCACGGGCTCGGCACGCTGCTGCTCGGTCCGAGCGGCATCGGAAAGAGCGAGTGCGCGTTGTTTCTCGTCGAGCGCGGACATCGCCTCGTCGCTGATGATCGCGTGATCGTCACGCGTCCACCGCGCGGCGGAATCGTCGGCCGGCCCGAGCCGCTGCTGCAGCATCACCTCGAGATCCGCGGCCTCGGCATCCTCAACATCCGCGATCTCTATGGCGCGACGGCGGTGCGCGCCGAGATCCCGATCGAGCTCGTGATCGAGCTCTGCCCATGGGACGACGACGAGCCTTACGATCGCCTCGGCGTCGATGACGCGTATCACGCGCTCGTCGGCGTGCGCATTCCGCTGCTGCGCATCCCCGTGCGTCCCGGTCGCGAGATGGGCACGTTGCTCGAGGTCGCGGCGCGCAACGAGCAGCTGAAGCGCGCCGGGCACCATGGCGCGCGCGAGTTCGCGGTGCGGCTCGCCAACGCGCTCGGCGTGACCATGCCGCCGCCGCCGCCCGCTGACGATGAGGCGTAGCGATCGGCGCGCCCGCCCGGCGTCGAGCAGCGCCGTGAAGAAGTGACGCGCTGCGCTCAGCGCGCCGCATCGTCTCCGAGTGTTATGCTCCGCGCGTGTCCGCCCTCCACGTCGTCGTGGTAACAGGCCTCTCCGGCGCAGGTCGGAGTACGGCGCTGCACGTGCTCGAGGATCTCGGCTTTTTCTGCGTCGACAACCTGCCGCCCCCCGTGGTGCCGCAGATGTTGGCAACGCTCGCGCCAGAGGCCGCCATCTCGAAGGTCGCGCTCGGCATCGACGTGCGCACTGGCGCGTTCCTCGAGGCTGCCGACCAAGTCTTCAAGGACCTCACCGCCAGCGGACACGACGTCGAGATCTTGTTCCTCGATGCCGCAGACAGCGCGCTCGTGCAGCGCTATTCCGAGACGCGTCGCCCACATCCGCTTGCGCCAGGCGGCGACTTGCTCGAAGCGATCCAAAACGAGCGCGAGCGGCTCGCGACGCTGCGTGCGCGCGCGCGCCACGTGATCGATACGACGCGCCTCAACGTGCACGATCTGCGGCGCCTGCTCGTCGATCTCGTCGCGCGCACCGGTGGTCGGCCGCGCATGGTCACGCGGCTCGTCTCGTTCGGCTTCAAGTACGGCCTTCCGGTCGACGCCGATCTCGTCTTCGATCTGCGCTACCTGCCGAATCCGCACTTCGTGCCGGAGCTGCGCCCGAAGACAGGCAAAGATGCCGACGTCGCGGCCTTCGTGCTCGGCGCGCCGGAGACGCAGGAGCTGCTCGAGGATTTGACGCGCATGTTGCTGCGCATGCTGCCGCGCTACGAGCGCGAAGGGAAAGCGTACCTGACCATCGCCATCGGCTGCACTGGCGGGCGTCATCGCAGCGTCGCCGTCGCCGAGGAGCTCTCAAAGCGGCTCGGCGAGCGCGAGGTGGTCGTCGTGCACCGCGACGCCGCGCGCTGAGGCAAGAGATGGACGCGAGCGTGGGCACGGCGGAGGGCACGTTCGAGATCGTCAACGAGCTCGGGCTGCACGCGCGCGCGGCGACGAAGCTGGTGGTGCTCGCCGGGCGCTTCACCTCCCACATCGAGGTGCAGAAGGACGGCCAGTCGGTCAACGCGAAGAGCGTGATGGGCGTGCTGCTGCTCTGCGGCGCACGCGGCACGCGCGTGACGATCGTCGCGCGCGGCAGCGACGCGTTGGAAGCGGTTCAAGCGATCGGCGAGCTCATCGCGTCGCGCTTCGGCGAGGCCAAGTGAGCGCCTCGAGCGTGCCGCCAGGTCTGCGGCTGTTGGGCGTCCCCGCGGCGCCTGGCATCGCCGTCGGGCGCGCGTTTCTGCTTGATCGCGGGCGACTTCACGTCGCGCGGCTGCGCATCGACGAGAGCGGCGTCGGGCGCGAGATCGAGCGGCTGCGCTTCGCGATCGAGACGGCGCTCGCCGAGCTCGAGGATCTGCGCGCGCGCGTCGATGGCCAAGGTGGCGGTAGCTTTCGGCCGATCCTCGACGCGCACGTCGCGATGCACCGCGATCCGCTCTTGGTCTCCGGCTGCGAGCGCGCGATCCGCGAGACGCGCACCAACGCCGAGTGGGCCGTGCGCAGCGTCGTCGATGGGCTCGAGGGACAGCTGCGCGCGGCGAGCGATCCGTATTTGCGTGAGCGCGCGGCGGATGTCGCGCACGTCGGCGATCGCATCTTGCGCGCGCTGCTCGGGCACGATCCGGAGCTGCCGCCGATGGAGCCAGGCGCGATCGTCGTCGCGCGCGATCTCGGCCCCGCCGACACCGCGCAGCTGGTGCGGACCTCGGTGGAAGGTCTCGTGCTCGAGCTCGGCAGCGCGACGAGCCACACGGCGATCCTCGCGCGCACGCTCGGTATTCCGGCGGTCGTCGGCATCGTCGACGCGACGCGCTTGCTGTCGCGCGGCGACGTCATCGTCGTCGACGCGCTGCGCGGCGAGGTGCTCATCGAGCCCGATGCCGCGACGCTCGAGCGCGTCGAGGCGCGGGCGCGGCGCTACCGGCACTACACCGGGCGCCTGCGCGAGCAGCGCGGCGTGCCGTGCGCGACGCGCGACGGAGTGAGCATCGAGCTCAGCGCGAACGTCGAGCTGCCGTCGGAGGCGGCGCTCGCCGGGCACGAGGGCGCCGCGGGAATTGGGCTCTATCGGACCGAATATCTCTACATGGAGCGCGGCGCGCCGCCGAGCGAGGCCGACCAGGCGCGCGTCTATTCGGACGTCGCGCGCGTGATGGCGCCGCGGCCCGTAGTGTTCCGCACGTTCGATCTCGGCAGCGACAAGCTGGCCTCGGTGAGCGCGCCGTTCCGCGCGACGAACCCAGCGCTCGGCATGCGCGGCTTGCGCCTGGCGCTGTTGCGCTCGGATCTGCTGCTCGCGCAGGTCCGCGCGATCTTGCGGGCGGCGGTGCACGGCGAGGTGCGGCTCATGTTCCCGATGGTCGCTGGCGCAGCCGATCTGCGCACCGCGCGCGCGCTGGTCGATCGCGCGGCGCGTGAGCTCAGCGACGAGGGTGTGCCGCATCGGCGCGTTCAAATAGGCGCGATGATCGAGCTGCCATCCGCCGTCGCGATGGCCGATGTGCTGGCGCGCGAGTGCGACTTCTTCAGCGTCGGCACGAACGACTTGGTGCAATACACGCTCGCCATCGACCGTGGCGATCCGAAGCTCGCAGGCCTCGCGCGCTCGTACGATCCGGCGGTGCTGCGGTTGCTCGATGCCACAGCGCGCGCCGCCAAAGAGCGCGGCATTCCCGTTGCGATGTGCGGAGACATGGCGGGTGACCCGGTGACGCTGCCGCTGGTGCTCGGGCTCGGTTATCGCTCGCTCGGCATGCCGCTGCCGCAGATCCCGCTCGCGCGTGCGCTCATCGCCTGTCTCGATGCAGGAGAGGTGCAGGCGCTCGCGCGCGAAGCACTGCAGTTGTCGACGGCGGAGGAAGTCGCCGAGCTGTTGCTGACGCGGCTCGGCGAGGTGCTCGGCGAGGTCTGGGAAGAGCAGGGCGTGCGGCTCGGTTGGCGGGCCTAGCGCGGCCGAGCAGCGTCGAGCAGCCGCGTGAGCTTGTTCTCGCTGGCAAAGCCCGTGTGGCGCGCGACGACGAGGCCCTCCGCGTCGAGCACGATGTAAGACGGAACGCCGGCGAGGGTGCCGAGGTCGGTCGCCCCGGCGAGGATGCGCGGCTCAGGCTCGTAGGTGACGGTGAAGGTGATGCCGAGCGCCTCCGACCATGGGCCGACGAGCTCCGCGGCGTTCGGCTGTACGGCGACGCCGACGACGTGCGCGTCGCCCGCGTGAGCGCGTTGGAAGCGCGCGAGCGGGCGCGTCGCCGCCTGTGACACGGCGTCGAACGTCGCGAAGACGAACAACACCACGGGCTTGCCGCGCAGATCGCCGAGGTCGACGAAGACGCCTTCTGGCGTGCGCAGCGCGAGCTCGATCGGCTCGGCCTCACGCGCTGCGCGGCTACGGCCGACGTCGTCGCTCGCGCTCGCTCCGCCACATCCGGCGATCGCGAGAGACAGGAGCGCGACGACCAGCTTTGCCGGGCGCGTGTTCGTGCTCATCGTTCGTCCTTCCGCTTTCGCGCGCGCTTGCCGTTGGCGGCGTCGTCGTTTTTCGCCGATTGTTTGGCAGCGTTCGCGCGTGAGCTGCGCACGCGTCGCACGCCGAGCCACACGACGAGCGCGACGACGAGGGACGCGGCGGTCTGCGGACCGAAGCGAACCAGGCCTTCGATGAAGCCCATCGGCATCGACACCACGCGTCCGCGTCCGCCACCGGGACCACCGACGCACTGCCACGGGCCGCCCTTCGTGAAGGCGCACGCGTCGAGCACGCTGCCGTCCTTGCGGATCGCGGTGATCGACACGCGCGGACCGGTGACGACGACGCGCACGAAGTGATGCGACGGCTCGAACGCGAGCTGGTACGGACGCTCGTCGTTGGTCACGTAGAGCGGCGCGCCGGCGCCGCCCGACAGCACGTATTTCAGCCCGTCGACGTCGCCGCGCTCGAACGCGTGATCGTGCCCCTCGAAGATCAGCTCGACGCCAGCGCGGCGCAGAAGCTGCTCGACATCCGTGCCAGCGATCGCTTCGTTCGGGCCGTGGCCGCCGCTCGAGAATGGGCCGTGATGGATCGCGGCAAAGAGGTGCGCCGGCGCGCCCGCCTGTCGCGCGCGCCGTGCTTCGGACTCGAGCCAAGCGCGCTGCGGCGAGCCGCGCTCGAGTGACTGGTTGGAGTCCATCACCAGCACGCGCACTGGGCCGTAGTCGAACACGTAGAACGCTTCGTCGCCGGGGCCGGTCGGCGTGCGCACGAAGTGTCGATAGAACGGCACGCCTTGTCCCGAGGAGCCGGCCTCGTGGTTGCCGAGCGCCGGGAATACCGGGAGCTCGGCGTAGAGCACGCGCGTCGCGTCGAAGAGCTCCTGCCAGTCTGCCGGGTCGCGTCCATCGGCGACCATGTCGCCTGTCGTCATCACGAAGTCAGCGGCCTCTTCGCGCATGCCGCGGACCACGCGGGCGTGCGCGGCCGCATCCGTTCGCGCGTCTCCGTAGACGAGAAAGCGCGTCGTGTCGGTCGTTCCTGGCAGCGGCGCCGTGGTGAAGCTCCCGCGCGCGGGCGTCTCTGCGCCCTCGGCGATCACCTCGTACGTGTAGCGGGTGCTCGGCAGCAGGCCGCCCAGCACGACCTCGTGCGCGACGGCGGGGCGCGCATCGACGCGCGTCTCCGCGCCTGCCGCGGTGCGCACCACGACGGCCGCAGCCGACTCTGCGTCGAGCTCGAACAACACCGCGACGGAGTCGGTGCGCACGTCCATCAAGTACGGCCCCTTCACGAGCCGCGGCGCCGCGCGCGCGACGAAGGGCGCGGCGTGCTGCGCAGCGAAGAGCGTGCTCAGCGTGAGCGCGTACGCCAGCGCCGACCGCGAGTTGAGGGACCGCATCACGCCCTCTATAACGCGGAACGTGCGTCCGCTCATGCCACGAATGGTGCGCGTCCGTGATCGGCTGGACGCGCTCGTCGCGACGCACGACGTCGCGCAGAACCTCGCGGCGGATCCACTCGGCTTCGTTCATCGCGCCGCGCCCGAAGATCGCGAGGTGGTCGCGCTGCTCGCCGCGACACTGGCGTTCGGCAACGTGAAGGCGATCCGCGCGAGCATCGCGCGCGTGCTGAGCGTGCTCGGTGAGTCACCGGCCGCGACCATCGACCGCGAGGACGAAGCTGCGCTCGCCGCGCGGCTCACCGGCTTCGTGCACCGTGTGTACAAGGGCCCTGATGTCGCGCGGATGCTCGCCAACGCGGGCGCGCTGCGACGCGAACACGGCACGCTCGGCGCGTTCTTCGCGGCGCGCTATCGCGAACATGGCGATCTACGCGAGGCGCTGGCGCTGCTCGCCGATGCGCTCCGCTATGCCACGCCGACCGCGCAGCGGGCAGCCAGCCGCGGCCTCGCGCATCTCGTCCCCGATCCGCGCAAGGGCAGCGCGAGCAAGCGACTTCTGCTCTGGCTGCGCTGGATGGTGCGGCCCGCGGATGGCGTCGATCTCGGCCTGTGGGACGTGCCCGCCGCGGCGCTCGTCGTGCCCGTCGACACCCATGTGCATCGCATCGCGCTGAACCTGGGGCTCACGCGGCGTCGTGATGCGTCGTGGCGGACCGCGGAGGAGATCACCGCCGCGCTGCGCCGCTTCGACGCGACGGATCCGGTGAAATACGACTTCGCGATCTGCCACCTCGGCGTCTCGCGCAGCTGTCCGAGTCGACGCGATCCGCTGAAATGCAGCGCGTGCGTCGTGCGCGACGCGTGTCTCCACTGGCGCTGACCCGCGCTCCCGCCGCTTTCAGCACGACGCACCCGAGCGGCACGTGCCCGTGACGTGATTGCCACGGCTGCGCGCGCTGAGATAGCCTGCGGCGGAACTACCGCAGGAGATCGCCATGCGCGCTACCTATTCGATATCAATCGCCTGCCTCTGCTCGCTACTCCTCGTCGCCTGCTCGGACTCCGAGACTCCGACACCACCTCCTGACGCGATGACGATGGACGGCGGCACGGCGGCGGATGCCAACGATGTCGACATGCCGACGGTCCGTACCGATCTCGGCGACACGGACTTCGGCGTGGTCTGCGGCGGCGATGGCGAGGCTTGCTGTCCCGGCGATCTGTGCCGCGTCGGCGCGTGCACCGCAGGGGTATGCACGCCGGTCGTCGTGTGTGGCGCGGCGGGTGAAGCGTGCTGTGCGGGCGACGTTTGCACCGAAGGAAGCTGTACCGGCGGCACCTGCGTGGTGCCGACCTGCGGCGCGGTCGGCGACGCGTGCTGCGCAGGCGATGTCTGCGCCACGGGCTCGTGCGTAGCCGGTACGTGCACGGCGTGCGGCGGCACCGGTGAGGCGTGCTGCGCTGGCGACGTCTGCGCGGCCGGCGGCGTGTGTGCTGCCGGCATGTGCGCGACTTGCGGCAATCCCGGCGAGGCATGCTGCGATCTCGGCGGCTGCGGCACCGGCTGCTGCGTCAGCAACGTGTGCACCGGTGACGGCTCGACGTGCCCGACGGTCGGCGGGACCTGTAGCGGCGGCGCGTGTGGCAGCTGCGGTGGCGCGGGTGACGCGTGCTGCACTGGACGGCGCTGCACTGCGGCGGCGACGACATGCACCGGCGGCGGCGCGGGAACGTGCGCGGGCTGCGGCGGCCCCGGCGAGCCGTGCTGTGGCGGCGGCGCGTGCGATACCGGCTTCGCGTGCGGCGGCGCTGGCGTGTGTGCGGCGTGCGGTGGTCCCGGCGAGCCCTGCTGCGCGGGCGACTCGTGTGATGCGGGCTGCTGCAATCCGACCACGGACGTCTGCGTGAACACCGGCACCGCGTGTGGCGGCGGGACCTGCGCGGCGAGCGGCGCTTGCGAGAGCTGCGGCGTGCCGGGCGGCGCGTGTTGTCCCGGCGATACCTGTGACGGCGGCGGCTGCTGCACGGGCGGAGCGTGCGTCGCGTCGGGCACTGCGCCCGCGGGCAGCACCACCACGATCTGCTCCGACGGAACCCTCGGCGCGTGTGGCGGCGACGGCGAGCCGTGCTGCGCAGATGGCTGCGGCGCCGGTGGCTGCTGCGTGCGCGGCACCTGCACGCCGGACGGCGATACCTGCGCTGGCACGATGCGCACCTGCACCGCGGGCGCGTGCGTCGGCGGCTTTGGCGGGCCGTGCGGCGCAGTCGGCTCCGCGTGCTGCATGGTGACTGGACCCGACTACTGCACCGGCGGCGGCGCGGTCTGCGCGGACGTCGGCGTTGGGCCGAACATGTGCGTCGGCTGCGGCGCGCCTGGCGAAGCGTGCTGCCCCGGCCAGGCGTGCGACGGCAGCGCGTGCTGCGTCAGCAACGAGTGCGTCGCCGACGGCGACAGCTGCGGAACGGGCAGCGGAGCGTGCGCGTCCGGCGGCTGCGAGGGCGGCGCATGCGGACGCATCGGCGGCGCCTGCTGCAGCGACGGCCTCGGCTGCACCGAGTCGTTCTCTATCTGCGGCGGTGCTGGACCGGGCGGCGGCCGCAGCTGCATCGTCTGCGGCGGACTCGATCAGCCGTGCTGCGGTGGGACCTGCACGGCGCCGTACGCATGCGAAGGCCGCCCCGGCGGCGCGCAGAGCTGCCAGGAGCCGTGAACGGGGCCGGCGAGCGCTCAGCGGGCCGGTGCCGCTGAGCGCATCGTCCTTCCGGCGCGCTCGCGGTCAGCTTCCTTTGAGCACGCCGAGCGCGATCGCCGGCACTTTCAGCCAGCTCGGATGCGCTTCCATGTCGACGAGCTTCTCGCCGACCTTGTGCGCGTTCGTGTGCGTCACGAACCATGGCGGCTTCGGTGACGCCGTGAGCGGCCCGCGCAACACGCACTTCTCGATACCTTCGAGCATGAACGTGTTGTGCACCCAGCCGAGGCCCCCCTGGATGTCCTCTGGCGTCGA
>Ga0209181_10004749_pt1 | contig 19997 bp, 21 predicted proteins | sample MAT05_FD_187208 | JGI IMG/M metagenome (GOLD analysis project Ga0209181, IMG submission 187208) | Freshwater microbial communities from Lake Fryxell liftoff mats and glacier meltwater in Antarctica - MAT-05 (SPAdes) (version 2) | ecosystem: Environmental > Aquatic > Freshwater > Ice > Liftoff... | reverse complement strand
TCACCGGCCGCAACCGCCGCCACCCGCCGGGGCCGCTCCGCACCTACCGGCACCGCTGGGTGGCGAAGCCGAGCGGCCGCGCCCGGCTCCTCGAAATTCCCGTCTTTCCGCTGAAACAGGCCCAGCGCCACATCCTCGCCGGATTGCTCACCACGTCCCGCCGCACCCCGCGGCGCACGGCTTCCGTCCCGGCCGGTCCGCCGTCACGAACGCGACCGAGTACTGCGGCCGGGCGGTCGTCGTGAAGTTCGACCTGGCCGATTTCTTCCCGTCGGTCGCGGCGGCGCGGGTGGTGCGCATCTTCCGCACGGTCGGGTATTCGGAACCCGTCGCCCGGCTCCTCGCCGGCCTGTGTACGACCCGCACCCCGGCCGACGTGTGGGCGGCGCGTCCGACCCCGGCCGCGGACGGGTCGGACCACACAGCCCGACTGCGACTCGTCGGCCGGCACCTGCCGCAGGGCGCGCCGACCTCGCCGGCGCTGGCGAACCTGGCCGCCCACCGCCTCGACCGCCGCCTCGCCGGCCTCGCCGCCGCGCTCGACGCCACCTACACCCGCTACGCCGACGACCTCACCTTCTCCGGCGGCGCCGAGTTGGCGCGGCGCTCGGCCCGGCTGTCGCGGCTAGTCGGCGAGGTGGTCGCGGAGGAGGGCTTCACGCTGAATCCGTCGAAGTCTCGGGTGCAGCGCCGCGGCGGCCGGCAGCAGGTGACGGGGGTGGTGGTGAACGTCCGGCCGAACCTGCCGCGGGCGGCGTTCGACCTTCTGAAGGCGACGCTGACGAACTGCGTGCGGCGCGGGCCGGCGGGCCAGAACCGGGCAGGGCACGCCGACTTCCGGGCACACCTGACGGGCCGGGTAGCGCACGCGGCGGCGGTGAACCCGGCCCGCGGCCGGCAGCTGCGGCGCCTGTTCGACGCGATCCGCTGGGGGGCTGGTACGGGTTGAGAGCCCACCCGGTGCAGCGGGTGGGTCTCGCTCGCACCGCGACGTGAAGGTTTTAGGGGACCGTCACCCGGCCGACCTCGTGGAACGCCCCGACCTGCCCGGCCGGGCCGTCGTACCGGTAGACGGTGACCCGGAACACCGGGCGCGGGTTGACGGCCGGGTCCGAAGGCGGGTCGATCTCGATCACCTGAAAGTCGTTGCACGGCTCGGCGGCGGCCGTGGTCGCACCGCACGCCAGCACCACCGTCTTGTCGGTCAGCGGCTTCACCTTGGTCTCGTGCGTGTGGCCGCACAGCACCGCCACCACATTCGCCTCCCGCGTCGCCTCTGCCAGCAGGCCGGAGTCGAGTAATTCCAGAAGCGGATTCGAGCCGAACGGGTCGAAGTGGATCGCCCACACGGCGACCGGCGTGAGCTCCTTCGCCCGCATCGCCTTCGCCCACCGCTGCGCCTCGTCCACCAGGCTTCCCGGCGCCGGCTTGCCGGGTCCGCCGGGGTTGCCGTACAGCACGTCCGCCAACACCCGCCCCTGGCCGAGCCAGCCGGGCAGGAGGTAGTTCCGCTTGCCGTAATCCCACGGTCGGAGGGTGAAGTCGATCGCCCACACCCGCAGGGCCATCCCCTGCCGCACCCGCCCGCCGACCCTGTCCCACCCTTGGCCGATGTCCCAATACCCCCGCTGCACCGCCGTGGTGCGGAACACGATGTCGAAGTCCGTGGCGCCGGGGGTGTAGCCGCGATACCACGGGTCGTACCGGTCGTGGTTGCCGGGGAGGAGTCGGAGGTGCGTCGTGGAGGGGTGGACGAACGCGAGCGTCGGCGCGGGCGGGTTGGCGGGCGTGAGGTGCGTCCCCAAGATCGGGTCCGCGTCCACCACCTGTCGGGCGGCGCGGAGGTCGCCTTGGTCGCCAGTAGTAGCCATGTCGCCGGTGAGGAGCAGAAAGTCGAATCCCGGCTGCCCCGGGGGCGGGGGGGCCGGACCCCACCAACCGTTCTGCCACACCCACTGGACGAATGCCTTGACCACGGCCGGGTCGTGGCTGATCAGCCGCTTCTTGCGCGTCTTCTTCCCCGGGGGCAAGCGGCCGAACGTGTACGGGGTGAGCCCGACGTGCAGGTCCGAGGCATGGAGGAGGCGGAACGTGGGCATAGCGGGCGTCCAGGGGGTGGGCGTCAGCGGGGGGTCGGGTCGAACCCGTCTTCCTCGAACGGCTCCAACGAGCTGAATCGGACTTTCGGCGGCGGCTTGCACTGGATGTACACCCACGTCACGCCGAAGTGGTTCTCGGCGGTCAGCCCCATCGGGCGGTCGTATTCCGGATGCACCCGCACCCACACGACAAAGTCCTGGGCCAGCGCCTTGACGGCCGGCGCGTACTCTTCGCTGTCGGGGTCCAGGCCGTAGAAGTGCTGGAGTTGGGGGTGGAGGAATTGCTCGAAGTTGTGGCCAGTCGGCATGATCCGGAGGCGTTGGTTCTCTTCGGGTTTGGGAACCTCCGGGTGCCGGCCACCGACCAACGCGGCGTCGACCGCGACCCCCGACAGGAGGCGCAGCAACCGCTCGCCGACGGCGGTGCAGGCGGCCGGAGTGTCGATCAGGCGGCGGGGGAAGGGCGGCAGCCCGCGCGACGACACGTCCAGGCGGAGGGCGCCGCGGAGGTGGGGGTGCTGGGCGGTGAACAGCAGATCCACCGTGCATGGGGCGACGATCAAGGGGACCATCGTGCGGCTCCGGCGGGCGGGGGCACGGTGTTGATTGAACCAGTTCCGCCCGCGGCCCGCAAGGGGCTGACCGACCGGATGACGACGGTCGCACACCGCGCCCCCTCTTCGGGCCTCGCGGACTCGGCCCGACCTACGACCTCGGCTTCACCTCCAGCCGCCGCAGCACCGACCGGGCCGCCGCCCACCCGCACATCCCATGAACCCCGCCGCCCGGCGGCGTCGACGACGAGCACAGCCACAGCCGCGGGTTCGGCGTCCGGTACGGGTCCAGCGCCGCCACCGGCCGCGTGAACAGCTGCCACAGGTCCGTCACCCCGCCGCTGATGTCGCCGCCCACGTAGTTCGGGTTGTACGCCTCCATCGCCGCCGCCGTCATCACGTGCCGCCCGATGACGAGGTCGCGGAAGCCGGGAGCGAAGCGCTCGATCTGCCCCTCGATCCGCCCCAGCATGTCCTCGCCGCCGCCCGGCGGGACGTGGCAGTACCCCCAGCCGACATGCTTCCCCGCTGGTGCCCGCGACGGGTCGGCCACGCACGGCTGTACCACCAGCACGAAAGGCTTCTCCGCGTGGCGGCCCTCGAACGGGGCGCGCTCCGCGTCCGCGATCTCGTCCAGCGTGCCGCCGACGTGGACGGTCCCCGCCCCGCGGCAGTCCGCCGCCGCCCACGGGATCGGCCCCGCCAGCGCCCAGTCCACCTTGAACACGCCGGGGCCGTGGCGGTACTTCCGCAGCCGCCGCGCGTACCCGGCCGGGAGCCCGTCGCCGGCGATCGCCAGCAGCTGCCGCGGCGAGGTGTCGAACAGCACCGCCTTCGCCGGCGGCAGGTCGGCCAACGACTTTACCCACCGACCCGTTTCGATCGCGCCGCCGAGCGAGCGGAGGTAGCCGGCGAGGGCGTCGGTGAGTGCCTGCGCCCCCCCGCGAACGACGGGCCAGCCGTGGGCGTGGCCGGCCAGCCCGAGCATCAGCGCCACCGCCCCGCCGGGCCGTCGTTCTAGCGGTAGGACGGCGTGCGCCGCCACCCCCGCCCAGAGGGCGCGGGCCTCGCGGGTCTTGAAGTACGCTTCCGCGAAGCCGCGCCCGGTCCGCAGCGCGGGGAACCCGAACCGCAGCGCCGCCAGCGGGTGCCGCGGGATCGTGAACGGCGGCCCGAGCAGGTCGGCGAACAACCCGTCCGCGGCGCGGGCGAGCGGCGCGATCAGGCGGCGGTAGGCGTCGGCGTCGGTGCCGAGGCCGACGGCGGTGTCCTCGACGGAGCGGCGGAACACGGCCGCGGTGCCTCCGTCGAGCGGGTGGGCGAACGGCACCGGCGGGTGGAGCCATTCGAGGCCGAAGCGGTCGAGCGGTAGCGTGCGAAGGAACGGGCTCGCGGCCCCCATCGGGTAGACGGCCGAGCACACGTCGTGGGTGAAGCCGGGGAGCGTCAGCGCCGCCGACCGCGCCCCGCCGCCGATGGTGTCCGCCCCTTCGACGACCAGCACCGACAGGCCGGCGCGGGCGAGTTCGATTGCCGCGGCCAGCCCGTTCGGGCCGCTGCCGACGATCACCGCGTCGCGGCCGGTCATGCGTTCTCCTGGCACGGGCGTTGCTTGGGTGGGGGTGGCACCCCGAATGGAGATGCTTTATGCCCGCAAACCCGACGCCGCCCGCGAAGAACGAACCGGCCCCGGACGTGTCGTTGCAACCGAACGAGGACGAGCAGGAGACGACGCCCGCGCAGGAACGGGGCGAGCGGTACGATCAGGCGAAGGCGGTGGCCCGCGGCGGCAAGGAGACGGGCCACGTGCCCGGGGCGGAGCCGGGGAAGTGATCGGATGCCAACTCACGGGCGGCGAGCCGGGGGCACCAGCCCCCGCTCGCCGCCTGTCAGCTTCCCCACGCGGCCTCGAACCAGCGGCTGTACTCCTCATACGCCCGCTCCTGGTCCGCCCGGAGACCGTCACGCGCCGCGGCACCGCGTCGAGCGGCCCGGCGGCGCGCACGAACTCGTCGGCCGTCGTGAACCGGTCGCGGCGGCGCTTGCGGCGGAACGCCTCGTAGGCTCGCATCACCTTCGCCGGCACGCGGAACCGGCCGTTCCGCTCGGCGATCAGCCCGGCTGCGAGCAGTCGGTTCAACCCGCCGTCGAGTTCGGCCGCCGTGGGGATGCCGCGGTTCACGTAATCGAACAGTTGAATCACCTGCGCGAGGGCGGCGGCGCTTCCGCGACCCCACCACAGCGCGAGAAAGAGGACGCCGTCGGTCGGCGCGAACGCAGTGGCGATGCGTCGGGCCATGAGCTTCGCCCCGAAAACTGTCACCCCCGACGCCGGCCGGTGCCGATCTTATCGGAACCAACGGATGTCGCGCGACCCGGGGCGCGGCTTGGAGGTTCGTCCATGCCCGCCCACCCGCTGCTCTGGACCCTCGTCGGCGTTCACGGCCTCGCCGCCGCCTACGTCCACCTCCGCGGCAAGGCCCGGTTCGGCCTCGCACGCCAGCTCACCGACCACTCCACGCTCCTCGCCCCGCTCAACGCGCTGCTCTACCTCAGCTCGAAGGTGCCGGCGAAGGCGTACCTCGACCCGGCGACTTCCCGCACCTCGCCCCGCTCGCCGAGCACTGGGAGACGATCCGCGACGAGTGCCTCGCCGTCGCCGAGACCGGCAACGTGAAGGCCGCCGACGGGTACACCGACGCCGGGTTCAACTCGTTCTTCCGCACCGGGTGGAAGCGGTTCTACCTGTCGTGGTACGGCACCGTGCCGGCGTCCGCCCGCGAGCGGTGTCCGAAGACGATGGCGCTGCTGGACGCCATCCCGGACGTGAAGGCGGCGATGTTCGCGCTGCTCCCGCCGGGGGCGCACCTGGTGCGACACCGCGACCCCTACGCCGGGTCGCTCCGCTACCACCTCGGGCTGGCGACGCCGAACGCCGACGGCTGCTACATCGAGGTGGACGGCGAGCGGCGGTCGTGGCGCGACGGCGAGCCGCTGATGTTCGACGAGACGTTCATCCACCACGCCCGGAACGAGACCGACCGGCCGCGGCTGATCCTGTTCTGCGACGTGAAGCGGCCGCTGAACAACCCGCTGGCGAAGGTCGTGGACTGGGTGTTCCGTCAGGCCGCGATGCGCGCCGCGGCGACGGAGAACGTGCCGGGCGAGAAGGTCGGCTGGGTGAACCGGCTGTTCGGGCTCGTGTACCGGGTGCGCCTCGTCGGCAAGGCGGCGAAGGCCCGCAGCAAAACGGCGTACTACGTGGTGAAGTTCGGGGCGGTGGCGGCGCTGGCGTACTGGCTACTCGCGTAACGACCCGGCGAGCCGACCGCCGTGAGGCGGCGGGTGTCGTTCCTGGAGCGCGTCACCCGCCGCCTCACGGCGGTCGGCTCGCCTACGGTTCTTCTTCGATCTCCGCGCGCTCGCCGGTCCGCCAGTCGGGTCGGTCGTGCGTCACGAGCCGCACGTGGTCCGGCCCGCCGAGCCGCCGGGCGAGGCCGCGGAACACCCGTCGCGCCGGGTAGTACGGCACGTTCAGCTCGTCGAGCGCCCAGCCCTGTAGGTCGAGTGCGCCGTACGACACGTGGCGATCCTGCAGCTCGGCCGGCAGCGCCTCGACGGCCGTCTCGTCGAGTGTGAGCTGCGCCCGCGGCGTATTCCCCGAGTACAGCGACGCCGACAGGTAGCAGTCCCACCAGCCGACGAAGCTGAGCGCCGGCAGGACGCCGAAGAGCAGCAGCACCCCGCGCCCGACCCACGACCCCCACAGGACGCTCCGTGCCGGCACGTCCCGCGTCCGCGCGAACAGCACGACGACGAGCACCGGGAGGGCCGCGTTCCACGGCCAGACGATGCTATTCCAGTCATGCCCGGTCGGGCCGAGGCAGTACAGCAGTCCGGCATGCATGACCACGGCCAGCGGCACGGCCGCGAGGCGCAGCCACGGCACCAGCAGCGCGACGCCGACGCCGCACTCGCCGGCCGCGACCGCGTACCCCTGCCCGTCCAGCCACGCGGCCGGCCCCTCGGGGAGGAGAAGACGCACCGGCCCGATCAGCCACGGGTACACGTCGGTGACGAACGACACGTTCAGCTTCTGAAGGCCGCTCCAGAAGTACGTCGCGGCCAGGACCAGACGGCAGGCGTTCAGGGCGTCGTCGCGGCGGGCGACGCCGACGGCCGTGAGGAGAGCGAGGTACTGGTAGACCCACGGCTGCCAGCGCGTCTGGTCCCACAGGCACCACGTCCCGGCGGCGGCCACGAACGCCAGCACCGGCCACCGCCGGTGGGGGAGCACGACGACAAGCGCGAGCAGCGCCAGAAGAGCGCCGAAGGCGACGCGGCCGGCGGCCGGGGGGATGTCGGGGAGTGCGTCCCAGACGGGGACGGTGGGGTAGAAGCGGGCCGTCTGCCACAGGTTCGGCGACAGCAGCAGCCCCGCGGCCAATCCGGCGGCGACGACGACGCGGACAAGGAGGAGACGCGCGGGGGGCATGGATGTGAGTTATATCCCGGCGAGCCGGGCGGCGTCAGCCGCCGGGTGACGTTCCCATCACCCGACGCCTGACGGCGTGCGGCTCGCCGCGTTAACCGCGCCAGTACGCCGGCAGGTTCGGCTTCGTCGCCCGCAGGATCGCCAGCGCGTCCGCCCGGTCCGCCGCCGAGAGGTGCGCGAACGCCGCCTCCAGGTTCGCCCCCGTCAGCACGGCGTGCAGCTTCCGCAGCACGTAGTCGCGCATCGCGTCCGGGATCCGGTCGAATGACTCGCTGTACACCAGGTAGCTGCACGGGTAGCGGAACAGCCGCGCCTTCAGGTCGAACTCCCGCAGGGTTCGCTTCCCCGCGTCGAACGGGCCGCGGGCGGCGAAGTCGCGGGCGAACGTCGTCGTCCCCTCGACCGGCCCGCTCAGCTTCTCTTCGCCGCTGAACAGCAGCGCCTTCACCAGGTCGTCGCCGGCCGACGCGATCCGCCCCGTCACCGAATCGTACCGCGTCCCCGGCGGCTCCTTCAGGGCGCGGTTCAGTTCGTCCTGGTAGTGCAGCGCCGAGCGCGCCTCCAGCGTGGCGCGGGCGATGCGGTTGTGGACCGCGACCTGGTGGCCGAGCACCATCAGCGCCACCACGTCGCTGTGCGGCGTCGGGTAGGCGGCGGTGGTGAAGTACGGCCGCAGGTCGGTCACGTTCTGGCTCGCCGGCTCGACGCGCTCCTCGTCGTACCGACCTCGGTAGGTGCGGTTGCCGGCGTGCTCGAAGGCGTGTCGGCCGGTGACGTACCATCCACCCCAGCGCTGCTCGAACGGGCTCGTATCGTCGGTGCGGTAGCTGCCGGAGCCGAGCATCGGCTCGCCGGTGCGGTCCGGGTAGACCGACCGCAGCAGGTGGCCGGGCACGCCGCGCACCGCCGACGAGGCGTGGCAGATCAGGCACCGCTCGGTCTCCCGGGCGAACCGCGGCCGCCCGGCCGGCTCCTGGTCGAGCGTGTAGAAGCTGGTGCCGAGGAGCGGGTCGGCGACGGACAGTTCGAGCACGTCGCCGCGCTGGCAGAAGCCGACGTACACGTCGTCGTTGAAGTAGAGCGCCCGCGGCGTCCGCGGCCCGATCCGCGAGCGCTGCAGGCTCGTCCGCGAGAACACCAGCAGCTGCGACGACTCGGGGATGCGGAACGCCTTCAGCACGGAGCGGAGGTAGCCGTGGTCGTCGTCGCGGGTGAGGGCGACGCGGCCGCCGGCGACCTCCTTCTGCACGCGCGTGACGGCGTTGTCCGGCGTGGCCGTCTCGTAGTTGATGGGAGGCAGGTTCAGGTCGGCGGCCGCGGCCGGGCGGCTGTGGAGTGCGACGGCCGCGACGGCGACGAGAAGGCGGGTCGGGGTCACGAGGTGGGTTCCGGCGGCGGGGGCAAATCGGACAACGCTGTCCGATATAGTTTACACCCGCGGCCGGGTCGGATCAAGTCTCCGCGGCCGGTCACGGGACGACGACGTTGCCGCCCTTCTTTTCCAGCTGCCGGGCCGCGGCGTCGCCGGGCACGTCGAAGTCCTTCGTCTGGCCCTCCTTCGGCAGGTCCATCGTGAACTCGTAGCGCGGGAACAGCGCCTTGATGGTCGTCTCGCCGGACGTGTCGCCCTTGTCCTTCGCCCCCTTGGCGCTCGGGTCGAAGCCCTCGATGGCGATGATAGTCGGGCCGCCACCGTAGCCGCGGCCGCCGGTCGCGGACGTGTCGTAGGCCCCGTCCTTGATGTCGGCGAACCCGCTCGGGCCGGTGTTCCCCTTCGACGTGTCGGGGTTGAAGTAGATTTTGCCGGCCACGATCGACTGGTTCTTGAACGTGACCTTCCCCTGGAAGCGGTAGGCCTTGCCGTCGCCGCAGCCGAGGGCGAACACGGCGAGGGCCGGGACGAGGAGGCGGACGGACCGGGTCATGCGGTACTCCCCGGCGCGGCCGGGCTGGGAGGGGTGGGAACGAAACGACCCCGCCCGGGGGCACCGGGCGGGGCGGGCGGCGCGGCACTCAGTTGAGCGTCACGACCTCCTGGGAGTTCATGCTGGCCGACGCCTTGAACACCGCGATGTCCCGTGCCGTCGCCGAGGGCGACGTTGCACCCGCCGGTGTGGTTGCTGCCGAAGCTGATGTCGTTGAAGTTGTTGCTGCCGTTGTACACGGTCGAGTTGATCGGGTTGGTGACGCACTTGGCAGCCCCGCCCCCGCCGTTGTTGCCGCGGATCCAGGTGCGGTACTGGTGGTACGTCAGCCCGGACGGCATGAACACCGAGTTCTCGCCGACCATCAGCGTGTTCGAGGTGCCGTCGGTCACGTCGGTCAGCCGCACGATGCGGTTGGTGCTGACGCTCCCGGCCGTGGTGCGAAATTGGCTGAGCATGCCGTGGGCCGACCACGCCCCGTTGCCGGCCGGGAGAACGACCCGGGTCGAGAGACAAAAACAGATTGTCATCCTAACCCACAGACGCAGCGGCGGTGAGAGCGGATTCACCGGATTATCACTTTCCCGGGGAGCGGTTGACACACGTCCCGCGGACCGGCTAGAGTCCCGCCCCACCCGGAGGGCGACGTGCGGCCGGAGTTGTTCCACGCCATCGTCCGCGGCGAGCGGCACGGGCCGCTGGCGGCGGCCGCCCGGCTCGGGCTGTGGGCGGCGAGCGGCCCCTACCGGCTCGGCGTGTGGTGGCGGAACCGCGGCTACGACCGCGGCCGCCGCCCGGTGTTCCGCACCGGAGTGCCGGTGGTGAGCGTCGGCAACCTCAGCCTCGGCGGCACCGGGAAGACGCCGTGCGTCGAGCTCGTAGCCGGGTTCTACCGCGACCGCGGGTTGCAGGTGGCGATCCTGAGCCGCGGGTACGGGGCGGACGCGGGGCCGAACGACGAGGCACTCGTTCTCGAAGAGAACCTGCCGGACGTGCCGCACTTGCAAGACCCCGACCGGGCCGCGGCCGCGACGAGGGCGGTGGAGGAACTGGAAAGCGAGGTGCTGGTGCTGGACGACGGCTTCCAGCACCGCCGGCTGCACCGCGACCTGGACGTGGTGCTGATCGACGCGACGCTGCCGCCGCACCGCGACCGGATGTTCCCGCGCGGCACCCTCCGCGAACCTGCGAGCAGCTTGAAGCGCGCCGCCGTGGTGCTGCTGACGCGCTGCGACCAGGCGCCGGACGCCGACGCGACGCGCGACCGGCTGACGGCCCGCTTCCCGCACCTGACGGTGGCGACGAGTGAGCACCGGCCGACGGAGCTGCTCGGCGGCGGCGCACCGGAGCCGGTCGAATCGCTCCGCGGGAAGGTGGTGGCCGGCTTCGCCGGGATCGGCAGCCCGCCCGCCTTCCGCCGCACGCTGGAGGGGCTCGGCGCGACGGTGGCCGACTTCCGGGCGTACCCGGACCACCACCCGTACACCCGGGCCGACGTGGACGACCTGCGGACGTGGGCGGGGCGCCAGCCGGCCGACGCCGTGGTGGCGACGACGCAGAAGGACTGGGTGAAGCTGCGGCTCCCCGACCTGGCCGGACGGCCGCTGCGGGCGGTGCGCGTCGGCATTGCGTTCCGCGACGGGCGGGACGCCTTCGAGGCGGCGCTGGCACGGGTGCTACCGGGGTGAAAGCCCGGGGACGGCCGTCCCCGGGCTTGGAGTGGTTCATGACCGACCTCATCGACCTGGTCCACCGGCTCGGCCGCCCGCGGGTGCTGGTGGTCGGCGACGTGATGCTCGACCGCTACGTGTGGGGGAACGCCGAGCGCATCAGCCAGGAAGCGCCGGTGATCCTGCTGCGCGCCGACCGCCGCGAGGAACGGCTCGGCGGCGCCAGCAGCGTCGCCACGATGCTCGCGGCGCTCGGCGCCGAGACGAGCCTGGTCGGCGTCGTCGGCCCCGACGCCGACGGCCTTCGCTCACGACAGATGCTCACCGACCTCGGCATCGACGCCGAGGGCGTTCGCACCGACGCGGCGCGGCCGACGACGGTGAAGGAGCGCTACATCGGCCGCGCCCAGGCCAAGCACCCGCAGCAGATGATCCGCGTGGACTACGAGGACCGCTCCGCCCTCGGCGCCGCCGTCGAGCGCGACCTGGCCACGGTGCTGGAGGCGAAGCTGCGGGCCGCCGACATCGTGCTCGTGAGCGACTACGACAAGGGCGTCTGCACCCCCGGCCTGCTTCAAAGCCTGATCGCCGCGGCGAAGGCCCGCGGGGTGCGCGTGATCGCCGACCCGACGCGCGGCGGCGACTACGCCAAGTACCGCGGCTGCGCGTCGATGACGCCGAATCGCCTGGAAGCCGGCCTTGCCACCGGCCGCACGATTGCGACGCACGCCGAAGCGCTGCGAGCCGCAGCGGACCTGCGCGACCGGCTCGGCCTCGAAGCCGGCATCGTCACGCTCGACAAGGACGGCATCGCGCTGGCGCACGGCGACGGGCGCAGCGCAGTGTTTCCGACGCGGCCGCGGCAGGTGTACGACATCACCGGCGCCGGCGACATGGTGATGGCGACGCTCGGCCTGGCGCTCGCGGCGGGCGCCGACTACGACCCGGCAATCCGGCTGGCGAACGTCGCCGGCGGGCTGGAGGTCGAGAAGATCGGCGTGGCGACGGTCAGCCGCGAGGAGATTCTGACCGACCTGTTCCGCACCGCGGAGCGCACTCCGGGCGCCGGCAAGACACTGCCGCTGCCGCAGTTGGTAGCCGAACTGGACCGGCGTCGGCAGTCCGGGCAGCGCGTCGCGTTCACGAACGGCTGCTTCGACGTGCTCCACGCCGGACACGTCCAGTACCTGCACGAGGCGCGGGCGCAGGCCGACTGCCTGGTCGTCGGGCTGAACAGCGACGCGAGCGTTCGCCAGTTGAAGGGGCCGACGCGCCCCGTGAACGCCGCCGACGCCCGCACGCTGGTGCTGGCCGGGTTGCAGGACGTGGACTACGTCTGCGTGTTCGCCGAGGCGACGCCGCTGGCGCTGATCCGCGCCGTGCGGCCGGACGTGCTGGTGAAGGGGGCCGACTACCGCAAGGACGAGGTGGTCGGCGCCGAGTTCGTGGAGGCGAGCGGCGGCCGCGTTCACCTGGCGGGGCTGCGGCCGGGCGTGTCCACGACGACGCTGATCGACCGGATGCGGGCCGCGTGACGGGTTGGCTTACGGGTTCACGGATGAACCGGATCGCGCTGTTCCTGCCGAACTGGGTCGGCGACGTGGTGATGGCCACGCCGGCCATCCGCGCCGTGCGCGACGCCTTCCCCGCGGCCGAGCTGCTGGCCGTGTGCAAGCCCTACGTCGCCGACGTGGTCGTCGGGGCACCGTGGTTCCGCGACGTGATCCGCTTCGACAAGTCGGGGCCGCGCGACCGGCGCTTCTGGGCCGTCGCCGGCCGCCTGCGGGCGGGGCGAACCGACGCCGCACTGCTGTTCCCGAACTCGTTCCGCGCGGCGCTGCTGGCGCGCCTCGGCGGCTGCGGCCGGGTGATCGGCTTCCGCCGCTACGGCCGCGGGTTCCTCCTCAGCGCCCCGAAACTCGACGCGAGAACGGCGCGCGGCCGGTTCGTGCCGTCGCCGGTGATCGACGACTACAACCGCCTCGCGGTGGCGCTCGGGGCCGCCGACCCCGGGCACCGGATGGAACTGTTCACGACCGGCGCCGACGAGGCCGCCGCGGACGCGGTGTGGGAACGGTTCGGGCTCGCGCGGTATTCGCGGGTGGTGTTGCTGAACCCCGGCGCGGCGTTCGGGGCGGCGAAGTTCTGGCCGGGTGATTCCTTCGCAGCACTGGCCCGCATGCTGGCGCAGCGCGCGGGCGCCGGCGTGCTGGTGCTGTGCGGCCCCGCCGAACGCGACTTGGCCCGCCGCATCGCCGGGACGAGCCGCAGCCCGCACGTCCATTCGCTCGCTGACACCGAGCTGTCACTGGGTCTGACGAAGGCGGTGGTCCGCCGCGCCGATCTGCTGGTGACGACCGACAGCGGCCCGCGCCACTTCGCCGCCGCGTTCGACCGGCCGGTCGTGACGCTGTTCGGCCCGACGCACCTGGAATGGACCGAGACGTACTTCCCGAAGGCGGCGAACCTGCGGGTGCCGGTGCCGTGCGGCCCGTGTCAGCGGCGCGTCTGCCACCTGGATCACCGCTGCATGACGGGGCTGACACCGGACGCCGTGTTCGCCGCCGCAGCCGGGCTGCTCGGCCGCTTCCCGCTGCCGCAAGCCGCGGAGGTGCGCCGTGCCGGCTAGCGTGCTCGAACCACCGGTTCGCGCCGCCGCGGGCTGGGTCGAGGTGCATCCCGAGTTCGCCGCCCGGCTTGCCGGCGCGTCCGCGGACGACCTGCTCGAACTCCCCGGCGAGGTGGTGAGCGGCCACCCGGACCGGCACGTCGTGCGCGTCGAGCTCCCGGGCTGGGAACGGGCGCTGTACCTGAAGCGGCAGCACCGCGTGACGTGGAAGGAGCGACTGCGGCAGTGGCGCGACGGCTTCGGCTGGCGGTCGCGCTGCGGCCGCGAGGCCGAGCTGCTGAAGCATCTCGCCGCCGCCGGATTGCCGGCGCCGCGGTGGGTCGCGCACGGCGAGGACGGCCACGGGCGGGCGTTCCTGCTCGTCGAGGAACTAAGCGATCACGTCGAACTTCGGCGGCTGTGTGCTGACGCCCGGCTGTCACCGGCGGACCGACGGCAACTCGCCGAGCGGCTCGGGCGGGCGGTCGCGGCCGTTCACACCGCCGGGTTTCTCACCCCCGATCTGACCGCCAAGCACCTGTTCGTGAACCCGAGGACCGGCGAGTTAACATTGCTCGACTGGCAATCGGCCACCCGCTGCACGAGGACGAACTACAAGGCCTTCTTCCGCGAGTTCGCCGGGCTCCACGCCTCTCTCGCCGATCACCTGTCGTCCCCGCGGGAGCGCTTCCGCTTCCTCCGCGCTTACGTCCGCTCCGCTGGAATGGCGCAGAACCCGGTCGCGCTGTACGCGCCGGTGATACTCGGCGAGGCGGCTGTCGCCCGTGAGCGGCGCTCCGTCCGCGATCAGCGACAACCCGTTGTCACTGGCGCCGGCCAGCGCCTCGTCTGGCTCGCCGGCGAAGCAGTATGCGCCGTCCCCGCCGTGGCCGCAGCATGGCCCCGCCCCGCAATGTGTGCCCCGTTCTACGGCGAACCTGCGGGCACCCGCCGCGTCACGCTCCACGACGGTCGGACCGGCGAACTCGTTTCCGGTACGTCGGTCGCCCCGTTCGCGCGACTGCGGGCGTGGCTGCGCGGCCGGCCGTGGCGGTCGGCCGGCGCCACCCTCGGCCGCGTCCTGTTCCACCTGGAGCGGTACGGCCTCCCCGCCCCGCGGCTCCTCGCCTTCGGCCAACGGCTCACCGGCCGCGCGTCCGCGGACTGGTTCGCGCTTCACGAAGCCCCGGCGGGTCAACCGCTCGCCGACTGGCTCGCCACGAACCCGGCCACCGAGCGCCGCGAATCCGTGACACGACAGTGCGCCCGGCTCCTGGCCCAGCTCCGCGGCGCGAGCCTACGGCCGACCGGTCCCGTGTTCTGGGTCGATGCCGACGACCACGTCAGCGTCGGCGGTGTGCGGCACGTCCGCATCGTGAGAGGCTGATGGACCCGACCCCGCGAACGCCGACGCCCGCCCGGTTCCTGCCGACCGTCCGCGACCCCGTGTCGTCGCTGTGGCACCGGCTCCGCAAGGGCACGCGCCTCCTCCGCCACGAACCCGACTGGGACCGCCTCGCCGGCGACGACTGGCCCGACCGCGTCATGACCGAAGATGTCACCGACCGGCTCCACGAGAAGCAGGGCCGCTCGATCGGCCGGCTCATCCTGACGCAGGGCCGCACGCGCCTCGGCGTGTACCTGAAGCGGCACTACCGGCTCGGCTGGCTGCGCGGCGTGCTGGCGACGCTGTTCCCCAACCGGGCGTGGTCGCCGGGCCTCGAAGAATGGCAGCGGCTGAAGTGGGCGAAGGACGCCGGCTTCCCCGTGCCGCGGGCTGTCGCCGCCGGGCAGTTCGTCGGACCAGGCTTCCGCCTGCGAGGCTTCCTCGCCGTCGAGGAGTTGTACGGCATGCTGCCGCTACACGAGGCCGTGCCGCTCGCCGCCCACAGCCTCGACGCGGCCGCGTTCGCCCACTGGAAGCGCGGCCTCACCGCGGAACTGGTTCGCCTCGCCCGCCGTCTGCACGACGGGAAGTGGTTCCACAAAGACCTGTACTTCTGCCACTTCTACGTGCCCGAGGAACTGACCCGCCGCGTGCCAGACGCGTGGCCCGGCCGCGTGATCATGATCGACCTGCACCGCCTGAACCGGCACCCGCTGCTGGCCCTGTGGTTTCAGGTCAAGGACCTCGGCCAGCTGCTGTACTCGTCGGACGTGGCCGGCATCACGGCGCGCGACCGGCTGCGGTTCTGGAAGCTGTACGGCGGCGGCCGGCTCCTCCGGCGGTTCGTGACATGGAAGTGGAAGCTGTACCGCCGGAACCACCGCCGGCGGAATTCGGTCGCCCCCCGGAGCGCGGCGTAATGGACATCGCACTCTGCTACGAGAGCGTGCTGCCGGCCCGCGGCGGCGCCGAGACGTACCTCGGCGACCTCGCCCGCCGCCTGGCCCGCGATGGCCACGCCGTCCACCTGTACGCCTGCCGGTGGGACGCGGCCTCACTGCCGCCCTCGACGCACTTCCACCGCCTCGACGTGCCCACCGGGCCGCGCTTCCTGCGGCCGTGGCGGTTCGGCGAGGCGTGCGAACGCGCCCTCCGCGGCGCGCACCACGACGTGACCGTCGGCTTCGACAAGACGTGGGGGCAGGACGTGCTCTACCCGCAGGGCGGCCTCCACGCCGCGTCCGCGGCCCACAACCAACTCAAGTTCCCCACCCAGCTCGAACGCGCCGTCGCCACCGTCGGCAAGTGGCTCGACCCGGCCGCGTGGTCGTTCCCCCGCCTCGAACGCAAACAGTACCTCGGCCCCAACCGGCCGCTGGTCGTCGTCAACAGCCGCATGGTGCGCGGGCACTTCGAGCGCTTCCTCGGCGTGCCGCCGGAAGCAGTGCGCGTCGTCCACAGCGCCATCGACCCGATGCGCTTCGCGGCCGACGACCGACTCGTGCGGCGGCAGCACGAGCGCGACGAGTGGGGTGTCACACCCGACACCACAGTCGGCCTGTTCGTGGCGATGAACTACCGGCTGAAGGGCCTCGCCCCGCTGATCCGCGCGCTGCCCCACGTTCCGCGCACGAAGCCGTTCGCGCTCGCCGTCGTCGGCCACCCGAAGGACGGCCGCTACCGCCGGCTCGCGGAGCGGCTCGGCGTCGCGGACCGCGTTCGCTTCCTCGGCCACCGCGGCGACCCGAAGGACGCGTACTTCGCCGCCGACTTCCTCGTCCACCCGACCTTCTACGACCCGTGCTCGCTCGTCGCCCTGGAGGCGCTGGCGTGCGGGCTGCCGGTCGTCACCACGCGGTACAACGGCGCCGCCGAACTGCTCAGCCCGGCCGACGGCGTCGTGATCGACGACCCGCACGACGCCCCGGCGCTGGCGGCGGCGATGACCGGCCTCCTCGACCACGGCCGGCGGGCGGCGATGTCCGCGGCGGCGCGGGCCGCCGGCAGCCGCTGGACGTTCGACCAGCACTACCGGGCCCTGCTGGACGTGTTCGGCGAAATCCGCCGTGCCAAACGCGCCGCCTGAGCCACAGTTTCGCCGAGATTATTGTTTCCGCCGCGCCCCCCACCGGGTCGCGGAAACAAGTGTGTCAGTCGCTCCGACAACCGTGCCGCCCACGGCCGCCGCGCTCCGTCGCCGTAAGTCGTGGCTCGCCCTACACTCGCGGTAGCGATCGCGTCGTTACCGGGGTGTGGGGCATGTCACCGACCGTTCTCAAGTCCGCCCATGTGTTGGCGCTCGGCCTGTGGGTCGGCGGGGCGGCGTTCTTCAACTTCGTCGTCGCCCCGACGGTCTTCGAGACGTTCAAGCACGTTGTGGAGGCCGGCCCGTCCGACCGCACCGCGTACCAGCCGATCGGCCGGGCGGGTGCGGACGCGGACGACAAGAAGGCGCTGGCGAGTGCCCTGGCGGGGGCGGCGGTGGGGCCGGTATTCCCGCGGTATTACCTGTGGCAGATCGTGTGCGGGGCGGTGGCGCTGCTGACGGCGGCGGCGTGGTGGCGGCTCGGCGGCGTCCACCGGTGGCGGGTGGTGCTGGTGGGGCTGGCGGTGGTGACGGTCGCCGCCGGTTGGCCGCTGTCGGAGGCGGTGACGAACCTGCGGGTGCAGCGATACGACCCGGACCCGGCGGTGCGGTCGGCGGCGACGGCGGCGTTCGGCCCGTGGCACCTGTACAGCTTGGGGCTGAGCACGGTGACGGTGCTGCTGGGGGGCGCGTCGCTGACGCTGGCGGCGAAGCTGCCGGCGGACGAGCCGCGGCGCTGACGACTACCAGCGGCGGTGAGTCGAGTGGTCACTTCGGCTCGTTATTTCTTGGCCGGCGGAGCCTTCCGTTCCCGTTCGAGACGATCGAAGAGGTCGTTGCGGCATTTCGTGATGTGGTCGAACAGTTCACGGTCTTGCTGATTCGCGGGGACATTGAGCCAGATCTGTAGGGCATCCACGGTTCGCCGGTCGCCGATGGCCCCGAGCGTGCTTGCGGCCAAGTTCTTCGTCACCCGGTGGGTATCCCAGAGGAGCGCGACCACAGGAGCGGACTCCCGCGGGGTGCCGATCTGTTTCAGGAGGCACACGGCCGCGTGCTGGAGACCCGCGTCACGCACGGCGAGGGCCGAAACCGCGTGATCGAGAAATGGACTCCGATCACCTTTCACGGACTGGAGTGCCCAAAAGATTCCGGACTTTTCTCGGTCGTTAACATCAGGTGCAGCGAGAATTCGCTGGTAGGTCGGGAAAAGCTTTGCCCCAAGTTTGATGAGCATCTGCTGCTCACCCCCAACTAGATCCTCCACTTGCAACATCCGGCGTACCCGATCGTCGCTGGGGAGGTCCGCCTGGGGTTGCCCACGACCCGTGTCCGCGCAGACCGTTACCAAGAGCAACGGCAACGGAAAAAGTATCCGCACGATGTCACCGTTGGGCTTGGGAATCGCACGAGCTGCGAGGATGCTTCTCCCGGACCGGAACGTAAAAACGCTCCTCCTACTCAGGGCGGCCGGGAGCCGTGCCGCGCCGTCACTCAGGCCGAGTCCGTCACCTCGGCGCAGTGGTCGAAGACGCTCGACGACTGGTTCAATGCCCGCGCCAACCGGACCACCGTTTTCCAACTCGGCGACCGTCGCCCTTGCTCGAGTCCGCGAAGCGTGGGGAGCGGGACGCCCGCCCGCCGGGCGAGTTCGGCTTGCGTCTCGTCACCTCGGAGTTCTCGCAGCTTCTCGGCAAACGTCACGGGCGGGTGCCTCGCGGGATGCCCCCAGCCTATCCTAGCTGGATGGCTTCGGACAACCCAATGCCGCGCCTGGTAATCGACTTGACGCACTAATCGAGTTGTATTACCATCCCTGGGTAGGCTGAAGGCGGTGTGGTACACTGGCCGATGCCGTGTTGCGCGACTCAACCGGAGGACTCATGCGACGCACCGGCTTCATTTCCCTGTTCTCCGGCGCGATGGGTCTGGACCTGGGCCTGGAGCAAGACGGGTTCCATCCGCTGCTCTGCAACGAGATCGACCCCTCCGCGATCCGCACGATCCGCGAGAACCGCTCGTCCCTACCGGTCATCGCGGACAGCGTCGAGACGGTTACGGCCGAGCGCGTCCGGGATGCTGTCGGCGAACCGTTGGACGACCTGGCGTTGATCGCCGGCGGCCCGCCCTGTCAGGCGTTCAGCGTGTACGGCAAGCGGGAGGGCGTCCGGGACTCGCGCGGGCGGCTCGTCTACGAGTTCTGCCGGGTCGTGTCCGAACTCCGGCCCAAGACGTTCCTGATGGAGAACGTCCGTGGGCTCCATTCGATGGCCGTGGCGCCGAAGGCGGCCCTCCGAACCGACCCGGACCTGGACCCGCGACTCGCCGACCACGGCTCGCTCCTGCGGGAGATTTTCAAGCGGTTCGAGGGGATCGGCTACCGGGTCGATTGCTTCCTGGTGAACGCCGTGAATTACGGCGCGCCGCAGATCCGCGAGCGCCTCATCTGCGTCGGCAACCGCTTCAACCTGAAAGCGTCGTTCCCCCTCCCCGAGTACAGCAACCGGGCCGAGGACGCCCTTCCGCCCTTCCGCACCCTGGGGGACGTGATCGGCTCCGGCTTCGCGGACCCCGACCCGGACTGCATGAACTTCAGCCCCCGCAAGCTGAAATACCTGGCGATGGTGCCGCCGGGCGGGAACTGGCGGTCGCTGCCGACGGAGGTGCAGAAGGAGTCGATGGGCAAGGCGTGGTATCTCAAGGGCGGGCGGAGCGCGTACTGGCGGAAGCTGTCCTTCGAGTTCCCGAGCCCGACGGTGGTGACGATGCCGAACCACGCCGGGACGAGCATGTGCCACCCGACTGAGTTGCGGGCGCTGACGGTCGGCGAGTTGGCGGCGATCCAGGAGTTCCCCGCGGCGTGGCGGTTCCAGGGGAGCGCGACCGAGAAGTGCCGGCAGATCGGTAACGCCGTGCCGGTGCGGCTCGGTGCGGTGGCCGGTGGCGTGATCCGGGATTTACTCCGGCGGATCGGGCGGGAGAAGGCGAGTGCTGTCCCGATCCCGAGCCGCGTCGAGCACATCCGGCCGCACGTGCGGACGCGGACGTTCTGGAAGGCCGGGCAGGCGTTCGCCGGCGACCACGGATACTACGACGATGACGAACCCGAGACGCGAGCGACGGTGCAGCCGACGCTCTTCGACTAACCGTTAATCTCGCGGACAATGGCGTGC
>Ga0209181_10004747_pt1 | contig 20003 bp, 20 predicted proteins | sample MAT05_FD_187208 | JGI IMG/M metagenome (GOLD analysis project Ga0209181, IMG submission 187208) | Freshwater microbial communities from Lake Fryxell liftoff mats and glacier meltwater in Antarctica - MAT-05 (SPAdes) (version 2) | ecosystem: Environmental > Aquatic > Freshwater > Ice > Liftoff... | reverse complement strand
TCTTAAGCCTAGTCTTAAGCCCATTGTGCGTGCATGGTCACCCAATCAGCCAACGCAACGTGAAAGGGAAAACGATGCCTTGAATGCAGCTCGCAAACTGGCGGCTATATCAACCGCCCAGCCAGCTTCTCGGCCCGTAAATCAACCAACAAAGCAGCCAGCGAGTGCACGAAAAATTCAGGAGTCAGAACCATTAGTGCAATCCTCTCAGCCTACCGAGCAAACCCATGTAATGCGCGAGTTGAATGCGATCAAAGGATTGATCGAGCAACAGCTCACGGGATTTGCTTGGGCCGATCTTTCAAGAGGCGCACCCCTTAAAACATTATTGCTAACTGAAATGTTAGATGTTGGATTTAGTGCCCAGTTAGCACGGCGTTTAGTGGAGGGTTTACCAGATAACTTGAATAATGGAACCAGCCGAGAAGCAGGGCGGACATGGCTAAAAGGGGTATTGAATCGCAGCTTGACCACGATGAGTTTGGATGAGGAAATTATTGATCGGGGTGGCGTTTATGCGCTGGTTGGGCCAACAGGCGTAGGCAAAACCACTACAACGGCCAAGCTGGCTGCACGTTGCGTTGTTCGGCATGGGGCAGAGAGCGTCGCATTGCTGACTACCGATGGCTACCGCATAGGTGCACATGAACAATTGCGTATTTACGGGCGTATTTTAGGGGTGTCTGTCCATGCCGTGCGTGACGCGGCAGATTTGCGCCAGACGCTTGCTGAGTTATCGGGCAAACACATGGTGTTGATCGACACTATCGGTATGAGCCAGCGTGACCAGTTGGTTGCAGAGCAAGCGGCCATGCTAAACCATGCGGGTGATGTGAGACGGCTTTTGCTATTGAATGCCACTTGCCGTGGCGATACTTTAGATGACGTGATTAACAACTATGGTGGCGCCGCAATGGCGGGCGCAATACTCACTAAAGTCGATGAGGCTGTCAGCCTAGCACCGGCCATTGATGCATTGATTCGGCATAACCTGGATTTGTATTACGTCACCAATGGGCAACGCGTACCGGAAGATTTGCACATTCCTAATCGCGCTTACTTACTGCATCGTGCGCTCAAAGAACAAACTGAGACCTCGCCACATCGATTAATTGGTGATGAGGCTGGATTGCTTATGGCTACTAAGTCGTCGACGTCGGATCATCCAGTTAGGGAGGTGACTCGTGGCTAGCCTAATGGAAGACCAGGCCTCGGGGTTGCGGAGAATTTTTGCGTTAGCCAGTCGACAATCTGGCCCCTTGGCGATTTCTTTTGTGGGCGGCGTTTTAGGCCAAGGCGGTGGAGATGCTTTGATAGGGCGCAATACCATCGTGGCAGAGCTGGCAAGGGCGTTGGCAACGCAAGGAAAAGAAGTGCTCATTATTGATGAAAATCACGGGCCGGATAGTGTGGCTTCTGCTTTTGGTCTCACCACCCGGTTTGATTTAATGCAGGCAGTCAATTGTGATGTACCTGCTCATCAAGTAGTGCTTCAGGCAGAGCCGGCAATACGCATCGTGCCAGCCGCACGCGTGGCCAGAGAAAGTGCGCGACTCGATGCCATGCAACAACGTGCGGTATCTGAATGGCTGCGTCGATTACAAAAAAACGTGGATGTTGTTTTGATTGACAGTGCGATGAAGTCGAATGGGTTTTCGTTTTTGCATCCGTCCTCTTCACGTGTAGTGGTGGTGGCAGCAGAAAATAGTGTGGCAATTAAATCTGCTTATGGCCATATAAAGCGGCTGGCTAAACAAGAGCCGACACGAAGTTTTGATGTTGTTGTGGCATGTATGTCAACCTTGCAAGAAGGTGAAATTGTTTTTGAAAATATCAACCAAGTTGCTCAAGAATATTTGGGTTTGGCGTTGAGTTTTTTAGGCTGCATCTCGTTGCGACGTGACGCTAACTTTTTTTCGACGGGATATCAAACTGTTGCAGAAGCATTACTGCACGCTGGTGGATCGGTTCGTAGAGATTTTAGTCAACGGTTTGGCTTAGGACAGCACGAAAAGAACGAAAAGAACCTAGTTAGTCATTCAAGAGTAAGTAGGTCGGAAGGGGTGGATAGGCTTGCAAGCCACCTACAAGCGACCCACTTGCAAACTGTATTAGCCGATCCAGTGTTATAGTAAATACCCGGTAAAAAAACATGACAGCGACCTTACAGGAAGAGCGGATGTATACCGCCAAGGGAAACTTAGATAGAGAGCAGCTTGTGCTCAAATACGCGCCGTTAGTGAAGCGGATTGCGTATCACCTTATGGCTAAGCTGCCAGCCAGCGTGCATGCCGACGATATTATTCAAAACGGCATGTTGGGATTAATGGATGCCATTGGTCGTTATGAAGAAGGGCTGGGCGCGCAGTTTGAAACCTATGCCGTTCAACGTATTCGTGGCGCCATGCTAGATGGCCTGCGAGAGAATGATTGGTTGCCCCGTAGCTTGCGACGCGACATGCGGAAAATTGAAGCCGCTATCAATTCTTTAGAGCAGCAGTTTGGGCGTCAGCCTACCGAGGGCGAGTTAGCCAAAACGCTCGACATGTCTTTAGCCGAATATCAAAAAATGCTGCAAGACGCGCGTGGCCATCAACTTATCTATCTTGAAGATTTTGGTGGCGATGGCGACGAAGACTATCTTGATCGACACCTGCCTAGCAATGCAGCTGATCCGCTGACGGCGCTCTTAGATAAAAACATGCGTGATGTGCTGATCAAAGCGATCGAAGACTTACCCGATCGTGAGAAAACTGTCATGGGTTTGTACTACGAAAGAGAACTTAATCTGCGAGAGATCGGTGAAATCCTCGGCGTATCGGAATCGCGTGTCTGTCAAATGCACAGCCAGGCTATTTCACGGATGCGCGCGCGGTTAATGAAGCAGTAAAAACCACGACTCTGCTCCCACCGAATTTCTTGTTAAACCTCTTTTCAAACGATTATGGACATCATTAGTCTGCTCGGACTTATTCTTGGAATTGGTGCCATTCTGGGTGGCCAATATCTTGAAGGTGGCCATCTTGCGTCTCTGTTTCAGCCCACCGCGTTAGCCATTGTTCTTTGTGGAACCTTGGGTGCGGTAATGTTGCAAAGTACTATTCCAGTTTTTACACGCGGCCTGCAAATGACAGCGTGGATATTCACTCCTCCTGAACTGCATCAGAAAGAACTCATTGAGCGGATTGTTAATTGGAGCCAAGCGGCGCGCAAAGAGGGATTGTTAGCACTAGAAAACTACTTGATTGAAGTCGATGACCCTTTTTTTCGGAAAGGCCTGCAATTACTGGTAGATGGTGCCGAACCCGAACGCTTGCGAGAAGTACTGGAAGTGGAAATTTACGCACACGAAGACCAGATGAAGCTGGCTGCCAAAATTTGGGAGTCTGCCGGCGGCTATGCACCTACCATTGGTATCTTAGGTGCCGTGATGGGGCTGATCCATGTGATGGAAAACTTGTCGGATCCTTCTAAGCTCGGTGCTGGAATTGCTGTTGCTTTTGTCGCCACTATTTACGGGGTCGGTTTCGCAAATTTGATTTTCTTACCTATTGCCAAGAAGTTGCTCACCCACGTTGCACGACAAACTATGTTGCGAGAAATGTTTGTGGATGGATTGGTAGGTATCGCCAATGGCGATAATCCTCGCATTATTGAAAGTCGCTTGCAGGGTTATCTGGTTTAAAGAAAATCATCGCCCTGCTTAACGGCCATCTCGTTGCCCATCTCATTGCCGATCTCGCTGCCCATTTCATCGCCTATTTCATCCTATCTCGTAATCCAACTGATCGCCTATCAAGACTCCCCATCGTTCTGCCGTAATAAGGTCTATGGCCCGTCGTATACACATTGAAGAGCACGAGAATCACGAGCGCTGGCTTGTCTCCTACGCAGACTTCATTACTCTTTTATTCGCATTCTTTGTCGTGATGTATGCCATTTCATCGGTGAATGAAGGCAAATATCGGGTGCTATCGAATTCCCTTGAAAGTGCTTTCCGTAAACCCGAGAGCAAGAGTGAAGGTGCGACAGCGAAGCTGGAGACTCCGCCCCAGGTGATTCAGCCGATCATGCCGATTAAGAATGCCAAGGAAGAAGAGAAAAAAAAACATCTCCGCGAAAAAATGCGGAATATGGCCAAAGAAATTATTGAAGCACTCGGCCCATTGGTTAAAGAAGGCAAAGTGCGTGTCACTGAAGGTCTGAAAGGAGTGAGTGTCGAAATTAACGCCAGCGTGTTGTTCTCGCCGGGTGATGCGCGCTTGGAAACTTCGGCTACCAAGGCATTGCGTGTTGTGGCAGAGGTGCTGGCAAAAGCCGATTTTCCAGTCACGGTGGAAGGGCATACCGACCCAACGCCTATCAACACACCGCACTTTCCGTCTAACTGGGAGTTGTCGGGTGCACGGGCAGCAAGTGTCGTCCGTTTGTTTGTAGAGACGGGTGTAGCACCCCAAAGACTCACCGCTTCCGGTTATGGCGAACAACGGCCTATTGACTCAAATGAATCTGTCGAAGGTCGGGCACGAAATCGTCGCGTGACTATTTTGATTGAAGCGAATTTGCCGGATGTGCCCGAGGTGTTACAGGTGCAATAAAGGGGCGGTAAAGGTGTATTACAAAAGGCGTGCTATGAGTGTGCAAAAGGTTTGTAAAGGTGAAAACTCGCAGCAAAGAATAAGGCGGAATATCAAATTTAACTAATTAGAAACTACCCAAACTGCGGCCACTGCCCACGGGCCGTGCTTGGCCGTCGGGGCCATAGAGAGCAGCTTGATTAGCAGCAGCCAGCAAGGTGGAGAGCGCTTGTTGGTTATTGGCAAGCCGTGTGTTGATAAGCGTACCATTGACTCGATTTAACTCCTGCGCTTCAACAGTCATGCTCAGTAATGTTTTCCAGGTTTCATGCGCCGTGGCCTGAGGATCGTATTGGGCGAGCCAGGTTTCCACGCCTGTGCGGTCAGCGGATAAAGCGTTGGCTTTCAATATCTGATTACGTGCTTCGCCAAACTCGGCAAGACGAGTAAAAATAGTGTTCTTCTCTTCAGCGAGCGACAACAAACGATCGACACTGCCTGATAACAGGGCTTCTTGTTCATGTTGAAGCACAATGAGGAAGTCGCGCAGTCGCGCGGCTTCCTCGTTGAGAATGTTTTCTAGTCTGATTAAATTCGTCATGCTAAATTCGTCATGCCCTTACACCCACAATACGCTTAGTAAATTAAACACTAAAAACTAAACTTTTTGTGGTTGTGCTCGCACCATTTCACGCACGCTGTCTATCAAACCATCGGCCACTTTTTCAGCATTAACTTGAAAGCGGCCTTCTATCATGGCTTGCTTAATTTCAGCAACACGGCTGGCGTCCACGACGGGTACGTTGGCTAATGTGGCCTCTACTTCTTGCATCTGAGACGCCAGAGAAGAAAGTTCGACCTTAGAACCCGGGGCTGCCGATGGAGTGTTGACACTCTTGTCGGCCTTTGGGCGCGGTTCGCTGCTAGGTAGGCCGCTGATGGGGCCCGTTGAATTATCAATTTTCACGGCAATATCCTTAAATTAAGTGACCTCAACTGCTAGTAACGGCACGCCACAAAAAAACTTTAATCCTCGGTAGGGCTAGGACCATAGATATAGATGCTTTCGTACTTATTCTACGTCAAACCCTACAGTCTAGGCGGGCAAATAAACCCTCTTAATAAGTGATCTCTACGACGCCACCAGGGCGCGCAATTCCACTTAAGGTTTGGCCGGAGCTACTTCTCACTTGTACGACTTGTCCATCGGACGCGTTATTGAGCGCACGGCCATCGGAGGCGACTTGAAAGCCCTTGCCCTTTGAGATGAGTTTGACGTTTTGATTTTGTTGTACGGCCAGCTGCGCTAGAAGGTTGTCGCTGCGCAGCATCTGGCCTGATTGCATGCCGATGGTGAGCGTGCGGCCAATAGCTTGTGCCCCATCGGTGACGACCCCTGCGGGGAGTTCGGCAAGGTCGCCAGTGCGTTTAGCGAGGTCGGTTTGCAAGATGAGTTGCCCGCGTGATAAAGGCTTGGCCGTTACGTAATACTCACTGATTACTTTTACCTGCACAGATACATAAATCGACCAGCTGCCTTCTACTTGGCAACGTACTCCCACGTTTGTTCTTCCCCAAGGGCGAGCATTGGCAGGAAGAAAGACTTCTAAAGCGGGGCAGGGGGCGAGATTGTTATTGGGATCTATCGTATTGACGGTGAAGCTCACTTGACCTGGCAGCCCTTTGGTTTGAACACGCAAAAATTCTTCAATCGCTTTTTTTACTTCTGCCGGTTCTTGGCGTGCTTGAGCGCTAAGAGGCGTAGCTAGCATCAACGCTGTGAGCATTGAAATAGCGCATAAAGCGGAATGACTCAGGTGTGTGTTCAAACAATGCATGGCATTTACATGGAGATGAAAGTGGAGTGATTCAATCACGCTACAACGCTGCTGGCAAGTGGAGTGAACAAAAGGGCAGAACAAGGGAAGTGAACAACTGCATGGAAAAGTATTGAAAACAACAATAAGGATGTCTCAAAGACATTTTAAAAAAATCGGAACACCAACTGGCGGCAAATATTGCCGTTAGTGCGGGTATTGCGGCCAGCGCTGCCGTTTGTATTGAGGAATGCCGCTAATTTCCCCCTCTTATCGGCAATTCATTCCGTATGAGACGCGTCTAGGATGCATGGCATGGATGATGCTGTAAGCCTAACTAAGAGGACGAATAAAAATGACTGGACCTAGATCGATCGACGATGCAATGCAGTTTCACCAAAAAGTGTTGGGCTTGCGCGCCTATCGCCAAGAAGTGTTGGCATCCAACATTGCAAACGCAGATACGCCTAACTATAAAGCGCGCGACTTTGATTTTAAAACTGCATTGAAAGAAATGAGCGGTGGGAGTGGTGGTAAGGGGGGGCAGTTGGAAATGACACGTACTGCAGCGGGGCATATTAAACCTGCAAACGCCGAATCGAACCCTTACGGCGTTGCATTGAAATATCGGCAGGAAACGCAATCGAGTGTGGACGGTAATACGGTGAATATGGATGTTGAGCGCGCAGCGTTTGCAGAAAATGCCGTGCAGTACGAGGCGAGCATCAGTTTTGCTTCACAGCTGATGCGTAAACTTCAGAGTGCCATGCAATCGCAATAGTCAGCTCTAAACAGATAAGAGCTTAAGGGGAAAAATAATGAGCATGTTGAACGTTTTAAATATTGCAGGTTCCGCCTTAACGGCACAGTCGGCCCGTTTGAATGCGGTTGCCAGCAACCTTGCCAACGCTGATAGCGTTGCCGGCCCTGATGGAAAGCCTTATCGCGCTAAACAAGTTGTATTTAATGCTCAGCAAGTAGAGGGCGGTGGCTTGGGCGTCAAAGTCAGTACGGTTGTGGAAGACAACTCACCCGCACGCATGATGTACGACCCAAAGAATCCAGCGGCCAATGAAGAAGGTTACGTGACGATGCCAAATGTGAATGTCGTCGAAGAAATGGTGAATATGATTTCTGCTTCACGTTCGTATCAGAACAATGCCGAGGTAATGAATACAGCAAAGACGTTGATGCAGAAGACACTCGCAATTGGTCAGTAATCTTAGACATTAAATAAATTAACCGTTACGTTAAACAAAAGGAAACGATCATGACCACAGCCGTTCAACAAACTAACGTGAATCCTGCGCAGGCTATCTATGGCAGCTTGAATCCTGTGGCGGCTGATAAGACGGCGGTGGCGGGTGCCGACTCTCAAGATCGTTTTCTAAAACTGCTGGTTACTCAATTGAAGAATCAAGATCCTCTTAATCCCATGGATAACGCGCAGATGACTTCGCAACTGGCGCAGATTAGTACGGTGGATGGCATTACCAAACTCAATGCGACTTTGCAGTCGATGCTCGACAACAATAACCAAAGCCAAGCCTTGCAGGCAGCGGGTTTAGTGGGCCATAGCGTCATGGTGCCAGGCTCGGGTATGTCATTGCAAAGTGGTATGGCCGTAGGTGGCATTGAGCTGAACGAGCCTGCGGACAGCGTGACCATCAGCATTAAAGATAGCTCGGGAGCCGTATTAAAAACAATTGAATTAAGTGGCGTGGCGGCTGGTAATAGGGGATTTGCATGGGACGGTGTCACTGATAGTGGCGCACAAGCGGCGGATGGCCAATATCAGTTTTCAGTCAAAGCGAAGCGCGGTGAGGATAACGTCTCCGCCCAAACATTAGAGATGGGCGTTGTGTCTAGCATCTCACGGTCTAGCCAAGGGGTCAGTCTCAACGTGGGCGCTTTAGGCATGTTCAAGATTTCTGATGTTCGCGAAATTTTATAAAGAAAAGCAAAGCAGACGAAACCACCAAAATAACTGAAGCAACGATAGATCAGGAGAACGACATGAGCTTTCAACAAGGTTTAAGTGGATTAAATGCAGCAGCCAAAGGATTGGATGCAGTAAGTAATAACGTGTCCAACGCAGGAACGGTCGGCTTTAAGGGATCTCAGGCCCAGTTCTCTGATGTCTATGCGGCGTCGATTTCGGGTGGCGGAGGTAGCCAAGTGGGTATCGGCGTAAATATCACCAGTGTGAAACAGGCTTTCACACAAGGGAACATAAGCGTGACTAATAACCCATTAGATATTGCGATAAATGGCGCCGGTTTTTTTCGAATGAATAATAACGGTTCGATTTCTTATACAAGAAATGGACAGTTTCTCGTCAATAGTACGGGCTATGTAGTGAATTCGGCAGGTGGCCGACTAACGGGATACTCAGCAAATGCTAGCGGTGTGATTGTTCCTTCCAGCCCTGCAGATATTGTGATCAGTAGCGCAGATTTAACTCCGACGCCAACAACGACAGCAGCTGTTGGATTGAACCTGGATTCACGCTCAGTAGTGCCTGCTGCATTTAATTTTCTCAACCCGACCACTTACAACAGCTCTACGGCCGTTACGGTTTACGACAGCCTAGGGAACGCCCATGTGCAGTCACAGTATTTTCGCAAGACTGGGGCGAATACTTGGGACATGTACTCCCTGCTGGACTCTGCAGCAGGCAGTCAAACAGGACCCACTGCACTTGCGTTCAACAGCGCCGGTACGCTTACTACCGCTCAACCTTTAGGCGCGTTGGCTTATACGCTGACAAACGGAGCGGCCAACTTGTCTGTTGCTTTGGATTTCACCGGCTCTACGCAATACGGCTCTACATTCGGTGTGAATAAATTATCTCAAGATGGCTACGCATCCGGCCGACTTTCCGGAGTGAACGTAGCAGCCGATGGCGTGGTTCAAGGACGTTACAGCAATGGACAGTCACGTAATTTAGGCCAAATCGTTTTGGCTAACTTTGCCAATCCCAATGGCTTGCTATCGGCGGGTGGAAACCAATGGACAGAAACGGCTGCAACAGGCCAGCCACTCATCGGCGCACCCAATAGCGGCAGTCTAGGCGTATTGCAATCTGCGGCGGTTGAGGAATCCAACGTCGATTTAACAGGCGAGTTGGTAAACATGATTACCCAGCAAAGAAATTACCAAGCCAATGCGCAGTCGATCAAGACACAAGACTCAATTCTGCAAACGTTGGTGAACTTGCGTTAAAAATTGATTAGCAAGAGAGCCAATTATGGAGCTGAAAAGTGAGCTTAGGTTAGTAAAGGAATAAAAATGGATAGACTAATTTACACGGCGATGAGTGGTGCAAAAAGCACCTTCGACAGGCAAGCGTCGGTCGCACACAACTTAGCGAACGCAACGTCAGCTGGCTACCGTGCTGAAGAACATCGTTTGCGTGCTGTGCCTATTCAAAGTGAAGCTTTGGCAACACGCGCATTCGTTGTGGATGCGAGCGTATCGAATGATTTTACGTTAGGCCCGATGCAACAAACAGGACGATCCCTGGATGTGGGCGTGCAAGGCAAAGGCTGGCTGGCGCTGACTATGCCCGATGGCAGCGAGGCCTATACCCGTAACGGTAGTTTGGAAGTGAATGTGAATGGTGTGCTGCAAACGCGCAATGGGATTCCCGTACAAGGCGATGGTGGCGCGATTTCTATTCCTCCAGACAATGAAATTGAAATCGGTAAAGACGGTACGATTTCGCTCAAGCCTTCGAGTGGAGCGCAAAACCAAGTAACTCAAGTGGGTACGCTTAAGCTGGTTAATCCTCCTGAAGCGGATTTAGTGCGTGCGGGTGATGGCTTGTTCCGTTTGCGTGATGGAGGCCAAGCCCCTGTTGATCCCAGTGTGATGGTGGCATCAGGTTTTCTGGAAGGCAGCAACGTGAGTGTCGTTGAACAAATGGTGTCGATGATTTCTCTGGCGCGTCAATTTGATATGCAAATGCAAATGCTCACCAATGCTCAAAACAATGATCGTGCTTCAGCTCAAGTTTTATCGACACGCTGAACCTGACAAGAAAGAGCCGACGTTAGCTCAATGATGAAAATAAGGAGTTTGAAATGATTCGTTCTCTCTGGATAGCAAAAACCGGTATGGATGCCCAGCAGACCCAGCTGGATGTCACTGCGAACAACTTGGCTAACGTCAGCACCAATGGCTTCAAACGTGCGCGCGCAGTATTTGAAGATTTGCTATACCAAACAATGCGGCAACCCGGCGGTGCGTCGTCAGCACAGACCCAAATTCCCTCTGGCTTGCAGATTGGTACAGGCGTTCGTCCGATTGCTTCCGAGCGTATTTTTACGCAAGGTAATTTAACGAATACGGGTAACAGTCTGGATGTGGCTGTAAATGGCCAAGGCTTCTTTCAAATTCAACAGCCTGATGGAACGACGGCTTACACGCGCGACGGTGCTTTCCAAAAAGATAGCCAAGGCCAAATCGTTACCTCTAACGGCTACACACTTTCTCCGGCGATTACGATTCCTTCTAATGCCACCTCGGTCACGATTGGTAACGATGGTGTGATTACCGTACTGCAACCTGGATCCGCCAGCCCTGTGCAGGTGGGGCAAATTCAACTGGCTAGTTTCGTGAATCCAGGTGGTTTGCAAAGCGTGGGTCAAAACTTGTTTTTAGAAACGGCATCGAGTGGTACTGCAACGCCGAACACGCCCGGAACTAATGGCGTCGGTGTTCTCAATCAAGGCTATGTGGAAACATCCAACGTGAATGTTGTCGAAGAGTTGGTGAGCATGATTCAAACCCAGCGTGCTTACGAGTTGAATTCACGTGTTATTCAAACATCCGATCAGATGTTAGCCAAGCTGGCACAGGTGTAATCGTGTTTAAGCCACTTAAATGCTACGTTTCTTTGCTAGGTCGCTTTTTTAGTGTGAAAAGCAATGTGACAGGCAGTTTGTCAGGCAATGTGACTATCAGTGTGTTGATGAGTGTGTTGATGAGTGTGTTGATATTGAGCAGCCTCAGCGGCTGCATCACGACAACGCCAGCCACGGCAGTCCATCAGCCAATGACAGCGCGGCCTGCGGCTCGTAATGAAGTGGCTTCTAATAATGGCTCGATATATCAAGCCAATATTGCACGCCCGCTATTTGAGGACCGGCGTGCTCGTTACGTGGGTGACACCATCACCATAAATATTATTGAGAAAAATCTGGCATCGAAAAAATCTAACTCAGCGGCAGAACGTAGTCAGACGATGGATGCGACAGTTCCCACTATTTTGGGTTTGCCGGGAAAAACATTTCAAGGCATGAGTTTGAGTGCATCGGATGCCAGCAAGTTTTCTGGCAAAGGTCAGAGCGAAGCTAACAATGCTTTCACCGGCACGATTACGGTGACAGTGATCGAAACGCTGCCAAATGGAAATTTATTAGTCTCGGGTGAAAAACTCGTCGCCATTAATCAGGGTGAAGAGTTCATCCGCTTCTCCGGCATTGTGAATCCATCCAACATCACCTCTGCCAATAGTGTGAACTCCACGCAGGTTGCTGATGCACGCGTGGAATACAAAGCCAATGGCTATATTGATTCAGCTCAAGTGATGGGTTGGTTGGCCCGATTTTTCCTCACTTTCCTTCCTTTCTAACTTTATAAAAGTGGAACGCGCCATGCAGATTATGGGGTCAAATAAGGAGCTAAATAAGGAGCTAAATAAGGAGTCAATTAAGGAGCTAAAGATGAAGTTGTCGCGCATAGTAATGCTGAGCTTGGTCTTCGCAATGAGCGTGATGGGATTTACTCCTGCTCAGGCCGAGCGTATTAAAGATTTGGCCTCTATTCAAGGCGTGCGGATGAATCAGTTGATCGGTTATGGCTTGGTAGTGGGCTTGGATGGCAGTGGCGACCAAACCACGCAAACACCTTTCACCGTGCAAAGTATTGTGAGCATGCTCTCTAACATGGGTATCTCATTACCCCCTGGCACCTCCTTGCAATTAAAAAATGTAGCGGCCGTTATGGTGACCGCTTCTTTACCCGCTTTCGCGCGCACGGGACAGCAAATCGACATCACCGTGTCTTCAATGGGTAACGCTAAATCTCTACGGGGCGGCACATTGCTGATGACACCTTTGAAAGGTGCGGATGGCAATGTGTATGCAATGGCCCAAGGCAATGTGATGGTGGTGGGTGCGGGCGCTTCATCAGGGGCTTCCAAGGTCACTGTCAATCATCTTTCAGCAGGCCGTATTCCTAATGGAGCGACCGTTGAGCGTGTCGTGCCCACACCCTTAGGGGATGGTGAATTTGTTTATGTTGAGTTAAATACAACCGATTTTGGTACATCACAACGCCTCGCAGAGGCAATAAACAAGGGCATCGGCAGCAATGCAGCACAAAGCGTAGATGGGCGCCGCGTACAAGTACGCGCACCGCTTGATCCAGATAGCCGGGTGGCTTTTTTAGGCCGCATCGAGAACTTGGAAGTGCAGCCAACGAAAATGCCGGCAAAGGTGATCGTGAATGGTCGAACGGGATCGGTGGTGATGAACCAATCGGTTTCCATCGAAAATTGCGCGGTAGCTCACGGCAATCTTTCAGTCACTGTTACGTCGGATCCGCAGGTCAGCCAGCCTAATGCATTGGCAGGTGGCGACACGGTGGTGACAGATCGAGCTGATATCCAGATTAAACAAGAAGGCGCTGCCTTGATGTCGCTTAAGGCCAGCGCATCGCTTTCGGATGTAGTTAAAGCGTTAAACGCCCTAGGAGCTAACCCCCAAGATTTGATCGCGATTCTTGAGGCAATGAAGGCAGCCGGTGCCTTGCGTGCAGAACTGGAAATTATATGAACTCCGTCGCCAATCTTTCTGATCAGCTGTCGATTGATACCACGGGCTTAACCGCACTTAAGCGTCAAGCCAAGGACGATCCGCGTGTTGCACTTAAAAGTGCGTCGCAACAGTTTGAAGCGGTCTTCATGCAGATGGTGCTCAAATCCATGCGCGACGCATCGCCCAAAGATGGACTATTTGACAGCGAACAAACGCGGCTTTATCAGTCCATGCTCGATCAGCAGCTAGCGCAAAATCTATCTTCAAAAGGCGCAACTGGTTTATCCGCTTTAATCGAGAAGCAACTTTCTCGGGGACTAACGCCAGCATCAGCCCTAGCACCTGATTCAACAACCAAGTTGCAGCCTAATACTGCTGCAGCGAATACCAACGCCAGTGGGTTAAATGAAGGTAAGGGTGCGGCACTTCCTTCGCATTTGAAAATGGCTTTGGAGAAAACTTTAAATAAACCTTTAAGCATCCCGCGTGATTTGCAAAATAGTGCAACCGCAGCTTCAGCACCCACCGCTTTATCTGCAGAAGGGGTAGATCAGGTTAATAAAGTGGCCGCGCTTTCTGTTCCTGCACCAGCGCGTGAATTTGTGAATCGCTTATGGCCCAACGCGGCCGAAGCTAGCCGTACTACGGGTATTCCCGCTCATTTCATGATCGCGCAAGCAGCACTGGAGACAGGCTGGGGAAAGTCTGAGTTACGGCATGCCGATGGAAAACCCACTTACAACTTGTTTGGTATTAAAGCGGGGCGCTCATGGAATGGCGCTGTGGCCGAATCAACCACCACTGAATTTGTGAATGGGGTGGCACAAAAGTCGGTGGAAAAATTTCGTGCTTACGGCTCGTACGCTGAAGCATTTCGTGACTACGCCGCCATGCTGGCGTCGAACCCACGCTATGCAGCAGTACTGAATCAACAAGACCCCAGCGCTTTCGCCAAGGGTTTGCAACAGGCTGGGTATGCGACAGATCCAATGTATGCCGATAAGCTCACACGCATTATTGGTGGAGCGACTTTAAGAGCAGGCTTGGTGGGTTAAAAAACTAAAAATAGCTGAAAAACGCCTTATTAAGGCACGGAAAATGCATAGAAGTAAGGGTAGGAGAATCAAGTTTTAGCAGGTTATGCCGTTACTACGTTGAACGGAAAATATCATGGGCACGAGTATTTATAACATCGGCGTTTCGGGAATCAACGCAGCACAGGTTGGTTTGGCGACGACTGGGCACAACATTAGTAATGCCACCACGCCCGGCTTTAACCGCCAGCAAGCCATTCAGTCCACAAATACCCCACAGTTCACTGGCGCCGGTTTTATTGGGCAAGGAACCAATGTCGCTACGATTAAACGGGTTTATAACGAGTACCTAGCTAACCAAGTCCAATCAACTCAAACACGTTTGTCTGAGGTGGATACTTATTACTCTGAAATCAAGCAAATTGACAATATGCTGGCCAACCAGAGCGCCGGCCTTTCTAGTGCATTAAATGAATTTTTTACAGGCACGAACCAAGTTGCTAGTAACCCTGCCTCCGTCTCAGCACGTCAAGTCATGCTGTCTTCTTCGCAGGCCTTAGTGGGGCGTTTTCAAAGCATTGATAACAGGCTTAATGAAATTCGAAATGGGATCAATACGCAAATCACCAGTACGGTGTCAGGTATTAATTCGTACGCTACCCAAATTGCTGAAATGAACCAGCGTATCGTTGTCGCGCAAGCGTCCGGCTCCAATCAAGCACCGAATGATTTACTAGACCAACGTGACCAGCTCATTTCTGACCTCAATAAACTAGTACGAGTATCTACGGTGTCGCAAACCGATGGCACGCTCAATGTGTTTGTGGGGAACGGGCAACCGCTGGTCGTTAACATCCAATCTTTTGTGTTCGGTGCGATGCCTTCACCGACCGATTCTACACGCTTGACTGTGGGCATGATTTTGCCCGGTGGCCCTTTGGCGGCGATTCCTGAAGCTCAACTCAATGGCGGCACTTTAGGCGGTTTGTTGAGCTTTCGCAGCAATAGTCTGGATACGACGCAAAACGCGATTGGCCGCGTTGCACTGGGTTTTGCAACCACGTTTAACGATCAACACAGACTAGGACAAGATTTAAATGGTTTGGCTGGAGCTAACTTTTTTACAGCACCGGTACCCAGAGTAATCAATGCTAATAATCCAGCTAATGCAGGCACGGCCACCATAGGTGCAGCCGTAGCTAACGTGGCGAATATCACCACCAGCGATTACACGCTGACAGCCAATGGCGGCGGCAATTTCACGTTGACTCGACTGTCCGACAATACCAATCTCTTCACAGCGACTACGTTGCCACAAACAGTCGATGGCTTGACGATCAGTTTAACGGCAGGGGCTGCTGTTGCTGGGGATACTTTCCTGATTCAACCCACTCGCAATGCCGCCAACACAATCGCGGTTGCATTGACTGATCCACGGGGTATAGCCGCTGCGGCGCCTATACGTACGGCCGCATCATTGGCTAATACCAGCACTGCAAAAATCAGTGCGGGCACAGTGAATCCACCCGCACCCCAAAACGTTAATTTAACTCAAGCGGTGAACATTACTTTTAATAATCCGCCCACCACATTTAACGTCACCGGCACTGGCACGGGTAATCCAATTAATGTGGCTTATACGGCAGGTAGCAACATTACTTACAACGGCTGGACAATGCAGATTAGCGGCACGCCTGCAGCTGGAGATGTGTTCAACGTCTCGGCGAATGCATCAGGCGTGGCCGACAACCGTAATGCTTTGCTGCTTTCCGGTTTAAATAGTGTTTCTACATTGGTGGGCGGTACAACGACTTATCAAGGCGCGTATGCCCAAGTAGTGAGCGACGTGGGCAATAAAACACGTGAGATGGAAGTGATGAGTGCAGCACAAACCAATATGTTGAAGCAAGCGCAAGACGCTCAACAATCACTTTCTGGCGTTAATTTAGACGAAGAAGCGGCCAACCTTTTACGTTATCAGCAGGCTTATCAAGCATCAGGAAAAATGATTGAGATCGCCAGCAAACTGTTTGACACCTTGCTTGGGTTGGGACGCTAACTAGGATATTAAAAGTGACTTATTGAGGCTTAAATATGACTGAGCCTCAACTGAAAAATGAAGATCAATATGTTTAATACGAAAAGGATGTTGCCATGAGAATATCGAGCGCAATGATCTACGATTCTGGGGTGGCGTCTATTCAAAGCCAGACAGCAGCCTTGCTGCATACGCAACAACAAATAGCGAGCGGAAAGCGCATTTTGGCACCGTCCGATGATCCAGTCGCTGCAACGCGTGTTCTTGAAGTGGAACAGTCTAAAGCGAGTAATACGCAATATCTGGAGAATCAAAAATCTGCAAGTGAGTCCCTTGGCCTAGAGGAAAACAATTTAGTCTCGGTCGGCAACTTGATCCAAAATATTCGGACACTAGCAGTACAAGCAGGCAACGCCAGTATTACTGATAGTGGTCGTAAAAGCATCGCGGCAGAAATGAGAAGTGGCTTCGAAGCATTGCTGGGCTTGGCCAATTCTGCTGACGGTAGCGGGCAATTTCAGTTTTCAGGTTACATGGGTTCAAGCAAGCCATTTTCTGGCAGCGTGGAAGCCGGTGTTGTGTATAGCGGGGATGACGGTCAGCGAATGCAACAAGCCTCATTTTCACGCCAGATTCCGATCAGCGATTCTGGTAATGACATATTCATGAGAGTCCCTACTGGAAATGGCCAGTTTATAACCGCGACTACCGCTGCAAACACAGGCACAGGTGTTATTGATGGTGGAAGCGTACTTGACCCGGTGAAATGGAATTCTGTAGGCAATAACAAAAATTTTACGATCAATTTTTCAGTCAATAGCACCGTTGTTCCCTCTGTAACAACTTACGATGTTGTTGATAACGTGAGTGGAAACTCCTTGCTAACAGGGGCGGCTCCAGCTGCAGCACCTTATCCACGCATCTTTACACCGGGTCAGGCCATTAATCTGAAGAGTCAAGGTGCTGAGCCTGCGTTTGATTATGGAGCACAGCTTGTTATTAACAACCAGCCAGCGACGGGCGATACTTTCCTTGTTCAACCAAGTAGTAATCAGAGTGTATTTACTACGCTCTCTACATTGATTACCTCCATAGAAACAAGCTATAACGGAGCGACCAACGGCAATACGCTGTTGACCAATCGTATTAGTTCCGCTTTAACCAACTTGGATCAAGTGACGGATAACGTTTTACGCGTTCGTGCCACGATAGGTTCGCGCATGAACGAACTTGACGCGCTAGCCAATGCAGGGACCAATCTCAATTTGCAATACGATCAAACACTCTCACGTCTGCAAGACATTGACTATGCCGCCGCTATCAGCCAACTCACTCAGCAACAGAGCTACTTGGAAGCAGCACAAAAATCATTTCTTAAAGCGACCGGCTTGTCGCTGTTTAACTATGTTTAGTGAACTTATTCGTTATGGAAAAAGTTAACCTAAACCTAAATCATCAAAAAGGGGGCGGGCAAAGTGATCTGGCTCGTTACCTGTGTGTGGCAAGCGTCATCTTGCTTTCTGGTTGCACCACAATTTTAGATTCCGCCGAACAGAAGGGCCTCATCTCGCGTGGCAATAATATAAATGGCGCCTCCTACAACATCCCATCCACGCCGCTCATTCCTAATGCGCGTCTTCAGCTCACTCCCAATTACGGCCTCTCTTTAGAAACCATGTTGATCGGGGCGGCCGCTTATTATTTTGTCGACCCACTCTCTCCCAATTGGAAAGGCGAGTTGAAGCGGCTAAACGATGACACTTATAGCATTGCGATGCGCGCAAAACGTTTTAGAACGAGTGGCGGGGACGGCGAAGCAGGCCAAGTCTTTCGCCGCAACGCTGAGCAGATTATGTATGCGGGTGGATTCGCCAGCTACAGCGTTTTGTCTTACTCCGAAGGTATTGAGTCTGAAACCCTAGGCGCAGTGCGGGTCTCTGAAGGAGTCATTCGCCTCAGCCGCAAGTAATCGGGCTTTCCTTTTGTAGTGTTAAGGTTTTTTCCGAAATGGAAATAGCTGCTGTTTGACGAAACCATCAGGCATATAGTCACCCACCACACCATATTTTTCAGGAAACCCCGTCTGGCCTTTAACGGCAGTGCCCAAAATATAATCAATGAAGGCAAAGTGGGCGGCGTAATTACGGTCTATCGCGGCATTGTCGGATGAATGATGCCAGTGGTGAAAGTCCGGCGTCACTATGATGTAGCGTAACGGTCCCCAAGGTAAATGAACGTTGGCATGGTTGAATACTGCTTGAAAGCCGACGATAACAATATAGGTATCCATCACAACTTTGTCGAAACCGAGCACGTACAACGCACCTAGCACGCCAAGCCGTGTCACGATGAGTTCGAGAACATGCTGGCGTGAACCGGCGAGCCAGTCCATCGTTTTTGCACTGTGATGTACAGCGTGAAAACGCCATAGAAAAGGCACTTCATGGTACGCACGATGTGTCCAATACTGAACCAAATCAGCAGTGAGGATGCACAATAGCAATTGAGGAATAAAAGGAATTTGTTTGATGAAGCCTTGTAAACCATCGTTGCATATCCAGCCAAATAAGCGATGAATAAGGAAGTTAACAATAAGCAAAAGTAGACCCACAATGAAATGATTGACGGCAAAGTGCACAAAATCGGTTTGCCACTCTTTGCGGAAAACCGATTGGCCTTTGTAGAGCGGAAACAATTTCTCGATGAAAACAAAAATGAGCGTAGATCCCAAGAGATCTAGAATGAACCAATCAACGCCGATATAGGGTGTGTGGTCAGGAAAACTCTCTACTTGTACATGCGACCCGCCTAATGCCACGGAAACTAATACGAGCGTTAATGCAACGAGGTTGATGCTCTGCTGGCGTCGCAATACAAGGTTCATCGCTGAAAGACTACCCGCCAGCAACAGACTGCCAAATAATATCTCGCGCAAAATAGTCACTGAATAGACGTGGCGCAACTCAGGCGTTGTTAGGTATTCAGGAAAATGAAATGCTAATACACCCAGCAAACAAAGTATGCCCAATGTGAGCGCAATCACACCACTGATCATTCCTCGATTTTCAAGCTCCAAGCGACCACTCGATTGAAGTAAGCGCGCTGTATCGCCGACTGCTTTACCCACTATTTCTACGGGTACACTCACCAGTTTTTCGATCTTATGCGGTTCCTGCGGTTGATTGGGTTCGTTCATGGCAATTGATATAGGTTAGTCGATTTTTTTCGAGATGCTGTGGAGTGTATTCAAAGTGCCAGAATCTAAGGCTATCTAAGGCCGGTATTTAAAGGTAGATAGCAGCCAGAAAACAGCCAGATTTTAATTTACCAACTTGATTGTTTGTTTTTTTTAAAAAGTCGTAAATAAAATAAGTTTTATTAAACCCTTGATACTAAGGTGTCCTAAATCCTGCGCTGGCCACCGCATTCATCGCAAAGAACCCTTCATTAAATAACTTCTCAAGCGATGGAGGGAAGTAGGGCATCATGAGGGCTAGGACTGTAAACCCCGTGATGATGGTGATGGGAAAGCCCACAGCGAAAAGGTTGAATTGAGGAGCTGCTTTGGTGAGTATGCCGAGGGCGATATTAGTGACTAAAAGAGCGGCGATCATCGGTAGTGCCATCAAGACACCTGCCGAAAATAAGGTGGTAGCCCAGCGCACTACAGTTCCCCAACCCACGCTAGAAAAGGGTTCTGGACTAATCGGTAG
>Ga0209181_10004745_pt1 | contig 20006 bp, 15 predicted proteins | sample MAT05_FD_187208 | JGI IMG/M metagenome (GOLD analysis project Ga0209181, IMG submission 187208) | Freshwater microbial communities from Lake Fryxell liftoff mats and glacier meltwater in Antarctica - MAT-05 (SPAdes) (version 2) | ecosystem: Environmental > Aquatic > Freshwater > Ice > Liftoff... | reverse complement strand
AATGCGCGCTGCTCGCGGTGGACACGAGGGCCGATATCTACACGTGCGGCGTGCTCCTGTACCAGCTCGTCACCGGGCAGCTCCCGTTCGAGGGGCAGACCCCGCTGCACACGGCGACGCTGCATATCCACCAGGCGCCGCAGCCGCCGAGCAGCATCGCCCCCGGGCTCGATCCGCGGCTCGAGGCGCTGATCTTGAAGGCGCTCGCCAAGCGCCCGGCCGAGCGGCCCCAGACCGCGCGCCACCTCGGCTCGTCGCTGCGCAAGATCCTGCCGGATCTCCTCGATACCCGGGTGGGGCGGATCAAGGGGGATGTGCGCGCGCCGAGCAGCTCGCAGCGCGCGCAGGAGCTGGCGTTCGAGAGGCCTCAGGTCCCGACGCCGAACGACGCGTTGTTCTCGGGCTCGCTCGAGATCGCGAGGACGATGGTCGCCGACGGCAGGGCGAGCGCGCCGGCCTCGGTGGTGCTCCACGAAAGGGAGCCGGAGCCGGATTCGTCCGACAACCTCCGGACGCTGGTGCGCGCCTCGTTGACCGATCTCCCCGACGCGTCGGTCGGCTTCCCGCCGCCGCCGTACGCGCCGCCGCCGCCGTATGCGCCGCCGTACGCGCCGACATTTGGCCGGCCTCCCGAGTCGCCGAGCTTCGGCGCGCCGCCTCCGTACGCGGAGCCCAAGCCCTTCGTCAAAACGGAGAAATCGATCTCCCAGGATCTGGTCCCGCAGGCGCGCGGACAACGGCCGGCGCCGGTGGGCATCGTGGCCGCGCCGCCCCTGCCGCCGGGGCCGGACGCCGCGATGCTGCCGTACGCGCCGTTCGCGCCGTTCGCGCCGCCCGCGCCCCCGGCGTACCTCGCTCCCAGCGTCTCGTGGACGAGCGGATCGCGCGGGCTGCTCATCGGCTTCGCGTTCGGCGTGACGATCGTGGCGCTGATGGTCGTCGCCGTCGTGCTGTTGCGCTGACGATGGTGGTACCCTGCGCAGGATGGTTCGACGCCTCTTCCTGCCCCTCGCCGAAGGCGATCCCAACGCCAGCCCGACGGTGGACGCGGTGCGCAAGCGCCTCGGCGGCCGGGCCTCGACCGAGCAAGGCGCGGGCGAGCTCGTCGCGGTAGCGAGCGAGCAGGGCGCGGCGCGCACCGGGGTCGTGCTCTTCGTGCAGGGGGACGACGTCGACGTCTGGCTCGCGGGCGGCGCCGTGCGGCGGATGCGCCGCTCGAAGATCGTCAAGGCCGCGGACGCCGCCGGCGATCTGGTCGCCATCGCGCACGCGGCGCGGATCTTCGGAGCGCTCACCGAGGGGCAGCGCGTCCACTACCAGCACGAGGACGGCGTCGGCGAAGGCGCGCTGGTGGAGAAATGCCGCTTTGGGGCGCTGATCGAGCGCGGTGACGGCAAGGTGCTCGGGGTGGGATTCCGGCGCCTCTGGTCCGCCGGGACGAACGAGCAGAACTGAACAGGCGTCTGGAAAACGGCGCGCTTCATTCGCCTCGCGCCGCGCGCTGGCCGCACGATCCCCGCCATCGTGCTTGGACACCCTCCCTCCGTTCGCCTCGATCCGCTGGCTGGAACCCCTTACCGCACGGTGGCCGCGATCGGGAGCGGCGCCATGGGCGAGGTGGTGGAGGCGGAGCACCGCACGCTCGGCAAGAGCGTGGTGGTGAAGCTGCTCCAGCGCGGCCTCGGGCAACGGCCGGACCTCGTCGATCGCATGCGCCTCGAAGGGCAGACGCTGGCGCGCCTCGAGCACGAGAACCTGGTCGCGGTGCTCGACCTCCAGGTGACGCTCGAGGGGCGGCCCTACCTGGTGATGGAGCGGCTCCGCGGGCGCACGCTGCGCGAGGAGCTCGCGGTCCGCGGCGCCCTCCCGCCGGACGAGGCGATCGGGCTCGCGCGCCAGGCGCTCTCGGGGCTCGGCGCCGCGCACTACGTGGGGATCGTGCACCGCGACGTCACGCTCACGAACCTCTTCCTCTGCGATCCGCGGCCGGGCGCGACGGGGCGCGTGCTCAAGCTGCTCGACTTCGGCCTGGCCAAGGTGGTGAGCAGCGCCGGGGGGCGCGCGCCGCGGCCACTTCTGCAGAGCACCGACGAAGGGGTGACGATGGGCACGCCGCGCTTCTTCGCGCCGGAGCAGGCCGCGGGCGAGCGCGTGGACGCGCGCACGGATCTCTACGCGCTGGGGACGGTGCTCTACACGATGGTGGCCGGGCGCGGGCCCTTCGCGGATCTCGCGTCGGTGGAGGATCTGCTCGACGCCCACCTCACGCGCTCGCCCGCGAAGCCGTCGAGCTACGCCCCGTGGCCGCTGCCACAAGGGCTCGATGAGGTGATCGCGCAGGCGATGGCGAAGCGCCCCGAGGATCGCTTCCCTGACGCCCACAGCTTCTGGAGCGCGCTCGATCAGGTGCAGCGCCCGCGCCCCCGCTGGGCGCGCACCGAACCGATGCTGCCGATCGTCGCGCGCCGCCGCGCTTAGCCCCCTTGCTCACTCCGTCCAAGCAGGGTTTTCGACGCCGGGCGCCGGGTAGGTTAGTCTCCCTTCGACCCGTGACGTTCGAACAGCTCGACCTGCCCATCACCGGCCTTCGGCCCCCGCCCGAGCCCACGCGGATCCCGCGGTCGCGGCGGGTCTTCGTCAACCGCAACCTCAAGATGGCCGGCATCGACTGGGTGGGGTTCGACATGGACTACACCCTCGCCATCTACAACCAGGCCGAGATGGACAAGCTGTCCATTCAGGCCACGGTGAAGAAGCTAGCGACCCGGGGGTACCCGCCGGATGTGATCCAGTCGATCCCCTACCCGATCGATTTCCCGATCCGCGGCCTGCTCATCGACAAGCGCTTCGGGCACATCCTGAAGATGGATCGCTTCAAGGTAGTGCAGCAGGGCTATCACGGCCTGCGCGAGCTCTCGAAGGACGAGATCCGCGCGCTCTACCAGTCGAAGAAGATCCGCCCGACCACCGCGCGCTACCACTGGATTGACACGCTCTACGCGCTCTCCGAGGCCACGATGTACACGGGCATCGTCGACGCGTTCGAGCAGCGCGGCCTCCAGCTCGACTTCGCGCGGCTCTTCACCGACATCCGCGAGTGCATCGACGAGGCCCACCGCGACGGGACGATCCTCGACGAGCTCAACGGCAACCTGCCCCGCTACGTCGACCGCGATCCCAGCCTGGCGCAGACGCTGCACAAGCTCCGGAGCGCCGGCAAGAAGCTCTTCCTGCTCACCAACAGCCGCTGGCTCTGCACCGAGCAGATGATGCATTACCTCCTCGGCGGGGCGATGCCGGAGTACCCGAGCTTCCGTCACTTCTTCGACGTGATCATCGTCGCCTCGCAGAAGCCGGCCTTCTTCCAGGAGCGCCGCCCGATGATGCAGCGCTCGGGCGACGAGCTTCACCCCGCGACGCTGCCGCTCGAGCGCGGGACGATCTACGAAGGCGGCAACCTCCATGACTTCGAGAAGGCCCTCGGCGTCACCGGCGATCGGGTGCTCTACGTCGGCGACCACATCTACGGCGACATCCTCCGCTCCAAGAAAGAGAGCGCCTGGCGCACGGCGATGATCATCCAGGAGATGGAAGCCGAGGTCAGCGCCCACGAGGCCTGCCGCGAAGAGCACGACAAGAACAGCCAGCTCGAGGAGCGCCGCGAAGAGTTAGAGGACCAGCTCCGCTTCTACCAGCAGCGCTTCAAGGATCTCACCCGCAAGCTCGAGGAAGATCCGGCGACGACCCTGGTCGAGGCCCCGGCGCTCTCGATCCTGGTGCCCCCGCAGATGCGCTCCAACGGATCCTCCCAGCACGAGCTGGAGCGGACGCGGGTGAAGCGCGCGGTGGAGCGGATCCGCGGGCAGCTGCGGACGCTGGACGCCGAGACAGGCAAGCTGGAGCGGGAGATCGCGCGGCGCTTCCACCCCTACTGGGGCTCTCTGCTCAAGGAGGCCAACGAGACCTCGAGCTTTGGAGATCAGGTGGAGGAGTACGCCTGTCTCTACACCTCACGCGTCTCCAACCTGCTCTCGTACTCGCCTCTGCAATATTACCGTAGCCCGCGGGATCTCCTGCCGCACGAGCTTTGAGAAGGACACGATGCGACGCTTGACCTTACCTGTTCTGCTCTTCCTCGCCGCGCCCGCGTGCACCGGTGAGGTCATCATTGCCGGCGAGACCAGCGCCACAGCGAGCGGCTCCGGCGGCTCCGGCGGATTCAGCAGCTCGGTCACGACCTACGACGGCGGCACCGGGGGCATCGGGACCTCGGTGAGCGTGGGCGTGGGCGGCGCGGGCGGCGGGACGGCCTGTGTCGAGACCCACGATAAGCTCGAGATCACGCTCAGCACCTGGCAAGGGAAAACCTTCGCCTGCAACGCCGGGGCCGGAGACTACGAGTTCTCGGCCGCCGTGGTCGATACGCCCGCGCCGGGCTTCTTCCTGCTCGACAGCTGCTCGCCCGCCGCCGACTGCACCGAGCAGCTCTCGAAGCTCTCCATCACCGCGCCCGGCATCTACACCGACGTTCCCAAAGGGACCTATGTGCGCGTGAACGTCAGCATCAGCCCCTTCATGGGCGGCTGCGCGCAGCGGGTCCAGATCAAGAATCTCCCCTCGTGGGACGGCGCACCCAACCCGGTTCAGAACGGAAAGACGCTCTGGTTCCGCGGCGTCGACGGCGACTCTGCGGGGTTCTTCAAGGAAACGTCGATCGCGGCCACGGCCGAGGCGCTGGGCTGCTTCCCCGGCGAGCCGCCCGGGTGCGGGGAGCACGAGGACTACGCCTGGCGCTTCCAGTCCACGGAGGCGTCCAACGATGCCGGCGTGGTCGTGCCGATGGGCGCGACGGTCTACTGGGGCACGACCCTCGAGGGGCAGTACCAGAGCCTGATCGCCCGCAACCTGCGGAGCTATTCGGTGGGCTACTGCGACGGTCCCGTGGATTTCGCCTACTGGATCGCGCACCAGCATCAGCTCGATTGATCGCCTTCATCCCGGGGATGGTAGAACGGCCCCGATGTTGATCCAGTGGTACCCGGGGCACATGACCAAGGCGCGGCGCGAGCTCGCCGCGGCGATGCCGTCACAGGACGTGATCATCGAGGTCCTCGACGCCCGCATGCCGGGGGCGAGCTCGAACCCGGTGGTGACCGAGCTCCGCGCCGACAAACCCTGCCTCAAGGTGCTGAGCAAGAGCGACATCGCCGATCCGCAGATCACCGAGGCGTGGCTCCACCATTTCGAGTCCACGAGCGCGGATCCGGCCACCGAGCAACCCGGCGGCGCCGTGCTGGCGATCGCCATCAGCACCGAGCGCGCCGCGGAGGCCCGGAGCCGGGTCGCCGAGCTGTGCCGACGCCTCTCCCCGCGCCCGAGCGGCGCCGGCAAGGCTGTCCGCGCGCTGATCGTCGGCGTCCCCAACGTGGGGAAATCGACGCTGATCAACACCCTGATGAATCGCGCCGTCGCCGTGGTCGGGGACAAGCCCGCTGTCACCAAGGCGCAGCAGCAGGTCGTCTTGCAGAACGGGATGGTGATCTGGGACAGCCCAGGGCTGATGTGGCCGAAGATCGAGGACGAAGCGGGCTCGCTGCGGCTGGCGCTGGCAGGATCGATACCCGACACGGCGATTGACTACTTCAACGTCGCCCTGTTCGGCGCGCGGCTCTTCCTGGAGCGCTACCCTGAGCGCCTGCTCGCGCGCTTCAAGCTCGGCGCTCTCCCGCTCACGCCGGAAGCGCTCATCGCCGAGATCGGGCGCCGTCGCGGCTGCCTGAAGAGCGGTGGAGTGATTGACGTCCACAAGGCCGCGGAGATCCTCGTTCACGAGTTTCGCTCGGGGGGCCTCGGGCGGATCAGCCTCGAATCACCGCCGGGCGACAGCGCCGAAGCGCTGGCCTGACCACAGCGCGCGTGGGTGGCGATTGATCGCGCCCTGCGCGCCGCCGGTGATGTCGAGGCCAGCGCCGAGGGCGTCGACGTCAAAACCCCTTCATTTCAGGTGCGCGGGCGCCTCTCGACCAAGGTCCGCTTCCACGACGCGGATCCCGAGACACGAAGCCTCGTGCTCGATCCGAGCGTCGTGCTCGCGAGCGCAGGCACCATCCCCGGGTTCACCAGCGCGCTCTTCCCGATGGACGAGCTCACGGCCTCCGGCGATCTACGCTTGTCCCGCGAGAAGCTCGACCTCGATCTGCGCGCGCGCGGCAGCTCGGCAACCATCACCGCGCGCTTGCACGACATCGGCAAGACGATGAGCGGCGCGGTGAAGGTGGAGACCCAGCTGGCTTCGGTCGGGGTCGCGTTCGAAGCGGGCCAGGGTCACGTGAAGATCCTCGCCGGGGAAGACTGGCTCAACGCGCGCATCGCCGAGGTGAAGGAGAAAGAGAGCGCGGATCGCGCCGAGGCCCCCGCGGCGGCGAAGCCCTGAACCGCGAGGCAGCGAGGAGCCGAGGGCGGCGCGGCAGCGAAGACGATGTCAGCTCGCCCGAGCTTGTATTATCGTCGCCCGCGCCATGAGGAAGACCAGCATCGACACCATGCTCGAGGTGCGCCTCAAGCATCGCCCCGGCCAGCTCGCGCGGCTCGCGCAGGCCATCGCCGACCAGGGCGCCCTGGTCTCGGACATCACCACGATCCGCATGGGCGAGCACGACACCGTGCGTGAGGTGACCGTCGAGACCGAGGACGACGCCCAGACCGAGCGGGTGCTCGCCGCGGTCCGCGCCCTCGACGGGATCGAGCTGCTCGGCACGGTCGACCGGGTCTTCGCGCTGCACAAGGGCGGCAAGGTCCACTCCACCAGCCGAGTCGAGCTCCGTCACCTGCGCGATCTCCGCTCTATCTACACGCCCGGAGTCGCCCGCGTCTCCACCGCCATCCACCGTGATCCCGAGCTGGCGTGGGACTACACGGTCATTGCCAATTCGGTCGGCATCTTCACCAACGGTACCCGCGTGCTCGGCCTCGGCGACATTGGCCCTCTCGCCGCGCTCCCGGTGATGGAGGGCAAGGCGGTAATCTACGACGCGTTCGTGGGGATCAGCGCCACGCCGCTCCTCGTCGACACGACCGATGTCCGTGAGTTCGTGGACACGGTGCTACGCCTCTCCCTCACCTTCGGCGGCATCCACCTCGAGGACATCCGCAACCCCGACTGCTACCGGATCGAGGAAGAGCTGATTGAACGGCTGGACAAACCGGTGATGCACGACGATCAGCACGGCACCGCCACGGTGGCGCTGGCGGCGGTGATCAACGCCTGCCAGATGACGGGCGTCGAGCTCTCCCGCGCCCTGGTGGGCCAGATCGGCCTCGGCGCCGCCGGCAGCGCCATCGCGCGGCTGATGATGGCCTATGGAGTGGGCGACGTGCTCGTCCACGATCGCTCCGAAGAGGCCATGAGCTGGCTCGGCGCGCTCGGCGCGCGCCCGGTCGATCTCCCGACGCTGATGCGCGAAGCCGACATCGTGATCGCCACCACGGGGCGCCCCAAGCTCATCGATCCGAAGCTGGTGCGGCCCGGACAGGTGCTCTTCCCGCTCTCCAACCCTTACCCGGAGATCGATCCCAGCGAGGCGATGGCCGCAGGAGCTGCCTTTGCCACCGACGGGCGCACGATCAACAACGCCCTCGCCTACCCGGGCCTCTTCCGCGGCGCGCTCGACGTGCGCAGCCGCGCGATCACGCGCGAGATGATGATCGCCGCCGCCCGCGCCATCGCCGCGCATGCGGAGCCTGGAGAGGTGGTGCCGTCACCGCTGGTGCCCGGCGTCCATGCGGCGGTGCGCGACGCGGTGATGGCGGAGGCCCGGCGGCTCGGGCTCGCGGGGACGGCGAAGCTCACGCGGAGCTGACCCATCCCCTCAAATCAGCCCGAAGATTTCACTAAAAGCGGAGTGCTCGGACAGCAGACGGCCGAACTCCGTCATGAGGCGCACGAGCTTCTCCTCGCGCATCGCGGGGATCGCGCCGTACCAGTAGCAACCTTGGTTGTAGAGCGACATCGTTCGAGTCTTGACCGTGTTCGCCTTGAGGGTGCGGTCGAATCCGCATGCCTCGCCGGCGGCGCCGAGGAGGGTCAGCAGAGCGTGCGCGACCGCGGGCAGCAGGAGAAGGCGGTCGCGACGCTGCGCCGAGTCGATGTGGGTTGCGGACAGGCCCATACCGAAGTGGTTGTCCTTGATGTCCCTGAATGTCTCCTCAATCGTGAACCTGCGAGCATAGAGCTTCACGACGCCTGCGGCGCCGAGGTCGACACGGTTCGTTGCGATACACCAGGCTTCCTTCATGCCCTTCTGGTGCTTCAGGACCACGGCGGGGATGCTGGTCTTGTCCGCCGTGATTTGCACGTCGCGAAGCATCTTGGCGTGACCGCCAAGGGGCACCCATTCCGCGGCCGACATCGTGCGTTCGCGGTGCGTCACATGGATGATCTGCCGGAAGCGAATCGCATAGGACCACCCGAGCATGTCCAGGTACATGAACAGCTTCTGATCGCCGAAACCGCGATCCGCGAGTAGCGTCACGTTCAGCGTTTCAGGCAGGATCTGGTGCAGCCGCTCGATCAGCTCGGCCTCGTAGTCGTTGCGCCGATTCTTCAGCGCCGACTTCTGAACCGTCTTCCACAAGAGCGGTGTCGCCCGCCCATGCGACGTCACGAGGTACATCGCGATGGTGGAGTGATCATCCTTGTCGAACTCGGTCCAATCGAGTGCGACCACCAGCTCCTGCCGCGCTGCGACAACGAACATGACCCAGTGGGTGAACCAGCCCCACACGTTCACACCGGTGTTGCTCAAGAGGCGGTCGACCTGCTTGATGGCGTGCTTCGGCTCGAGGCCCATCGCCTGGGCAAGCCCACGACCGATGGCGTGAACTCCCAGGGCGGCCGCGTGGAGCACGCCGACCACGCCGCGCGCGAAGGACAGCACGCGCGTCGCGTGGACGTCCTCGCCGAGCAGATCGACGACAACCTCATGGACCTGGAGCGGAGAAAGCCTCGCGGCCGCCGGGCGGCGCGCAGAAGCGGTGCTGGCCAACGGGGTCGAAGTCGGAGGGGTGTTCGTCGTCATGCCCCCTCCAACAGTGCTACGTGGCGATGGATTCCGGAGGCAAGAAACAAACCAGGGGATCGGTCAGCTCAGCGACCGCAGGGCGAGCGGCCGAATGCGGCTGTGAGGGGCGACGGCTCATCCCCCGTTTCGGTGGACGAATTGACCAGCTTCACGCGAGGAGAACGCGGACCTCTTTCCCGTCGAACGCCACCGCGAACGCCTGCACCGGCAGAGCGCCCCCGGCCCGCAGCTCGGCTCCACAGTCATTCGCCCGAAGCTGCGCGAGCCCCTCGCTCAGGGCCTGCTCCAGCGTCTTCTTGCCCGGCTTCGCGACCTTCAGCTCCAGCACCACGCCGGCTTTGCCCGGCTGCATGGGCCGGATCAGCACGTCGGGACGACCCTTGCCCGACTCGCGGTTGGAGCGCACTTGATAGGCAGGCTCGAGCACGGCCAGCAGACCCACGACAAACCCTTGATAGACCCGCTCCGGATCGAGCGTGCCGGGATCGTGGAACGAGAGCACGTTGGTGACGAAGGCCTGGAGCTGCTCTTCAAAGCCCTCGGCGTCGCCCCCGAGCAGGGCCCGCGTCAGCTTCTCGAGGCTCCCGCCGTGTCCCAGCATTCGCTTCTCCATCCAGGTGCGGAAGGTGGTGGCGTACACGTGCCGGACCTCGCGGTTGGGGATCGAGAGCCGGTAGATGGCTCGGTCCAGCGCGTCGTCCGCGATCTGTTCCGCCTTGAGGTAGCCCGAGAACACCAGGAGGCTCCAGAGCGCATTCTCGTCCTCCTGGATCTCGCTCAGGACCACGTTCTCATCGAGCATCCGCTCGACGCTGCCCCCTTCCAGGAGCGCCTCGAACACCGGCTGAATCCGCAGGGCGTAGCGCTGAAGCAGCTCGCGCACCAGATCATTGGAGCTGGTGGAGAGCCAGTAAGGCTTGGGTTTTTCTTCGCCCCGCTGGAGGAAGCTGAGCACCGACCACGGGTTGTAGATGACCGCGCCCCCGAAGAGGTAGCCGTTGTACCAGGTGCGTACGGCGCCCCGCTTGTCCGCCCGCCCATTCTGCTCGAGCAGCACCGTCACCTCCGCTTCGGTGAAGCCGAAGCTGGTATTGAACTGCTTCGCGAGCAGCGTGTAAACATCGATGTTGTTGGCGTCGGAAAAGAGGCTCTCTTTGCCCACGCGGAGGATGCCCGTCACCACGGCCCGGTAGAGGTGGGGGTTGGTCTTGAGGCCGTTGGTGAAGAAGGCCCGCATGAACTCGATGATCGGCGCGGCGTAGCCGTGAAAATGCCCGGCGTGGATGGGCTCGTCGTACTCGTCAATGAGGATGACGACCTTCTCGCCGTGATAGCGATGAAGGTGGCTCGACAGATCAAGGAGAGCGCGGCGGTAGAGCGTCATGTCGCTGACGCCGTCGAGGATCGCGCGATAGTCACGGATTTCCCACTCGCTCAGCCGTCCGCTCTCGAGCAGGTACAGATGCTCGCGGAAGAGGACTTCGATGCTCTTCTTGATCGCCCCCCAGCACTCCTCGAAGGTCTCCGCCTTGGTGCCTTTGAAGTTGAAATGGATCACCGGATAGCGCTGGAAGGTGGCCCGGTACTCGTCGCCCGCCTGCCAGATCGACAGGTCCTGGAAGAGGTGGGAAAAGTCTTCGTCGCGCTTCTCGAACCAGCAGCGGAGCATCGAGAGGTTGAGCGTCTTGCCGAAGCGACGGGGGCGAGGAAAGACGATGGCCTGGACGCCCGGCGGGTCGAGGAGCTCACGGATCAGGTGAGATTTGTCGATGTACTCGAGCCGCTGCTCGCGCAGGGCGCGGAAATCGTCGAGGCCCATGGGGATACGCAGCGGCATGGGGGGCACCTGAAACCGGCGGGAGGCTACTCCCGGGCCTCCGAAGCGGCAAGATGTGTGCGCTCCGGCGCCGGAGCGCGCCCGTGCCTGTCCGTCAGCCCTCGACGAACGCCCGGAGAAACCGCAGCCCCACGCCCTGGCTCTTCTCCGGGTGAAACTGCGTCGCCACCACGTTGTCTCGCTGCACCGCCGCGGTGATGCGGTGTGGCCCGTGCGCCGTCACCGCGGCCACGAGCGATTGGTCCTCCGGGACGGCATGATAGCTGTGGACGAAGTACACGTACGGTGGCTCCGCGTCGAACGTCGACAGCGCCCCGGCGCCCGGGCGGACGATCTCCAGGCGATTCCACCCCATGTGCGGGATCTTGATCCCCGCCGCCGGCCCAAGGAGCTTTACTTCGCCGCCGAAGACGCCGAGCCCTCGGGCGCCGGGGGCCTCTTCGCTGCTCTGGAACAGAGCCTGGAGGCCAAGGCAGATCCCGAGGTAGGGAGTCCCCGCGGCGATGCGCGCGCGGATCGCCTCGCCCAGGCCGCCTTCGAGGGCGGCGGCGCAGTCGCGGAAGGCGCCTTGCCCGGGAAACACGATCTTGTCCGTCGCGCTCACCGCGGCGGGATCGGCGGTGATGGTGACGGCGAGCTCCACGCCGCCCTCCGCGGCGGCGCGCTCCAGAGCGCGTTGTACGGACCGCAGGTTGCCCATGCCCAGATCGACGATGGCGACGCGGAGCATCGTTTACAGCGTCCCCTTGGTCGAGGGCAGCACAGAGGCGATCCGCGGATCGATCCTCGTCGCGCGCATCAGGGCCTTGGCAAAGGCCTTGAAGCAGATCTCGACGATGTGATGGAGGTTGTCCCCTTCGAGCAAGCGCAGGTGCAGATTGCAGAGGGCGCCGCGGGCGAAGCCTTCGAAGAACACCGGGGCGAGCTCCACGTCCCAGGTTCCGAGCTTGGCTTTCGGGAGGGGGACGCGGCTGACGAAGAACGGGCGGCCGGAGAGATCCAGAGCGCAGAGGGCCAGGGCTTCATCCATGGGCAACGTGGCCTCGCCGTAGCGGGCGATACCCTTCTTGTCGCCGAGGGCCTGGAGGACGGCGGCCCCGAGGGTTATCCCGACGTCCTCGGTCGTGTGGTGTCCGTCGATCTCCACGTCGCCTTCGGCCTCCACGGTGAGGTCGAAGAGGCCGTGGCGGGCGATCTGATCGAGCATGTGCGAGAGGAAGGGGAGGGGAGTCGTGATCGCCGAGCGACCGGTGCCGTCGAGATCGATCTCCACGGCGATCCGGGTCTCCTTGGTGTTGCGCTCCACGCGTGCATTCCGCCGGTCGGTCATTGGGGGCGCGAGACTATCGCGGCGCGCGCGAAAGCGCTCGTTTCCAGCGGGCCCCATCGATCCTTGGACTTGTGCTACGCCTGGCCGCGTGAAGGCCCTTCGCTCGGCGCTCGCTCTCCCGATCCTTCTCTCTGCGCTGGTTCTCCCGGCCTGCGGCGGCGTCGCCGTGGTGCAGCAGGGGCCGAGCGACACGCTCCGGGCCTACGCGCAGGCGCTCGAGCAGGGCCGGGTCGACGACGCCTATCGCCTGCTCTCCGACGAGGCGAAGCGGTCGATGTCCCTGGAGGCCTTCCGCCGCGCCGTGAAGGAGAACCCGGAGGACGCGGTGGAGATCGCGCGGGCGATCGCCCGCCCAGCGAGCGATCCGGTGGTGACGGCGACGGTGACGGTCCCCAACGGCGAAGAGCTCCAGCTGGTGTTCGAGGCGGGCAAATGGCGCATCGACGCCTCTGCCGTCGATCTCTACGGCCAGGCGACGCCGCGCCAGGCGATGCTGGGGTTCCTCCGCGCCGTCGATCGCAAGCGCTACGACGTGATCCTTCGCTACGTTCCAGACGCGGAGATCCAGGGCGTCACCGGGATGGGCGAGGACGCGGCGCCGCCCGAGGCCGCGAAGGAGGCGCCGAAGGACGCGCCCGCGGTGAAGGAGGCGAAGAAGCCGATCGCCTCCAGCGCCTCGGCGCAGCTCACGCCCGAGAAGCTGAAGGCGTCGTGGGAGGGGCCGCAGAAAGAGCAGATCGCCCGGATCGTGCAGGCCATCAAGACGGCGTTGCCCACCGCCCAGATTGAAGAGACCGGTGACAGCGCGGCGATGTCGTACGGCGCGGGCGGCACGGTCGCCTTCGTGCGTGAGCACGGGGTGTGGAAGATCAAAGACTTTTAGGCGGTGCCTCGCCCGACGGCCGTCGCGGTCGACAATGGCCCCCGGCTGTCACGTGTATTAGGGTGCGCCCATGCCCACCGGCAACTCTCCCTCGAAGCCGCCCGCTCCACACGAGACGGACAGCGTCCCGATCCTCCCGCTCCGTAACTCGGTCCTGTTTCCGATGTCGGTCGTCCCCATCAACGTGGGTCGCCCGCGCAGCGTTCGTCTCGTGGAAGATCTGCTCGGTAAAGAGCGCGCCCTCGTCGGCGTGATCAGCCAGCAATCCCCCGACGTGGACGAGCCCACGTTCAAGGAGCTTTACACGATCGGGACCGTGGCCCGCGTGGTCAAGGTGATCCGCCTCGGCCAGAGCAACTACTCGGTGGTGCTCAACGGCCTCGGTCGCTTTCGCATGAAGGGCGTGGCCTCGCTCGAGCCGTACATGAAGGCGAAGATCGAGCGCATCCCCGAGTCGCTCACCCGCGACGTGGAGCTCGACGCCCTCGGCGCCAGCCTGCGCGAGGCGACGCGCGAGGTCCTCGGGCTGATGCCGAACTTGCCGCGCGACACGGCCGGCATCCTCGACAACGTGCGCGAGCCCGGCGCCCTCGCCGATCTGATCGCCTCGAACTTCCCGCAGGCGCAGGCCAGCGTCGGCGACAAGCAGGAGATCCTCGAGGCCTTCGACGTCAAGGCCCGCGTCCGCCTGGTGCTGGCGATGGTCGGCCGCCAGCTCGAGGTCCTCCGCGTCAAGAAAGAGATCTCCTCCATGGTCCAGGAGGAGATGGGCAAATCGCAGCGGGAATACATCCTCCGCCAGCAGATGAAGTCGATCAAGGAAGAGCTCGGCGAGGGCGGCGACGACGACGAGATCGAGGAGCTGCGCGAGAAGATCTTCCGCGCCAAGGTGCCGGCCGAGGTGGAGAAGGTCGTCAAGAAGCAGCTCTCGCGGCTGCGCTCGATGGCCCAGCAGTCGGCCGAGTTCAACGTCACCAAGACGTACCTGGAGTGGATCTCGGATCTGCCGTGGTCGAAGACGACGGTCGACAAGCTCAGCGTCGCCGACGTGCGCCGCTGCCTTGATGAGGATCACCTCGGCCTCGAGAAGGTGAAGAAGCGGATCGTGGAGTACTCGGCGATCCGCCAGCTCCGCAACGACAAGAAGGGGCCGATCCTGCTCTTCATCGGGCCGCCCGGCGTCGGCAAGACCTCGCTCGGCAAATCGATCGCGCGGGCGATGGGGCGGCGCTACGAGCGCATCGCCCTCGGCGGCGTGCGCGATGAGGCCGAGATCCGCGGGCACCGGCGCACCTACGTCGGCGCGCTCCCGGGCCGCATCCTCCAGGCCTTGAAGAAGGCCGGGACGAAGAACCCGGTGCTGGTGCTCGACGAGGTCGACAAGATGGGCGCCGACATGCGCGGCGATCCGGCGTCGGCGCTGCTCGAGGTGCTCGATCCGGAGCAGAACGGGACGTTCCAGGATCACTACCTCGATCTGCCGTTCGACCTCTCGCAGGTGCTCTTTCTGGCGACGGCCAACAACCGCGATGGGATCCCCAGCCCGCTCTACGATCGGATGGAAGTCATCGAGGTGCCGGGCTACACGCGGACCGACAAGCTCGGGATCGCCAAAGAGTTCCTGGTCCCGAAGCAGCTCTCGGCGCACGGGCTCACCGACGAGCGGCTCGACTTCACCCCGGCGGGGATCGGCACGCTGGTGGACCACTACACGCGCGAGGCCGGCGTGCGCAACCTCGAGCGGGAGATCGCCGCGGTGTGTCGCTCCACGGCGGTGCGGTTCGCCGAGGGCGAGGACGTCCACGAGATCGCCTCGCCCGAGCACATCGAGAAGGTGCTCGGGCCGTTCAAGCACCACCTCGATCAGGCCGAGCGCGAGCTGATCCCGGGCGTGGCGACGGGCCTGGCGTGGACGCCGGGCGGCGGCGTGATCCTCTTCATCGAGGCCACGAAGATGCTGGGGAAGGGCAACGTCGTCCTCACCGGCAACATGCGCAACGTGATGCAGGAGTCGGCGAACATCGCGGTCTCGTTCGTGCGGAGCAAGGCGGATCTGCTCCACCTCGACGCGGAGTGGCTGCGGACGATCGATCTGCACATCCACATCCCCCAGGCCGGGACGCCGAAGGACGGGCCGAGCGCGGGCGTGACGATGTTCACCGCGGTCTGCTCGCTCCTGCTCGGCTGCCCGGTCCGCAGCGACGTGGCGATGACGGGCGAGATCTCGCTCCGCGGCCGGGTCATGCCGGTCGGGGGGATCAAGGAGAAGCTGCTCGCCGCGCACCGAGCCGGGATCAAGCACGTGCTCATCCCAGTGAAGAACCGGCGGGACCTCGACGACATCCCCGCGGACGTGAAGGACGAGATGAAGGTGACGTTGATCTCCACGGTCGACGAGATCCTCCCGCTCGTGCTCGATCCCCCGAAGAAGAGCGCCGAGCAGAGCGCCGAGCCGGATCTGGATCAGTCAGAAATTTGATTGGAGAGGACACAGCACATGGCGGACATCAAGCTGGGCGGGAGCCCGATTCACACCGTGGGCGAGCTGCCGAAGAAGGGGGATAAGGCCCCTGATTTCAAGCTGACGCGCGGCGATCTGAAGGACGTGTCCCTCGCGGACTACGCCGGCAAGAAGAAGATCCTCAACATCGTGCCGAGCCTCGACACCGGCGTGTGCGCGGCGTCGGCGCGGCACTTCAACATGGAGGCGTCGAAGCTCGGGAACACGGTGATCCTCACCATCTCCAGCGATCTCCCCTTCGCGCAGAAGCGCTTCTGCGAGGCCGAGGGGATCCGCGAGGTCGTGCCGCTGAGCGAGCTGCGCTCGCGGGATTTCGGCGAGGCGTACGGGGTGCGGATCGCCGACGGGCCGATGGCCGGGCTGATGAGCCGGGCGGTGCTGGTGCTCGATGAAAACGACGTGGTCGTTTACGCCGAGCAGGTCCCGGAGATCGCGCAGGAGCCGGATTACACGGCCGCCCTGGCTGCAGCTCGCTAGTCAATTCCCCGGTCCTTCCACCTCTCCCCAATCCTCCCCAATCGATGAAGATTTCCGGCGGCCCCACGGCCGCGACGGGGAGTAGGATTGCGCCCATTCATGCCCAGGCTGCTCCGCTCCCGCCCTGCGATCCTCGGCTTCGCTGTGGCCCTGCTCGGGCTTGGTGCGGTGGGGTTTCTTCCGCTCTTCGGCGGGCCTGGGTACGAGAGCGCGCTCGCGGCGGGGATCGTTCTGCCCTTCGCTGTGGCGATCGCCACGGCGCTGGAGATCGCGGCGCTTCCGGGCGCTCCCGGGGTCGCGACGGGCTCGGCGCGGCCGGCGGCGTCGTTCGAGCGCGGCCTCGCCAACGGCGGCGTTTATGCGCTCGCCGCGTACATCCTCACGCTGCTGCATGGGCTCCGCGTCGGGTTCTGTGATCTGCCGCTGGGGTCGGCGCATTTCGCGCTCGGGCCCGCCCCGGGAGCGCTCCTCGCGGGCGCGTACGGCGCGCTCGTCGGCGAGCTCGCGCGGGGGCGAAGGCGGCGGCGGCTCTTTGCGGTGCTCGTGGCGATCGCGGGGCCGCTGGGCTCGATGCTCTTCAGCGTCGGCCGCTTCTACGCGAGCCCGATGGTCTTCGCCTACGATCCCTTCGCCGGCTACTTCAGCGGCACGCTCTACGACACCGTCATCGATTTCTCGGGCCTCGTCAGCTACCGCGCCGGCACGCTGGCGACGCTGCTGGCGGGGTTCGTCCTCGCGATCCATCTCGGCCGCGACGGCGCGGGTAAGCTCACGATCGTTGGCCAACGCCGCGGCGGGGCGCTGGTGGTCGGCGCGATCGCCGTGGTGGCCAGCGCGGCGTCGATGATCGAGGGCGACCGGCTCGGCCACTGGGAGACGCCGGCGTCGATCGAAAGGACGCTGGGCGCGCGCGTGTCGGGGAAGCGCTGCGAGGTGATTCATCCGCGCGGGATGCGACCCGCCGACGTCGAGCGCTTCGTCCGTGACTGCGACGCGCACGTGGTCGCGGGGGAGCGCTATTTCGAGATCGAAGGGCCGCCGAAGATCACGGTGTACCTCTTCGCCGACGCCGCGCAGAAGGCGGCGCTGATGGGCGCGGCCGACACCTACATCGCCAAGCCGTGGCGTCACGAGATCTACGTGCAGACCGCGGGCTACCCGCACAGCGTCGTCGGCCACGAGCTGATGCACGTGCTCGCGGGCTCGTTCGGGCGCGGGCCGTTCCGGGTCGCAGGGAGCGCCTTCGGGCTGCTCCCGAACCCGGGGCTGATCGAGGGCGCCGCGGTGGCCGCCGCGCCGCCCGAGGGCGATCTCACGCCGCGGCAGTGGGCCAAGGCGATGAAGGATCTCGGCCTGCTGCCCCCGCTCGATAAGCTCTTCAACCTGGGTTTTCTCGGGCAGAACGCCTCGACCGCGTACACCGTGAGCGGCGCCTTCGTCGGCTGGGTCCACGATCGCTATGGCGCCGCAGCGCTCCGCGCCTGGTACGGCGGGCGGCCGCTCGCCGAGGTCACCGGCGTCCCTTTTGCCACGCTCGAGCGCACCTGGCAGGGCGAGCTCGACGCGATCACGCTCCCGGACGCCGCGCGCGCGCAGGCCCGGGCGCGCTTCGATCGCCCGGCGATCTTCGGGCGCAAATGCCCGCGGATCGTCGACGCGTGCAAGAGCGCGGGCGACCGGCTCCACAACGGCGGCGACGAGGAAGGGGCGCGCGCCAAGTACGAAGAGGTCCTGCGCCTCGATCCCCACGACGGATCGACGCCGATCTCGATCGCGCGGAGCCTGATCGCCGAGGGCCGCGTCGACGAAGGCCTCGGCGCGCTCGCGCGGATCGCGGAGGGCGCGGCCGAGCGCCGCGATGGGCGCGATCGCGCGATCGAAGAGCTCGGGGATCAAGCGCTCGCGGCGGGCCGGGGAGCCGAGGCGGTGAGCCGGTTCGAAGAGGTGGCGGCGCGGACGGTGGACGAGGATCGGCTGCGGACCTTCGAGGTGAAGATCGCGGCGGCGAAGGACGAGCGCGGTCGCGCCGCGATCCTGGCCCTGCTCGTGGGGACGCGCGGCCGGGGGCCCGACAAGACGCTGGCGATGGAGCGGCTCTCCGCGTGGTCCGCCGCGGATCCCGGCGATGGGCTGCCCCTTTACTTGATCGGGCGACATTACTTCGGCGCGGGCCAGTTCGAAGAGGCGGCCGAGCGGCTCGATCGCGCGCTCGCGGCCCGCATTGCCCTTCCCCGCGTGGCGATCGAGGCCGCGCGGCTGCGGATGATCACCGCCTGCGGTCTGGGGGACAGGGATCGGGCCGAGGTGTTATTCCAGCGCTACGCCGCCTCGGCCGGCGTCAGCGAGGCCCGGCGGCTCGCGGCGGCGGCGTTCGTTCGGCGCTGCACTGGAAAGACGATCGCAATCCCCGAGAGCGCTGCGCCAAGGATAATGCCGCCTCGAACGACCGAGGCCGAGGACAGGACAGCGCCGCCGCCGACCCCCAGCGCAGAGAGGGACGTGAGGTGACAGACTCGGGCGAAGCGGCGCGCCTCAGCGCCCTCAACGCGGTGCTGAAGGTCCTGGTCCGGCACGCGAACCTGCTCCAGCCGCAGCCGTTCGAAGAGCTCGCCGACGCGGTCGCGAAGGTCGTCTCGTTCCTCCGGATCGCGCTGCTCGTGCCGGAAGGGCCGGACCACCGCCGCGTCTACGCGGTGAACCGCGGGCCGACGAGCTCGGTTCCGTTCGGCGCGCGCGCCGCGGCGGTCCCGGCGGTCGTGCGCCGCGTCTACGTCGAGCAGCTCCCTTTCTTCGTCGACGACGCCAGCAAGGGCGGGGAGATCGATCGCGCCATCGCGCGGGCCGGCGCGCTCTCGTACGTGGTCTTCCCGGTCCGCGCCGTCGAGAAGGGCAGCGCGCCGCGGGTGATCGCCGAGCTCGTGCTGACCTTCCCGGAGCCGGGCGACGCGCGGCGGACCCCGGTCGCGCTGCTGCAAGAGGTCGCCGACGCGCTCGGGAGCACGCTGGAGCGAGCGATCCGCCTCGTGCGGGATCGCCGCCTCGCGATGATCCTCAAGACCTCGGGCGACGCGATGCTGGCCTGGGATCGCGAGGGCCGCGTCACCGACGCCAACGCCGCGGCGCTGCTGCTCACCGGGCGCCCGCGCAATCGGCTGATCGGGACGCCGATCATCGAGCTGCTCGGGCCGCTGCCCGACGGCCGCGGCCCGCTCGAGCTTGCGGCCAGCGCGACGCGGGGCGTGACGACGGAGATGACCGATCGGATCGCCTTGACCGAGGGCGTGCGGCTCGATCTCTTCGCGCGGTCGTCGACGCCGGGGCGCCCGCTCCGCCGCGTCGTCGTCGCGGCGACGATCACCACGGTCGACGACGATCCGCTGGTGGCCGCGCACGCGCTGCTGCGCGATCTCACCCACGTGGTCGTCGCCGAGCAAGAGGCGGCCAAGGGCCTCTCGCGGATCCACGAGCTCGAGGAGCAGCACCGCACGCTCCTCGACAACGCGCCGCTGATCATCTTCCGCCTCGATCCTCGCAGCGGGGAGCTCGTGTACCTGAACCGCCACGCCGAGCGGCTCCTCGGCGTGCCGACGGACGAGGCGCTGAAGACGCCCGGGTTCCTCCGCGCGGCGCACGCGGATCCCGAGGGCGCGCGGTGCTTCGACGAGGCCGTCGCGCGGGCGCGGGCGGCGGGGGGCGAGCCCCCGAGCGTCGAGGAGTTGCGGGCCGGCGGGGTGCCCTCGGCGCGCCCGCCGCCGTACGAGGCGCGCCTCTGCCGCCGCAACGACGACGCGATCACCGCGCGCGGCACGGTCTACCCGCTGCTCTCCGAGAGCGGCGAGCTCGTGGCGATCGAGGGGCTGCTCGTCGACGTCAGCGCC
>Ga0209181_10004744_pt1 | contig 20009 bp, 19 predicted proteins | sample MAT05_FD_187208 | JGI IMG/M metagenome (GOLD analysis project Ga0209181, IMG submission 187208) | Freshwater microbial communities from Lake Fryxell liftoff mats and glacier meltwater in Antarctica - MAT-05 (SPAdes) (version 2) | ecosystem: Environmental > Aquatic > Freshwater > Ice > Liftoff... | reverse complement strand
CTCGTAGCGGGGCAGGGGCGCGTCCCGGGCAACGCCGAGAGTCTTCTCGAGCAGCAGGCGCCCGGCCTGGTTGGCATTGACGGCGTTGACCACGTCGGCCACCACCGGAATCCCCGCAATGTTGCCGACCAGATCGGTTGCCGACAGGATCCGGCTCCGCAGTGGGGCACCCTCCTCCCTGAAGCGCACGGCCTTCGCCCGGAGCATCAGGTGGGGAAAGTCCACGTTGAAGGGATGAGGCGGAACGTAGGGACACTTGGACATGTAGCACATGTCGCAGAGGTAGCACTGGTCGACAACCTCGGCGAACAGAGCTTTGGGGACACTGTCGACTTCGCCGGAGGCCGAGGCGTCCACCGCGTCGAACAGGGTAGGAAAGGCATTGCACAGACTGAAACAGCGCCTGCACCCGTGACAGATATCGAAGACTCGCTCCAACTCGGTCTCGAGCGCGGCCTTGCTCCAGAACTCGGTCGACTGCCAGTCGAGGGGATGACGGGTCGGGGCTTCGAGGCTGCCTTCGCGCGGGGCCATGGTGGTCCTTCAGTCGGTTCCCTTCCGGTGCCGGAAAGGAGCCGGCCGGCGACCGGGGGGCCGCCGGCCGACAGGGTCGGAGCGCTTACTTGCCGAGAGTGTCGAGGGCCTTCTGGAAGCGATTGGCGTGGGACCGCTCGGCCTTGGCCAGCGTTTCGAACCAGTCCGCGACCTCACGGAAACCCTCGTCCCGGGCCGTCTTGGCCATGCCGGGATACATGTCGGTGTACTCGTGGGTTTCACCCGCAATGGCGGCCTTGAGGTTATCCTCGGTCGGGCCGATGGGCAGCCCCGTGGCGGGATCACCCACGTCCTTCAGATAGTCCAGATGCCCGTGGGCATGGCCGGTTTCGCCTTCCGCGGTGGAGCGGAATACGGCCGCGACATCGTTGAACCCTTCCACGTCCGCCTTGCCTGCGAAGTACAGGTACCGGCGATTTGCCTGGGATTCACCGGCGAATGCGGCCTTGAGATTGCCTTCCGTCTTGCTGCCCTTGAGAGCCATTCGATTTCTCCTGCTGTTGTTTAGACTTGGTCTAAATATAGGAAGACGAGCCTGATTCTGTCAACCTGTCAGGTTATGAGCACCTCGCGTCGCAAAGCAGCCAGCAAGACTGTGGATCTGGAGAAGAGCCTGGCGGAGCTGGAAACCATCGTTGAGCAGCTGGAATCAGGCGCACTTCCGCTGGACACCTCGCTGCAAGAGTTCGAACGCGGCGTCCGCCTCAGTCGCGAGTGCCAGGGAGCGCTGCAGGACGCCGAGCAGCGTGTCCAGGTGCTGATGGGCGGCGAGCTCAGGGACTTTGCGCCGGACGAGCCGGAAGCGGACGAAGACCCGGAAGACGAAGACCAGCGCTAGCCCACTCCCGGTTGGCGCCGATCCCGAGAAAGATCTCGCGGAAGCCCACATAGGCCAGTGCCCCCAGAAAACAGTAGAGCAAGGGCACCAGGGGTGGCAGCACCAGGACCACGATAACCGGCAAAACGACGAACAGCAGCCCGACACCGAGCATCGCGGCAAGATTCTTCATCTGGGCTGCGGCGCCTGCCCGATAGGCAGCACGGAAGGGCAGGCCCAGCAGGGTGGTGCAGGGAAACTGCAGGAACGACGTGAGGCCCGGGATGTTCAGGCTGAAGAATGACAGCCCCAGCGCATAGGCTGAATAGACAAAGACTTGCCGAAGCGCAATAAACCAGCTCTCCGAGAGCGCCGTGACGATGTTTCGTTCCGAGTAGAGGACGGTCCACCACGGGATGCCCGGTCGGGCCAGCAGCAGTATCCAGATCAGGGCGCCCACCAGCGCGATGGCCACCGAATACGCCAGCAGGGTCTGGCCGTGCTGGCGAAGCGTGCCGAGCACGTCCGTGAGGGATACGTTTTCCGTCTGATCCACCCGGGCGGCGACGAGAATACTGCCGAGCAAGGCGAGCAAGGACAGAATGCCGCTGAGGAGCGGCAGGCGCTGTCCGGCATAGATGCCCAGGCACAGAAGCAGCATGAGTCCCAGCCAGGCGCCGGCGCCGCGGACGATAAGCTGCAGTGCCTGACCGGTCCAGCGGAACAGGGCTCCGGGGGGCACCTGACGGGGTTCGATAACCATGGGGCTACGCTACCACCCCCGGCTGCGCCCTACTCTCCCGGAATGTTGGCGCCCTGGAGGCGGCGGATCAGCGTCCGCAGGAAGACCTTGTTGAAGCGCAGCTGGCACTCCGTAGACACCTGCTCCAGCATCGTGGAACTGACGGAGAGGACCGTCACGGCAGCCTCTGCGCGAATTCCCGCCGTGCTCCGCGCGCCGGATATGTACCCGGTCTCGCCGAAACAGTCACCCTCGCGCAGAGTGCCCAGGGCCTTGCCGTTACTCTCCACGGCCACGCCGCCGGTGACGATGACGTAGAAGCGATCATCGGCGGTACCCTCCCGCACGATCTCATCAGCCGCCGAGTACTCGCGCCACTCGCTGGCACGGAGCAGTTCCCGGATCTCTGACTGGGAGAAGTCATGGAAGAACGATAGGCGCCGCAGAATGTCGAAGTGCTCCTGCTGGTCAATGCCATCCCACTGACCCTTTAACTGGTGGTACACCCGGGTGAGCCGCGCGCCGAAATCGGTGCCGTTGACGAACCGGTTGGCAGGGTCCTTCTGGAGAGCGACGGCAACGATTTCCTCCAGCTCTTCCGGCGCACCAAGGCGCAGCGTATGAATCGGGGGCGGCGTCGCGTAGACGATCTGATTCAGGAGCTTCGAGAGGGAGCTGGCACGGAACGGCCGGAAACCAGTCAGCAGTTCATACATGACGGCCCCGAGGGAATAGAGATCCGACGAGGGAGTGAGGTCATTACCCTGCACCTGCTCGGGGGACATATAGCTCGGCGAACCGGCGATGCCCTCGATCTTGGAAATGTCCGAGTCCCGGAGAATGGCAATGCCGAAGTCAATGATGCGTACATCATTGTCGTTCGTCAGCATGATGTTGCTGGGTTTGATGTCCCGATGGATAACGCCGCGCTTGTGGGCGTAATGCAGCGCCTTGGCGCACTTGTAGACGATCTTCACCACGTCCTCGACATGCAGCAGGTTGTCAGGACGGCAGTAGGCCTCCAGGGTGCGCACCCGCTGCACGTGCTCCATAACCACGTAATACTTGCCGTCTTCCTCGCCCGCATCGAGGATGGGAAGGATGTTCGGGTGCTGGAGCATCCCGACCATGTGGGCTTCGTTGAAGAACATTTTTCGGGCGATCTTCGCCCTTGAGGGATCGTCGTCAGTGGCGGTCGTATAGACCTTGATGGCGACATCCCGCCGGAAGTAGGGGTCGTGGGAAAGATAGACAGTGCCGGTCGTGCCCCTGCCCACTTCATTGATGATCAGGTACTTCCCGATCTTCTTCGGTACCGTAGCGCTGGAGCCGGCGCTCGGAGTCGATTGCTGAACCATGCGGCGAAGACCTGACCGGGCTAGAACGGCGGCAGTAACATGGCTCCCCTGACGACTAATGCCGCATAAATGGCCGCCAGAACATCATCGAGCATAATGCCCAGACCACCCGGTATTCTGTGATCAGCCTCGCGAATCGGCGACGGCTTGACGACGTCGAAAACCCGAAACAGCAGGAAGGCCAGCAGCGTCCAGCCCACGGTTCGCGGTGTGACCGACAGCACGAGAAGCATCCCCACGATTTCATCGAAGACGATGCCACCGTGATCATGTACCCCAAGGCGCCGGGCACTTATCCCACAGACCACGCAGCCAAACGTGAAGGCAACACCCAGTGCCGGAAGCATGATCGCGAGGGGCACCGGTGGCAGTGCCCAGAATAGGCCGAGGGCGAGCAACGAACCCCACGTCCCCGGGGCCACCGGCAACAGGCCGGATCCCAGTCCGAAGGGCACCCAGTGCACGGGGTCGGCGAGCACCTGCCGCGCGAGTTCCGTACGAGGGGAATAGGCCGCCATCAGAAATGTCGGTAGGTGGTGTCAGGAACTGCCAGGGGCTGGGCGTGGAGGCGCCACCGGGCGCCCGAGCCAGGAACGATAGTGCCGATGCGCGTGACGGGGACGGGCCACTGCGCCGCAACCTCCCGCAGGCGTCCGTCCTCCGCAGGACGCAGCGTAAAGCACAGCTCGTAGTCGTCGCCACCCGTGAGTGCACAGTCTAAAGCCTGGTGGCCCCGGAGACGCCGCAGTTCCGCGCTCAGCGGTAGCGCTTCGGCATCCAGCTCGGCGCCCACACCGCTGGCGGCCAGCAGCTTGCCGAGATCGTCGTCAAGACCATCTGAAACATCGAGCATGGCCGAGGCAAGACCAGAGAGTGCAATGCCTTCCTGGACCCGGGGCTCCGGATAAAGAAAACGCTGACGCAACGCCGTAGCGTCGGCACCGTCAGTGCCATCCGCCAGCAGCAGCCGGCCGGCGACCGCGTCACCCGGACTACCTGTAACCCAAATCCCGTCCCCGGGTCGGGCGCCGGTGCGCCGGACAGCACGATCAGGCTTCACCCGGCCGAGAACCGTCACCGTCGCGCCGAGTGGACCGCGCACGGTGTCGCCGCCGATCAGGACCACGCCATGCCGTTCCGCCAGAGAGAACAGGCCCGTCGCAAACCCGCTAACCCAGGCGGGGTCCGAGCGGGGCAAGGACAGCGCCAGGGAGAACCAGCGGGGCTGCGCTGCCATCGCAGCGACGTCACTCAGGTTCACTGCCAGGCAGCGGTGACCCACAGCAGCAGCAGGAATGCCGGCGGGAAAATGTGTGCCCTCTGCGATGCTGTCGGTCGCTACCACCAGGTCGAAGCCGGGTTCGGGACGCAGCAGCGCCGCGTCGTCGCCAATTCCCAGGATGACGTCTGCCCGCCGGTCCCGCGGCCTGGCAAAGAAGGTGGTAATGAGCGTGCGTTCGTCCACCCTGGCTTCGACCCGCAGTCAGGCCGTGGGACGCAACTTGGGCGCGACCTGGTCAAGCAATGCGTTGATGTAACGATGACCATCAGTGGCGCCAAACTCCTTCGCCAGCTGGATCGCCTCGGCGATGACGACCTTCAGCGGCACCTCGGGGTGCGCCCGCAACTCGGTAAGCCCCAGCCAGAGTATGCCGTGCTCGACGGGATCGAGTTGCGCCACTGGCCGGTCGGCATCGACCGCAATCAGCGCATCCAGTGCCGCCGTATCAGCCAGCACCTCGCCAAGCAGCCGCCGAAAGTACTCGACGTCCATCTTCTCGAAGTTCTCCTGGGCTGTGAATTGCTCCAGGAGTTCGCTGGCAGAGTGCCCGGCGAGCTGGTGCTGATACAGTGCCTGCACGAGCAGGCGGCGCGAACCGTGCCGACCCGTGACAGCCATGATGCGAAACCTACGCCTCCAGCTGACGCAGGAGGCTGACCATTTCGAGGGTGGCCAGGACGGCGTCGGCACCCTTATTGCCGGCCTTGCCGCCGGCGCGGTCCAAGGCCTGGTCGACCGTGTCGCAGGTGAGCAGGCCGAACCCGATCGGGATGCCGTGCTCCAGGCTGACGCGATTGAGTCCGGCTGCGCACTCGCCGCACACGAAGTCGAAATGAGGTGTTTGCCCGCGGATTACCGCACCCAGCGCCGCGATGCCATCGTAGCGTCGCAGCTTGGCGAGACGCTGAGCCGCCAGCGGCAGCTCAAAGGCACCGGGTACCCGGACGATATGAATGTCGGTCTCCCCGGCGCCGTGGCGCTTGAGGGCATCGACGGCGCCATCCACCAGGTTGCGGACCACAAGTTCATTGAAGCGGGCGGCAAGGATCACAATACGCACGTCGCGGGCGATCAACTGTCCTTCAAGAGTGAGCATAGGTTGCGATCAGCCGCCAAGGCGCCGGTCTGGCGCGTCCACGTACTCTACTACCTCGAGCCCGAAGCCTGATAGACCGTGCATCTGCTTTGGCGCACTGAGGACCCGCATCCGGTGGACGCCCAGGTCCCGAAGAATCTGCGCACCGGTACCGTAATTACGGAGAACCTCCCCACCCGGCGACTCCTTGCGCTCAGCGCCCGCGAGCCGCCCGAGGGAGTGGAAGGCTGACAGCAGTTCCCGCGGGGACTCACCATAGTGGAGCAGCACGACGACGCCGTGACCCGCATGCGCAATCTGCTCCATCGCAGAACGCAGTGGCCAGCCCAGTTCCACGCTGCGCACCCCCACCACGTCACCCAGCGTGTCCTGAACATGGACGCGGACCAGTGGCGGATCCGGGAGCGTGAGATCACCCTTGACCAGTGCAAGGTGCACATTGCGACTGACATGGTCCTCGTAGGCGATGAGCCGGAAAGGGCCGAACTCGGTCTCGACGATGTGCTCGGCGATCCGGGCGACAGATTCCTCGTGCTGCAGCCGGTAACGAATGAGGTCGGCGATCGTACCGATCTTCAGGCCATGCGCCCGGGCGAAGGTCTCCAACTGGGGGCGGCGGGCCATGGTGCCGTCCTCATTGAGAATCTCGACGATCACCGCCGCCGGCTCGAAGCCCGCGAGGCGGGCGAAGTCACAGCCGGCCTCCGTGTGGCCGGCGCGCGTCAGCACACCACCGGACTGGGCCATGAGCGGAAAAATGTGGCCCGGCTGGGCGAGGTCTTCCGGAGTGGCATCCGGACCCACGGCAACGCGGACCGTCCGGGCCCGGTCCTGGGCTGAGATGCCGGTGGTCACACCCTCGGCAGCCTCGATGGACACGGTGAAGTTGGTGCTCTGCTGGCGATCGGTACCGCCAACCATCAGCGGGAGGCGGAGTTGCTGGCAACGGGCTCGCGTCAGGGTCAGGCAGATCAAGCCACGCCCGTACCGCGCCATGAAGTTGATGTCCTCAGGCCGCACCCGCGCAGCAGCCATGAGCAGGTCGCCCTCATTCTCCCGGTCTTCATCGTCCACGATGATGACCATCCGCCCCTGGCGCAGGTCTTCGATGATGGCGGGAACAGAGCTAAAGCCCGCTGGCACCGCGCTGCAAGGCGCTCCCACAGGGGTGCCGGCCGGAATGCCTTTATCCAACAGAGTCATGAGTTGCCCAGCAGTCTTTCCACGTAGCGTGCCACCAGGTCTACTTCGAGGTTGACCCGCGTACCGATTCGGTAGTGTTGCATGATTGTGTTCGCCAGGGTGTGGGGCACCAGGGTGACCAGCACCCGGTCGTCGGTCACGTCATTCACTGTGAGGCTGACGCCGTCAATGCAGATCGAGCCCTTGCGGGCCGCATAACGCTGCAGGAAGTCCGGCAGAGCAAAGCGCAGGATCGCCATGCCGCCGTCTTCCCGCCGCTCGACCACCTCACCCACCCCGTCCACATGCCCGGTGACCAGATGCCCGCCGAGCGGCTCGGCCAGAGTGAGCGCCGGCTCCAGATTTACCGGGCTGCCGGAGCCGAGCTGCCCGAGAGTAGTCACCCGCAGGGTCTCTGCGGACACATCTGCCGTAAAGGCACCGGACCCAAAGGCGACCGCCGTCAGGCAGGCGCCATTCACGGCGATGCTGTCCCCCAGGTGAAACTTTCTGGAACCCAGAGCGCCCAGGTCAAAGACGAACTGGCGTCCTGAATCCGTCGGGGTCACGGACCGTACGGTGCCGAGCGCCTGAATGATTCCCGTAAACATCAGCGTGGATTTCCCGTGGACGCCTTCGGCGTGTAGATGAGGCGCAGATCATCACCCAGATGCCGGACACTCTGCAGCTTGAATTCCGGGCGGGTAGCGAGGTCCGCGAGCGGCGGAATATCGAACATGCCCCGGGCGCTTGAGCCCAGGACGCTGGCGGCCAGGTAAACCAGCAGCTCGTCCACCAGCCCCGCGGCCAGCAGCGCACCATTCAGCGTGGGACCCGCCTCAACCCAGACCTCGTTGATCTCCAGCTCGCCGAGCCGGCGCAGCATCGCCGCCAGGTCGACCCGCCCCGCGTCGAGAGACGCCGTTTCAACCAGGACTCCCCGGTCAATGAGCGGCGCCCTGCGCACATCAGCCCCGGCGCCCAGCAGCAGCACGTCGCCGGGCTTCGCCAGCACCCGGGCTTCGGGTGGGGTGCGAAAGCGGGAATCCAGGATGACCCGCAGCGGCTGGACCGGCAGCACCCGATCGGCCTCCCGCACGTTCAGCGCCGGATCATCGGCCAGCACGGTTCCGACGCCGGTCAGGAGCGCGGCACTGCGGGCCCGCCAGCACTGCACGTCGTCCCGGGCGGCCTGCCCCGTCAGCCACTGGCTGCGCCCATCGGCCAGCGCCGTGCGCCCGTCCAGCGAGGCCGCAATCTTGGTGCGCACGAGAGGCCAGCCGCGCCGCATACGGAGCATGAAGCCGGCGTTCAGGCGCTCCGACTCGGCAGCCAGCAGGCCACCACTGACCTCCAGGCCGGCAGCCCGGAGGGCCTGCTCGCCCCCGCCGTTCACACGGGGATTGGGGTCAGAAGCGCCATAGACGACCCGGCGCACGCCAGCGGCAGCGAGTGCGGCTGTGCATGGCGGCGTGCGGCCGGTGTGGCAGCAGGGTTCCAGGGTGACATAAGCAGTCGCTCCCCGAGCCCCGCCACCGGCCTTCGAGAGAGCGTCAACTTCGGCGTGGGGTCCACCGGCGCGCACATGCCAGCCCTCAGCGATGACGGTGGCACCCGAGGCAATGACGCAGCCGACCCGGGGGTTGGGGTGGGTCGTATTGAGGCCCCGGACCGCCAGCTCCAAGGCCCGGGCCATGTGCCGGCGATCATCCACCGTGAAGGTCTCCGGAGTGGTCATCCGGGCTCCTCCGGCAGCAGCGGCAGCTGGTCCCGGCGCCGGTCCTGGTCGCCCAGTTCCTTGAGCTTGCGAATCTCGTCCTGGAAAGACTCCACGTCCTGGAAACTCCGATACACCGAGGCATAACGGACGTAGGCCACCTCATCGAGGGCCCGCAGTTCTTCCATCACCAGTTCACCGATCCGTCGCGAGAGCACTTCCCGCTCGCCCATGGTCTGCAGCCGGTGCGTTACCCGGGCCAGTGCCTCCTCCACGGCTTCACTGCCCACCGGCCGCTTCTCCAGCGCGCGAATCATCCCGCTGCGCAGCTTGTGGTCGTCGAAGGGCTCACGACTGTCGTCCCGCTTCACCACCCGCGGCATCACGAGCTCGGCGCTCTCGAACGTGGTGAAACGCTCGCCGCAGCCCAGACACTCGCGCCGGCGACGGATCTGGGTACCCTCGCCCGCCAGACGCGAATCCGTGACCTTGGTTTCCGGATGACTGCAGAAGGGGCAGTGCATCGGCTGGTACCCGCCGCCGGGGCTACCGGTAGACCGGGAACCGCCGGCAGAGCTCGACCACCTGCTGGCGGATCTTCCCGGCGCGCTGCTCATCCTTGATGTCATCCAGGATGTCGGCGATCCAGCCGGTCAGTTGGCGGATCTCCGTGGCGCCGAAGCCGCGGGTGGTCACGGCGGGCGTGCCCAGTCGCAGGCCACTGGTGACAAATGGTGAGCGGGGATCATTGGGGACGGCATTCTTGTTGACCGTGATATGCGCGCCGTCGAGGACCGCGTCCGCGTCCTTGCCGGTGATGTCCTTGTCGATCAGGTCCAGCAGGAACATGTGGTTCTCGGTACCACCGGACACGATCTTGTAGCCCCGCTCCATCAGCACCTGGGCCATGAGCGCGGCATTGGCCTTCACTTCCCTCTGGTAAACCTTGAACTCCGGCTGCAGCGCTTCGAGAAACGCCACGGCCTTGGCGGCGATGACGTGCATCAGCGGCCCACCCTGCGTGCCCGGGAAGACCAGCGAATTCATCTTCTTGTGAATGTCGTCCTTCGCGGGGTCGGCGCAGGGCCTGGCGAGGATCAGGCCGCCGCGCGGTCCGCGGAGCGTCTTGTGTGTCGTGGTGGTCACGACATCGGCAAACGGCACCGGGTTCGGATACTCGCCGGCAGCCACCAGGCCGGCGACGTGGGCCATGTCGACGAACAGGTAGGCGCCGACGCTGTCGGCAATCTCCCGGAACCGCTTCCAGTCGACGACCCGCGAGTAGGCGGAGAAGCCGGCAATGATCATGCGCGGCCTGTGCTCCCGCGCGAGGCTCGCCACCTCGTCGTAGTTGATGAGGCCGGTTTGGGCATCCACGCCGTAGGAAATGATCTTGAACAGCTTTCCCGAGAAATTTACCGGCGACCCGTGAGTGAGATGCCCACCGTGGGCCAGACTCATGCCGAGTACGGTATCGCCCGGCTGCAGCAGGCCCAGATAGACGGCAGCGTTGGCCTGGGAACCGGAATGGGGCTGCACGTTGGCGTAGGCAGCCCCGAACAACTGCTTGGCCCGGTCAATGGCCAGATTCTCGGCCAGATCCACGTACTGGCAGCCGCCGTAGTAGCGCTTGCCCGGATAGCCCTCGGCGTACTTGTTGGTCAGTACCGAGCCCTGCAGTTCGAGGACGCGACGGCTCACGTAGTTTTCGGAGGCGATCAGCTCCACGTGCTCTTCCTGGCGGCGCTGTTCGAGGCCGATCGCGCTGGCAAGTTCCGGGTCGAATCCGGCGAGGCTGGTGTGACTGTCGAGCATGGGCGGGCTCCGGAGCGGAAAGCACGCCATTCTAACTGAGAGCCGCCCCTTTACGCGGCCCGGCCCGCCGCAACCAGAGCCTCCACGACGGCGGTCCAGCCGAGCGCCACGTTGCGGCGGTTGTAGCCGCCGCCACCCAACGCCAGCAGCCTGCCGTCGCACCACCGATCGGCCAGGGCGGCCAGGCGCCCCGCGGCATAACCATGGGCGGCCGGTGAAAGCCTGAGGTGGGTAAGCGGGTCCCCCGCCAGACTGTCGGCGCCGCACTGAAACAGGATGAACTCAGGCCGGAAGTCCGTGACATAAGACTCGACCCGCTCCCAGGCAGCGCGAAACTCATCGTCCCCGGCCCCGGGCGGCAGCGGGATGTTCAGCTTGGTGCCGGCAGCGGGTCCACGCCCGGTCTCGGCCGCAGCGCCGGTTCCGGGATACAGAAAGCGGCCGTCCTCGTGAATATCGGCAAAGCCGATGCCCGGATCGTCTTCGAAGGCGTAGAACACGCCATCCCCGTGGTGCGCATCGATGTCCACGTAGACCACGCGCTGCAGGCCGTGCCGCGACCGGAGCAACTCCAGCACGACGCCACAGTCGTTGTAGATGCAGAAGCCTGCGGCCCGGTCCCGTGCCGCGTGATGCAACCCCGCGACGGGCACGAAAGCACGGCAGGCATGTCCCGCCATGATGTGCTCCATGGCGAAAATCGACGCGCCAACGACAGCGGCGGCAGCGGCATCCAGACCGCGCCGCGCCGGGGTATCGCCGCCATCCAGCCAGCCTTCACCGGCCAGGCAGAGGGTTTCGACCCGGGCAATGTGCGCCGGGGTGTGGAACGCCAGTAACTCGGCGTGGGTTGCCTCACTGGCGCAGGCAAAAGTGACCTGCCGCGCGACACCCCGCTCGACCAGTTCCTGCTGGAAGACGTCGTGCCGGTCGGGGCCGAACGGATGGCCCTCGCCAAAGCCGTAAGCGGCGATGTTCGCGCCCTTGAGCACGAGCACTTCATTGCGTCCCGCGGCCACCGGCAGCACCCGAACGATCAGTTGTGACAGGCAGTAGTATAGCTTTGCAAGGTTTACGCCTTGGCCGATAATGCCAGGATATTGCTTTAGCTCCAGCACGCGGCCAGAACCGGCGACCCAAGCCGGTCGGGCCGGCGCACCCAACAAGGATTCCCGGTGGCTCAGTACGTCTACACAATGAATCGGGTGGGCAAGATCGTCCCGCCGAAGCGCTTCATCCTCAAGAACATCTCCCTCAGTTTCTTTCCCGGCGCCAAGATCGGTGTGCTGGGACTTAACGGGTCAGGAAAATCCACGCTCCTGCGCATCATGGCCGGCGTGGACCCGGATTTCGAAGGCGAGGCCCGCCCCCAGCCCGGGATTCGTATTGGTTACCTGGAGCAGGAACCTGAGTTGCCGGCCGGAAAAACCGTGCGGGAGATCACCGAAGAGGGCCTCGGCGAGATGTTTGCGCTCGTCAAGCGCTTCAACGAGATCAGCGAGAAGTTCGCTGAGCCCATGGACGACGACGCCATGAACAAACTCCTGGAGCAGCAGGGCAAGCTCCAGGATCAGATCGATGCGAGGAACGGCTGGGAGATCGAGCGCAAACTGGAGATCGCCGCCGATGCCCTGCGCCTGCCGGAATGGGACGCCAGGGTCGAAAATTTATCTGGCGGCGAGCGGCGCCGGGTGGCCCTGTGCCGGCTGCTGCTGTCCGAGCCGGACATGCTGCTGCTCGACGAACCCACCAACCACCTGGACGCCGCTTCGGTGGCCTGGCTCGAGAAGTTTCTGGAGGGCTATCCGGGTACGGTCATCGCCGTGACCCACGACCGCTACTTCCTCGACAACGTCGCCGGCTGGATTCTGGAACTTGACCGGGGCCAGGGTATTCCCTGGGAGGGCAACTACTCTTCCTGGCTGGACCAGAAGGGTAAACGGCTCGCCCTGGAAGAAAAGTCGGAGCAGGCCCGCCAGAAGAACATCAAGGCCGAGCTGGAATGGGTGCGGGCCAATCCCAAGGCCCGGCAGGCCAAGAGCATGGCACGCCTCAGCCGGTTCCAGGAACTCGTTTCCCAGGAGTACCAGGAGCGCCAGGAAACCCTGGAGATCTATATTCCGCCCGGCCCGCGACTGGGCGATCTCGTGATCGAAGTGACGCACTTAAGAAAGGGCTACGGCGACCGGCTGCTCATCGAGGACCTGAACTTCCAGATCCCGCCGGGCGCCATCGTCGGCATCATCGGGCCCAACGGTGCTGGCAAAACCACCCTCTTCCGCATGCTGACAGGGCTCGAGAAACCCGACTCGGGCACGATCCGCCTGGGCGACACGGTGCAACTCGCTTCGGTTGATCAGTCCCGCCAGTCCCTTGACCCCGCCAAGTCCGTCTTTGCCGAGATCTCCGGCGGCGAGGATCTCCTGCGCATCGGCAAGTACGAGACTCCGGCCCGTGCCTACGTGGGCCGCTTCAACTTCAAGGGCACCCAGCAACAGCAACTCATCGGCGAGCTGTCCGGCGGTGAGCGCAACCGGGTCCACCTGGCCAAGGTCTTGAAGTCCGGCGGCAATGTGCTGCTCCTCGACGAGCCCACCAACGATCTTGACGTGGAGACCCTCCGGGCGCTCGAAGAAGCCCTTCTGGAATTCCCGGGCTGTGCCATCGTCATTTCCCACGATCGCTGGTTCCTCGACCGGATCGCCACGCACATTCTGGCCTTCGAAGGCGACAGCCAGGTACTGTGGTTCCAGGGGAACTACGCGGAGTACGAGACCGACCTGCGGCGACGCCTTGGCGACGACGCCAGCAATCCGCACCGGATCCGCTTCAAGCCCCTGACACGCTAAGGACCGACGGCAGGCACATGACAGCCAGCATCACGGCAGACGGACGTTTCGAACGCATTGGCGGCACCGGCACGATGGAATGCCCGCACTGCGGGGCCATCGGGCCCATGACGGTCACGGCGTTCCCGGCCTTCAGCAAACTGAAGGCCGAGCGGCCGACGCAGGTCGGCGTGGTCCTGCAGTGCTCGGCCTGCAAGGCACCGGTCTTTCTGCGCTACCGCGCCCGCGCCTTTCGGGACGACCGGGTAGAACTGAACCCGTTGCCTCAGGTGGTGGAGCACCCGCCGGAGCGCTTCAGCCTGAGTTATCTGCCACCGACCGTGGCGGCGCGCTTCCGCGAGGCCCTGGCGTGCTTCAGCAGTGGCCTGTGGCAGGCCTTCGCGGCGATGTGCCGGCAGACAGCCCGGGCCACCTTCGAGGATGTCGGCAACGCCGGGCGGATGCGCATCTTTGATCTGGTCGCTGAGGTGCAGGAACTGGGCGACATCGACGACGCCACCTTCACCGCCGTGCGCCGGATTATCTTCGACCCGGACGCCGGCCAGCAGGAGCCGGAGTACGACCGTCGGCAGGCAGCCGTGCTACTGGAAACCATGAAAGACCTGCTCACCCAGACCTACGTGCGCCGGGCAAAGCTCCGGCAGGCGCTGAAAGTGCGGCGCTTCTTTGCCAACCAGGCGGCGGGAATTGACGAGGAGGTGCCGGAGGCTCCCGTGCGGATTTCACCTTTCAAGGATCGACCGGCGTAAGGAGTCAGTGATGGGCTATGCAGCGATTACGGGCTGGGGCAAGTGCCTGCCCCCGGCGGTTCTGAGCAACGCAGACCTCGCCACCTTCCTGGACACCAGCGACGACTGGATCTTAAGCCGCACGGGCATGCGGGAGCGGCGGATTTCCCATGTTCCGGCCATCGACATGGCGGCGGTTGCGAGCTCCCGGGCCTTGGCCTGTGCCGGGCTCGACGCCAACGACCTCGATCTCATCGTGTACGGCAGCTGCAGTGCCGATGAGCAGGTGCCGAACAGCGCGTCCGGCGTGCAGATCCTACTCGGCGCGCACAACGCCGGGGCGATGGACATCAATACGGCCTGCACCAGCTTCCTTTACGGGCTCTCTGCCGCCAGCGCCATGGTGCGGTCCGGCGTGGTCCGGAACGCGCTGGTGATCGGCGTGGAGCTGATCTCGCCCTACATGGACTGGGAAAACCGCAATGTCTCGGTGCTCTTCGGGGATGGGGCCGCCGCCGTGGTCCTGCAAGCCAGCGAGAGCGAACTCGGCGTGCTTGGTGAGCATCTCGGCTGCTTTGCCGATGCCCGGCAGACCCTGCGGGTACGGGGCATGGGCTGCTCCTACGCCAATCAGGGCGTCCAGTACGGCGATACGCTGTGGGACTTCGATGGCCAGGAGATCTTCCGGCGCGCCGTGAAGGGGATGGCGCAGGCGACCGAGAAAGCACTCGGCAGGTGTGGCATCACTATCGACCAGATCGACCTGATGGTGCCCCACCAGGCCAACCTGCGCATCATCGAGTCCGTGGCGAAGTACGCGGGAATCCCCATGAGCAAGGTTTTCCTGACGCTGGAGCGCTACGGCAACATGTCTGCCGCCACGGTACCGGTCGCTCTGGTCGAGGCGCTGGAGGCTGGCCGGGTTAAGCCCGGCGGGACGATCCTCATGCCCGGCTTCGGCGGCGGTCTCACCGTCTGTTCCCACGTCGTGCGCTGGGGCGAGCGGGTGACGCCGCTCGGACTGAGCCGGGCGGAGCTGCAACCCAATGAGCGGACCGCCCTCGAAATGGTGAACGAGATCCGGGCCCGGCGCAGCGCTCACGGCGCCTCAGAGCGCGGCCTGATGGCGCCCCGCTTCGCAGAGACCCGGCTGACTGACTGAAGCCCCTACGCCGCAAACCGCCGCGCATTCCGAAACAGCTGCATCCACGGCCCCTCTTCACCCCAACCGGCCGGGTGCCAGGAGTGTTGCACCGTCCGGTGGACGCGCTCCGGGTGCGGCATCAGGATGGTCACTCGCCCGTCTTCCGAACACAGGCCGGCGATGCCACCGGGCGACCCGTTCGGGTTGGCCGGATAAGTTTCGGCGGGCCGGCCGTGATTGTCTACATAGCGAATCGCAATCTGCCCCTGCCTGGTGCAGGCCTGCTGGGCGCCGGCCGTGAAGGTCGCCAGGCCCTCGCCATGGGACGTCGGGACCAGCAGTCGGCTTCCCGCCATCCCTTCGAGGAGCACCGACCGGGACGGCAGCACTTCCACAAGGCTGAGTCGCGCCTCGAACTGCTCCGAGCGGTTCTGGAGAAAGCGGGGCCAGTGCGCCGCGCCGGGAATAAGCTCGGCCAGCACCGACAACATCTGGCAGCCGTTGCACACCCCGAGCGTGAACGTGTCAGTCCGGGTGAAAAACGCGGCGAATTCATCTCTGGCCCGGGCGTTGAACAGAATGGATTTGGCCCAGCCGCCACCCGCACCCAGGACATCGCCGTAGGAGAAGCCGCCGCAGGCGGCAAGACCGGAAAACTCCCGCAGCGAGCGCTGCCCCGACAGAATGTCAGTCATGTGCACGTCGACGGCATCGAAGCCCGACCGGAAAAATGCCGCCGCCATTTCCAGCTGGCTGTTGACGCCCTGCTCCCGCAGGATCGCCACGCGCGGCCGGTGCCTGCGGGTCACCACAGGCGGTGCGGGATCGAAGGTCAGGAGCGGCGACAGCCCGGGGTCGTCCGGATCGAGTTGTGACTGCCACGCTTCGGCAGCTGCAGCTGGATTGTCGCGCAGCGACTGCATCCGGTTCGAGAGCTCCGACCAGGCGCGCAGGAGATCCGTCCGCAAGCCGTTGAAGAGGGTCGCGCCAGCGGCCGAGATGCTGATGGCCGGAGAATTGGTGACAGTCGCCACACGGCGCACTACGGGTCCGAGTCCGTGTCGACCGAGGGTTTCTTTCAGGCGCTCAGCGTCGGTGTCACGCACCTGAATGACCGCACCCAACTCCTCCGCAAACAGAGCACCGAGCTGCTCGTCCGCTCCGGAAACCTCGAGCGCCACCTCAAGGCCGGCACGGCCGGCGAAAGCCATCTCACACAGCGTGACAAACAAGCCACCGTCACTACGGTCGTGATAGGCAAGCAGCAGCCCGGCGGCGCGCAACTCCTGAATCCCCGCAAAGAATCCCCGGAGCAGGTCGGGAGCGTCCACGTCGGCCGGTTCACCGCCAGTCCGCCCATAGGCCTGCGCCAGGCAGGAGCCGCCAAGGCGATTGCGGCCCGCACCGAGATCGACAAGCCAGAGCGAGGTACCAGCCTCTCGCCGCAGTTCGGGAGTCGACGTGCAGCGCACGTCGTCCACGGGGGCAAAGGCCGAGACCACCAGCGAAACCGGCGCCACCACCGCCCGTCCTGCCCCCGCCTCCTCCCAGCGGGTCTGCATCGACAGGGAATCCTTGCCCACCGGAATCGCAATAGAGAGTTCCCGGCACAGGGCGCTCACGGCCGCGACCGTGTCATATAGCCGTTCGTCCTCGCTGGCCACGCCGGCAGCGGCCATCCAGTTGGCCGAGAGCCGTACACGGGAAATATCGTCAATCGAGGCCGCTGCGATGTTGGTCAGGGCCTCGCCCACGGCCAGACGGCCCGAGGCGGGTGCGTCCAACAGGGCGACCGGCGAGCGCTCGCCCATGGCCATGGCTTCGCCGGCGAAGGTCTCGAAGCCCAGTGCCGTTACACCCACATCGCTGACCGGCACCTGCCAGGGCCCCACCAGCTGGTCCCGGGCTACAAGGCCGCCAACGGTCCGGTCGCCGATGTGAATCAGGAACGACTTGTCGGCGACGGCGGGCAGGCGCAGTACCCGCAGGCAGGCTTCCGCCAGTTCAATCCCGGCGAGATCGAGCGATGCATTGACGGCGACTGTGCGCGTCACGTGGCGCACCATCCGGGGTGGCGTGCCGAGCAGCGTCTCCAGAGGCATATCCACCGGCGTCTCACCCGAGTGCCGGTCGGTCACGACGAGTCGGCGCGTGTCATCGAGTGCACCGAGGACCGCGAAGGGACAACGCTCCCGGGCACACACGGCAGAGAACCAGGCGAGATCCGCCGGGGCGAGCGCCAGCACGTAGCGCTCCTGCGCCTCGTTACACCAGATCTCCAGCGGTGACATGCCGGAATCCGCGCTGGGAATATCCCGCAGCTCAAAGCGTCCGCCCCGGTGAGCGTGGTCGACCAGCTCGGGTACGGCGTTGGACAGCCCGCCTGCGCCCACGTCGTGGACCATCAGGATCGGATTCGCCCGGCCGGTCGTCGCGGACAGCGCCCGGCAGGCTTCAATGACCTGCTGGGCCCGGCGCTCGATCTCGGGATTCCCCCGCTGCACGGACGCGAAATCCAGGTCCGTAGAACTCGAGCCGCTACCCACCGAGGACGCGGCGCCACCGCCAAGCCCGATGAGCATGGCAGGCCCACCCATGACGATGACCAGAGACCCGGCAGGCGGATCTGCTTTTTCCACGTCAGTACCTGCGATGTTGCCGAGACCACCCGCCAGCATGATGGGCTTGTGGTAGCCCCGGGCCAGGCTGCGATCCTGCGGGTCCACCTGCTCAAAGGTCCGGAAGTAACCCGTGATAGTCGGTCGGCCGAATTCGTTGTTGAAAGACGCCGCGCCAATCGGCCCCTCCAGCATGATCTGCAAGGCGCTCGCGATACGCTCGGGCCGGCCGATGGCAGCCGACGGCAATTCCCAGGGCTGCTCCCAGCCCGGCAGCGCCAGATTGGAGACCGTGAAGCCCGTGAGGCCAGCCTTGGGTCGGCCCCCGCGACCCGTGGCACCCTCGTCCCGCAGCTCACCTCCCGAACCGGTGGCAGCGCCCGGAAAGGGCGAAATCGCCGTGGGGTGGTTATGGGTTTCCACCTTGATCAGGGTATGCACCGGGGCCAGCGTGGCGGTGTACAGACCCGTCGCCGGGTCGGCGTGGAGGTGACTCGCGACCCCACCCTCGATCACTGCGGCATTGTCCTTATAGGCACTCAGCACACCGCGGGGATTGTTGGCATGGGTAGACCGGATCATCTGGAACAGACTGTGCGCCTGCTCCTCACCGTCGATGACCCAACGGGCGTTGAAGATCTTGTGCCGGCAGTGTTCCGAGTTGGCCTGGGCGAACATCATGAGTTCGGCGTCGGTGGGATCGCGGCGTTCCGCACCGAACTTGTCGGCGAGATAGCGCATCTCGTCGCCCGACAGGGCAAGACCCAGCTCAACGTTCGCGCGCTCCAGCGCCGCCACACCCTCCTGCAACAGCGGCACATGACGCAGGGCACGGGGCGCTGCCGCCATGAACAGGGCCGCGGCCAGCCCGGCATCAGGAACAATGCCCGGCAGTAAACTCTGGGTCATCCGGTCATGGAGCAGGGGCGCGAGCAGCGCCTGCTCGGCGGCGGTCACCAGCTGCGGCGTTGCGAAGCTGAAACGCACTGCCCGCTCGACCCGCAGCACGGCAACAAGACCGCAACTCCGGGCAATATCAGTGGCCTTGCTGGACCAGGGAGAGACTGTCCCTGTCCGGGGCACCACAAGAACGCTGTCATCCGGCAAGTCCGCGCCGGGCGCGGTACCGTCATCCAGGAGGTTGCGCAGTTCCTGCTCAGCGCGGGCGGTCAGCGGTGCAGAGAGCTCCACGATGTGCAGAAAACGGGCCGCGACTCCCGTCACGGCGGGCACTTGCGCCCGAACAGCGTGCAGCAGCTTCTGCAGCCGGAACCCGGAGAGCGCAGCGCCGGCAGGCCAGATGAGCGGTGCGGCGAGCGGTGCCGTCACCGGCCCGAGCCGCCGGGGCCACCCGGCGTGTAAATGGGCCCAGGAAACTGGGTGACGTTGCCGGCCTCCGCCACCGTCACCTTGCTGACGCCCTGCTTCTCGACCTCGTCGATGCGCAGAATCGAGTGCATGGGCAGGTAGGTCCGCCGCACCCCGGCAAACTCGGTCTTGATCCGTTCCTCGGAGGGATCGAGAACCACCGTGGTCCGCTCGCCAAAGACGAGGCGCTCGACCTCGATGAAGCCAAACAATGTGCCCTGCGTCACACTCCGGGCATAGATCTCATAGATCTTGCCCTGGTTGACGAAGATGACTTTGTAGATGTGCCTGGAAGTCATGGGCGAATCGGATCGGGGGTGCGCAGTATAACCCAGTGGTTTCCAGGCCGCCCCGAAGTGTGATCGGACCCGTGTTTCATCGCGGGGTGTTGGGCCATCATGCCGTCTGGGTGAGGGACTACCATGCCGCTTCGTCTTCGCGTCACCAGTGAGAGCAAGGAGTTGCCGCGCGACCATCGCGTGCGCGAATTCCCGGCCGTGGGCGGCACGATCGGCCGCAGCCCGGACAGTGACTGGGTCCTGCCGGACGCGAGCCGGTATGTGTCCAGTCGCCACGCGATGATTGACTATCAGGGCGGCGCCTACTACCTCGTCGACATGAGCAGAAACGGCGTCTTCGTCAATGGCTCCGACACACCGGTCGGCCAGGGTCATCCCCAGCGCCTTTTCGATGGCGACCAGTTGCGGATCGGCGATTTCGAGATTGCCGTCGATATCA
>Ga0209181_10004742_pt1 | contig 20013 bp, 17 predicted proteins | sample MAT05_FD_187208 | JGI IMG/M metagenome (GOLD analysis project Ga0209181, IMG submission 187208) | Freshwater microbial communities from Lake Fryxell liftoff mats and glacier meltwater in Antarctica - MAT-05 (SPAdes) (version 2) | ecosystem: Environmental > Aquatic > Freshwater > Ice > Liftoff... | reverse complement strand
TATTGATCTTGAGAGTCCGCATGATCCACTGCGTCATCTTTTCATTCGCATCCACGAGCAAAACCTCGCTCTCTCCTGTGCGTTTCGTCCGCCGGCACTGCCATTCCATCCAGAGCGAAAAAAACCCGGCGTACGAGCCGAGGTCAATCCAGCGCCGAGGCAGCGGCATGATTTTCAGCAGGGGAAGATACTCCTGTTGCAAAAATATCTCTGAAAAGGAGGCGCTGATTTCCTCATCAAAAGACGGGCAATAAATCCCTTCGCCCAACGGTATCCGAATATCCAAATCCTTTGCATGGTAATGCTTCAACTGAAACGCGAGCTTCCTTCGTAAAGCGCTGGAATAGAGCAGAGCACGCCATATAATTGAGCGAAATTCCAACATGAATTCTTATCCTAATTTCTAGGCTCAATTCCCCACTCCAAAAGTGGACGCAAAACCCCGGGGAGCAGATGACGGGAATCGCTATGGCGCTCGGTATCTTCGACTGAAAAACTCAAACAAAACGGGGTACGTATATAGATTTTCCCATGTAATGCATCGGCTCCAAACTGCAACTGATAGCGCCCTTCATTTAATAAATAGCCTGGAAAACGGCAACGACTCACGTAGCGATTTGCGCCACGTGATTGAGAACCAGATGCATGGACGTCATTTGATCCGCAAATATCTATTCCCTCTGAATTCTGAATTAGAAATCCCACACGGATTCCAGCTGCTGCGGAGTCCATTTCATACTCAATACAAACAGTAAATGATTCATCATGCGAGACAGTGGCAGATGACTCCCCTAGCCCGTTCAGTATGGATACCCTGCGAAAAGCAAATCCTCCATGACTTGGAGCCTCCTGATCCTCCCATGTAAACATTGCAGGAGCTGATTTTTCATTTTTCAGATAAGACTTGGTTACCGCTGATACATCACCATCAATCATCATCCGCCCTGCATCCATAAGGATAGCGCGGCTGCATAGCGCACGCATTGCAGCCATATTATGGCTCACAAACAAAACTGTCCGGCCTTCATTGCGAGAGGCATCCCCCATTTTACCCAAGCACTTTTTCTGAAATGATGCATCACCAACTGCCAGTACTTCATCCACAATCAAAATTTCCGGCTCCAGATGCGCAGCAACGGCAAAAGCCAATCGCACATACATCCCGCTGGAATATCGCTTTACCGGCGTATCCAAAAATTCCTCCACTTCGGAAAATGCAACGATTTCATCAAAGCGCTTTTGAATCTCCGTCTTGCGCATTCCCAAAATCGTTCCGTTTAAAAAGATATTTTCGCGTCCGGTCAACTCCGGGTGAAATCCCGTTCCAACCTCAAGCAACGCACCCACGCGCCCGTAAATATCTATCTCACCCCGCGTCGGCGGCGTAATGCGGCTCAGGATTTTCAGCAGCGTGGATTTACCTGCGCCATTACGTCCGACAATTCCAAGCACCTCTCCCCGCTTGACCTCAAAAGATACATCCTCGAGTGCTTCAAACTGATGCGTCGGCTGACTCGATCCAAACGGGTTTTTGAGTTTTTGCATCAGTAGCTCGCCGAGTGTCGTCGGACGATGCTGAGTCGTCGCGACCTGGAAAGTCTTGCCCACTCCCCGGACTGAAATAGCGAGATCAGATGACATCGGCGAATTGCCGCTCCATCCGGCGGAAAAAGATCATTCCAATCACAAACATCAGCAGCGAAGCGGTGATTGCGTAAATCGTGGAAGGGAAACCTACATAGCCCTCCCCGAAAATCGCCACGCGAAACCCGTGCAGCAGTGTGGCCATTGGATTGAGTTTATAGAGAAGCATTGGTAGTCCGGGTGGAATAATTGCCAGCGTGTAAGCGACAGGACTTCCGTAAAGCATTAGCTGTAAAAGCACTGGCAGAATGTGATTCACATCCCGAAAACGCACTGCAAGCGCAGCGCAGAACATCCCGATCCCCAAGGCAAACAACACCAAAAACAGCAACCAGAACGGAGCCAGCACAATCGAGAATCCGGGTGTTACCTGATACGCTAAAAGCAGGACGCAACCCGCAGCCGCAGCAATCGCAAAATCTACTAAGGTAGAAACCGCCCCGGAAAACGGAAGCAACAGGCGAGGGAAAAACACTTTAGAAACCAGCGATGCGTTTCCGACAAGCGATCCCGCGCTTTTCAGCACCGTGCTGCTGAACAAATTCCACGCAAGCAGGCCCGTGTAGGCGAATGGAAAATAAGGGATATTACCGGAATCGAGTTTTGCAATACGGCCGAAGACGAACGAAAAAATGCCCGCCGCCATGAGTGGCTGAATCAACACCCAGATTACCCCAAGGAGCGTCTGACGATACCGCAGCTTGATGTCCCTCACTGCAAACGCCACAAGCAGATCCCGGTAATGCCAGATCACCCGTAAATCGACCGCCTCCCAGCGCCGAGGCGGACGAATCCTCACCAACGGCTCCTCAACTGAAATGGAATCCTTTAAATCTGAATCTCCCGCCCCTGCTGGTGATGGGGCGCTCAAGTCAATGGCCCTCCTCGTTCCACCGCCTGAGCAGCAGCATCCGCCATTTCTTTCACCAGGCCGTCGAAATCGTATTTCCTTGTCCAACCAAGTTCCTGATGCGCCCGCGTGGCATCCCCGCGCAAATCATGCGTTTCGCTCCCACGAAAGAACCGTTCATCGGTTACCACATGCTTTGTCCAATCAAGACCGACGTGCGCAAACGCCTTCTGGCAAAACTCGCCAACCGTCCGCGTTTCGCCTGTCGCAATCACAAAGTCAGACGGTTGCTCGCGCTGAAGCATCAGCCACATCGCCCGGACATAATCGGCCGCGTGCCCCCAGTCGCGCCGGGCATCCATGTTTCCCAGACGAAGCTCGCTTACCAGCCCGGCCTTGATACGAGCCGCACCCGTCGCGATTTTTTGCGAGACAAACTCCGCGCCACGCCGGGGGCTCTCGTGATTATAGAGAATGCCGCTGCTGGCGTGCATCCCGTAGCGCTCGCGGTAGTTTCGGGTCAAATCAAAACCGGCCACTTTGGAAATCCCGTAAATACTCCGGGGAACAAAAGCACTCTGCTCATGCTGCGGCGTCTCTCGTGCCGCTCCGAACATTTCGCTCGTTCCGGCAAAGTAAAACCGGCATTGAGGCGCGCAATCGTGAATCGCCGAAAGCAGATAGTGCGTGCTACTCACATTGGTATTGAGCGTCGCGAACTCGTCTTCAAATGAGTAGCTCACAAAGCTGGATGCCGCCAGGTGGTAGCACTCATCCGGCCGCACGCTGTTCATCAACTTGAAGAGACTCGCGAAACTTTCCAGTGATGCGGGGTGGAGTTCGATTCGATCGAGGATATGCCGGAGCCGACTCAGGCGCTGTTCCGGAGCCTCCAGCGCAGTCCGCCGCACCAGTCCATGCACCCGGTATCCTTTTTCCAGCAACAATTCTGCAAGATAAGAACCGTCCTGACCAGTGATCCCAGTAATCAGTGCCACACGTTCCGCCATGGCTAGCTTCTGCCCTCCACCTTGTCCTGTTTGCTGTAGTACTCTGGATAGCTGTAATAGTAGTATTCCTGCATCGCTTCAGAAACATCGTTACACACAATCCCCACAACATTCGTCTGGCGCTCCTGCAACATATAGATGGCTTTTCGCGAGGTGCGGGCGCTGGAATTGGTAAAGCGGAAGACAATAATCGTCGCATCCATTTTCGGAGCCAGACTCGTCGTATCATCGGCAGCCATCACCGGCGAGCTATCAAACAAAATGTAGTCGTATTTCTCATACATCTCCTTGAGCAGACGGTCTGCAGGAGCCCCTAGAAAAAGCTCTCCCGGATTGGAAACAGCATTTCCTCGAGCCAGCAGGCAGAGCCCTTGAATGGATGTCGTTTGAACCACCTCATCCAGACTCTTGCGCTCATGGAGCACGTCACCCAGGCCACTGTTATTATGACATCCAAGCGCCAGATGAATCTCTCCGCGACGCATGTCACCGTCCACCAAAAGCACTTTTGCACCGGATAGCGCCAGAGTGATTGCCAGATTGATGGTCACGGTGCTTTTACCCTCATTGGGAACGGCACTCGTAACCAGCAGCGTTTTCGGAGCCTTACCCTGCACCGGCATAAAAATAATCGAGGACCGCAAGGAGCGGAATGCCTCCACAAAAGTATGACGCTCGTCATGGGGTACCAATGGCATCAAATCCTCATTATGACGCGACTTGCCAGCCACGCCGGGAATTTGCGCAAGCACACGTTGACTGAAGTGAGACTGAAATTCGGTAAATGAAGCCACGCGATCATCCATCTGATCCATCAGCACGAGAAAAAGAACCCCAGCAAGTAACCCAAGCAGCAGACCTGAGGTGATGGTTTTGGAAACACCAGGTTTAATGGCCTGCGGAGGAGATGCCTTCTGGCGAATCGAAAGGATTTCCTGATCCACATTCTGGTTAATTTCAATATTCCCCTTCGATTTGCTCAGCGACTCCAACTGCGAACGCTTGCTCTCAATTTCAACCTGAATGGAGCGGTATTCAGCCAGCCGCTGGCTCAAGTCTAGAGCCTTTTTCTCCCATTCCTTAATCGTCACTTCCAGATTTTGAATTTCCAGAACGATGGTGGCGCGGCGGATCTCGAGTTCTTTCTGACTCTGCTTCCGGTATGCCTCACCCAGTTCTTGTAGGCGGGCGATCTGCATATTCAATTCCGACATGATCGGATGCTCAGGACGCAGATCCTTTTCATAACTGGCCCGTTCGGATTTCAATAATTGAATTTGCTGCTGCAAACGAATGAACTCAATATCACTGGAACCCGCTCTGGAACTGCGAGGATCACCGTCCGTCGTGGTCTCCTCTCCTCCACCATCCTTGAGTCGTAATCCTTCGTCCCTGAGCATCTTTTTCTCGAGATCAAACATTTCAAGCAACTGCGCCTCCTTTTTCAACTCAGCCAGCTGGGTGTTCAACCCGGAGAGATAGGTCCCAGCGCTATTACCCTCCGCCTCCAGAAACCCCATGTTATTTAGTCTTTGAAAAGCAATACTCTTCTCCTGAGCCTTGCTTAACTCACCCCGAACCCGGGTGATCGCATCCTCAATGGAAACACCCACATCTTCGGTTTTCTGACTCCGAAACTCCCGGCGAGTGGCGATGTATTCCTGCATCAACGCATCCAGAAACTTCTGAGGATAGCGCTCATCTGAACCGGTCGCGGTAAGGTTAAAAATCGAAGTTCCAGGTTTTTGCACCACTGCAAGGGCGGCACCCGTGATTGGCACATCAGGAAACAGCGCGCGCACCTTTGCTTCGGAACGCTGACGCAGCGTCTCATCCTGCATCATCTCGCGCTGTGTGTTCATGAATGTTCCCGTTTCCTCAGCGAAGACCCCTGCTTCCTGTAGATTTACCTTTCCACTCACCATCATGAGCGCTTGGGAGACATAAACGACCTGTTGATTGGCAACTTTCCAAGAGGAATAAGCCAGCCCCGCACATGTCGAAAAAAGAACCACCCACCAATACTTCCTAAACAATGCCCGGTAACGATACAGCTTGGTGTGCAACAGATACCACCATGAGCCACTATCCGGTTCGATCAGGTTTGGGGTCTGTGGTGCAGGCGCGGGTTCACTCATCGTTATAACAGCTAAAAATTAATGAACTTCTCCGGCACAATGACCGTGTCATCCGGCAGTAGTAGCGGGTCTTTGTCCATCTCACCCCGTTTGGTCACAGGCTCCATATCCACAATAGTCGTTTTGGCCACTCCTGTCGCAGGATCTCTCCTGACCAGTTTGATCTTTTTCTGATTCGCAAAATTCGCAAACCCGCCCGCCCTAAAGATCGCTTTGCTGAGGGTAAAACGCTCGTCAGGTGGGATCTCAATCCCTCCCTGCTGCATCACCTGACCGCTGAGATATACCTTCCCAATAGACCGGGACATCATCGTATCCACACTGATAATGACCGTGGCTTTTTGGAAATACACTTTCTCCAGCATGGGCTTGATCGCATAAGCCAGCTCCCTGCATGTGCGCCCCTTTGCCTGCACCCGGCCGATCAAGGGCACCTCCACCTCGCCGCCGTCTGTAACCTGCAACTGCATCGGCGTCCGCCTTTCCTCCACCACCCGGTAACTCAGCCGATCTCCCGGCCCGATCTTCCTTCCCGTATCCAGCACATCCATCGAATTGGTCACCGCCACCACCGCCGAAGCTCCGCTGGATTCGCTTCTCACCGGAGCCTCTACCGGCTGGGGTTGCGCCACCTGCGGACGTCGTTCCGGCATTGGAGGCTGTGCGTGACTCGCTGAGGTAATTCCCAACAAAAGCATGGCCAAAATCACACCGTAGGAAGGAAGGAGGTTCATGGCTAGAAATCGTAATTCAACGAAATGGTACCCACATTCTGATAATAGCTACGTAAAATCTGATCGGAATCCTTATTCACATACCGGTATCGCAGCCCCAACACCAGCTTCTCATTAATCCGCCATGACGTGGATACTCCGGCTCCATATCGAAACGCCTTTTCCGAGCCCTGCTCAACACCACCCGATTCGTCTGCACTTTCAACAAACGTTTCCATACTCAAACTCAATCGGCTCGACGCCCGCCACTCCGCTGCATAACGCGCAAAAATGTAGTCCGAGAAATTCACCGCCAAACCCAGACGTGCTTCACGACCAACAGTCAAAGTGTGACTCCAATGCTGGTTCAAGCGGTTCACAACGGAAATGTTGCCATACCAGCCGGTGAAGTCATCCGTATCGCCACTTTCACCTCCGGAGCTAAACAACATAAACTGTCCGCCCACAGCCAGACGCAATTTAGTATAAGAAGAGAGCGCTGCGTCTGCAGTAAACCCTAGACTCCCTGAGTTCGCATCATTGTTGTAATTCTCCTCGAAATTCACCAGCGCCACCTGGGCTTCCATGCCTACGCTTAAGGCATCACTGATACGCAACCCAACGGTCCCAGAAAACTGCTGCTCCTGACGGTTCATGTAGCTAAAGTCCTCCCCAAGCGCGATGTAGGTATAGTTGTCGTAACCCAAGCTCACATTCACATCATTCAGATCCCAATACGCGGTCACGCCGAGCGCATTCTGAAAGCGATCAAACCGCAGCGCATTACTCAGCGATGGATCATCAATAGGGTTTTGTACAATCGAAAGACGTTCATGAAAGTTCAACCTCAGGGTCTCTCCGATATAGACATCGAATGTGAGTTCCGTGCCGGGATCGACCATGAGCGTCTGGGTATCCAGCTGGTTGTTGCTCAGGTATTTGGTGTATCCAATCCCAACATTCAGTTTCAAAGTATTCAACTGAGATGCCTGCCACTCCGTGTTCAACCTCAACTGCGGGCGGATCAATAAATCGCTCTGACGATCCACCTGCGAAATTCCGACGTTGTCATTGAACTCAAACTCTATTCCCCCAGACACATCCACCGTCACATCCCTCATCTTTAAATTATAATTCCGAAACGCAGGCTTTTGCTTTTCTGCCTTGAGCGCGTTGAATCCGAAGGTCGAGGGTCTGACTGATTCCTGCGCGTTTAACCTAAAAACCCCCACCCCAAATACACAAAGAAGCCACGCCACTACGACGCAACTTCTTATAAGTTTTTTAGGGGATTTAAATAACATTTTGATGCGATCAGGCAATCAGCGGGCCGGATATTTTTTCGAGCGTATATATCTCACAATCAGGCGTTGACAATTGGTTTTATTGGACTCTCATTGGGTCACTTACGTAACGGTGTAAAACTTTAGATATTTTTATGAAGCCAGCCCCCCATACATTACAAGGAGTATTTCTTGTAGTTTTTATCATGTCTCCACTTCTGGCACAGGAAGCCGCCCCTCAGACCTCAGAAAATCCGGTCATTCCTCAAGCGATTACAGAAGAAAACAAAAAAATCCCGCTCATCATCCAAGCGATTGATAAACTAGGTGCTGACCCCACACGAAAACAGGTTGGAAGCGTTATTTACGGATTGGTGAAAATCAAAGCCGACTGCGCATTAGATATTGTAGGTTATGCCGTAAAAACTCTCCCAGCAAAATATGCAGCAGAGATCATCGCCTCAGCTACCGCAGCTCTCCCAAACCCTTGGAAGCCAATTATTTACCCACCTGGACCAAGATGTCCAGAAATGGCGAATTACAGAGCCGCCAACGCCACCGCAACCAACACGAACCAAAATGCTCCATCGAGCATGCTTTTGATAGAAGCCCTTGTTTACGAAGCATATAACGTCAGACTAGGGTTGAGCTTAACCGACCTACAAGGCGCTGCGGAGTCATCTCTTAAGGGCAACCCAGACCTTATGTTGAGCACGACTTTTGATTCACGGGTTACCATTGGTGTTGGTATCGTTGGAAATGCGAACTACTCCAATGAACCTCTTCGCCGAAAAATGCCAACCGGTGGCTCATCAGTCTCCACACCGGGCAATTCCACACCGAAGCCACCTCCAGTCAGTAAATAAATAATATAAATACGATAGCTAATCACTTAAAATAAAATGCTTACTATTGTTTATTTAATTTTTTCTTAACTTCCTCGGAACGCTCTTTAAACGCCTTTTTGAGAGCAGGGCTCCAATTTTCCGACTGCACCTGAAGTTCGTCGATTTTCTCAAAGGCTTCGTCGTAAGGCACCGATCTAAACCAATGGAGCTGTAAATACGGTTTCACGGCTGTAGCGAGTAAAGCCATTCTGAACTCACGGTCCTTCGGTCTGCTCCCAAGCATCCCGTCAAACATCCGCAACCCCTCCTCCTCTCCGGCACGGGAAAGCGTATCCTTCCAAGGCTCAATCGCGAGGCCAGGGGCCAGCCCGACCCAAAGCATCCCTTCCTCATACGCCATTCGGGGATAATGTGGCTCCAATATGCGCGCGCGCCTGAAGTCGGCAACTGCTGCCAGGATTTTACCGCCCACCATCTCAGCCTTCGCTCGAATGAAATATAACTGCCAGTTGAGTGGCTCCTGTTTTAACCCCTCGTTTGCCGTTTGATAAGCAGCAGCATAATCTCCATTGGCCGAAAAACTCTCGGCCTCAGTTGTATAGTCCGGCAGCCGCCCCCACCACACAGCTAGAACAACCAGACCCACACCAAGACCCCTGGACAACCACTTTATAGAAATTCCAACTGGCTCGGAATGAACGTCATGCCGTGCAATTGCCAGTGCGAAAAGTGACAGCAAAACACATCCCAAACGATGCCCCGGAACATCCACCAAGCCATGCAAGGCTGCCCCAATTGCCACCGAAAAGGCGGCAAGTCGCAGCCGTCTTTGAGTTCCAGAGGCAAACGGAAGCGCTCTTCTGAGGAGAATGACCAATAAGATCGCCAAGCAGGCAACCCCCACCCAACCCGTCTCAGCTGCAACCAAAAGCCAGTCGCTTTCCGGATGTAACACCGTTTGCTCAACCACCGAAGCCTTGCGGTAAAAAGGAAAGATCGACGTAAAATTCTCAAGACCGACGCCACACCAAGGCGATCCCGAGCACATTTGAAGCGTATCGCTCCATACCTTGAATCGAAATGCCACTTCGGAGTTCTCCCCTCCGGCAAAACGCTCTGCTGTCGCGCCTCCTTTGACCAAAACCGCCGCCGCTGCCAGCAGAATGGCTGAAAACGCAATCGCGATCAGCTTCCACGACTTTTGCTGCCAGGCAGAAAATGCAGCCCATAAGCCCAGTGAACCGAAAAACAACAGTAATCCGCCCCGTGAATAATTAACCACCAGCGCAACCAAAATCACCACCGCGCCAAACAACCAAAACCCCCATTTTCCACGGTTCCAACGCATCGCATCGAACGCGCAACCCAGCGCCAAAACCCCGCCAATCGCGAGGACATGCCCGGTATGGTTGCGATTGGGAAAAGGTCCAAATTCACGCCCCTCGGCAAGCCAGCCCGGGATTTTAATCCCCATCCACCACGTCACGAGCGCAAATCCAGCGATCAAAACAATCCCATAGGCAAGGCATCTCACGGCACTTCTGCGCAAGTAGGAGTTCCAAGGCAGCGCCAGCAGCCACAGCAGCCAGACAAAACCTGCGGCAGCGAGCGCCATTCCCTTTGCTGAAAGCAAGGGCTGAGGGGACAGTCCGCCGGGCAGAATCACGCCTGCAGCGATGAGTTTAGTCCTCCATGCAGGAACCGCAAAAAGACTGGATGGCAGAAAAGCAACCGCCGCGAGCAACAGAAACGCACCCACCGCCAGAACACAACCGCGAGGCACCCGCCTCTGAAAAGGCACCACAAGCAGCAACACGCCAAGCCCCGCAAAAAATGCAACCTGCGCGTTTTGCGTAGTCCCGCCGCTCATACAAATGATCGCCAAAACTAGTGCCACCGCAGCCATGACTGCATAGAACACGCGCGGTGAATGTGTGCTTTCGTGCATGAACGGAAAGCTAAACGGCGCTTCGTGGCGGCACAATCATTTGCCAGATCGTCCGGAGAATGATGCTCAAATCGAGACTTAGCGACCAGCTTTCTCCGTATAGCAGATCCGACTGCAGCCGGGCTGAAATCGCCTCACGTGTAGCCTCCCCCCGAAATCCGCGCACCTGCGCCAGCCCCGTAATCCCAGGCTTGATGAAGGCTCTCTGGTGATATTGTTCGAGCAAGTCCGCAAACTGACGGTTGTGATCGATCAAATGCGGCCGGGGTCCAACCACGCTCATTTCCCCCCGGAGCACGTTCAGAAATTGTGGGAACTCATCGAGGCTAAACCGCCTCAACCATCTTCCCGCAGGAAATATCCGTTCATCTCCCTCTGTTGCCTGACGGTTGATGTCATCCGAGTCCACATGCATGGTGCGAAATTTGATGATTTCAAAGGGATTGTTCTGCAAACCGGATCGGGGTTGCTTGTGAAACAAAGGCCCCGGTGACTGACTCCGATGAATCAGCCAGAATAAAATACAAAGCCAAGGCAGGATCAGCAGGACGATCAGCCAGGAAATCGTGAGATCTACAACACGCTTCAAAACGCGGTTGAACGGGTTTTCAAGGGGCTCCTCAAACAAGGTGATCAAATTTATTCCTTCGTCCGTCCGGCAGACAATCGGATGATTAATCATCTCCGCAAAATTGTTCATGATAACCAAACGGATGCCTCTTTTCTCACACTCTTTGACGATCTGACGCATCTGCTCCTGCTGGAGGGTGGTGACTAAAATCACCTGCTGAACATCCCCTTCCAGAGTGCTTTCAAATTGATCCAGCCCACCCAGCTCCGGAGTAAAGCAATCCACTCTCTGCCCAGTTTCATTCTCGACCGTCAGCAAGCCCACAATCTTCAGTCCAAACTGCTCCTTCATTCGCAGCCATCCTTCAAGCGCATTGGCATGCTCGGGACTACCAACCAAGAGCGTGGCAAACTGCCGGTAACCACGGAATAGAGCCCGCGCCAGAAATTGGGGTAATACCGCATTGCTCCACAAAATCACCGCATAGAGACAAGCCGGAAAAAGCAGCAGAAACAGGCGCGAGATCGCCTGATCTTTTTTAAAAACCAGCACCAGCAGCAATCCTCCCAGCGCAAAGACCACCTGTCTTGTAGCGACTGGAAATTGCCTAACCAGACTGCGATCATGGAGCGGTGCGACGAGCATATTAGTATCCCGGCTGAACATCTCCATCGCCAGCCCGGTTAGAATAATCAGCCAGTAGAGAAAGTAGTCTCCCAAAAAATCAGACAGCCCTTTTTGAAAAACAAAATCCACAATAAGATAGATTCCCCAGAACAACAGGGACACCAGCAGCGCCTGCGCAAGCGCAAGCAAACTGCGTATTCCTCGTGTTCTTTGTGCGATCATGATTGCTAATTAGTTAATCTTGAGGGGCTTTTAAAGAACAAGTTACAGCACTCGGAATCCACGACAACGCATTGATTTCTGATTCTAGAAATATTTTGGGACTTCGAAGGAGAAGACCCGTTGTCCACGGAAGGACACGGAAATGAAGCGACATCTGTATTCTCTAGTCTGTTTTCTTCTGCGTCATTCCGTGGACAACGGGTGTGATTGGGGGTGATGAGAAAACAGGAGAATGGATTTCTGGTATGAGCTGAAACCCGGAGGGTTTATGGGACCGTAGCCGTGGGTAATACCAATTCGTGATTAAGAACGAATTGGTATTACTCCATTTTCCTTCTTCCTTACTTTAATTTACCGCAAAGCGATCAGCGCCACCATACGTCCTGTCTTCCCGAGTTCCCTACGGTAGGAATAATAGTCATCCGGATTTTCCGCAGTGCAGGTTCCACAATCGAAAACCCGAGTGACACCTGCCTCCACGCATTGCACCCGGATCCGGGCGGCAAAATCCACTTCGTAATGTGGAGGCCGGATACAAGGTCCGATTTGCACCACCATATCAGCGGGATTACACCCAAAAGCATCCCTCATCTTCGCAACAGCCACCGGAACCACACCAAGATCGGTTCCCTTTCTCCCGCTATGAACACAGCCAATCGCCCGCCTTACAGGATCCACCAGCCAGACCGGACCGCAATCCGCCACATAGATCCCAAGACACAACCCGGGATCATTCGTCACCAAACCATCCACCGCTTGCACAGGACTCAACGTGTCTGCATCCACCACGGCAACATCCGCACCGTGCACCTGCTGGGCGATCACATAACGTCTGCCCGCAAGACCGATTTCATCAATAATCCCAACATGAATATTCTCCAGCCTGGCGAGCGCAATCTCACGATCCGTCTTCACGTCCACTCCCGAAATACGCCGAGTAAAAGCATGGATAACCGGCAACTCCTCCAAAGCCGAAAACGTCTCGAACAATTTGTCCCTCATCAATCCTTCAGCTTTTCCTTTATCGCCGCCTTACTCTCTTCTTTCTTATCCTTGGAAGGCTTGAGCTCAGGGCAGACAAACGTGTCGTCGTAATGCGTGTCAGCACCCATCGCGCGATCCAGTTCAGCGAGCGCGGAAAGGTAATTAAAGCGCGCCTGATACTCATTCGTCCGCGCTGTGGTCAAGGCCACCCGCGCATCCAGCACCTCCAGCTGCGTGCCAGCTCCTGCGTCCAGACGTTCACGGGAAAGACGCAACGCCTCGTTCGCTTGCTCCACGGTTTTTTGCTGACTCGCAATGAATTCTTTCGCCTCTATGACGTTCGCGTATGCCTTTTGCACCTCGAGTTCCACTTGTTGCACGGAGTCTTCGTAATTCACCTTTGCCGCCTCCAGCCTCGCTTTAGCCTGAATGACTTTTCCCTTCGTCTCAAAGCCATCGAAAAGATTCCATTGCCCGGTCACCCCTGCAAACCAGCCATTGGTCTCCTTTGAAACATCGTCAGTCTGTCTTGAGTTCCGCATTTCATAACCACCGTTGATATCCATACGCGGCTTGTAACCTGACTTCGCGAGCTGAATTTGTTGTTCCTCCTGTTCCACTATGTTCCGTTGCACTTTCAAAAACGCCCGCTTCTCGAGTGCTGTGCGCAACGCCGTTACTAGGGCGATTTCCTTCCCCATGTTTTGAATTAATTCACCCGTCGGCTCAAAAGCGACATTACGCTCTCGTCCCGCACTCTTCACTCCAAGTGTTTTCGCAAGCTCAAGCTGCGAGATGAGGTAGTCGTTTTTTGAGGAAATCAAATCCGGCTGCGCATTCGCCAACTCCACCTCCGCACGCAGCACATTGAAACGAGGCACTGTTCCGGCATCAAACCGGTTATTCTGATCCTTCAACTCATCCGACAGCAACGCGATGCTTTCTTGGGCCACGACAATCAACGCCTTGTTCAGTAAGACGTTGTAAAATTGCTGACGCACCAGCGCGACAACTCGATCCACGGTGTCGCGCAGGGCGAAATAAGAAGAATCTTCGGTTAGCTTTGCAATCTTGATCGCAGCTCTGGTCTGGCCACCGGAGTAAACCATCTGCTTCACCTCAAACGCCACCCGCCAGTTTTTATCCCCTCCCCGTACGCTTCCCTGTCCCGACTGAATCGTCTGCGTCCCGGATCCCGTATCAATGGATACATTTCCGCCGCCGCTACCACGCTCGAGCAAATCCTTGTCCTGCTGATTATAATTGGAGACTGCGGATGCAAGCGGCAGCGCGAGCGCTCGCACTTCGATTACCTGACCCCGTGTGCGTTGGATTTCCTGAAGCGAGCGTAGAATCTCTGGATTTTGCTTGAGCGCCAACTCCACCGCTTTGCTTAGCGTGAGGTTGACCGCACCCGCCTTGGGCTCCTCAGCTTTGAGACCGTTCTTAAAACCTCCGAGCACCAATACCAATACAGCCAGCAAAAACTTGTTCAGCATAAGCCGCAAGAATCCCCTTACCGTGTTGATGGTCAAGAAGCTTATGCTTCGGGAGTCAGCATTTCTGCAAGCCCTGCATGCGGCTGAGGCTCCAAACTCATTGCGGTATAAATCTTCTCGTAGATGCTCTTCCAAGCTTCCTGCTCCTGCACGGTCAGTAATCCCATCAATCTGACTACATTGTTCGCCATATCATCACGAACACGGAAAACGAGTTCCAAACCCTTCTTTGTGATCAACACGTAAATTTTACGGCGATCTTCTTTAGATGGCTGACGTTTAACGTAGCTGAGCTTCTCTAGACGGTCGATCAGCCCGGTTGCCGCTGCGGTTGTATGGCGCATACGCGTAGCTATTTCCGTCATGGAGAGCGGTTTGCCTTCGTGTGCCATGAATCCTAGCAAGAAATATTGGGCGAATGAAACACCGCCGCGGCCTAATTCTTTTGAGAGATTCACTACAAAACAACGTTGCAGTGCGGTGAAGATATCAGCCAAGCGCTGAGCTTCGACTTTCTTATCGGTTGAGGGAGCTAAGTCAATTAACATGGAAGGTTAATGACATTAAAAACAGGATACTTCAAGCCCCAAGATGAGTTTTTTTGATAAACTGTTTACAGTTAGGTCACATCAATACTTGCCTTTGCGAACGAGAAAAAGCCAGTCTTCATGCCTGTGAAACAAGCCATTATACTACTCACAAAGGGGATTCTGAGAGAGCAACACATGCGCCGTCAGGTAATGCTCTATATAACGGGAGCAGCTGTAATTATGGTCTTTGCGGGCTCATTCATTCCTAGCTCCTGGGCGAGAGAACACCTCATTCTTTTCAGCATTTACTGGCTGCTCTGCGCATGGCTCACCATTACCGGAATTCTGCTCGCTCTGTTCGATATTTTGCTGGTGCGTGCAGGTGCAAAAAAAATCAAGCGCACGCTTGAGGACGAATACTTAAAGACTCAGGAAGATCAGAAAAAATGATCCGAAGCCGTCAGGAGTTGGAAACAATTGAGCAGCAAACGCTTGCTCCATGGGCATCTAAATCTGGGGATTCCACGGGAAGAAAATATCCTGAACCTCAGCACCCGCACCGCACCGAATACCAACGGGATCGCGCACGCATCATTCACAGCCGCGCCTTTCGCCGTCTGGAATCCAAGACTCAGGTATTCCTGAATGGAACCGGCGATCATTTGCGCACGCGCCTGACCCACACCTTTGAAGTCGCCAGCATCAGCCGCACGATTGCCCGGACGCTCGGCCTGAACGAGGATCTGGCGGAAGCTATTGCACTGGCACACGATCTCGGTCATCCCCCCTTCGGCCACAGCGGAGAGGCTACCCTCGACCAATTAATGCGCGACGGCGGCGGCTTTAATCACAACACCCAAAGCCTGCGAATCGTGGATATGGTCGAATCACGTTATCCGCGCTTTCCGGGGCTGAACCTCAGCTACGAAGTCCGCGAAGGCTTGATGAAACACGTCCGCTTCTACGAATCGCCTGCTCCCGGAAAAGGCAGGCACAGCTTTCCATCTTTGGAAGCGCAGGTGGCGAATCTCTCCGACGAGATCACTTACTATAGTCATGACATCGACGACGGCCTCGACTTTTCCCTACTCGATCCCGAACAACTGGAACAACTCACCGTCTGGAAAAAAAGCGCCTCTGATGTAAAACGTCACTTCCCTAAAATGAAAGGTCGCGATTTACGCGGTTACGTCATCCGCTGCATTATCGACCGTCAAGTGCAGGATGTGATCGAAACCAGCAGCAAACGCATCCGTGCGGCCAAAGTTGGGAGCGTAGAGAATGTCAGAAAAGCAGAACGACCCTTGATCGCCTACAGCGCCTCCCTGCTGAAAGAAAATCAGCAGTTACGGAAGTTTCTGTATAAAAACCTGTATTATCACCCGCGCGTTGCTACGGCGAATAACCGTGCCTGCGAACTGCTCGCTGAAGTCTTTGGCGCATATTTAAAAAATCCGCGCCTTCTCGGCAACACCACATCGCGTCGTGTCAAAACCGACGGCCTCGAACGCACTGTCTGTGATTACGTTTCGGGAATGACCGATCGTTATCTCCTGGATGAGCACGCGAGGATTTTTTCATCCAAAGCAAAACGGACACAGAAAAAATGAACGATCAATTCGAGATCGTCACCATACGCCCTGGAGTTCACAGCCTACGATGCAAAGCGAATAACGAGACTTTCCACCCCGTCGTGGGCCCGATGGAGGAGGCCAGAACACTGCACGTCGCTCAGCACCGACTCGAAGAACGCGCCTCGTGCAATCCGCTGATCGTCTGGGATGTCGGCCTTGGCGCAGCAGCAAATGCAGTCGCGCTCCTGGAGACGATTACAGCAGGTAAGAAACATCCCAAGGCTGAAATCCACAGTTTCGACTCCACACTTGAGCCAGTGAAGTTCGCGCTACAAAACCCTGAGACACTGGACTATCTCCAACCCTGGCAGGAACTCATCAAGGAGCTTCTACTCAACGGGCATGTGAGCATGGAAAATTTGACATGGCATTATCATCAGGGCGATTTTCAGGAGCTTGTAAAAGCATCCCCCGCCCCGCTTCCTCACGCGGTGCTTTACGATCCCTATTCACCGGTGAGCAATCACGGCATGTGGACGCTGGAACACTTCACCAATCTCTTTCAAACCTTGAGTAAAGGCGGGCCGGCCACGCTCACGAGCTATTCACGTTCCACCACGGTCCGCGTCACACTGCTACTCGCCGGTTTCGCCGTCGGACGCGGCGTCGCAACAGGCGAAAAGGAGGAGACAACCATCGCGGCAACCGATCCCTCACTGCTTCAATCTCCACTCGACGCTGCCTGGCTCGAACGTGTGCGTCGCTCCACCAAAAGTGCCCCGCTTAAAGTGCAAGGAAGTGAGAAAATCATCACCACGGAGGAGCTAGTCAGGCTCCATGCTTCCATTTCCAGACAAAGCCTAATAAGAGCGTCATGCGTAAAATGAGGCAGTTGAATTACTCAGCGACGCATTTTGCTGGGGCAGAATCGTGGTCGAGTTTTAAGTGTGAAGTTTTAAGAAAAGCCAGTGTTTGCCCAGCGCCTATCGCTTCGCGTTTATGATCGAGGATTACACCTTCGCTGCGCTCTACACCGCACATCGGGTCGATTCAAGACCGTCTCACAAGCCGCCGCACTGCCTTTTTCCTTGGCGGCAGACGGGTCGTGCGTGTTTAGTCATCGGTTATGTCGAGCCAGTTCGGTCAGCTATTCAAAATCAGCACATTTGGAGAATCCCACGGCGGCGGAGTCGGGGTGGTCGTGGATGGATGCCCTCCGGGGATTGATCTGACAGAAACCGATATTCAGCCTGATCTCGACCGGCGGCGTCCAGGACAGAGCGAAATCGTCACTCCCCGAGACGAGGAGGATCAGTGCAAAATATTGAGTGGTGTGTTTGAAGGGCAAACAACGGGGACACCGATCGCGGTGCTCGTGCATAACAAGGACGCGCGCCCAGAAGCTTACACGGAAATGGCGACCGCCTACCGTCCGTCGCATGCGGACTACACTTACCAGGCAAAATATGGGATTCGGAATCATGAGGGCGGCGGTCGCTCTTCAGCCCGCGAGACCATCGGGCGTGTTGCCGCGGCGGCGATAGCGAAGCAAGTTTTACTGAAGATCGCGGACAGCTTGGAGATCGTTGCATTCGTCAAGAGCATCCATCACCTGGAAGCACCAGTGGATTTATCGGCTGTCACAAACGCGCAGGTGGAAGCCAATATAGTGCGCTGTCCCGATGCCGCGATGGCGGAGAAGATGATCGAATACATCAAGTCCATACGCTCGGAAGGCGACAGTGTAGGCGGCGTGATCGAATGTGTGTTGCGCGGCGTGCCACCAGGGTGGGGCGAGCCGGTTTTCGACAGAATGGAAGCCGACCTTGCAAAAGCCATGCTTTCCCTGCCTGCGACAAAGGGATTTGAAATTGGAAGCGGGTTTTCCGGGACGAAACTCAAAGGCAGCGAGCACAACGATCTTTTCGAAATGCGCCAAGGACAGGTGCGAACGCGGACAAATCACTCCGGCGGCATTCAGGGTGGGATCACCAACGGGGAGCCCATTTTCTTCCGCGTCGCCTTCAAACCCACGGCAACAATTTTTCGAGAGCAAGATACCGTCAATACCAGCGGCGAGAACACGACATTGAAAGCGCGAGGACGTCACGACCCCTGCGTCCTCCCGAGGGCGGTGCCCATGGTGGAAGCTATGGCTGCCCTGGTTCTAGTGGATCACGCACTACGTCAACGCGCCCAGTGCGCTGCTTTCTAAAATATGAGTGGCAACACTTTAGAGAACATCTTTTACAGTGTCGCCGGGCTCATTCTACTCATCCTTATCTGGCGCGGATGGAAAGAGGGCGTGGTGCGGATGCTTATGAGCCTCATCGCCGTCGTCGCAGCCTATGCTGTGGGATTCTACGGAAGCAAAGCGATCGGGCCACTGTTCAAATCACTGGGATATCCGGACAAGATCAATCAGGTGCTTGGTGGAGCGAGTCTGGGCCTTTTGATATTTACCATCGTGGTCGTAACGAGCCAAGTGCTCTTCAAACGTACCGACCAGCAAGCCAGTAACAAGCTCAAGATTGTTTACGGATCGCTTGGAGCATTGCTCGGAATCACACTCGGACTGTTTTCTATAGTGCTCGCATGGGAAGCCGCGCTTTTGATGGGATATGTAGCCGAAGGCCAGGTCACCGTGATTGCAGAGCGTAAGAAAGCGGACCTGTCTAAAAAGAACGCGCACGAGATCAATCCGGTTGTGCAGGGACTGGCCGATCTTAAGAAGGCGTTTAAAGAAGGAAGCTCAGGGAAGCTCATCGAACAGTATGACCCGGTGCCACCCAAGGTTGGGAAGACGCTGGGTAAAGTGAGTCAGCTGCTTTCCGAGCAGGATTCCGTGGAGCGCTTTCTCAATTATCCCACGGTAGATAAACTCGCCAGCCATCCCAAAATTGTTGCGCTCCGCAATGACGGAGAAGTCACCCAACTTATTAATAAACAGGATTTAATGGGACTTCTCAGGCACCCAAAAGTGCGCGATCTGGCAAACGACGCGCAATTTGTGACACAACTCAATCAGATGGATTTCAACAAGGCGCTGGATCACGCAGTCCCATCGCCCCCCAAAGAAAAAGCAGCCGAACCCACAGGGGAAAAGAAGCTGTAACCAAAAAGCACTTCGCGTTTTGGTGGAGCCAAGGGGGTTCGAACCCCTGACCTCCTCAATGCCATTGAGGCGCTCTACCAACTGAGCTATGACCCCTTTCGTAAGGGCGCGGAAAATGCCTGCACACGACAGGGTTTGCAAGGGCTTTTTTCGGGGTGTGGTGTAGAGTAGGAGGGAAGCACCGGAGTGTTGAGTAGGCCGCAGCCCGACCCGAGTGCTTCCCTCCCCTCATCAAACCGGACAGGCGGTTTTCCCGCATCCGGCTTTCCGAGTTCCATTTACGGTCGGCGTTGTCTTAACGGTCTGAGTATCTTGGCATTTCATAGAGTCCATATGCAGTGAAGAGTTTATGGTTTGGCCACTTTTCGTGTTTCCCTGTGGGGTTTCCGTGCTTGCGCCACAACCATCGACGAAGTCGGCGGGCCACGAACTGGTTTATTTGTCCGAAGCTCCGCCA
>Ga0209181_10004741_pt1 | contig 20019 bp, 22 predicted proteins | sample MAT05_FD_187208 | JGI IMG/M metagenome (GOLD analysis project Ga0209181, IMG submission 187208) | Freshwater microbial communities from Lake Fryxell liftoff mats and glacier meltwater in Antarctica - MAT-05 (SPAdes) (version 2) | ecosystem: Environmental > Aquatic > Freshwater > Ice > Liftoff... | reverse complement strand
TGGATGCTCGAACACGACGCGGCCAACGCTGACAGGCATCTCGCGCGTTGGCTTGGCTCGCGTCAACATTACTTGAAGGCCTAGCGGCGTGCGGACGGTAAAGCTCACACAGCCAGATGCGTGGCAACAAATGCCACCGACAGGACCCCTGCGGGCGTGGATCACCGACCGCGACTCTTTGACCGCGCGAATCATGCAGCACTTTCCCGATTTCAATTTGGTGCGCGTCGGCCAGCGGCTGGCGGTCCCGTTGGTCGACGAACGCCGGGTTCTTAACTTGCGCGCTAGCGAATTTGCCGTAGTGCGGGAAGTCATCTTGCGTGCTGGCAACACGCCACTGGTGTTTGCCCATACCGCCGTTAACCCGCGCGATCTATCGGGCGCTTGGCGTGGCCTGTCACGCCTCGGTTCGCGCCCACTGGCAGAAATGTTGTTTCACGATCCGCTGGTCTCGCGCATGCCCATCGAGTATCGCAAACTGCCGTGTGGACATGCGCTGTTGCGCTCCGCAGGTATTGACGTCACGGCCTGGGCGCGAAGAAGTGTGTTTCTGAAGCGCCGGCAGCCGATATTAGTGACAGAAGTTTTCCTGCCGGCGATCGTACGAAGCACGTAGTCAGACGCAGGCACCATGCGACCGCGTCTAGAATGGCACTATGCAATCCGCTGCCCCACTGTCGCGCTTTACGCTGTACCTGAAGCTGATCCGCTTCGACAAACCCATCGGCACACTGCTTTTGCTGTGGCCCACCCTTGGCGGGCTGTGGATCGCTTCCAACGGCGCGCCTGACACGACAATTCTGGTCGTCTTCATCCTCGGCACGTTCCTGATGCGCTCGGCCGGATGCGCCATCAACGACTATGCTGACCGCGATTTCGATCGCCACGTCGAGCGTACCGCACAGCGCCCGCTCGCCGCCAACCTGATCCGGCCGCGGGAAGCTGTCGCCGTCGCGGCCGCACTTGCGCTGATCGCGTTGATATTGACGATAGTGTTTCTCAACGCGCTGACATTGCAGTTGAGTCTCGTCGCGGCGCTACTTGCGGCCAGCTATCCATTCACCAAGCGCTTCTTCGCCATGCCACAGGCCTATCTGGGCTTGGCGTTTGGCTTCGGCATTCCGATGGCCTTTGCCGCCGTAACGAACAGCGTACCGGCAATCGCATGGTGGCTGCTGGTGGCCAACCTACTCTGGACCATCGCCTACGATACGGAGTACGCGATGGTCGACCGCGATGATGATGCGAACATCGGCATTAAGACCTCGGCGATTCTGTTTGGCCGGCACGACGTTGCCGCCGTCATGCTTTGCTACCTGTTGACGTTGGCACTGTTCACCGGCATCGGCAAGGTGATCGGCATGGGCTGGCCGTACTGGGTTGGTCTCACAGCGGCCGCCGCGATTGCGCTCTACCACTACCAACTGATTCGCCACCGCATCCGCGAGCACTGCTTTCGCGCCTTTCTGCATAACAACTGGTTCGGCGCCGCCATTTTCACCGGAATCGCCGCGTCCTACGCCGCAAAATAGACCTAGCTGGCGCTGAAGCTCTTGTTAGTGCCGCTGTTTCTGGGTTTGATCTCGCTCGCGGGAAAACGCTTTGGTCCGAGTATCGTCGTTGGGCTGGCCGGCCTGCCGGTCATTGTCGGCCCGGTCCTGTTACTTCTTTGGCTAGAAAACGGGACGGCATTTGCCGGAGAAGCGGCGCGATTTACTCTGGCGTCCGTATTTACCGCGATCGCCTACGGCGTCGCGCATTCTTGGGTGGCGCGCAGTCACGGTTGGGGAATATCAATCGTGTGCGGATTGGTCGCATGGCTGTTCGCCGCAGCGCTCGTTGCGAACATTCCGTTTACGCTTGGCAGTGCCGCGCTGCTGGCGCTTGCAACCCTGTTGGTCGCACCAAGCCTTTATCCGGGCGTGGATATTATCGAACAAGCGGCGGCTTTGCCCGGCAGCGAACTCTTGGTGCGCACGTTGGTTGGCGCGCTGCTGACGCTTGCGGTCACCACGCTCTCGCAGTCGGTCGGAACAACATTGAGCGCGATTGCGTCTCTTGCACCCATTCTCACGCCGGTCATTCCGGTGTTCATGCATCGCCGGTCGGGCGGCATCCACACCATCGTCATGCTCACCGCACTGGCGCGCGGCTTGTATTTGCTGGCCGCGTTCTGCTTCATTGTGGCGTCTCGGCTTGAAGCGCTTGGCACTGCGCGGACGTTGGTGCTCGCCCCCGCGATCGCACTGATACTTCAGGGCGGGACGCTGCTATATCAGCGCCGACGGGCTATGCCGGCCAATTCTTGATGTATTGCTTCAACAGTTGGTTTTCAAATGCGACATCTTTGATTGCGCTTCTCGCGATATCGTAGAACGACAGAATGCCGACCAGCTTGTCGGCGTCCATCACCGGCACGTGCGTAATGTGCAATTCCGTCATCAGGCCACGCAAGTGATCGACGGTGTCGGTCGGCTTTGCCGTCGGCGGGTCGGCCTTCATGACGTCGCGGCACGAGGCCTCGGTAATCGCGCCGCCGCGTGCACTCAATGCCGCCAGAATCTCGCGCAACGTGATGAGCCCCAGCATCTGCCCACCGTCTGCGACGATGACCGAGCTGATCGCCTTGTCCGTCATCAGCGTGACGGCTTGACCGACGCCGACATCGGGACCGATGGTGTACAAGGTTGCCTCAGGTGCCTGTCCGGCTTTGTCCGCCAGTAGTTCAGATACGGTCATGCTCATTGATCACTCCGCAGTCAGATACGCGTTGAAGCACAACAAAGCCCGGACGCTGCTGTCACGTAAACACCGGTTCGGGTAATCGCAACCCCAGACTACTTGATCACGCGAAGGTTTCCGCGCGGCGGGCCCTTGGGCTTTTCCGGATCGTCGGCGCTCTCGTCGTGGGTGATGGCGTCGTCGCCGTCGGCCATGTTGGCACTGACCGCGCCGACTTCTGACAATCGTGGCACCGCCTGCAACGGCGGCGCCGTATTGTGCGAGTGCGCGACGCCTTGCGCCGGCTCGGTGGCAGAGTCGGTGGCCGCATCAGGCGCCGACTCTGGCTCAAAGAACATCCCGCGACCATTCTCCCGCGCAAAAATCGCCTGCACCGCATAGATCGGAATCGAAATTTCCCGCGACACACCGTTGAAGCGTGCCGAAAATTGGATGAGGTCGTTGCCGATGGTCAGATTACGTGTCGCCTGATGCGAAACAGACAGCACGATCTCGCCATTCTTGACGTACTCCATCGGCACGCGAACGTTCTGGTCGACCTTGACGTTCAGGTACGGCGTGCAGCTGGCGTCGGCACACCATTCGTAAATTGCACGGATCAAATACGGCTTGGTGGAGATCTCAGACATCTTCATTTCCGACACTTGGCGCTCGCTTCGGGTCGCATCCCGCCGACGCGGGACCCTGCTCCGCCGTCCGCCGAGCGCCGCCGGCACACCATTCGTAAATTGCACGGATCAAATACGGCTTGGTGGAGATCTCAGACATCTTCATTTCCGACACTTGGCGCTCGCTTCGGGTCGCATCCCGCCGACGCGGGACCCTGCTCCGCCGTCCGCCGAGCGCCGCCGGCACACCATTCGTAAATTGCACGGATCAAATACGGCTTGGTGGAGATCTCAGACATCTTCATTTCCGACACTTGGCGCTCGCTTCGGGTCGCATCCCGCCGACGCGGGACCCTGCTCCGCCGTCCGCCGAGCGCCGCCGGCACACCATTCATAAATGGCGCGGCTAAGGTACGGCTTGGTGGAGAGTTCAGACACGCTAATGCCCGCGTCCAAAAGCTACTTGCGCATTGCCTTTTCAGAGGCGGTCATCGAATCGATGAACGCCTGACGCGAGAACAGCCGCTCAGCGTACTTGAGCAACGGTGCCGCAGTCTTTGGAATTTCGACCTGATAGTGATCCAAACGCCAAAGCAGTGGAGCGATCGCAACATCAAGCATCGAAAACTCGTCGCCCAGCATGTGTTTTTGCTTCACGAAAATCGGCGCCAGTTGAATGAGACTTTCGCGGATGTATAGGCGCGCTTTTTCGTGGCCGGCTTGCTTGCCACGCTCGAGCGTATCGACGTGGTTGAAAATCTCGTTTTCCATGCGATAGAGGATTAGTCTGGCGCGGGCGCGCATGACCGGATCGGCCGGCATCAATTGTGGATGCGGAAAACGCTCATCGATATATTCGTTGATGATGTTTGATTCGTAGAGGATCAAATCGCGCTCAACCAACACCGGTGTACGGTTGTAGGGATTCATGACCGCGAGGTCTTCCGGCTTGTTCATCAGATCAACGTCTAGAATCTGAAAATCCATGCCTTTTTCGTAGAGCACGATACGGCAGCGGTGGCTGAACGGACAGGTGGTGCCGGAGTACAAGGTCATCATGGTACGTACCTTTTTCTTTTTGAAAGTACTGCATGGACAAAGCGCTGCAGGATGCGCCGCCTTGTCCGGGGTTGAACGAGGTGCGCCGGCCTACTTGACGTCTTTCCAGTACTCGCGCTTGACGATCAACGCCGCAAAGAATGCAACCACCAAGAACAGCAAAACCACAACGCCCATTTGGGTGCGCTTGACGCGAGCTGGCTCCCCCATGAACGTCAGGTAATTGACGAGGTCGCGCACATAGAGGTCGTACTGTTGGGGGTTCATGGTGCCGGCGCGCTCCATGACGAGTTTCGTGACAGCCTCTTTCTTGCCGTGCGACTCCTTCTCGCCGACCACAACCTTGGCCATTGCCCCTTGGAAGTCGTGCAGCACGTGCGGCATGGCGGTGTTCGGAAAGGCTGCGTTGTTCCAGCCCGACGGTGTGGACGGATCGACGTAGTACGAACGCAGGAACGTGTACAGCCAGTCGGAACCACGGACACGAGCCACGAGCGTCAGGTCCGGCGGCACATTGCCCAGCCACGCCTTGGCGTCTTTGGCGTCGAGGTTGCTGGTCATGTAGTCGCTGAACTTGGCGTCAGGGTTGAACATGAGGTTGGCCTTGATCTGATCTTCGGTCAGGCCGATTTGCGTTAGATGTCCCCATCGCATGAACTGCGCCTGATGGCAGTTCAGACAGTTGGTGACAAAGGTCTGTGCGCCACGCTGCAAGGAGGCTTCGTCCTTCAGATTGATATGCGGGTTGTCCAGGTGTACCGTGGTGCCACCGGCGGCCAGCGCATCCCCGGATACAAGCCCCCCGAGGCACACGCCAGCTGCCACAAGAATTGAACGGATCATGGTTCTCATCAGTACGTCACCCTCGTTGGCTCGGGCTTCTCATTCGGAATGTCCTTCTTGGAGTACCAAGGCATCAAGATGAAGAACGCGAAGTAAATAATTGTCAACACGCGTGCGGCCCAAGTCGCAAGGTCGTCGCCGCCGATCAGCGGCAGCGCTTTTGGTAGCTGCCCCCAAACCGTCGTCGGCACAACGCCGAGATAGCCGAGCACAAGAAAGCTGATGACGAACGCGGCCAAGAAGCGCTTGAAGAGTGGGCCGCGGTAGCGGATCGAACGCACCTTGCCGCGATCAAGCCAAGGCAGCACAAACAGGATCAGCGTCGCTGCACCCATTACCGCCACACCCCAGAACTGCGAACCCAAGAACGACGGCACTGCGCGCAACATCGCGTAGAAAGGCGTGAAGTACCAGACCGGCGCGATGTGCGCTGGCGTTTGGAGTGGGTCGGCCTGCACAAAGTTTGGTGCCTCAAGGAAGAAGCCGCCCATTTCAGGCGCGAAGAACACAATTGCGGAGAACAGCGCTAGGAACACCACGACACCGACGATATCCTTCACCGTGTAATAGGGATGAAACGGGATGCCGTCGCGCGGTGTGCCGGTCTTCGGATCAATGTCCTTTTTGATGTCGATACCGTCGGGATTATTCGAGCCGACTTCATGCAACGCCATGATGTGGGCAGCGACGAGTCCTAGCAGCACTAATGGGAGGGCGATGACGTGAAAGGCGAAAAAGCGGTTCAGTGTCGCATCACCGATATTGAAGTCGCCGCGAATCCAGACGGCCAGATCAGGGCCAATAATGGGCACGGCGGCGAACAGGTTGATGATCACCTGCGCACCCCAATACGACATTTGGCCCCATGGCAGCAGGTAGCCAAAGAAAGCTTCCGCCATCAGCGTAAGATAAATCATGCAGCCGAAAATCCACAGCAACTCGCGCGGCTTTCGGTACGAGCCGTATAACAGCGCGCGCATCATGTGCAGATAAACGACGAGGAAGAACATCGATGCGCCGGTCGAGTGCATGTAGCGGATCAACCAGCCCCATTGCACGTCGCGCATGATGTACTCAACAGAGGCAAAGGCAGTCTTCGCATCCGGCTTGTAGTTCATGGTCAAAAAGATACCGGTAACGATCTGCATAACCAATACCAACATGGCCAACGAACCAAAGTAATACCAGAAGTTGAAATTTTTCGGCGCGTAGTACTCGGAGAGGTGATCTTTCCAAAGCGACATGAGCGGGAAACGCGCGTCAACCCAGACGATCAACTTGCCAGCCGGGCCTGGAATCGGCGGCTCGATTGGCTGTTTAATAGTGTTCGACATGTGGCTTAAGCTCCTTTGGCGTCGGCGTCGATGACAATGTTGTCGCCGTCGAACCGGTAGGCCGTCACTTCAAGATTGGTCGGCGCAGGCATGCCTTTGAAGACACGGCCCGACATGTCGAACTTGGACTGGTGGCATGGACAAAAGAAACCGCCCGGCCAATCCTCGCCCAAGTCATCGGCGGGAACGACTTTCTTGCGAAACGAAGGCACGCAACCCAAATGGGTGCAGACAGCCTTTAGGACAAGAATGTCTGGTCGAATCGAACGGTTCGCGTTCTTCGCCGTCGCGGGTTGCTTGGATGCCTCGGAACCCGGGTCGGCAAGCAACTGATCGTGCTTGGTGAGCTCCGCGACCATTTCAGGCGTGCGGCGCACAATCCAGTGCGGCGCACCGCGATATTCCACGGTGACCAATTGACCGGGCTCGACCTTGTCGACGGAATACAAAACCGGTCCACCGGCCGCTTTTGCGCGGTCCGACGGAAACATGCTGCCGATAAACGGTACCGCGACCGCGACGCCAGCGACCGCGCCGACAACGGATCCACCAATAACCAGCGTACGGCGTTTTTTGGGGTCTACTTCATTCAGGGCAATGGCGCTCATATGGGCATGACAATCTAGGCTAATGAGGGGGGAACCGCAGATTTCTGTTGTCGCAACCGGGCCGCTGCTTACAGCGGATGACCACTTTGTTGCAACGTCTCGCATTTTAGTCTATTGGGGGGGGCCACTTAAAGCCCCCACCGTTGAATGCAGGCATTTTTAGGGTATAACGCTTTGTTTTTATTGACGTTTTCGAAGTCGAACTTTTTTCACATCGATTTAATTGACACCCTCACAGGACCAACTTACAGTGGTCTGGTCGCACGGCGCAGCGGTCGCGCTGGCGACACTAGAATAGGCTGCCAACGAATTGGCACACAAACAAGGGCAATGACATGGCAGTAATGCAAGAGTTCAAAGAGTTCGCCATTAAGGGCAACGTGGTCGATCTGGCGGTCGGCGTGATCATCGGCGCGGCGTTTGGCAAGATCGTTGGCTCTATCGTTGACGATCTCATCATGCCGTTGATCGGCAAGGTACTCGGTAACATTAACTTCGCCGATATGTTCATCGCGCTCAAGGACATCCCGGCCGGCACCGCGATGACCCTCGACGCGGTCAAGAAGGCAGGTGTGCCAGTATTGGCCTATGGCAACTTCATCACCATCTGCTTTAACTTCGCCATCCTCGCCTTCATCATCTTCTTGATGGTAAAGCAGATTAACCGCCTGAAAGCCGAGGTGCCCGCAGCACCGCCCGCAGCCACACCGGAAGATGTGATGTTGCTCCGCGAAATTCGCGACGCGCTGAAAAAGTAGACGTCAGCGTCCAAGGTTTCGGCCGGGGCGGCAACGATGCCGTTCCGGATGTCACCGACTACAAAATTTTCAACACCAATCAACGAAAAGCGGTACCAAAATGCGTCGCCTCTGGTTAGTCTTTGCTGAATTCGTCACCGTCACTCTGGCGATTATTTTTGTCATCACCTTGATCCGTCCGGACTGGAACCCGTGGCGCAAGAATATCGTTGAAATTCGCGAAAGCGACGCAACGGGAGGCTTGGTCAGCGTTGGCTCACCACTGGCTGGACGCCCGTCGTATGCGGAAGCCGCCGCGCGCGCCAAGGTGTCGGTAGTCAACGTCTCAACGTCACGCGCGGCCTCGCTACCAAAGGGACATCCGCTGGCAGGCGACCCATTGATGCGCCGCTTCTTCGGCGCGCCCGACGAGAATGAAGAGGGTCAGGGCCAACCCGACGATCCCTCCAGTCTCGGCTCGGGCGTGATTGTCAACGCCGATGACACCGGCGGTTACGTACTCACCAACGACCACGTGGTGGCGAACGCCAAAGAAATCCAGCTTTCGTTCGGCGATGGCCGCGTGCTGTCAGCCAAACTGGTTGGCACCGACCCCGATACCGATTTGGCGGTGCTGCGTGTCGAGGGCAAAGGACTGAAACCCGTCACCTTTGGCCAGTCCGACAAAGCGCAGGTCGGCGACGTGGTGCTGGCGATTGGCGACCCGTTCGGCGTCGGACAGACAGTGACCATGGGCATCATCAGCGCGCTGGGGCGCAACCGTCTCGGCGTCAATCGCTACGAAAATTTCATTCAGACAGACGCGGCGATCAACCCGGGCAATTCTGGTGGGGCCTTGGTCGATATCAACGGCAACTTGCTCGGTATCAACAGCGTGATCTATTCGCGCACCGGGGGCTCGCTGGGCATCGGCTTCGCCATTCCAGTCTCGATGGCTAAAGATGTGATGGAGCAAATCATCAAGGACGGCTCGGTCACGCGCGGCTTCATCGGCATTTCGCCGCAGGACGTCACGCCTGAATTGGCAGAGTCACTCAAGCTCGGTGCCGCACGTGGGTCGGTTGTTTCGTCAGTCAACCGTGGCAGCCCGGCGGACAAGAGCGGTTTGAAAACCGGTGATGTGATTGTCAGCATCGACGGCAAGCCGATTCAGGATAGCGTCGCGGCGATGGCCGCCATCGCCGCACTCAAGCCGGGCAAAAGCGCGCCGTTCGGCATCATCCGCAACCAAAAAGAAACCACGCTTAACGTCGAGATCGGCAAGCGGCCCCGGCCGCAGCGCAATCGATAGCCAACGTTTCGGCCAACCCGCCATGCATCGTCGTCAATTGCTCGCGGCCATCGGCGCTTTGCCGATTGCGGTGTTTGCGCCCAACGCATGGGCTAGCGTCTACCCAGTGCGTCCGATACGTATGGTGGTCGGCTTCGCACCAGGCGGTACGGCGGACGTGTTTGCGCGTCTGCTTGCCGAGTTCGCCACCAAGCAGCTGGGCGCTGCGGTCGTCGTCGAGAACAAGGCGGGGGTGGCCGCCATTGTGGGTGCCGAACACGTCGCCAAGTCTGCGGCCGACGGCTATACGCTATTGCTGAGCTTTGCCGAGGCCTTGGTCGGCAATCCCGCCCTCTACCGGCAATTACCCTACAAGCCGGCCAGCGACTTCGTACCGATTGCGCTGCTGGCGCAGGGCCCGTTGGTGGTCTCGATTGGCAAGTCGGTGCCCGCGAATAACTTGAGCGAATTCATCAATCATGCGCGCAAGGTGGACATCAGTTGGGGCTCGTGGGGTGCCGGCTCGCACGGCCACCTCCTGTGCGCGGCGATGAACAGAGCCTACAAACTCAACATGCAGCACGTGCCGTACAAGGGCGAAGCGCCGACTGTGCAGGGCTTGCTCAGCGGCGAAATTCAGATCGCCGCCGGTAGCATCGGCGTGATGGCTCCACATCTTAAAAGCGGTGCACTGAAGGCGCTCGGCACCAACGGCGCGCAGCGCAGCCTCACATTGCCGCAGGTACCGACACTCGCCGAACAAGGTGCCGGCGGCGAGGCGTTCACGCAGCTCGGCTGGGTCGGGTTGGTGGCACCCGCCAACACACCGGCCGATATCGTCCGGCAATGGAGTCTATTGGTACGCGACTTCCTCGCCTTGGAGAGTGCGCGAACAAGATTCCTCGTCTACGGATTTGAGCCACGCTTTCTCGATAGCGTGGCGTTCCGGAAGCGAATGGAAGACGACACGCGCGTATGGGGGCGGCTCATCGCCGACGCAGGCGTCACGCTCGATTAAGCCAGTCGGTAGCGACCAACACCCGCGTGTCAGGACCTGTCTTTGGCGTCTTGACCAGAAGCGCGATGGCAAATATCGTCGAAGGCAAGTCACGCAACTGGTGTTAGAACGGCCTAGTCCGCTCACGGAGTGCCGGGCTTGGCACGCGCCAACGCATCATCCAACGATCGCGCGATGTTTTCCACGCCAAGCGAATCGACAAAGTGGCTGCGTTTGATCAGCGACAGCGGCTGCTCGTTCAGACTCGCAAGAATCAGCCGGCCGCCCCTACGAACCGCCAGTTTGTGCAAACTCTCCAGCGCCTCAAGGCCGGTGGTATCGAGGTTGATGACCTGATGCATTTCCAGAATCAACACATCGGGGAGGTGGCGTTGCGGGTCGAGCAATTGCGAGAGCTTGGTCACACTGCCGAAGAACAGCGAGCCAAACAGCGCGTAGGCGCCGACCGTCTTGCCATCCGCGCCGCAAGCAACGTCGGCTGGAAGCACGATTTCTTCGACCTTCGTCAGGGACGAAATGCGATAGATAAAGAACAGGCTCGACAACACCAGCCCGACTTCAACCGCCACCACGATATCAAACACGACCGTAAGCAAAAACGTCGAGAGCAGTGTGGCGCGGTAGAACATGGAGTATTGCTTGAGCTCCCGGAACGCCGACCACTCGCCCATCGAATACGCAACCCACAGCAAGATTGCCGCCAATGCCGCGAGCGGAATGTGGCTCGCCAAAGGCGCTGCAACCAGCACAATGAGCAACAATACGAGAGAGTGGATGATGCCGGCCACCGGCGAGCGCGCACCGGAACGAACATTGGTCACCGTGCGGGCGATGGTGCCGGAAGCGGCAATACCACCAAACCACGGCACGACGAAATTGGCAACACCCTGCGCCATCAATTCCTGATTCGGGTCGTGCCGGTCCTGGATCAAACCGTCCGCCATGCGCGCGCACAACAGCGACTCGATCGCGCAGAGTAGTGCAATGGCGATGCTCGGTGCCACCAGATTCTGCGCGGTCTGCCAATCAAACGTCGGGATCGCCGGCATCGGCAGACCACCGGGCAATTCGCCAAACTTACTACCGATAGTCTCGACGGGCAGGTGGAATGCGGCAACGATGATCGACCAGACCACCAACACGATCAGCGTCGACGGCAGCTTCGCCGTGATTCGCTTGAGACGCGAAGCGTTGTCTTTGTAGCCAACCGGCCAGAGCAGTATCAGCAGAATCGAGGTGACGCCGATCACGATCGCCATCCAATTGGTGGTGTGGATCGCGTCGGCGAGCGCCGACAGCTGTGAGAAAAAATTGGACGGCACTTTCTCCATCGTCAGGCCCAGCAAATCCTTTACCTGTGAAACGGCGATGATGACCGCAATACCGGCTGTAAACCCGGTGATGATTGACACCGGAATGAATCGCACCAAGTTACCAAGCTTGAAAGCGCCCATGGCAAACAGCATGACACCAGCCATCATGGTGGCGATGAGCAGGTTGGCGACGCCATACTTTTCGGCAATCGCATAGAGCAACGCCACAAAGGCACCGGCCGGACCACCGATCTGTACTCGCGAGCCGCCGAGTGCAGAAATGAGGAAGCCCGCGACAATCGCGGTGACCAACCCTTGGTCTGGTCTGACGCCGGAGGCGATGCCAAACGCCAGCGCCAGCGGCAACGCCACCACGCCCACGGTAAGCCCGGCCCCCAAATCCTTGGCGAAATCATCCCGCGAATAATTTCGCAGATGCGCCAGAAGGCGCGGGCGAAACACAAAACCGGGGATGAGGGCTTTCACAATCTTGTTGCCGGAGGGACTTTCACAATCCTTGTGTTGTGTACTTTTGGCTCAGCTAATATTGGCTGCCTACTTCCATCATAGGCCAATCCTCGGACTGTGGCGCTTAAAATCCGTCATGGCGCGGTTGAGGTTGGCAACGGCGGGCCGCTCACCACCGGGTTGCGTGCATACACCCACTGCAGCAGTGCATCTTGTGCGGGTTGGCTGAGGATGGCGTTGGGATGATTGACCATCATGACCAGTAGGTAACGTTTGCCGTCGTTGGCCAACATGTAGCCCGCGATCGCGCGGACGTCATTCAACGTTCCGCTTTTGAGATGCGCGATGCCGGCAACCACGTCGGCGCGCGCGCGGCGACGGAAGGTACCATCGAGTCCAATCAACGACATCGACGAGACAAACTCCGGCATCACCGACGATCGAAACGCCGCGTCGAGTATCTGCGCGAGCGAGCCGGCCGAAATACTCTCAATGCGCGACAGCCCGGAGCCGTTTTCCATCACCAGTTCCGGTACGTTGATCCCTTTTCGCAGGAGCCATGCCCTCACAATGTCAGTTGATCGTGCGGCTGTCGCCGGCTGCTTGTCGATCTCCCCGGAGATGGTGAGAAACAATTGGCGTGCCATCACGTTATTCGAAAACTTGTTGATATCGCGCACCATTTCACTCAGCGGCGCAGATTCTGTTGACGCGATCAGCTTTGCACCAGCCGGTGCGGTGGCCACACGAACGGCGCCTTTCCAGGCGCCCCCCACATCGGTCCAAAGATTTGCAAACACGCCGCCGACAAAGCGGGCATGGTCAAGTAGTGAGACATTCCAACTGGCCTCACCGCAGCTCTTTGGATAGCTACCGCTGAAGGCCACGCGGATTTCGGTCGCCGAGGCTTGCTGCACATCGAGTTTGATGCGCTCGCGCCAGTCGCCGCATGGCCCGTCGATCAGTCGCGTGCGATTCGTAATCGACAATTGCGCGGGCTTCACATCTGGCGAGATAGACACGCTGCGTCCATCGACCGACGGCGCGAATTGAAATCGTACGGTCTTAAAGTTCACCAGCAACGCATCAGGGCCTACGTTGTAGGCGCGCATGGCTTCGCCGTCGAACTTCGACGGATCGGCGTCTACTGCGCCGAAGAATGACTTATCCAGAATCAAATCGCCTGTGATGCTGCGCAGCCCCCGCTCTCGCAGGTGTCGCAACAACAGCCAGAAACGCTCAACCGTCAGCTTGGGGTCGCCATTGCCGCGCAACACCAAATCACCATTGAGTGTGCCGCCGCGCAACTCACCCGCGATTAACACGTCGGTCTTCCAAACGTAGGTCGGGCCGAGCAATTCCAGCCCGGCGTAAGTGGTGACGAGTTTCATCACTGACGCAGGGTTCATTGATCGATCAATGTTTTGTGCGAGGATCATTTCCTTCACGCCGACTTCCTTGACCAATACCGCCACACCTTCTGGCGACACTTGGGCGCGATTCAGCGCCTCAATGACGGCAACCGGCAGCCCCGGTTTGGCCTGGCTGGGCGATTGCGGCTGCAGCTGCGACGGTGGCTGCGGTTGCGACGGCGCCGGTTGCGCGAGCAACAACAGCGCTGTGGAGCACAGAATCTTACAAAGTCGACTCGCGGTCACACGAGCACCTCATCGATCGCGGCCAGCGTCTCGCGCACCAGCATCGCAAACGATTCATCGTCGATGACATAAGGCGGCATGAAGTACACGGTGTTACCAATGGGTCGCAACAACACACCGCGTGCAAGCCCTGCGGAGAAAAGCTTCTTCGCGAAATTCTCACCCGTGTAATCGACCGCAAACGCCCAGATCATGCCGAGATGTCGCAACGCTTTCACACGCGGGTGTTGTTTCAGCGGCAGCGTCAGCTTGGTGAAGCGAGCCGCCTTATCGCGATTGTCAGCGATGACATCGTCGTCGGCAAAAATGTCCAGCGTGGCGAGCGCCGCACGACACGCCAGCGCCGAGCCCGTATAGGAATGGGAATGCAGAAAGCCGCGAGCGACACTGTCATCATAAAACGCGGCGTAAATCTGGTCGGTCGTTAGCACGCACGACAGCGGCAGATAGCCGCCGGTGATGCCTTTCGACAGACACATAAAGTCAGGCTTCATGTCAGGCGCACTCGATACCTGCTCCCAAGCGAACATGGTGCCGGTACGGCCGAAGCCGGTCATGATTTCGTCAGCGATCAGGTGGACGCCGTACTTGTTGCAAAGCTCAAGCGCCCGCCGCAGATAAGCCGGGTGATACATGCGCATGCCCGCCGCGCCCTGCACCAGCGGCTCGACGATAAGTGCTGCGATTTCTTGATGTCGTGCGGCGAGCAACGCCTCAAGCGCACCGGCGGCCACGTCCGCGCAACTAACGCAGCAGGGAAAATCATCGCTGTCGATCGCCTCCGCTGGCGCGCACGGAAACGGCACCAAAATATTGTTGTTCAACAGCGGTGCATACGCATCCCGAAAAATCGCCACGTCGGTGACAGAAAGCGCACCCAACGTTTCGCCGTGATAGCTACCTTCCAGCGAAACGAATTTCGTCTTGGTCGGCTGGCCGGTGTTGCGCCAATAATGAAAGCTCATCTTCAGCGCGATCTCGACCGCCGATGCGCCGTCGCTGGCGAAGAAGGCGTGACCGAGTCCGGTCAGCCCACCCAGTCGTTCAGCGAGTTGCACGGCGGGCTCGTGCGTGAAGCCAGCCAGCATGGCGTGCTCGAGCGTATCCAGCTGTTGCTGGATCGCAGCATTGATACGCGGATTGGCGTGACCAAACAGATTCACCCACCAGCTCGATACTGCATCGAGATAGCGCTTGCCTTCGACGTCGGTGAGCCAAACACCGTTGGCAGAAGCGATCGGCACCAGCGGAAAGCTCTCATGGTGCTTCATCTGCGTGCACGGGTGCCACACGCTTTTCAGAGATCGTTGAACGAGGTCGGCGTTTGAAGCTGGGGGTTTTCCGGTCGGCTTTTGCATGTCCGAATGAATGTATCACAACAGCGGAAAGCGCCGCTTCGCACCTAGCAGAGCCAAAGTTCAAACTCGCCTGTTGACGGGCAGTTTCAGCGCTTTTTGCTTGAAACTGCCCGTCAATCGGACACTTTCAATATCGGACTCTCAGCGGCTAATCCAAACTGGAGCGTGACCGCCACATATGCCGTCGCGAATCGGCTGATGTTTGGGGAGCACCTGTGCATTTTGATTTTGAATTCTGGCCAAACCTATTCGCCATCGGTGCCGACCACCGTTGGTAATGCGCTAGTTTTCTAGCGCGTACTAATGGTCGTCACGAACAGTATGACCCGCAAGTTGGTGATCGCCGCCAACCAAATCCCCCGCGATACAAGTCTCGTCATATCACGGCCGTCGTTGGCGCGATCGCTGATCGGATTAATGCTGTGAACGTGATTCGCTGGAGCCCCTTCAGGTTGGCGGTAATCGATGAAGTCGGCCATTTCAGTCTCCTTTGTTTGCAAACGCTTTGCGAATGCGAAAACCGTTGCCGCTTGCGTGCCTGCTTCGGCGCTAATAACGGCAAGCTATCGAATTCAGCGCATAAGTTTTTTTGCCGTTGGCGTGCGACGGTGCTGGATGAGAATGCGTTCGTCCGTGGCGCCCGACGGATCCGCCACAAGGGTGGCGAAGTCGGCGGCACGTGCAGATTTACTGATGCCAGCCATTGACGCCGGCGTGCTTGCTGTCGACGCAAATTTGCACGCACGCATTGAACTTGGCACTTGCATCCGGCGTTTGCTAACAACACAAGTGGCTCGCGATTTGCTTCAATCAAGCTGCTGAACGAAAGAATGTGCTGGAAACAACGCGTTATTCCGACGACTACTCGCAACTATCTTCGCTTATCGTCTTTTCAACGATTGAGGATTTACTTGATGGCTACCCAGCTGCTGGATCTTGTTGAGTCGCAAATGATTGCCAACCGTTTACCGCTGATGGCGGTGTCTCTGGCGGCTGTTCCGCATGCAAATACACCGACCGTGCTGACGCTGCATTGGCATGGATTTGTCGAAGTCCGACTGGCGGAACAAGGCGCGGCCGTCGGCTATCAATCTGTGCCGTCTAGTGCCTTACAGGTGAACACACGCTGGGACCATTTCGATGACATCGAATTCGACGCGCTTGAAACGGCGTGGGAACTGGGCGCGTGGAATCTGGAGCGCTTGGAGGCAAAGCCATTCGGCAGATGCGGCGCCGACACACAGGAAACAATGATGGGGATGACAGCATTCGGTACGTCCCCTATCCAGATCGATGGTGAGGCCCCATTCGTGTCGGAAGTATCGGATGGCGAAGACTTGATTGAAATGGCGAGTCGTGAAGGCTATGTGCAATGGCTGTTCCGCCCGGTGCGCGGCGGTGTGTGGGGCGGCGTAACCGACGACGAAACGCTTGAGCCCGGTGGCTATCGCAATCCCACCTGCCCGTTGCATACGCAGCCCATTCTCGACACCCACCGGCTGCGAACACCGCGCCGTGTGGTGTATCCGTTCGGCCGCAATCCAAAACTCATCCGCTAACTCATCTGCTCTGAGGCTACCGCCCCCGTTCGCGGCGCGGTAGCATTGCGCGTTCGTTCCAGGAGGCCGGCAATGCTGCTGCTTGTCATAGGTCTATTAATCTTTCTCGGGTTGCATTCGTCGCGCGTGTTTGCCGAGGGCTTGCGCGCCAACATCATTTCTACGCGTGGCGAAAAGACGTGGAAGGGTGCCTTCGCACTTCTGTCGCTGATCGGCTTTGTGCTGCTTGTTGTCGGCTACGGTCGGGCGCGCATGGACCCGGTCGTGCTGTGGCTACCGCCAACATGGACGCGTCATGCAACCGCGCTGCTGACGTTGCCGGCGTTTATTCTCCCCGCCGCTGCCTACGTACCGAAGAACGCCATCAAGGCGAAGCTTGGACACCCGATGCTGCTCGGCACCAAGCTCTGGGCCGCTGCACATCTGCTCGCGAATGGCAACCTCGCAGACGTACTACCGTTTGGCGGATTTCTGCTCTGGGCGATATTGTGTTTTCGCGCGGCAAAAAACGGGATCGCGCGTCGGGCATGACTTACGCGTCGTCGGGTGCCGTGCCGACCATCATTGCTGTCGCGGTCGGCGTGATCGCGCGGGCTGCGTTTGCGTTCCACCTGCACACGTTCTTGATCGGTGTAAAACCATTCGCCTGATGCCGGTTGCCTGATGTGGGCTGGCCAATAAAACTGCCCTGTTGACGGGCAGCTTCAAGCATTATTGGCTGGAACTGCCCGTCAATAGGCGACCTTGATAAGGCGGTTAGTACCGCGTTCCGTCCCTGCGTGTGAACCGCCAGCCGCCCTCGGTGAACGCCGCCAGCAGGTCGTCGTCTGGATACCTTGCCGAATCCCCGGCACTACGATCGCCGACTTCGAGGTACAAGACATCTGCCGACGTCTCGTTCAGGAGACAGTGCGCGTTGCCGCTTCCCGATTTGAAGCCCGCACACATGCCCGGCGATAGCACTGTCTTTCCCTCATCCGTCACCAACGTCGGACAACCCTCAAGCACGTAGATGAATTCATCCTGCGTGGCGTGTGCGTGGCGCAGCGCCGAGGCGGCACCGGGCGCGAGCCGGGTCAGATTCACACCAAAGTTAGCGAGGCCGAAAAGATCTCCCAAGGTGCGCTTCTCGCGGCCAGCCATTCTTGACGCAAATGGTTCGGGGTAGATGGAAGGCTTCACTCTCAGTGGGACGTCGCCAACATTGACGGCGACCGGGTATTTGGGTGCTGGTGTGGGTGCTCCTACAAACAGCCGAGGTTTTCGCTGCGGGCGCGCGACAACTAATCAACACGATCACGATACCCAAATCCACTCTACACAATTTCGCTCGTGCGGCTGCGGTGCGCCAGACGACCGTCCAACAACTCATGCGTCGATTTTCGCGTTTCGTCCGCCAATGCTGGTCGGCGAAGGTCTGCCGCATCAGACTTGTCGCACTGCATCTGCTAGATTGCCCTTCAGCAGTGCGAACAACATAAGCGTGCAAGACACGCAACAGGGAGATTCAAATGCAAGCACCAGTAGAAGGCGCTCCAAGTATCCCCACGCACCTTGAGTTCGCCCCGGTCGCCACCAACCAGCGAATCGAAGCGCTGGATGTCGTACGCGGCTTTGCCTTGATCGGCATTTTCTTGATGAACATCGAGTTCTTCAACCGCACCTTCGGCAGTTTTAACGAAGGCATGCTGCGCGGGCTTACCGGTCTCGACTGGCTGGCGAGCTGGCTCGTCAACTATCTCGTACAAGGTAAGTTCTGGACCATCTTCTCGCTGCTGTTTGGCATGGGATTCGCCGTCATGCTCGTGAACGCCGAACGAAAAGGTCGCGCCAATCACGACTTCATCAAGATCTATCTGCGGCGCATTCTGGCGTTGGCGGTGTTTGGCGCGCTGCACTACATCTTCATTTGGGAGGGGGACATTCTGTTCAGCTACGCGGTCGCCGCCCTCGGACTGTTGATTGTGTTGTACGGAAAGCCGAAGCCCATTTTGATCGGCTGTGTCGTGTTGCTCGGCTTGGGATTCATCCCCGGCCTGGGCGATTTTTTCGGTGTGCTGGCGGGCCTCGTGATGACTGGCCTGTTCGCGCTCTATTTGCGTAGCGACAAACGGTTCACGCGCTTCGACCTCTCGATCCCGTTGTTCAGCTTCATCATGATGATCATCGGCGCTTGCTTGTCGATCGCCGCGATCGTGTTTTGGCTGCTTCCCGACGGACCGACGGGGCCGCGTTTGCCGCTTTCCTTTTTCGGCCCGATGCTGTTTATCACTGGCTGGCTGTCTTGGAAGTATTTCGATCCGCTTGAGAAGCGCAGCGTCAGGATGGCGGTGAGTGTGTATTTTTTCTACGCGTTTGCGATGACTGCCGCAGGACTGAGCCAGTACTTCGGACCCGACCCGACGGCGGCGCCAGCAGGGGCCGAGCGGGTTGCCGCCAAGAAAGAGGAGCCGAAAGCCGCCGCGGAACCAGTAGCCCCTGCCGCAAAAGTCGACGGCTCTGCAAGCGCCGAGAAGGCATCAGATAAGGCCACACCGAAGACCGACGCGAAAAAGGAAAAACCCAAAAAGACCAAAGCCGAACGCGCGGCGGAAGCAAAGGCCGAGCGCGCGAAGAATCTCGCTGAGAACGCCGCCGAGAAGGCCAAAGAGTTAAAAATATTCACCAACGGTAGCTACCTCGAGACCGTGGAATGGCGCGCGCGCAAGTTGCTTGAAAAAGCGGCGGGCGACGCGGGCTTTGCCATCGTCTTGATTGGCATGTTCTTGTTGGGCGTTTGGTTCGTACGCTCGGGAGTCATGGAAAACACGCGCGCGCATCTGCCCTTCTTCAAAAAGCTCGCACTTTATGGTTTGCCGATCGGCATTGGCATCGGTTTGCTCGGTAGCGCGATTGCAATGTCGCACACGCCCGGAGACCGAACGGATGGCTGGGGCATTGCGCGCGGGCTTTTGAACATCGGCAACCTTCCCGCTTGCTTGGGCTATGTGGGGTTGGTGGTGGTGATGCTCCATAGCAATACGGTGTTTTCGCGCATTCGTGTGCTGGCACCATTGGGACGCATGGCACTGACCAACTACCTGATGCAATCGATCATCTGCGCGATCTACTTCTACGGCTTTGCGCTGGGACATTGGGGTATGCCACGCTCGCAGCAGGTGTTGTTTGTGCTGGTGGTGTGTGGGCTGCAGATCGCGTTTAGCCAATGGTGGTTGGCGCGCTTCAAGTACGGGCCGATGGAGTGGTTGTGGCGCGGGTTTACGTACCGGCAAGTTCCGGCGTTTCGGAGTACGACGAATGCGGGCGCGGTGACGGCGTAGTCGTCCGGTCGATTGAATCAGAGCGGTTCGGTTAACCCCACGCAATTTCAGCCGTTTCAAATCCCTCCCAACCTCCCTTTTCCAAAGGGAGGGGCCGGCCAGG
>Ga0209181_10004737_pt1 | contig 20034 bp, 19 predicted proteins | sample MAT05_FD_187208 | JGI IMG/M metagenome (GOLD analysis project Ga0209181, IMG submission 187208) | Freshwater microbial communities from Lake Fryxell liftoff mats and glacier meltwater in Antarctica - MAT-05 (SPAdes) (version 2) | ecosystem: Environmental > Aquatic > Freshwater > Ice > Liftoff... | reverse complement strand
CTTGCCGCGCGCGGCGAACTTTTCGTTGAGGCGCTTTTTCACCGCGTCGCGATTGCGATGGCGCCCGGCGTTGTCGCGGTATTCGGGATCGCTGACCCAGTCTTCCATGCCAAGCAGTCTGCACAGCTTGACCCACATGTCTTCGGTGGCGGCGGCCATGTTGAAGGGACCATCCTTGGCCTCGAACATGCCGTAGGGACATACCACCGGGTGGTCGTTGCCGGCCACGCCCGGCGTGTCGCCCAGGCTCAGCTGGCGCTGGCCCTGCACGGTGAGCAGCCCGATCAGGCCGGCCAGGAGGGAAGTCTCGACCATCTGGCCGCGGCCGCTCTCATGGCGCTGGATCACTGCTGCCTGCACCCCCAGCGCTGCCCACATGCCGCCCACCACGTCGCCGATCGGAATGCCCACCCGCGTCGGCCCGGTTTCCTTCTGGCCGGTCAGGCTCATCAGGCCCGACATGCCTTGCGCGATCTGGTCAACGCCGGGCCAGCCACCATAGGGGCCGCTGGTTCCGAAGCCGGTGATCGAGGCGAATATCAGGCGCGGGTTGCGCGCCGCCAGCGTGGCGTAGTCAAGCTGCATGTCGGCCATCGCGCCCGGTTTGAAGTTCTCCACCAGGATATCGGCACGATCAGCAAGGCGACGGATCAGCTCCAGCCCGGCCGGATCGCGGAAGTTCACCACCAGGCTTTTCTTGTTGCGATGGATCGACAGGTAATAGACGCTGATGCCGTCCTGGAACGGGCCCCAGCCGCGCACCATCTCGCCGTCCGGCGAGGGCTCGATCTTGATCACGTCCGCGCCGAGGTCAGCCAGAATGGTGGCGCAAAACGGCCCGGCGAGGGCGCGCGAGAGGTCGATCACGGTGAGGCCGGCAAGCGGCAGGTTGGCAGGTGTTTTCTGTTCGGTCATGGGTCGAGGCCATAAAGTTTAAGCGCCGGTAGCACCAGCCACCTTGCGCGGCGCAGGCGCCAGGCGACTTGAAGGTTCGACATTTGCGACTCGCCGCGCGCAGCGATGCTGCGCGGCATGCGAGGTCATCTCGTTCGGGAAGCGATATCAAGCTCCCTTGAATTGCGGCGCGCGCTTTTCAACAAAGGCCGCTGCCGCACTCTTGTGGTCGTCGGTTTCGAAAGTGCGGATCATGTGGATGGCTTCGGTATCGAGCACGTCGGCAAGGGATGCGCGCAATCCAAGATTGAGGTTGCGTTTCATGTAGCCGATGGCGATGGTGGGCAGGGCCGCCAATTCAGCGGCCCACGCGCGTGCGGCTTCGGCCAGCTGCGTAGCCGGTACCGCACGGTTGACCATGCCCATCTTGACGGCCTCGTCGCCAAGTACCACGCGCCCGCTGAAGTACAGCTCGCGCGCAGTGGCCGCGCCCACCAGGTGGTTCAGGAAATAGCTGCCGCCAAAATCACCCGAGACGCCGATCCTGGAAAACGCCGTGGTGAGCTTGGCGTCGTCGGCGGCAATGCGCAGGTCGCAGGCCAGTGCGAGCGACAAGCCGGCGCCGGCGGCAGGGCCGGAAATCACGGCCAGGGTCGGCTTGGGCATTTCATGCAGCCAGCGGCTGACTTCCATGCGCCCGCGAATGTCGGTGACCTTTTGGTCGAAGCTCATTTCGCCAACCCCGGAGGCGCTGCCGGCAGCGCGCCGGGCAAAGCCTTTCACATCGCCTCCTGCGCAAAAGGCATTGCCGGCGCCGGTCAGAACGACCAGGCGCACCGCAGGGTCGGCGGCCAGGCGCGGCATGGCAGCGGCGAGCCCAAGCATCATCTCGCGCGTGAGTGCATTGCGCGCGTCCGGCCGGTTCATGGTGAGTGTGGCGATGCCCTTGTCGATGCTTTCCAGCAGGTCTTGCGTCACTTCAATCTCCAGTGTCGTGGTGCGTGATTCGACGCGGGGAATCCGCGTGGCGGTCAATGGCAGCCGGCGCTCAGTCCAGTTTGATGCCCAGGTCCACCGCCAGCTTGATCCATATCGGCACGTCGCGCGCCCAGTCGCGGCGGGTTTCGGCCAGGTTCTTGGGCTTGTTGGGAATCGAAAAGGATTCGCGCAACTTGGCCGCCCGCTCGGAGTTGGCGCCCTCCACCGCCACGCGCGAGAGAATCTGCAACACCGCCTCGGGGGTCCCGGTCGGAGCCATCAGCGGCAGGCCGCCCTCCAGAGTCACGAGATTGCCGGCAACGCCCTGCTCCGCAAGGGTCGGTACATCCGGCAACTTGGGCGAGCGGTACGAACCTGTGACCCCGATCGCGCGCACCCCGCGGCCCTGAACCGTGTTGAAGGCCTGGTAGCTGCCGATGCCGATCTGCAACTGCCCCGAAGCGACATCGACCCACATCGGCGCTTCGCCGCGATAGTGTACCGAGAGGATATTGGTGCCTTCGGTGCGGTTGGTCTGGTCCGCCACCATGTGCGGGTAAGAGCCCGGCGCGTAGGTCGCCATCGATGTGGTGTTGGTCTTGGCATAGGCAACGAACTCGCGCATGTTGCGTGCCGGCACCTTTTCAGACACCGCCACCACCAGCGGGCCCGAAGGAAACAGGGCGATGGGTGTGAGATCGCGATCCAGGTTGTAGGGCAGCTTGGTGTAGAGCACGCGATTCTGCCAAACCGTGCCCGATGTAGTCATCAGCAATGTATAGCCGTCGGGTGGCGACTTCGCCACCGCCTCGATGCCGATGATGGCGCCTGCCCCGGGCTTGTTTTCCACCACCACCGACTGCCCCAGTTTGGCGGTGAGTTGCTCGGCATACATGCGGGCGTAGGCATCGGTGAGGCCACCGGGCGGGAAGGCGACGATGATGCGAATCGGCTTGGCGGGCCACGCCGCAGGCTTTGCGGCGGTCTGGCCGTGTGCGGCAGCCGCGGCCATCAGCGCGATGCCGGTCACAAGCAAACGGGCGGGAAATCTCATGTTGTGTCTCCGATTTTTTCAGTTGTCTGACCGTTGCCCGGTCTACCAATCGCCGCCTGTCACCGGCTTGATGCAGCGGCTTGATGCAGCGGCTTGATGCAGCCTTCCTTGCCAATGATACTTTCAACCGGGAATACGAGTTGTTGGTGTCGGCAATGCCGCCGGCGGTCGGGCAAGGCCTGAAGTCGGCGTGAAGTCGGCGTTTCCCCGACTCCGACAGGCTGCTAGACTGCGCCTCACCGTCTTGCATTCACCCCGGCTCCGCATATCGAACGCAAGGTGGTGTGGAGGACTCTTGACCAACGTCGATGGCGGTACACCTGCCGCCTGGTATCTGGCGAGCGTTGCCACATTCATGATTCCGGCAGGCATTCAGATGGTGCTGCTGCCCTATCTGCTGGCCATCGAGCTGAATCAACCTGCCGAGCGATTCGGCATCACGCAGATGATCGGCCAGCTGCCGATCCTGGTGTTCCTGCTGGTCGGCGGCTGGCTGGCCGATCGCGTCGACCCACGCCGCCTGCTGATGGTGATTCAATCCGCGGCGATCGGCATGCCCTTGTTGCTGGCCTTCTCCTTGTGGCGCGGCCAAATCAGCGAAGGCTTGCTGGTGCTGTACGCGCTCGCCTGGGGCTTGGTGACGGCGTTTGCAATGCCGGCCCGCGATGGCCTGCTCAAGCGCGTGGCCGGCAGCAATGTGCAGCGCATGGTCACCCTCGCCATGGGCATGCAGTTCGGCGCGATGATGATCGGTCAGGGGTTGGGCGGCAGGGCTGCGCACTGGGGTTCGATCAGCATCCTGCTGGTTCAGTGCCTGGTGCTGGCAAGCGGGATCATTGCCACCAGTCGCCTGCCGTCCCGTACGGTGCTGCCGATACCGGGAAACGCCGGCTCAATGCGCGATTCCTTGTGGCACGAATTCGGCAGCGGTGTGTCCCTGATTTTTTCGGATTCGCCGATGCGCGCGACACTTTTGCTCACCCTTGGCATGGGAGTGTTTTTTATTGGAGGTGCCTATGTGGTGCTGATACCACTGGCCATTCGCGATCTTTATGCCGGCGGTGCCCAGGATTTGGCAACCGGCTATATCGCTTTCGGCATCGGCTCGCTCATCAGCATCGTGATTCTCACAAGGCGCGGCGGCACCGCCACCCCGGGTCGGGCGCTGGCCATCGCCTTGCTGCTCGGCTGTTGCGTTCTCGCGGCACTGGCGCTGGCGCCGCCGCAGTGGCTGTTCTATGTGTGCGTTTTCGCCTGGGGCATGTGCGGCGGCGTGGCCATGGCGATGTCGCGCACGATCCTGCAGGAACGCGCGCCAGCGACGCATCAGGCACGGGTGATGGCGGTGCTGGCCCTGGCCACGCTGGGCGGCGGCCCGCTCGGTTCGCTGATCATGGGCTTGGCCGTGGGCGCAGTCGGTGCACGCCTGGCGGTGTTGTTGCCGGTTTTGGCTGTGGCGATCACCACCAGCGCCGTCCTGGCCACGCATTCCATCTGGGGCCTGCATTCGCGAAGCCGGTAGACAGAAGCGGAGCGCGACGTAGCGCCGCGCCGCTGTGTGGTGCCCAGCAAGGGCGGCTCTGGAAAACGCGCCTCCAAGTAGGCTGCGATGGCGGCGTTGTCGATCAGCACGCGGCCATCTTCCAATTGCAGGGCCGGCACGGTGCATAGCGGGTTGATGGTTCGATAGGCCGCGCCCATTTGCTCGCCTCCGGCCAGGTCTAGGTTGACGGCGGCATGGGCCACACCCTTCTCCGCTAGCAGGATGCAGGCACGGCGCGGGCTGGGGGCGGTGGCGCCGTCATAGAACGTGATGGTCATGCGATCTCCTGGTTTCGGGTTGCTCTGTTGCGGCATGGCCGCATCAGTTCCACCAGGCTTTGTCCTTGTAAGTTCGCAGGTCCATCTCGAAGGTCCAGGCCGAACGGTGTTGTTGCGCCAGGTGAAAATAGGTGTCGGCGATCTCGGCCGGCAACAACAGGCCGTCATGCTCGTTGCCACGGGTCTGGCGCAGTTGTTCGAAACGCTCGGGCCCGAGCATCTTGCCCAGTGTGTCGGGCGCATCGACCGAGCCATCGATGATGATGTGCGCGATATGAATGCCTCTGGAGGCGAACTCGGCGCTGAGCGACTGGCACAGCATGCGGCGGCCGCCCATTGCCGCGGCGTGCGAATGCTGGCCGGGGTTGCCGCGCATCGCCGCCGTTGACGATGTCACCAGTATGGTTCCCTTGCCGCGCGCTTCCATCAGCGGGCAGAGTACCGAAGCCAGACGGAAAAGGGCGAAGGTCGCCATGCGCCAGCCCACTTCAAAAGCCTTGTAGGTGGTTTGTGCCAGCGCTCTGTCACCGATCTGCGCGCCCAGGTTGAACACCGCCACCGCGATCGGCCCGATGTCCGCCTCGACGCTCGCAACGAGCTGCTCGATACTGTTTTCCTCGACCGCGTTGACCATGAATCCTGTCGCACGGCCACCTGCGGCCTCGATCTCGCCGACCAGACGGTCGAGACCTTGCTTATCGCTGCGGCGCGCCAGGCAGGTGTGATAGCCCTCGCGCGCGAAGCGCTTGGCCACGGTGCCGCCGATGCCGGCACCGGCACCGATGACGAGACAAGCGGGCTTGCTCATCTACTGTTTCCTTTCGAAATTGGGGTGACGACGCGATCAGCCCCGACTGGTCGATGCTTCGCTAAGCCTTACTGGTTTTGTCGAGCGGAACGATCCGCTGAAATCAACTGCCGCAAATGCGCGCCTTGGCTTCGGCGTACTCCTGCTTGAAGCGCGCCACCAGCGCGGCCGCCGGCATCACCTCGCGAATCGCGCCGATGCCCTGGCCGCAGCCCCAGATGTCTTTCCAGGCCTTGGCGGCGCTGGCGCCTTCGCCGCTGGCGAAATTCATCTTGCTGGGGTCGCTCTGCGGCAGATTGTCTGGGTCCATGCCGGCGTTCCTGATGCTGCCCTTGAGGTAGTTGCCATGGATGCCGGTGTAGAAATTGCTGTAGACGATGTCGTCCGAATCGGATTGCGTGATCATCTGCTTGTAACCCTCTACCGCACGCGCTTCTTCGGTGGCGATGAAGGCCGAGCCGATGTAGGCGAAGTCGGCGCCCATGGCCTGCGCGGCCAAGATTGCGCCGCCCGAGGAGATGGCGCCGGAAAGCGCCAGCGGGCCGCCGAACCATTCACGGATTTCGGCCACCATGGCGAACGGGCTTTTCACGCTGGCATGGCCACCGGCGCCAGCGGCCACCGGAATCAGGCCGTCCGCGCCCTTTTCAATCGCCTTGTGGGCGAACACGTTGTTGATCACATCGTGCAACACCACGCCGCCCCAGCGGTGCACGCCCTGGTTCACGTCTTCGCGCGCGCCAAGGCTGGTGATGACGATCGGCACCTTGTATTTGGCGCACGCCTGCATGTCGTGCTCCAGGCGATCGTTGCTCTTGTGCACGATCTGGTTGATGGCGAACGGTGCGGCAGGCGATTCCGGGTGGGTACGGTCGTGCGCGGCCAGGGACTCGGTGATCTCAGCCAGCCATTCGTCCAGTTGCGCGGCCGGGCGGGCGTTGAGCGCGGGCATGGCGCCCACCACGCCGGCCTTGCATTGCGCGATCAAAAGCTTCGGGTTGCTGATGATGAACAGTGGCGAGCCGATGACCGGGAACTTGATGTTTTTCAGAATGGGAGGGAGGCTGCGGGCTGGTGCGGTCATGAGAGTTGATTCTTGATGGTCGTGGAAAGGGGCGGAGCCACGGGGTCGAGACAGCCAGAATGTGGTTCACGAATTATCAGCGATAGTCGGGCCGAGACTACTCGGATCGGGGTTGATTGCGGGCTTCGCACGGCTGGCGCCGGTTATTTGCAGGCAATCAGTGCAGTTGCTCTGATTCGATGACCCGCCGGCCCGGCACTGCCTCAACTGCTGCGGTCAACATGTGCCGTGCGACGGCGTCGGTTGCGACAGCGCGATAGCGGCGCGGCACCAGAGGTCCGGCAGACTTGACCAGCAACAGGCCCAATGCCTCGGCAGGGCGTGCATCGCTACGTGGGCCGCCATCGAGCAGCGAAGGGCGCGCAAGCGTCAGGGACTCGAATCCGATGGCAGTCAGGTCATCCTCGATCCTGCCCTTGACCTGTAGATAAAAGTTGCCGGCTCGCGCGCTTGCACCCAAGGACGAGTTGAGAACAAAGGTCGGCGTGCCGGCTTGATGCGCCAGGCGCGCGGCAGCCAGCACATGATCATGGTCGACCTCGAAAAAAGCTTGCCTGGAGCCGGCTTGTCGCAAGGTGGTACCCAACGCGCACAGGCAGGCGTCGGCGCACCACCACGGCGCCACCGGCAGGGCGCGGTAGTCGACGATCGGGTTTAGCAGCCTTGCGTCGGGCGGGAGTGGTTGCCGGGTGGGCGCAACGACCTGGCCTACCTGCGGATGAGCCAAAGCCTGAGCAAGGATGCGTTGCCCTACCTTGCCGCTGGCGCCAAGAATCAGCAGGGTTTTCATCGACTCGGCCGCTGGTTGGTTACGGCGCACCCTTAAATGGTCGGATCGCCGGCGCAGTAAGTGGTGCGCGCGATCCCTAGCCTGAATTTCCACGCCCGTGGGTGTCGAACAATCCCGGCTTGGCGGCAATCCGCGTGACAGCCGCGCGAGATTAGGCTAACACTTCTCGGTTGATGGTCCGCGCTTACCGCCTGCGCCGACTTCGCCACACCAGAATTCGCTAGCCTGTTGGCGTTCCTGTCGGCCACCATCCGCAACTGGTGTTGCCGGATGTCCAGCCCACGACTTGTTTTAGCGTTCTCCGGAAATCGCCCGTAGAACAAGCATCCATGCATGTTTCAGGCATACACGCTCGCAAGAGTGGGCTTTGCCGGCATGATCGCCGGCAGCGGCACGCAAAAGGTCGCGCCGCACGGCGGCACCGAAGGCCGCTTCGGCACCAATCCGATCGCCTTCGGCTTTCCCTCGGCGGCTGCGCCCGTGATCTGGGACATCGGCAACGCAAGTCTCATGATCGGCGAAGCGATACTGGCAAGGCGCCTTGGCGAATCGTTGCCCGCGGGCCGCGCATTCGCCCCCGACGGGCGGCCGACGCGGGATCCCGACGCTGGATTGAAAAGTGCGTTCGCGGTCTGGGTCGGCCACAAGGGCTCGGGCCTGGCGATGGTCGTGCAGTTGCTGGGCATCATGGCGGGCCAGGCCACCGCGCCCGCGGCCCAGCGCGACAGCGGCTTTTTCATCCTGGTCGTCGATCCTGCCCTGTTCGGACCGGCCGCGGATTTTCAGCGCCGCGTCGCCGAGTACGTCGACAGCATTCGCGCGACCCGCCCGCTCGATCCGAACGCGCCGGTGCGCGTGCCCTACGACCGCTCCGTCGCCGAGCGCGCCAGGCGCATCGCGGCCGACGCCATCGAGGTGCCCGACCTGGTGCACGCGGCCTTGCTGCGCATCGCGGCCGGAGACGCCGCAACCTGATTGGCGCGCACGGCCTGGCCGCAGCGGCCCCGCGTCAAAGCGCGCGCCTGAACGTCAGGTTGTAGCGGAGCAGCCCCGTGAAGGGATGCGTACCCTCTTCGAGAGGCAGGATGCCGTGAAATGTGAGGCGCGCCGGCCCGCCCCAGACGACCACATCGCCATGTTCGAGCGGCACACGGCGCACGCGGCCGCCGCGGGTCGCGCCGCCCCAGAGGAAAGTCGCCGGCAAGCCCAGCGAGACCGAGACGATGGGCGCGTCGAAGTCGCGCTCGTCGCGGTCCTGGTGCAGCCACAGGCGCGCACCGGGCACATAGCGATTGATGAGGCAGGCGTCGGGCGCGAAGCCGGCGTAACCTGCGGCCGCCGCCGCGCCGGTGGCCAGACGCTCGAATACTGGCGGCATCGCGGGCCAGCGCCGGCCGGTATCGGGATCGCGCGCGTCGTAGCGATAGCCTGCGCGATCGCTGACCCAGCCGACCGCGCCGCAATTGGTCATCGTCACCGACATTTCGCGGCCACCTGGCGTCGACATGTGGCGCAAGGGCGCACGATCCGCAACGTCGGCGATGGCCGCCAGCAGAGCGCCCGCGTCGTCGCACGCGAAACCGCACAGCAGCATCGCGCCGGGGTCCAGCGCGAGCGTAGCCGGGGCATCGGCGAACAGCTCGCCGCTACTACTCTGCGTCATGAAAAATCACGCCCAGCGTATGACGGTGCCCGGCGCGCACCCGGCTCACGCCATGGCGCAATTTGACCCGGTAATCGCCGCGCGCGCCCGCGACCGGGCGCAGGTTGACGGCGAATATCACGGCATCACCGCGGGTGAGCGGCACCACGTCGACGCGCGACTGCATGCGCGGGCGTTGCTCCGTGATCACGAATTCGCCGCCGTCGAAATCGTCCTCCGGCGACGATAGCAGCACCGCAATCTGCAGCGGAAACACCTGTTCGCCGTACAGATCCTGGTGCAGGCAGTTGTAGTCTCCGGCGCCGTACTGCGGGAGCAACGGCGTCGGGCGCGTCTGGCCGGCCGCGCGGCAGCGCTCGATGAAGGCGGCGTGTTCCGACGGAAAGCGGGCCTCGATTCCCAGGCGCGCGTGCCAGCGATTGGCGATGCCTGCCAGCGGCGCGTAGAACGCTTGCCGCAGGCCCGCCACCAGAGGCGGCAGCGGATAGTTGAAATAGCGATATTCGCCCCGTCCGAAGCCGTGACGCGCCATGACCACACGACTGCGAAACGACGCGTCGCGAGTGTACAGAGCGGCGAGCGAATCGCACTGCGCGCCGGCAAGGAGTGCCGGCAGGCGCGCCCAGCCGCACATGTCGAGATGTTCCGATACCGGATCATCTTCAACGCCGGATAGTGTTCTCGGCTTGTTTTGAATTGCTGTCAGGGTCATGGCAGGTCTCATCGATGATGTGCATTGACGCCACTATGCCGCAAGCCCCAAGCGTCGCGCGCTCCGCTTCCTGCTTTCAAATTCGACATCGGCCCGGGGATCAGCCGCGCTCTTGCGCGGCCGCATGCAAACCGGCGCGTCGCCCGAACACCAGGCCGCGCAAAACCGAGGTCGCGCCCGCGTAGACCCGGTGGTAGATGCCCATGGTTTCACCCGCGGCGTACAGGCCCGGCATCACGCGGCCATCCTGGTCGATGACCCGGGCGTCGCAATCGACCTTGAGGCCGCCGAAGGTGAAGCAGTTGGTCGGGATGATCGGGTAGGCATGGAACGGCGCCTTGTCGATTGCGCGCGACCAGTGGCTCTTGGGGATGGAAAGGCCGCGAGTCGCGCGTCCATCCAGCGCGAAGGGCGTGAATTCTCCCGCGTCAAGCGGGCAGGCAGCGTTGAAGGCGCCGACGGTATCTTGCAGGGACACCGGCGGCAGCCCCAGTTGCCGCGCGAGCCCTTCAATCGTCGGTGCGCTGATGGCCGGCTTGTCGCTTCGGATGCTGGTCTTCCAGCGCGGGATGTCTTCGACCCTGGCGTCGAAGATCACGTAGCAGATGCCGTCGGGCAAATCCGCCATCGCGCGCGTTATGTTGTCGTAATGGGCGTCGACCGTGCCGGGTGCCTCGTCGATGAAGCGGCGCGCGAACTTGTCGACGAGAATGCCGTAGGGATAGATGAACACCACCGCTTCGGCCTGTCTGGAGCGCGGGTCGACCGGCTCGGCGTGGTAGGAGCCGTATTCGCCGGCGGGCGCGGCGCCGGCGGCGAGCGCCATGCGTATGCCCTCGCCCTTGTTGTAGTAGCCGCCGATGGCGACCGGGCGGATGTGCCGGCTTTTCGCGCCGATGTAGCGGGTCATCATCTCCGGGTTGCCCTGGAAGCCACCGGAGGCGAGGACCACGTTGCGCGCCCGCAAAGTGGCGCGCACGCCGTCGGGGCCTGTTACGACGATCCCGCACACGCGGCCGTCGTCGGCGCGTGCAAGGTCGGTCGCGGTGGTCCGGTAACGGATCGCACCGCCCACCGCCAATGCCCTCTCGCGCAGCTTCTCGATGATCGCCAGGCCCCCGCCCTGGGCCGCGACGCGCGTGGTGTTCTGCGTGAGCAGGTAGATCGGCTGCGGCCCGAATGCAAGGCCCATGCTCTTGAGCCACGCAAGGGTCGCAGGCACGGACTGGGCGAAGGTCGCGATCACGTCGGGATCGGGCAGGCTGTGCGACTGCACATACGGCGGCCGATGCGCAGCCTCGCCGGCCAAGGCGGCAAGCAGGTTGGGGTCGAGGTTCCAGCCGGCGTTGTCGGCGAAGTGCTGCTCGAAGTCGTCCGAGACTTCGCCATCGTTTTTCATGCGCATGTAGGCCTCGGTCCAGCGCGAATTGCCGCCGAAGTGCTCCTCGCCCGAGCGTTCGAGGTTGATCACCGAGAGGCCGCGCTCCAGGGCGCTGACGGCCGCCGACAAGCCGGCAACGCCGCAGCCGACGATGATGAGGTCGGCATCGAACTGGGTATTCATGCGCTCTCCTAAGATGGTGGATGGTTGCGGCGTGCGACTAGCCTGAATTTCTACGCCCGTAGATTAGGCTAACACTTCTCGGTTGATGGTCCCCGCTCACATGTACGAGGCACTGCGCGCCTACTTTCTCGAAGGTCGCCCCTCCCACGAAGTCGCCCGCGCCTTCGGCTACAGCCCTGGTTCCTTTCGCGTGCTGTGCCACCAGTTCCGCCGCGATCCCGATCCGCGCTTCTTCGCCTCCTTGCCGCGTGGCCCGCGCGAGCAGCCCAAGAAGTCGAAGGCGCGCGATCTGGCCGTGACGCTGCGCAAGCAGAACCACTCGGTCTATGAAATCAGCCAGGCGCTCAAGGAACGCAAGATGGGCTTGAGCCCGACGGCGGTGCGCGAAGTGCTCAGGGCCGAGGGTTTCGCCGCCTTGCCGCGGCGCCTGGATGAGGAGCGCCCAGTCGGCCTGGGGCCCTCGGCGGAGCCGGTGGCGGATGTGCGCGAGTTCGCGCTGCGCGCAGGAACCCGCTTCAGTACCAGCTGTGGCGGGTTGTTTCTGTTCTTGCCCGACCTGGTGCGCCTACAGGTCGAGGGCCTGGCCCGGGCGGCCCGGCTGACAGGATCGGCGATGATCCCGGCGGGGCAGGCTTTGCTCGCTTGCCTGGCGCTCAAGCTGTGGGCGGTCGAGCGCAAGAGCCATGTCATGGCACTGGTGGCGGACCCCGGCTTGGGGTTGTTCTGCGGACTCAATGCCATCCCCAAGAAGAGCTATCTGTGCGAGTACTCTTCGCGCCTGGACCACGTCCGCACTACCGCTTTGGTGGGCGCATGGCATCGGGCCGTGGCCAAGGACGGCTTGTTCGGCGGCGAGTCGTTCAATCTGGACTTTCATTCGGTTCCCTAATACGGCGCGGATCCGCAAATCGAGCGTCACTATGTCTCGGCGCGCAGCCGGCGCCAGCCCAGTGTGCTGGCCTTCCTCGCGCAAGACGCCCAAGGGCGCGCTTTCTGCTATTCCAACGCCGACATGAGGAAGGGCGAGGAGGCCGAGGAGATCTTCGCCTTCGTCAAGTTCTGGAAAAAACACCACGGCACTCTTCCCCGCCACCTGGTGTTCGATTCCCGCTTGACCACCTATGCCCATCTGGCGCGCCTCGATGCTCTGGGTATCGTCTTCATGACGCTGCGGCGCCGATCGCCCAGTTTGCTCGCGGAGGTGGAACAGCTCCCGGCATCGGCGTGGCGCCGGGTGACTCTGGATGTGCCGGCGCGCAAGTACAAGACCCCGCGGGTGTTTGAGCGACCGGAAACTCTCGCCGGCGCCACTTTCCGGCAAATCTTCGTGCGCGACCTCGGCCATGAGGAGCCCACCATCCTTCTCACCAACGATCCGCACAGCACTCACGTCAAACTCGTCACCCGTTATGCCCAGCGCATGTTGATCGAGAATGCCTTGTCCGATGCGGTGCGCTTCTTCCACATGGATGCTTTGTCTTCTTCGGTCGGGCTGAAGGTGGACTTCGACATGGCGCTGCTGGTGGTCGCCAGTGGCCTGTATTGCTTGCCAACGCATGCGCGGCTACGCCGACGCCCAGGCGCGCAACATCTTCCGCGATCTGATCGATACCCCCGCCGATGTGAGTGTCTCCGACGCGGAGGTCCACGTGCATTTCCACCGCCGCGCCCATCTCCCGATTATCATCGCCTCGGGACTGCTCGATTCGCCTGTCAAGGTGCCTTGGTGGCAAAACCGTACGCTGCGCATGAGCGCGTAATACCGCCGAAACCCTTCACCGTTAGGTCAATTGCGGGGCGTGGAAATTCAGGCTAGGCGGCCATCGCCGGGCTGTGGTGCAACTCGATCAGTTTGTCCAGGGGAATCGGTTCAAGTGCGTATGCCAATCCGCCAAGACCGGCAAACTCGACCAGCACGACGACGTCGTCCAACCGTTCCACGATGGTGCCCACCTGCCCCTTGGCAAGACGTGCCAGCGGAATCGCTTCCAGGGTGGCTACGACATCAAGTATTTTCATCGCATTCTCCGATCACAAAACTTTGTCGCAAGTCTCGTGGAAGTATCGGTACACAACCAACCGGTCCGAACTTTCGCGCATCGTTTGCCATGAACGATATCCATGTCAACGCGACAAATCGTCCGCCAAGTTGTAACACGCTGGAGCACGGCATTCGAGTCGGACAGCCTTGACCGCATTGCGCTCGCCAGCCACGTCGCATCCAACGCCGTCACATCCAGCGCCGTCACATCCAGCGCCGACAAGAATACGCGTGCCTTGTGCCGTCCCTCGGGATGGCCGGCGTTCAGAACGTAATCTGTGAGCTTCTGCAAGTCGATATCGGCATTTGCGATATTCGGCAGCAGCATTGCTATCTTGACTCCGCGCAGCGCTTTCGTCTTGGCAAAGGTTTTGTCTGTTCACGCAGGTGCGGGCTGGCGTAGCCTACTTCCTGCGACCCTTCGCCAGATTCCCCGCGATGCGCATGCGCAGCGCGTTCAACTTGATGAAGCCGCCGGCATCGGCCTGGTTATAGGCGCCGCCGTCGTCGTCGAAGGTGGAAATCTTCATGTCGAACAGGGAATCGGTTTTTGACTCGCGGCCGGTGACCATCATGGTGCCCTTGTAAAGCTTGAGCCGCACCTTGCCATTGACGCTTTTCTGCGACTCGTCGATCAGCACCTGCAGCAACTTGCGCTCGGGGGAGAACCAGTAGCCGTTGTAGATCAGGCGTGCATAGCGTGGCATCAGGTCATCCTTCAGTGCCAGCACTTCGCGGTCCATGGTGATCGATTCCATCGCGCGGTGCGCCTTCCAGATGATGCTGCCGCCCGGAGTCTCGTAGCAGCCGCGCGACTTCATGCCGACATAGCGGTTCTCGACCATGTCGAGCCGGCCGATGCCGTGCTTGCCGCCGATGGTGTTGAGTGTGGCCAGCAAGGTGGCGGGCGACATCTTCATGCCGTCGATGGCGACGATGTCGCCTTTGGCGAACGTGAGTTCGATGATCTGCGGCTTGGCGGGCGCCTTTTCGGGCGATACCGTCAGGCGCCACATCGACTCTTCCGGTGCGAAATTCGGGTCTTCGAGAATGCCGCCCTCATAGCTGATGTGCAGCAGGTTGGCATCCATCGAGTAGGGTGCGCCGCCGCCCTTGCGCTTCTTGAAGTCGACCGGGATGCCGTGTTTGTCTGCATACGCGAGCAGCTTGTCGCGCGACAGCAGGTCCCACTCGCGCCAGGGGGCGATCACCTTGACGTTGGGCATCAGCGCATAGGCACCGAGTTCGAAGCGCACCTGGTCGTTGCCCTTGCCGGTGGCACCATGCGAAATGGTATCGGCCTTGACCTTCCTGGCGATTTCGATCATGCGCTTGGCGATCAAGGGGCGCGCGATCGAGGTGCCGAGCAGGTATTCGCCTTCATAAAGCGTATTGGCGCGGAACATCGGAAACACGAAGTCGCGGACGAATTCTTCCTTCAGGTCGTCGATGAAGATGTTCTCGGGCTTGATGCCCATCTTCAGCGCCTTGGCACGCGCCGGCGCCACTTCCTCGCCCTGGCCGATGTCGGCGGTGAAGGTCACCACTTCGCAGTGATAGACGTCCTGCAGCCATTTCAGGATGACCGAGGTATCGAGGCCGCCCGAATAGGCCAGGACCACCTTGTCTACCTTGCTAGCCTCCATTTTCTTGATTTTGTCGCTCATGTCGCTTCCGCTTTTCCCAGTAACAGGTATTCCAGCAAGGCTTTTTGCACATGCAGGCGATTCTCTGCCTCGTCCCACACCACGCTTTGCGGGCCGTCGATCACCGGCGCTTCCACCTCCTCGCCGCGATGCGCCGGCAGGCAGTGCATGAACAGGGCGTCAGGCTGTGCGGCGCGCATCATGTCGGCATCCACGCGCCAGTCAGCGAAGGCCAGTCTGCGGGCCTCGTTCTCGGCCTCGAAGCCCATGCTGGTCCAAACGTCGGTGGTCACCAGGTGGGCACCGCGCGCCGCATCCATCGGGTCGGCGAACTCTTCAAAGTGATCCTCGCCGAACAGGCCTGCGCGCTCGGGCTCGACCTCGTAGCCGGGCGGGGTAGACACATGCACGTTGAAGTCCAGCACCTCGGCGGCCTGCAGCCAGGTGTTGCACATGTTGTTGGAGTCGCCGATCCACGCCACGGTCTTGCCCTGGATCGAACCGCGATGCTCGATGAAAGTGTAGATGTCGGCCAGCACCTGGCAGGGGTGGTACTCGTTGGTCAGGCCGTTGATCACCGGCACCCGCGAGTGGGCGGCGAAGCGTTCGATGATGTCCTGCTCGAAAGTGCGGATCATCACGATGTCGACCATGCGGCTGATCACCTGGGCTGCGTCTTCCACCGGCTCCCCGCGCCCGAGCTGGGTATCGCGGGTGGACAAAAAGATCGACGAGCCGCCTAGTTGCTGCATGCCGGCTTCGAACGAAAGGCGGGTGCGCGTCGAGTTCTTTTCGAAAATCATCGCCAGATGGCGGTCGAACAGGGGGTGATGGGTCTCGAAGGCCTTGAACTTGGCCTTCAACCAGGTCGTGCGTGCGAAAAGGTACTCATGCTCGGCGCGCGAGAAGTCCCGGAACTGCAAAAAATGTCTGATCGCCATGGGGCGTGAAGCGCCTTGCGCGGCCAAATTTCGCGCCTGGCGGATAATTCGGAATAATGCAAAATTATAGCCGACGGCAGCGAGTCGAGAGCGACGCCCCAGTCTACGTAAAGCATGGCTGACCCTATTGATCCAGCGCCTGGGCCGGAGCCCGGCGACCACACGAAACCTGCCGCAGACCCGCGGCGCTGGCTGGTTTTCAATGGCGACGCCGACGGCATTTGCGCCGCGCACCAGTTGCGCCTGGCAGGCTATGCGCCGCACAACGTGGTTACCGGGGTGAAGCGCGACATCGGCTTGCTCGCGCGGGTGCGGGCGCGCGCCGGTGATCAGGTCAATGTGGCCGACATTTCGCTCGACGCCAACCGCGCCGCACTGAATCGGCTGCTCGCTGCAGGGGTGCGCGTAACCTGGTTCGACCATCATTTTGCCGGCACGATTCCGCCGTCGCCTGCCCTCAAGGCGCATATCGATACCGCCAGCGATACCTGCTCCAGCACGATTGTCGATGCGCTCCTGGGTGGCAGGTTTCGCATGTGGGCGGTGGCGGCGGCATTTGGCGACAACCTGCATGCGGTCGCCGGCACGCTGGCCGCAACGGCCGGCCTCGATACGGCTGCGCTTCAGGGCTTGCGCGAACTGGGTGAACTGATGAATTACAACGCCTACGGTGAAACCGTGGAGGACCTGCACGTGGCGCCTGCGGACCTGTTTGCGCGCATCGCTGACTTCGAAGACCCTTTGCGATTCGCCGCCGCCGATGCGTTCGTGCCGTGTTTGCGCGCCGGCATGGCCGCCGACATGCTGCTTGCCCAAGGCATTGCGCCGCTTGTCGCCGATGCTGCCACGGCGCTGGCGGTGCTGCCGGCACTGCCCTGGGCGCGCCGCGTCAACGGGGTGCTTGCCAATGAATTGGCGCGCGCGCATCCGCAGCGCGCGCATGCGATTCTGGTGCAAACAGAACGCGGCTTTGTGGTGAGCGTCAGGGCGCCGCTTGCCCGCCCCAGCGGCGCCGATACCCTGTGCCGCGGATTTGCCGGCGGTGGCGGGCGTGCCCGGGCGGCCGGCATCAACGATTTGCCGCATGCGGATCTCGGGCGCTTCTGCGATGCTTTTCAGCAACACTTCGGCGGATCGACCAGCAGTTGAAAGTTTGCCGGAATTAAAGGTTATTAAAGGTGGTTTGACTGAACTTAAGGCAAAATGGCGAGATTGTTCGCTTTCCGCCGCGCTTAATCCATGTCTACTCCGGTCTTGAATACCTTGTCTGATTCAGCACCCGTCGGGCGCAATGCCTTGTCGCGGATTTCCAGCTGGTTCAAGCATCGGGTTGCCAGTGGGCCGGTGGAAGGCGTGGCCGGCGGCGTGGTTCGTGCCTGGTGCCGTGAACTTGAAGCCTGCGCGCGCGAGCAGGGCGGGCCGGTGGCATCGCGCAGCCGGGCCCTGGCACTGATTGACCTGTATGAGGCGATGAACGAGGCCACGCGGCTCGAAGCCTTGCGTACCTTCGCCACCACCCTCAAGCCGGACGGCGCCGCCGTGGCGCAGGCGTTTGCGGCTTACAGCGAAGCGCTCGGCAGCCCGGCGGAGTGGCGTGCCGAAAGCGCGCTGCGCGGCGCGCTTGCCTCGCCGCGCGCGCGCGTCATCCGCCAGTTTGGTGCGGCCGAAAAGGGCGTGCGCTTCCTGGTCGACGTGCGGGTCGAGGTGCTTGCGCGCCTGCGCCAGGCGCCGGAACTGCAGGCGCTGGAGGCGGAACTGGCCGAGCAACTGGCGGTCTGGTTCGATGTCGGTTTTCTTGAACTGCGGCGCATCGGCTGGGATTCGCCGGCGCACATCCTTGAAAAACTGATGGTCTACGAGGCAGTGCACGAAATCAGCTCGTGGGCCGACATGAAAAACCGGCTCGATCGTGATCGCCGGGTCTACGCGTTTTTTCATCCGCGCTTGAAGGATGAGCCGCTGGTGTTTGTCGAGGTTGCCCTGACCGAGGATATCGCCGGCAATGTGCAGGTGCTGCTCGACCAGGCGGCACCGGTATTCGACACCCGGCGCGCCAGGGCGGCGATGTTCTATTCGATCTCCAGCACCCAGGCCGGCCTGCGCGGCATTTCGTTCGGTAATTTCCTGTTGAAGCGGGTGGTCGAGGATTTGCAGCGCGACTTTCCGAAGCTGCAGCATTTTTCGACCCTGTCGCCGATGCCGGGCTTTGCCGCCTGGCTCAAGGCGGCCCCGAATGTGCCGCTGCCCTTGAGCGAGGCGCTGGCCAATCCGCACTGGCATCAGGACAGCGCGTTGGCGGGTGCCCTGCGCGCGCCCTTGATGAGTTTGGCTGCTTTGTATCTCACCGAAGCCAGGCAGGCGCCGTCGGGCCGGCCCGACGCCGGTCCGGCAGCGCCGCTGGACTCGGTGGCGCGCTTTCACCTGGGCAATGGCGCGCGCGCAGAACGCCTGCAATGGCTGGCCGACGGTTCGGCGCGCGGACTTCTGCAATCCTTTGGAATGATGGTGAATTACTACTACGATCTTGAAGAAATCGAGGGCAACATCAACCGCTTCGACGCCGAAGGGTTCGTGGCCGCCGGGTCGCGCCTGGCGCGCCTGGCGCGGATTGCCACTCGCATGCGCGAGGAAGCGGCAGCGAAGCGTTAAAATCGCGCGCTCACTGCGCGCTGCGAAGGCAGGCGCCCGTCTTTTTTTGTTGCATCACCAGAATAATTTCCGGAGACAGTTTTCATGCTTTCACGTCGTGATTTCGTCAAGGGCGCCGCTGCGGCAGGCGCGCTGTCAGCCACAGGCACTGCACTCGGCCAGGGCGCATGGCCCACCAAGCCGGTGCGGGTGATCAATCCGTTCCCGGCCGGTGGCGGCACCGACGCATTCCTGCGGCCGGTGGCGGCGCGGCTTACGCAATTCATGGGGCAGCAATTCACCGTCGAGAACCTGGGCGGCGCCGGCGGCACGGTGGGCGCAGCGGCGGCCGCCAAGGCGGCGCCGGATGGCTACACGCTATTTTGCGGCGCGGTGCACCACACCATCGCCGAGTCGCTCTACACCCGCTTGCCCTACAGCATCGAGCGCGATTTCGTGCCGATCACGGTATTGGCCTATGTTCCCAATGTGGTCGTGGTGCATCCGAAATACACCGAGATCAACACGCTGGCCGACTTTCTGGCATTCGCCCGCAAAAACCCGGGCAAGCTCAACTTCGGTTCCGCCGGCAACGGCACCTCGCATCACCTGACGGTGGAGCTGTTCAAGCAGATGACCAAAACCTTCATGACGCACATTCCGTATCGCGGCGCCGGACCGATGATGCAGGATCTGCTGGCAGGCTCGGTCGATTTTGCGTTCGACGGCATGGGTACCTCGGCGCCGCAGATCAAGGGCGGAAAATTGAAGGCGCTGGCGGTAACCTCGACCCAGCGGGTGCCGGCGTTTCCAAACGTGCCGACCATGGACGAGTCGGGCATCAAGGGCTACCAGGCCACCACCTGGTATGGCTTGTGGGCGGTCAAGGGTACGCCGGCGGAGGTCATCACGCGCACCCAGCAGGAAGTGGCCAAAGTGATGCAGGAGGCGCCGATCAAGGAATTCTGGTTCAACCAGGGTGCTGAACCCGGCGGCAATACGCCTGCCGACTTCAGCAAATTCATCCGCAGCGAGATCGAAAAATGGGCGCTGGTGGTCAAGGCCTCAGGCGCCAAGATCGATCTTTGATGAGCACGACCGCGCCGGTGGTTACCCGCATCGATGGGCGCATCGCCACGCTTGTCCTCACCACATCGGGCAAACTCAACGCACTCTCGGTGGCCGCCTGGGAGGCCTTGCAGGCGGCATTCGTCGAACTGGGCTCGAGCAAGTCGGTGCGCGCAATAGTGCTGCGCGGTTCCGGCGGCAACTTCGCCGCCGGTGCCGACATCTCCGAGTTCAGCACCGTGCGCTCGAATGTCGAACAAGGCACCCGTTATCACGAGGAGTCGGTCAAGGGCGCGATCACGGCAATCGCCGAATGCCCGATTCCAAGCGTAGCGCTGATCG
>Ga0209181_10004735_pt1 | contig 20037 bp, 14 predicted proteins | sample MAT05_FD_187208 | JGI IMG/M metagenome (GOLD analysis project Ga0209181, IMG submission 187208) | Freshwater microbial communities from Lake Fryxell liftoff mats and glacier meltwater in Antarctica - MAT-05 (SPAdes) (version 2) | ecosystem: Environmental > Aquatic > Freshwater > Ice > Liftoff... | reverse complement strand
CTACCCTTGGTCGTAAAAAAAAGATAGAAAGAATTAAAGACACGCTTAAACAGGGAAATGTAACCGTAAACTCCCTGATTGCCCAAGAACTTGCACAATATGATGCTTTAATACACGTATATTATTCAAATGGGCTTACAGCCAGCGGAGGCGCTTCTGCCATGGGTGTTTTTAAAATAGATGGTACCTCTATACCAGCAAATACTGGCAACAGATACGATGTTGGTAATTTTCTTTATACAAATCCTAATACTTACGGCCTTGTTGGCGGTTTTTATAATAAGAAATTAAGAATATCTTACGTAGGTAATAGCAGCAATGGCTACAGCCCATTTGATACCATAGTTGCAAGTCGCCTTTAATAAATGTACCCTCAATTATTCCTGCATTGCAAAGGGTATTTACTATGAATCAGCCGATGGCAATAAATTGGATTGGTGCCAATTCGCCCGATAGTGTAATTGTAGAAATGAGTTGGTCGCAATTAAATACACCCAAGGGTGCTAACTACAAAAGTGGTTTTACCTTTTTGGTAAATGACAATGGAAGTTATTCAATTCCTTGGAGTGTAATTGGTCAATTTGATCCAACAGGCATGGTGTCAATAGCTCTGCATAGATATAGTGCTTATGAATTTATCAATGGCGGAAAGCGCATCGTTGTTATTTTGCAAGCCATTCGGTGTTTTGGAGCTTACGACTTCCCCGGCAATCATTAAAATAAATGAAAGCTACGCAAATGGAGTGGGGTTAAAGGCTTAAGGGAATAACTGCTTGAGGAAATACCTCTATGCCTGCCAAATTACTAAAGACCCGATATACTAATACTCAAACTTTAACTTTTTTCCGCGGCCTTTTTATCTACCCTTAAATTTATCAATTCGATAAGGAATGAGAAAGCCATGGCAAAGTAAATATAGCCTTTGTTGAAGTGTTGATCTAGGCCTTCCGCAACAAGGGAAATTCCAATCATGGTTAAAAACGAAAGCGCCAGTATTTTTATGGATGGATTGTTGTTTACAAAATTGGCAATAGGGCCACTGGCGGCCATCATCACAAACATAGATAATACTACAGCGGCTATCATTACCCAAAGTTCATTGGCCATACCTATGGCCGTAATTACCGAATCTAAGGAAAAAACTATATTTAGCAGGGCCAATTGGAAATAAACGGCATTTCTACGAACCGATCCTGTTCTTTCCTTAATCTCCTCGGCATGCCCTTTCATTTTTAAATGGATTTCGTGCACGCTTTGGTAGAGCAAAAACATGCCCCCTAAAATAAGCATAATGTCCTTGCCTGATATGCCATTGTTTAAAACCGTAAACAAGGCCTCATCCTGTTTTCTTACCCAGTTTATACCCATTAGCATAATGATTCTTACCACCATACCAATGATAAGACCCACTCTGCGGGTGGCCCTTTGGTCTTTTTTTGGCATTTTACTTGCCAAAATAGAAATGAAAATAATATTGTCGATACCCAATACTATTTCTAGTATGGTAAGAATGCTTAGGCTAATTAATGCCTCATTGGTGAATTGAATATCCATGTTTTTCTAAGTCTGCAAAAATAGTATCTATCATTTGTTCTAATTGCACAGGTTGAAATGTTGTTTGATTTTTGAACCAAGTTAATTGCCTTTTGGCATAATTGCGGGTATGTTGTTTTATTTTATTTATGCAATCTTGTAACGTGTATTTGCCATCAAAATAATCAAAAAATTCGCTATACCCCACTGTGCGCAAAGCCGTTAAATTACGATATTGCAAAAGTGCCCGAGCTTCAAATTCTAAGCCTTCTTCAATCATCCTATCCACACGGCTATTAATTTGACTGTACAAAATTTCTCTGTCTGGGTTCAAATAATAACCAAATACCTGCCAAGGCAATTCCTTTTTCGTTTGGCTGAAATATTGATTCGGTGATTTTCCTGTGGTTAAAATCAGCTCCAATGCGCGTTTTACCCTTGCTGGGTTTTGTAATTCTGTATAATCTTCGGCATTGGGATCTTCTTTTAGTAGTAACTCCACCATACCCGGTAAACCCAATTGTACCTGCATGTTATTTACCTTTTCCCGGGTTTCTGCGCTAACTTTTGGAAGTGGGTCTAGTCCATTTATCAGGCTGTTTAAATACAAGCCCGTGCCGCCGCATACAATTGCAAATGGCGATTTTTGAAAAATTTGGTTTAGTATTTCTGTCGCCGTGCGTTCAAACTCACCTGCGCCAAAATGGGAATGGATAGAAATAGCTGAAACCAAATGGTGAGGCACTTGCGACAACTCTGAAACGGATGGTTTTGCCACCCCAATGTTCAATTCTTTAAATATTTGCCTGCTGTCTGCATTAACGATAGAAGTATGTAAGGCAACTGCAGTTTCTATGGCAACTTTGGTTTTTCCAGATGCAGTAGGACCGCCAATTACAATTAATGCAGGCTTTAACAATGGATTTATTCTTTTACTTCAGAAAAACCTGCACCCAAGTCTTCATCGGCGTTGCCAAATTCATCAAAGCCAAATTCATCCTTTTCCTCAGTTTCATCTTCATCTTCTTCATCCACCGCAGCTACTAGCTCTTCTTCAGCACCATCCATCACATTTCTAGCGGTTTTTGCGGCCAATATTTTTGCGGCAAGGGCATCAAATTCATTGTCGTCGAGCATTTTAAATTTGCTGTCTTCCCTTTGCCTAGGCGCTTTCCCTTCGACTCGGTAAACCAAAGGATACTCTTTTTTTGGTGCTTCATCATAAATGCCTGCCAATTCGCACAAAAGAGACCAATTGGCGACAAAGTCAGTTATGTAAACAAATCGTTGGTGTGGGTCGTTTATATAATCCCTCAAACGGGCGTCTTTCATTAGCGAAGATGCGTTCAACGATTCTTCACCACCATCCATTTGCATGTCTTCAAGGGTAATTTCAAAGAGTTTACGCCAGTGGTCGTCGCTGATAAAAAAACTACTAAACTCTTTCTTGTCAAAGCCAATGGCCTCTTGAATGGCGTTGTGAAAATCCAAAAAGGTATGCGATGGTTTAATGTCAATCCAACGTGCTACATCTTCTATATCTTCAAACCAAACTTTAAAACGGTACACCATATTTGCGCGCAAAATTAGCATAAAACACAGCAAAAACTAAAGGATTTACACCACGGTTACACTTATCTGAAAATATGCCACAATTGAATGCCTTTTTTCATACCCAATTGGTTTATTTTTGTGCCCTTGAAATATTTTTTTACAGGCTTACTATTTCTATTTTGGAACAGTGGTTTTGGGCAAAATGGCGAAATTAAGGGATTTGTTTACGACGTTCAAACAGGCAATCGCTTGTCTGGGGTTTATATAGCCATCAATATAGATTCGCGCATAGTGGTTACGGATGCGGATGGCTTTTATAATTTGGCAAAATTGCCTCTGGGTAATGTTGAAATTACTTCTTGGGGCGATGGTTACGATTCGTCGACGACAAAAATGACGGTGACCCAAGATGCCATTTTGAAATACGATTTTTATTTAACGCCAATTTCTATGAAGGTAGTAGACATTACAGCCGCGAGAAAGCCGCCCGGCATTGGAGGTATTGAGGACATAAAAGCAGAAACCATAAAGAAGGTTCCAGCCATTGGTGCAGAACCCGATATCATTCAATATTTACAGCTTCTGCCAGGTGTCGTATTCAGTGGCGATCAGGGTGGCCAATTGTACATTAGAGGCGGGGCACCTATAATGAATAAGGTATTGCTAGACGGAATGACCATTTACAATCCGTTTCACAGCATCGGGCTGTTTAGTGTTTTTGAAACAGACCTTATTCAAAGTGCCGATGCCTATACTGCCGGATTTGGAGCCCAATATGGAGGCCGGGTATCTGCAGTGGTAGATGTAAAAACAAGGGATGGAAATAAAACCAGGTTCACTGGCAAGGTGGGGGCAACAACCTTTACCAGTAAAGTGTTGTTAGAAGGTCCGCTGCGCAAGTTTAAAGCAGGCGAGAACAACAGTTCTTTCGCTATAAGTTATCGGAATTCTTATCTTACCCAATCTTCAAAAATATTTTATAACTATGCAAATCCATCCAAACTGCCCTACAATTTTGGGGATTTGTTTGCAAAACTGAGCATAAATTCTGCAAATGGTGGCTATGGGAAATTGTATGCATTTCGATTTGGAGACAATGTAAATTTCCCCAATAGCACTTCTTACAAATGGAATTCTGTGGGCTTTGGTGGCAAGTTTTTGGTAGTTCCCGACCAAGCAAAAACCAGGGTAGATGGCTATTTTCTGTATAGTAAATACAATATCACCCAAACGGAAAATTCAGATCCAGACCCCAAACCCCGCAAAAGTGGCATTGGTGGATTTAATATGGGTATGAATTTTCATTACAATTTTAAACGCGACGAATTCAAATGGGGTATTGAAATGAATGCTTTTCAAACCAATTTTACATTGTATAATTCTAACAATCGCCTCATAGAGCAGCAAGAAAGCACCACAGAGATTAACAGTTTTATGAATTATACCCTTAAAGCCCGCAAGTTGGTAGCAAACATTGGAATGCGTTATCAATACTATGCTAGTTTAAGCAATGGAAGTTTAGAGCCGAGAATTCAATTTAGATTCGCGCCTTTTAGTCAGTTTGGAATTAAAGGCGCAGCCGGATTGTATTCGCAAAATTTAATGTCTGCCATTAGTGATAAGGACGTTGTAAACTTATTCTATGGATTTCTATCTGGCCCAACAAATTTGCCAAAGACTTTCAATGGTGAGCCTGTAACATCCAAATTGCAAAAAGCGGGTCATTTGGTTTTTGGGTTTGATTATTCCATACGCAAAAGACATGTATTCAATTTAGAGGGGTTTTATAAAAATTTTACACAAATAACCAATATCAACCGCGATAAATTGTTCGATGACGATGAACAAAACCAAGATAAACCTGAAAAATTGCGTCAAGACTTTATCATTGAACGCGGAAATGCGTATGGCGGAGATATTTCCTACAAATACGATCATAAGAAACTCTACATTTGGGCGGTATACAGTTTAACTTGGGTAAACCGAACAGATGGGGTAACGACTTATCAACCTACATTTGACCGCAGGCATACAGCCAACTTTTTAATTACCTACAATGTAGACGAAAAGAACCCAACGGAATTATCTTTACGCTGGACAATAGGCAGTGGTTTTCCGTTTACCCAAACCCAAGGCTATTACCAAAAGTTCGATTTTAGCCAAGGGATAAGTACCAATTATGCAAGTGGGAATGGGAATTTGGGTATTGTTTATGCAGGATTGAACCAAGGCAGATTGCCATGGTATCATAGAATGGATGTATCTGGCAAGCGCACCTGGAAATTGAAAAATCACAGGGAATTCACGGCTATTCTGTCTATCACCAATGTTTACAACAGGGCCAATATTTTTTACTTCAATCGGGTTACATTGCAAAGGGTAAATCAGCTGCCATTTATGCCAGCATTGGGTTGCACGTATACTTTTTAATTTTTTTTTCGTAGTTTTGTAAAAAATTTTATGAAATTAAAAAACTACCTATTGGCGTTGCTATTTGCATTTGTTTTTGGCATGGAAGCCAAGCAAATAAGCACAGAAGAAGCAACAAATACGGCGGCTTACTATTTAAGAACCAATGGAGCCTTTATGGCTAAGGATCCAAAAATTACGCCTGCGATAGTTTATAGCGCTGCGGCCGAGGGTGGCAGTGGTATCCAATATTACCATGTTTTTTCTTTCGCCGGCTTAAAAGGTTTTTTAATTGTAAGTGCAGACGATATAGCCTTGCCGCTTTTGGGATATTCAAGCGAATCTGATTTTAACCCGACCAATATTCCTTGGAGTGTGGCAAAGTGGCTCAGCGGCTATAAAGCCGAAATTCAAAATGCCATTGCCAATAATTTCCAAGCTACGGATGCCGTTAAACTAGAATGGAAAAATGTAAGAGAAAATATTACCAACGTTGTAAAAAATCGCGCTGCGGTGGGAGCCCTGTTGCAAACCAAATGGAACCAAAGTCCAAATTACAACGCCCAATGTCCCTATGACAATACAAACTCCCAGCGAACTGTGGTGGGTTGCGTTGCTACAGCTATGGCGCAAATATTAAAGTACCACAATTATCCGAAACAAGGAACTGGTTTCCACAGTTTTAACCACAATACTTATGGCACTTTATCGTCAAATTTTGGAAATACATCCTACGACTGGACCAATATGCCCAATTCTATTTCTTCTTCAAACGCTGCAGTTGCTACCCTAGGTTACCACTGCGGAGTAAGCGTGGATATGAATTATGGGGTAGGCTCCAAAGGGGGTAGTGGTGCGTATGTAATAAAAACCCAAAGTCCAGTTACCCATTGCGCTGAATATGCTTTGACAACTTATTTTGGCTACAAGTCTACGCTGTCTGGCATAGAACGCGCCAATTATTCAACTTCAAGTTGGAAATCTACTTTGAAGTCTGAATTGAATGCATCAAGGCCTATTTTGTATGCAGGCTTTGGGAGTGGTGGCGGACATTGTTTTGTGTGCGATGGTTACGACAATAGCGATTATTTTCATTTCAATTGGGGCTGGGGTGGCTCTTATGATGGTTATTTCAGTATAGATGCATTGGATCCAGCAGGTGTGGGCACTGGTGGTGGATCGGGTGGATTTAACAGTGGACATCAGGCAGTCATTGGAATTGAGCCTCCATCTGGTGGTAGCTCTCCTGCTAAATCGGATTTGGTTTTGTATACGGATTTGTCCCTAAGTGCTTCCAGTATTGCTTTCAACGGCGCTATTTCAGGAACCATGAATGTGTATAATAAAGGCACTTCAAATTTTACGGGTGATTTTGGGCTTGCTGTTTTTGATGACAATTATGTATTCGTAGATTTTATTGAAACCAAAACGTCTATGAAATTGACCGCAGGAAATGTTTACACAAATCCATTAACTTTTAGTACCACAGGCAAAGTGGCGTTTCTGCCAGGCAAATATTACACAGCTTTATATTATAAATCATCGGGGGCAGAATGGTCTGCGGTAGGGGATTATAACGGCCACGTAAATTGGGAGACCTTTACTGTAACCCTTGCAAATACTATTGAAATGTATTCGGCATTTGCAATCGGTGGCGGAGGTACTACAATTACGCAGGGAAAAAGCATGTCAGTGAATGTAGATATTGCAAATTATGGTTCCGCATTTAGCGGTTCTTTGGATGTTTCTTTGTATGATTTGGAAGGCAAATTTGTTGAAACAATTGAAACAAAAACAGGCATGACTATGGGGAACAATACCCACTATACGGGGGGGGTAACTTTTTCTTCCAGCAACGTTACCTCAGCTCCGGGTACCTATATTTTAGCCATTTTATTCAAGCCTACGAGTGGAAGTTGGAGTATTGTTGGCAGCACCAGTTATCAAAATCCCATTAAAGTAGCCATTCAACTGCCGAGTATTGCTCCGGATATTTATGAAAACAACGACAATGCAAGTATTGCTTATGCGTTAACTCCAAATTTTAGTTCATCTTTGGCGGATGTTAGAACCACAGGGTCAAATTGCCATGTGGGTAGCGATTATGATTTCTACAAAATTACATTGCCCACAGGGTACAATTACACCATAACCCCAAGGTTGCATGATGAATTGAATGCCACGGATGGCAACACCTATACTTTAGATGCACTTTTTAGTTATACCATTGACGGTACAAATTACAGCGATGTCTTTGATGCGGTAACTCCTAGTGGTGTTGTATTAAACAACGGTGGCACAATCATTCTAAAAGTGTCTCCTTTCTTTACAGGAAAAACAGGTACGTATTTGTTACAAGTTAAAATTCAAAGACAAGCCATTTCCAATAGTGTTTCCAGTAACACTAACGCAAGTATACATGTCTATCCGGTGCCCGCTTCTAGTGAGCTAACAATTTCTGTGGCTAATGAAAAAATCAAAGAAATAACCATCCTCGATGTAAATGGAAAGCAGGTATTAAAAAATTCTTTTTTGGCATATTCAGAAAATATAAAAATGAATGTTTCTGATTTAAAACCAGGAATCTATTTTACAGAAATTGCGACCGAAAACCACATTTATCAAAAACAAATATGTATAGTAAGGTGATTCCAATTTCTTTATTTGCCATTTTAGGGGTATTTCAGGGGTGCAGATTTTCAAAAGAAACCGCTGCAAAAGGTAGCCTTTTTGTACCTAACAATTCAGTTTTCCCAGCGCCGCATTTGATTGTTTATAAAACCAAAAAAAATTATAGTCAATTTGTTCCCGTTATTTTAAACGCAGAAAAAAATACCCTCGTTTCTTATCCCTCGCCTGCGGATATGCAATTAGAAGGAAAGCCAATTTTGCCAATTTTATTACGACAAAAATATTGGATGGATGTAAAAGGAATTAATAAAAATGTAGCCTACCTATCCATTAAAATAGAAGATTTCATTAAATTGGATTCAGTGCCATCGACGGCTTATTTGATGGGTAAAATATTGGAAAAAGACCCGTTGTTGGAGATGTGCGACTGTGGCATTAAAGAAAATGATGGGCCGAATGTTGAAATGAATCTAAACCGTTTAATTTTAGATAAAAAATTAAAAAGCACATGTGTGGTGATAAAATGATGTACTGAAAATTTAAAGTGTTAATTGCAGTGCCTTTCGTTTTTTTTATTTCGCTTTATCCAATTTCTGAAAATGGATCATATCCTTATCAAGACTCACGCAGCTATTTGCCTTCGCAGTTTATACTGATAACTACTTCTGTACCTTCACCCAAAGTGCTTTTCAATTCATAATAAATTTTACATTCGTTAAGTTTATGATATTGTTCAAATCTCTCTTTTTGGATGGCTAATCCTTTGGATGTCGTTAAAATCGAATGGGCTTGTTCCATACCGCAGCCATTGTCTTTTATTGAAATATATGCAATCAATTCCTGAACATAGCAATGAATAACAATCTCACCTTTTAAATTTCCATTTATTTTTTTAAAACCATGTTTTACCGAATTTTCTAAAAAGGGTTGCAACAGCATAGGCGGCACTTTTAATTTTACGGATGTATCTATTTCATTGGTGATTTTGAAGGAAAAGTTGTCATCTTTTCGCAGCTTTTCAATGGTAAGATACAATTCTGTAAGTTCCAGTTCATCCGCTAGGGATATGAGTTCCTGGTCGGAGTACATTAGAATTTTACGCATCAGTTTGGCGAAATTTTGCAATGTATTTTCGGCTTTCGTATACTCTGCTGTTTTTACAAGTCCGCTAATGGCAGTGAGGCAATTAAATAAAAAATGCGGATTTAATTGGGATTGTAAGCCTTTCAACCTCAATTCCGCAATGCGTTTTTGCAACCGCAATTTGTTGTTTTTGGTTTGGATAAAATATTTTAAAAAATACAGAATGATTGCCAATAAAATTATGGCAGTTATGAGATAAAACCATTTAGATTGATACCAGATAATACGAACAACAAAGGCACAACTTGCATAACTTTTTGCCCCTAAAACACGAACCTTAAAAAGATATTTGCCATCTTTTAAATTGGAGAAATGCACAGTGTTAATACCTTTGTCTAAAACATTCCAGTTTGCATCGGTATTGCCCAATGTGTATTCAAATATCAATTCAGTCGCGTTGTTAAAGTCAAATGTACTAAAATAGATATTCACATCTTTGGTAAAGTTTGGAATCACAATATTTTCTGAGGGTGCAGGAAAAATATAGTTGTGCCCAGAAATTTCAGTAATAAATGTTGGATTTATGTGGGTTTGAATTAGATTTTTCTGATTCATGATATACAAGGCGTTGTCTTTTGAAAGTACAATTTCTCCATTTTGGTTAAAAGCCAGAAATTGCTCATACCAATCGTTGGTTTTACCGCTGGCTAAATTGTCAAGATCTACAAATTTTTGTTGCAATTCATTGAAATAATAAATGCCACCATTGCAAAGAAGAATAATATTTCCTCGAAGATCTTCCCTAATTTCTCGCGTTGCGTTGGATACAATTCCATCGAAGGAATTGAAGATTCGTAATTTTCCGTTTTGCAAACAATACACTCCCCCTTGCTCAAGTGGCATCCATATCCGGTTGCGGCTATCGGCAAAAATACTTTGTATAGAATTGCCGTTTTCATAAGCATATTTAGGCAATTGAAAAATTTCCTTTTTTGTCGGTATTAATCCTTCCAATTGGAACAATTTTATGCCTTCAATGGTATAAATACTGTAGTTATTGCCAATAGCGACAATGCCAGTGGGAGTGAGGTCTGCTAATTTAGACCAGAGACCCTTGTTAATTGTAAACAATCCATTATCCGTATGGAATATAGATTGATTGCCTTTGTGGTAAATATTGAAACACAATTTAAAATCAGCGGTATAAAAAAAATTGATTTTTTGAGAAGTGGGTTCGTAGCGAATGAGTTGATTGGAAATGCTTGTTAACCAGATATTGCCTTCATCATCTTCTGCTACGCTTGTAGCCGCAGGTTCGCTTTCTTTAAATATGCCGGGCAACGTTTTTTGACAAACGAGCTTGTAATCTGTATTGTATTCTAAAAAGCCATCATGGCTTGCCGTTGCTATAAAGTAGTGGTTGTGTATTTTACTATAAATAAAATCAAAACATACACCTCTATAATTATCAGGTTGGAAATTTTGTTTTGGAAACTCTATTTTTTGAATAGAATTTAAAGCTGCTGATGCCATGCTTATGCCTTGCTGACTTAAATGCGTAAACCATTTGTTCCCGCTTTTGTCTGTAAAAATGTCTTCTACCCCTGCATTGTATTCTGCATCGTGCAGGGTTAGCATGTATTGTGTAAATTGGTTCGTTTTGATGTTGAAATAGAATGCACCTGCGCATGTGCCTAATAAGGCAATAGAATCGTTGCTAAATTTTACAGAATTTACGATATTGTTGTTGGCAATTTTTTGTGTAGATGATTTTATATCGTAGAAATAATTATTCCATTGTTCAGTAGCTATTTTGAACTTACCCAAACCGCCAAATAACCGTGCAACCCAAATATTCCCGTCTGGTCCATATACAATCTGCCGAATTTCATTGAGTCCAAATTCCTGCATGGCTGAAATGTTGGATTTTTGGGTAAATGCCGACATTGTGCCAGTTTTTTTTTGCATACGGTATAAGCCAGTTCGAGCCCCAAGCCATAATATGTCTTTGTTTTCTTTGTCTTGTAAAACACTATTTACCGTATTATGTATCCAGTTGTAATTGCGGTCTTGAGTTTTAGCTTGAATCAGTGAATGTACAATGAATTTCCCCGTGCTTGGTATAAAATGCACCAATCCAGATGAACGGGTACCCAACCAATAGGTTCCGTCTGCATCGCGGAGAATAGATGTAAGTAAGTTCGGGCTGCCTTTTATTTTTGTAATTTCATTGGTAACCACATTCAATTGAAACAAACCATCATGCGCGGATGTTAGGTAATAAAGATAATCGCTTATGGGCAATGCCGCACTAAATTGACCCACATAAAAATAATCTTTTTTATTTGAATTTGGCATTATATTCTGGAAGCGATAACCATCGTATTTGGCCAGTCCATTAAACGTAGAAATCCAAATATAGCCTAGCTTGTCTTGAAAGGTGAAAATAGTATTGTTGCTAGGCAAGCCTTGTTGAATTGTGAAATTGCGAACATACAAATTTTCAGTTTTGATAGTTTGCGCAAAACCTAGGCTGCAAAAAGAACTCAGTATGCAAAGAATAACGATACGCAATTTAAAATGCAAAATTAGGTGTTATTGTTATTAATATTTCAACATCATGAATCGGCCTAATCGGATCATTATGAATACCAAGTGATTTGCCTAAAAGCGCAAATACATCGGCTTGGGTATCAATAAATACACTTTTTGCAATTTTCATTACAGCTCCTTTTTATGTTATATATTCAGAATAAAATTGCCATCCACAGCAAATTTGCAAAAGGCTTTGCCATTCGTTTTAAATTTCAAATTGTATTTTTTTTAAGGGATTCTAATATTTTTTTTCTTTTTTGTTGTCTTTTCATGCCAAATATAAAATATCTATGAACCCTATTTTTCTTATTTTATTGGCAAATATTATTTCCTGTATTTCCGGTGTGGGTGTTGCCAGATTCTGTTAAAACACTGCTTGCATCTTTTGCCATGCCGCAACCTGCACTGTTTTGAATGTTGCAATTTGTTACAGTTACTCTACCTGTGTTTCCAGATTGGGTAATCAATCCAATATTGGCAGCACTTAAGCCAGTAAACATACTTTGTCCGCCACCATTGGACACGGTGCAATAGCTCAATTCGTTTCTTGTATCCGATGAGTTAAATAAAATACCTTTCCAAGTTCCTTTTGAATTTACAACCCCTTGAAAATTAATTATTTTTTGAGCCGTTCCTTTGGCAATTAAATAGCCTGATGGAAATTTTACCCTCAACATTACATTAGTCCCCATTTCAAAATTAGCACCTTCTTCAATGTTTAAACCAGAAAGTATATTAATGTCGCCATTGATTCTATAAAAAACGCCCGTTCCTAAGTTTTTCCATGTGTGTTCTGTTAATTCAGTAAAATCATCGCCACTTATTTCTACTCTTTTGGCGCCATTGTCAATATTGTAAACCGATAATTTATCAAGTTTTTGCACCTGCGAAGGGGTTGTTAAAATACTTGCACTTGCATTGTTGCTAAAAGTATTGCTGCTAAATGTATTTATAATTGCATTTCCACCAACATAAAAACCATAGCCAGCAGAATTTCTAAAAGTACAATTTGTCAATCTCAGCTTCCCACTCACATTAGATTGGGTAAATATTGCCAAATTGCTCAAAGGAACAAATGTTTGCATTGCAGCACTTCCGCCATTTTCAAAAATACAGAAATCAAATTCGTTTCTATCATCAGGGCTAAGAATCAAAATGCCTCTCCAAGATCCAGGGGTTTGTACCACGCCCGTAAACCTAATTGGGTTTGCAGCAGTGCCTTTTCCCAAGATAAAACCTTTTGTGGTTATTGGCAAACGCATCATTGCATCGGCTTCAAAAGCGACCACAACCCCTGCCTCAATAGTTAGTGATTCATTCACCTGTAATTGTGCTTTTTTAATGATGTAATCTGGCTTGGATGGATCATCCACAATATTTTTCCATACAGTAGCTATATTTATGTCGGCATTAATTTCTACAGGTTTTTGTTCAGGTTTGTTATCCTCTTTTTTTTTGCACCCAAGTGTTAGGGCAATTAAAAAGATTGCTACTAAAGCTTTTAAATGGCTTTTTAATGTAATTATTTTCATATTTTTATTGAATTATTATTTTTTGTGTGCTTGTTTGTGTTTTTATAAAATAGATGCCTTTTGTAAATCGTGATATTTCAATGGAATTGGTTCCTTTTTCAAAAAAACCATCGCTTACTAAAGTTCCCATGGCAGTGTAAATTTCATAAAAAGTAGGATTTAAAACCATGGCATTTAAAATATTTCCTGTTGTAGGGTTTGGAAATATAGAAAATAAATCATTTTCAATATTTAATAAGCCAGTGTTTTTATTCTCAGGGCAACTGTATTCAATTCTCGATTTATTTTCATAATCATTTAAAGAGGCATCCCATCTATAGAAGGTTTCTTCTGCAATTAAAAAAGTGTCCTTATTATAATCATATTTTGTTTTATTCCTATTTTGATATTTATTGTCTGTGCTATTCCAATCTAATTCCAATCTATTGGTTAAGCTTCCTCTTAAATCATAAGTATATAGTGTCTTATTCCATTTTGTCCATGGGCCCGTAATATTCCATAAATAAGCAAGCGCAGAATCTGTTTTTAAATTTGCATTATAAAAATATTCGGTTTTGCTAAAGCTATCCCAAACATTAAAAGTGATGTTCCATTCTAGTTGATAGGCTTTCACGCGTGTGTTTTTATTGCCATAAATTGATACAATTAAATTTTTGTTTACAAAAACCCCAAGCGTTGGATTCCATACTTCAAGTTTAGATTCTAATTCTAGATTATTAGCATCATATTGGTTTGTTCTTCTATTATTATTTACATAAGCATTTAGGGTTGTAGACCAACTTTTAGTGGCATTTTCTATCAACAAATTATTGGCATCATAATTATAATTAATTAAGTTCGCATTTACCCAATCAACTAAGGTTGGATCAAAATTTTGATACTCTATTTGCTTCAATTTGTTGTTGCTGTAATATGTGTTAAGCTGTCTACTAGAAAACCCTAAGGTGTCAAATTTGGTAATGTAATTTTCAGAGGTATAAGAAGTCAGATTGTCATCGGCATCATATTCGGTTAAATTTCGGTTGTTATGTTGCCATTTTTTGGTTGCCACTTGCCAAATAAAATAACTTCTTTCAATTTCTTTATTGTTTTTATTATTGTAAGTAAATTTATACCTATTAGAATTTACCCACTTTTTACCTATTACATCCCATTTTTGAACCAAAGATTCTGTTCTGTCTCCATTATCATTATATTGGTACGTATTTCTACCAAAATTGTCAAATTCTAGGGTGCTTTCATTCCATTTTTGATTTAGGTATTCTACATTATTGCCGTTTTTATAGGTATTAATTTCTCTTTCTTTAATTTGTTTAAAAGACGAACCAGTAATGTATTCATAGTAATTTATAGTATCTGCATTACAGTATTTCATGTTGTCGTTTCCTTGAGCAAAAAGATAGAATGTAAAAACGAGGGTTAAAAGTAAAAGTATTTTTTTCATTTTGTAATTATTGAGTACGAAATTAAATCAAGTCTAGGTAAATTTTGCGTTAAATGAATATTTAGTAGCTTTTGCTGAATATTCGGTAATGATTAGCTTTTAACAAATTCCTAAATTCGCATACTATTTATTATTAACTTATGAAAAAGCAATTATTTACATCGATTCTTGCATTAATAATTATTAACGCCAACGCGCAAACGAACAAGACTTTCTTTTTAGGCCATAGTTTGCTTAATTTCCATGTGCCCAATATGGTGCAAAAACTTTCCGTTGCAGGCAGCCAATCGTTTTCTTACAAAGTGAATATTGGCATTGGCGCAAATTTAAAAACACACTACACCAAAGCTTAAGGTTCGCAAGGCGATGAATGGGACACCACATTGAACAAACCAGGGTTCGAAAACTTTATTATAACAGAAGCTGTGCCGCTTAAAGGGCATTTGCAATGGAGCGGCACTTACCATTATGCAGATAGTTTGTATAAATTTGCAAAAATAGCCAACCCAAATATTCAATTTTACATTTACGAAACATGGCATTGTAAAAACAGAGGTAAACCCGAAGGTTGTGAGTGGGACAATGACGATGCTATTTCTTGGCGCAACAGATTGACAGTTGACTTACCGCTTTGGGAAGGTATTGCAGTTTATGTAAATACTTTAAATCCAAAGTCGATGTTGGTAATTCCTGCGGGGCAAGGCTTGGCAAGGCTGCACGATAGCATGGTGGCTGGCAAGGTGCAAGGCTACAAAACAGCCGAGTCTCTTTTTACAGACGATATTCACCTTAGCTACAAAGGCAATTATTATATTGCTTGCATAAATGTATGCTGTTATTCATAAAAAATCGCCTTTGGGTTTACCAAATCGTTTGACTGACGAATGGGGAACGCAATATGATGTTTATCCAACGGCCGAACAAGCAGCAATGTTTCAAAAAATTGCTTGGGAAACCTTGTGTGCATACAACAGAGACGGGGTAGATTGCAACAGCGCCTCAAGCATCAAAACGGATAAAAAAGCGACCGTTTCGATTGTGCCAAACCCTGCTGAAACTACCTTTGTTTTGAAAGGAGAAAACATTGTAAAGGTAGAAATTTTTACAATGGAAGGCAAACAGGTTTATGCCAACTCAAGATACATGAACGAAAAAATTGAACTTAAAAATGCAGGCATGTATCTAATAAAAATATTTGATCAGAACAACAATGTCCTTATAACGGAAAAAGTGACTAAGCAATAGCTTAAAATGTTTTAGGTAAAAGCAAAATTTACTTTACCTCTTGCACCACCTTCTTACTCAAGCCACTGCTGCCACCATCTTTATAAAAAGCCATTACTGCATAGGTATAGGTGCCTTTTCCAAGTAAATCCCAATCTTCATAACTTAATTTATCGCCATCAACAGATTTATAAATTCTAAAAGTACTTTCGTTATAAGAACGATAGATTACATAATGGTATTTATCTGACAATGGATATTCCCAAGTAATGATGTTGCGCTTTGTTTCTTTATTATAAACTACTTTTACCATTTTTATGGCTTGACGTTTGCCTACATCATATATTTTTCCGCTTACCTCGGCAGGAAAACCACTGCTATTATTTACATCATCAATGGCTTCGATTTTATAGGTGTAAATTTGCCCGATTTTTACATCTTTATCTATTAAGTTGGATGCTACTTTGCCATCTATGGTTTTCCAAAGGGTAAATTGGCCTTCGCCCATTTTTCTGTAAACTTTGTGTTTTATCACATCTAAGCTTGAACTCGGTATCCAGCTTATATAAACTGCACTGTCGGTTACCAAAATGTTTTTAAACAGGGGCTTTGTGGGTGCCACCGTGTCTGGTTTGTGAATTTTAACAATCTCAGACCTGATAGAATGATTAAAATGTCTGTCTGATGCCGCAATTTGGTAGTAAATATCCTCCGTCAACGTTTTTAATGAAATAGTATCTGTAAAAACGGTATCTTGGTGCAATTCGCCTGTTATTATGGAAAATTCATGGTCTAATTGATTCGCAAAATAAACCCTGTAACCCTTAATATCCATTTCAGGGCCTAGTTTCCAGCGCAATGTCACCACTCCATTCGTATCTACACTGCCAGTTAACTCAGTTGGTTTTGAAGGTGGGATACTGTCTTTTAAAAAGCCATGCACACCCAATGACCAACCTTGGTTGCCTGCAGTATCTATGGCTTCAATTTTATAAAAACTGCCAGTCATAGGGTCGGTATTTTTGTCTAAATAGGATAAAGTACCTTTTACCAATGGTTTTTCATTGATAATATCAAATGGACCTTCAGGATTGTTTGAACGCAAAACATTAAATCCAGTGAAATCATTTTCATATTTATCTTTTTTCCATTGTATATTTAAATATTTTCCCATTACGTCTGTAGCAGATATGTCGTAGGCCTCTTCAGGGGGGGTTCTGTCTCTACCGTAGCTAAATACCACTGGACCTGGTTCAGAATATTCACCAAAAGCATTGACACCAACCAGTCTATAACTATAGGTAACATAATCTTTTGAAACAGAGTCGATATATGCAAACAAATCTTTATCCTTTGCATTATTTGGGTCGGATAGTTTAACCATTGGATTTTTATTTAAGCGCACGAAGTTTTTTCCATTGGCATCCCCTTTTTCTAGATAATATCCTGTAAAATAATTTTTATGCAATTGGTTATACCAATTTAGAATAATTGTTTTTTCAAGCCCAAATTCTTCTAAGGAAGGAGGTATCATCAAATCTTCTGATTTGGTTAATACATAAGTTTCTGAACCCGTTATTTTTAAAACACTTTCTGGAGCCAAGGATTTAATTCTAAAACTATAAACAGCATTTTTTTCAATATTAAAATCTTCATATCTTAAACCCAGTAAATTAGCAGCGGTGGTATCAAAATCTGCTGCCGCAAGCGCAAATCCGTGTAAATTGGTTTCTTCATTGTTTCTCTTCATCAATTCACCAAAATTTGGATTGGGGGGTAGGGGTGCTTTAAATTTAGACAAGGCTACATAAGCGGCAATAACTTGATAACTATTGCTAGTATCCACCCTTTTCGCCCAAGTAAGACTATCCGCCGGTTTAAAATTGCCCATTTTTTTCCAATCGGCTTTTACAAATTTGTTATCTCTTGAAATGATTGCCTTCTCTATTTGATATCCATATTTATTTAAGACGTAAAATGCCGCACTTGATGTAGGCGCCCATCTTAAAACTATTTTATTGGTTGAATATTTTCCAATGATGGAGATGTAATTCTTTTCAATTTTGGAGGTATCTTGGCCATTGCTAGTGACAAAGTTTGAAAAAAATAGTATAAATATTAAGATAAATTTAATGTTTTTCATCGTGTATATTATCTTAAAGGTAATACAATGTTAAAATTATGACTTACCGGATTGTCTAGGTTGCCGCATGTAGGTGTATTATAAAAAACATTCACAGGGTAATTTCCAAAAATCAATCTTGTATAGGGTTCGTGAAAAACAGTTTGCAAATATTCAATTTGCGCTTCTGTTAAAAATTCTGGGTAATAGTATGCTATAACCTGCCTAGCCATATTTCTAGATTCTATCCTGTTCAGCAAAGTTTGGGTTGGCAAGCCATAAAAAATTGGAATTCTGTTTGAAGTGACACCCAAACTTGCAAGCCTTGCCAAGGCGGCAGATGGAGCTGTAATAGGTAAACTTGCAATTCTGGGCGTGTAAAAACCGCTGCTTCCAGGAGGTGACGGGGGTCTTGGGTATTTTTCATCATATGCCAGCAAGGGTTTTGGATGGTAATCCAAATTAAAAGAAACAGGTCCGCGAGGCGGAGTGCCAAATACCCGGGTTCTAAAATTGGTATTCACAGAAGGTGGGCCAAACCTTTCAGCTAACAACCAATCTTTAAAACCATAGGTATAATAATTCTGTCTTTCCATCCATATATTGGTTCGCGGGGTCCAAACCGCTTGAAATGTTACCATTGCGGAATTGGTTCTTGATCTGCCTTGTTGGGAATATGAAAAAGATTGAACGTCAAATTGGTCAAATCCTTCTCCTGTAAAAATCTCAGTAATGGATTCTAAATCACCCCAGGCAATTTTTTTTGTTTCTACTTTTTGCATGGCAATGAATTTTGTGCTCAGCAAATTAAATTCACTGGTCTTAAAATGATAGGTATACAATATTACAAAATCGTCACCAGTTTTAGATCCAGCGGTATTATTTTTATTTCTGGTTTCTACAGTTGAACCTCCGATTCTGGTTATATTTATGGCTTGACGAATGGTTGGTTTTGCCTTATTGCCTCCATGAAGGCTGGTGAAAACACCACGTCTTTTGCCTTCTGTGGTTATTGAATTCACAGCTACAAATTCTACCTTATACACTTTACTGTTTTGTAACACGGGTACATTAAATGTAATGTTGTTTGTAGTTAAATTTCCAAGGGGTGTTTCCATAGGTTCGCCACCTCCAAAAGGGGTAAAAATAGCTTTGTAAGTCCAAGCATAATCTCTGGAGTTGGATCTTTCAAACAAATGCCTGTAACTTAAATTTAAAGCCAAAACACCGCTTCTGCATTCTTCCTGCAAATAAAATCGCTGATCGTGGTAAGGAAAAGAATAAACCACATCTTGTTCTCTTATTCTTGTAGGTCTTGCTCCAGTAACAAAAGCATTCATATACCTTTTACTTATTTCTCTATTTTCTAGGTCTTTGCTAATGGACCAAGTCCCATTTTTATATTCTTCAGCATAGGCCGTTGTTTGCCACATATGGCCGGTATTTGCCAATAAAAAGGAGTCGGGATAAAATGTAATGAGTGTGTTGCTTTCTGTCAATTCATAATTTCCACCAATGCTCCTGGATCCCCTTACCATTGTTAGTTTTGTGTTTCTTTCTAAAACCCTAAATCTTCTTACTATGGGTCTATCATTCATATCCCTTACAGTGAGATTAAATTCATTGTTTAAAGCGTAATTGTACAAAGCGGTTGGTTCTATTCCACAATCTACATTGGTGGCAAAAGGCTCTGGAGAAAGCGCGGCCACTATTTCCATGCCTCTTAGCGGGTTTTCCACAGGTGGCACACATTTTTGACCTTGAGAGAATTCGAAATGGCAATCGCCTTGAACGGCTCCATTTAAAATGCTATATCTACCAGCAATGGCACCTTCAACCCAATTGGGGTTTGGAAATCCACCTTGTAAATAAGCGGCAGCCTGGACTCTCAAAATTTCAAATCTACCTTT
>Ga0209181_10004734_pt1 | contig 20040 bp, 19 predicted proteins | sample MAT05_FD_187208 | JGI IMG/M metagenome (GOLD analysis project Ga0209181, IMG submission 187208) | Freshwater microbial communities from Lake Fryxell liftoff mats and glacier meltwater in Antarctica - MAT-05 (SPAdes) (version 2) | ecosystem: Environmental > Aquatic > Freshwater > Ice > Liftoff... | reverse complement strand
CTCAATACATTGGGCAAAACTTTAGCACGCTTTGGCCGGTGTATTTTATCTATTTCAATACTTCTCTCTTGTACTGTTTTAAAAAACAACTTGATGGCATTCACAATTTGGTTTTGGTACGATGCTGCATCATCGCTTACAGTATGTTGTCCGTTGCGAAGCAAGTTTAAAATGTGTTGTCCTGCATTTGATTTCTCGGCAACTTCATTTATCCAAATAGCTGTTTCAACTGCTTCTTGTTGGGCAAAGAATAATTTCTTTGTAACTAATCTTTCAGGATTGTTGAACCAAAAAGTCAACAGTTCTTTTGTAACCCTTGTTGTGTTTGGGTAGTTGGTTGTTCTCCAAATTCCGATTTCTTTTCGGCAAAGGTTGATGATGTGAGTTATATATTCTTCTGCGTCTTCGTTCCATTCAAAAACTTCTTTTTGTCCAGTTTGTCTTGTAGGAATTACAGCCGAATCCGCTTTAAATATTCTGCGTCCTTTACGAATACTTTTGTAATCCAAACTTCCTTCGCTGTCTGTGTCATAATGCAGTAGCGGTTCTAAATAAGGGCTGTTTAAAATTGGGTTGTCTGCACTCATACAGGTTGAAATAACTTTGATTTATTTTGGTTGGCTAAGTTAGCTCTATAAAAATTGTTTGTAAGGTATTAGTTTTATCTCTTGTTTTTGTATACTTAAAACGTTTTAGCTCAAAGTATTTTAGTTTTGTTGTGGTCTTTTCGTTCCAGCGGGGTTTTCACAGCTTGCTGCATTATTTATCAGGCTCTTACGTGAAACCCCGATGTTTAATGATGCTCAACCATCATGCTGCCACGCTATAAATCCAGCAGTACTTTCAAGATAAGCATTGGCAGCATTATCGTGCAAGCATATTTCAGCATCGGGGTTTCGCAGCATAGGTATTTTAAAGAAAAAAAGTTCGTTACGAAAACCCCGCCGGGACAGAAAACTTTAACCATTGCTCACATTCCTCTGCATGTAAACGCTTATTCTTTATAGGCAGTTCCTTTAGAAAACTACACGCTCCTTTACGGGCAGTCAATTTCCTGCGGCCTTACAACGCCTGGGCTTCATGCCATCACACAAATCCCCATTATGAAGACCACAGAGACAGAAGTGATACCGACATTACCAACAGCATGACAATTTTTAACAGGTTGTTATTTTTTCTGTATCTTTTACCACTTTACCTGCAAATTGTTTTTTTCAATGTGCTTAAGAAATATATCAGGTGAACAAAACAGTTTGTTAATCTGTTACAATTTTTTTGCAATGAACAAAAAATATTTTACGCTTTTTATGTTTTGTTTCAGCGCTTTAATAAGTGTTGCACAAACCTATCAAAAGGGTTACCGGTCTATTACTTTCATTGATCCTTCAAGAGCTAACAGGTCTGTACCTACAGATTTTTATTATCCTGCCGATGTGGCGGGTACCAATGTGCCGCTTGCATCAGGCACAAATACTTTTCCATTAGTGGTATTTGGACATGGATTCAGCCTGCCAACGTCCGCTTATAGCAAACTGGCTGACTCTTTGACCAAATACGGGTTTCTGGTAGCCTTTCCTTCAACCGAAGGAAGTCTTTCACCATCTCACTCCAACTTTGGAGCCGACATCAGATTTTTATGCCCAACGATCATTGCCCTGAATAATGATCCTGCATCTTTCTTATATCAACGGGTAACACCTAAAGCGGCTGTAGGCGGACATTCCATGGGTGGTGGCTGCAGCTTTCTGGCCGCTGCTGCTAATACCCCGGAAATAAAGGCACTGTTCAATGTGGCTGCTGCAGAAACTACCCCGTCGGCTATTACGGCTGCCTCTTCAGTAATTGTTCCAACCCTTCAATTTTCTGGTAGTAACGATTGTATTGTTCCTCCGGCCACGCAGTTATCAATGTTCAACAATGTACTGGCATCCTGTAAAACCTATGTCAATATCACCGGCGCAACGCATTGCCAGATTGCCGATAATAATTTCACCTGTACATTCGGACAAATAACAAGCGGTTGCAACAGTTCGCCCATCACCGTAAGTGTGGTATACACAAAAGTGGTAAGCCTGCTTATCCCTTTCCTGGATTACTATTTAAAGGATAGTTGTTACCGGGGAATAGATTTTATCAATACCTATAATGCGATGACGGGGGTAACCAAACTAACAACCTGTATTGCACCTTTGTGTTCCCTGTTGCCCATTGAGATCGGGCAATTCTCCGGAAATTATAATGGCAGGTCTGTTGTATTGAATTGGAGTTCATCCAATGAGATCAATATCAAAAAATATATGATCGAAAGAAGCGCCGATGGCTCTGGGTTTTCCGATATGACAATGGTTAACGCTATTGCACAAAATGGCCAGGGTAATGTTTATTCAACCAAAGATCCCTTACCTTTTCCTGATATTTCCTATTACAGGATAAAGATCATTTATATTGACGGCAGTTTCGCTTACTCTAAAATAATCAGCATAAGAACCACAGCCAAAGCAATTGCTTTAACAAGTTGCTATCCCAACCCTACTTCAGGCATCGTGCATTTTAAGATCGTAACTGAACAGTACAGGCGTATCAATATTAGCATCCTTGGTGTGGATGGAAAACTGCTGTGGCACAATACGATAAAAATTCAACCGGGTATACGGGATCGTGAGATTGATATTTCATCTTTATTGCCCGGCATTTACCTTTTGCAATTGTTTGATGAATGGAATAAGCCTGCAGGGTATACCAAATTGATCAAAAAATAAAATCAAATTGATCATATACCTTTCGCAACGTCTTTATACACTTTCATTATCTTCCTTCAATTACTTCCAGGTGTTTTTTGTATTAGCAGGGTATATTTGTCCGGGTTCTGGTAAACGATTGCTGCAAAAAAACAGCCTTAATTAAAGTGCTTAAATAATTGCTTCGTATGGTCTCAAGCTGCCATCATTGGTTGGTTTACCGTAGTTATACCGGGGTAACTTTGTAATCAGGCCAATCGGTATTTACCCCACAGGGCCCTGCTCACCGAGCCCTGTGGGCGGGCAAATACCAGCCGCACAAAAGCCTGGTTTGAATTTCAGCCCGGCTGCATTGGCCTACAATGAAATTTATTTTGGTATAATACCGAATGCGATGATTTTGAAAATTACAAAAAAGTATATAACTCTATGGGTACTTTAAAAAAATGAAACCATTCAACATCTCAACTGCATGAATAGGAATGGTTTTGCGGGGAGTTATAGAGATTATACTCTATAGTCCAACCGGTAGCTGCCTACGGCAGCTAATCCTTACCCAAATTTTGTAAAAGCAAATTTATAAAGATATTTGACATAAATATTTGTAATGCAAAGCATAACGGTAAAAGATTTTCCCAATCTTGATTTTGGAGATGTAAGAAGAAATCAAAGATTTGTGAAACTGATAGACAATTTAAGTGCGCAACCGGGCAGCAGTATTCCTAAACAAAATGACAGTTGGTACGAAACTAAAGCCACCTATGAATTTTTTAAGAATGAAGATGTCAGCATAGATAGCCTGCAACAGGTCATAAGTTCATACGGAGTATCGCAAATAAAATCAACAGAGCCGTTGCTAATTATACACGACATCAGCAACATCAGCTATAATGATTTAAAAGCAGAAGGCCTTGGGTATACAGATAACAAGGAAGGCCGTGGAATACTTTGCTACAGCAGTATTGCGGCTACAACAGCAGGCCTTCCGCTGGCATTAATGTATCAGCATAACTGGACAAGACCTTTAGAAGAACTTGGTAAATCAAAGAACAGAAAGCGCAGAAGTTTTGAACAAAAAGAAACATATCATTGGTATCGTGGAATGACAGAAGTGAATAAAAACTTAGGTGCCGGAATACAAAAAATCCATGTAGCCGACAGAGAAGCTGATGTGTACGATTTATTTTTTAGCGCATATGAGGAACAAAAAGATTTACTGATACGTGCCCGCCAAAACAGGCAGCTAAGTAATGGATGCTCTTTGTGGGATCACATATCGGCACAGAAATCCAAAAAGATAGTACCCCTTGAGGTTCCTGATCAAACTGGTAAAAAGAAAAAAAAGATTAAAGCAGCGATTCGATACAAAGAGGTAGAAATTTTGCGTCCTTCTACCAGTAAAAGCGGCTATGAAAGCGTAACCCTTACAGCTATTGAAGTAAAGGAAGTTGGAGTGCTGAACTAATGAAGAAGACAGGATTTGCTGGAAGCTATTGACAACTTTAGAAGTTAAAAGTGAAGTCGATGTTTTAAACTGTGTAAGATGGTACACTTACCGTTGGCTGATAGAACGTTTTCATTATGTACTAAAGAGCGGAACTAAGATTGAAGAATTACAATTAAAGCAAGCTACCTCACTGCAAAAAGCAATATCAGTATACAGTTTAGCAGCTTTTAGAATAATGCAGTTAGTATATCAATCAAGGCATAAACCTGAAATGAGTTGTGAAACAATATTGACAAAGAACCAATGGATAGTATTATACATGTTAACTCATAAAGAAATTAAAATACCTAAAAAGCCACCAACATTAGGTGAAATAGTAAAATGGATTGGAAAGTTAGGTGGCCATTTAGGGAGAACTTCTGATGGGCCACCTGGACTAAAGACAGTATGGCTAGGCTATCGAAGACTTTGTGATGCAACAAATATTTATGAGATACTTAATAAAAAAAATTTGGGTAAGGATTAGCTACCGGCAGGCAGGGGCACAAAGACACAAAGGTTTTGCCTTCGGCAAAAATAAAGTTGCCACAGAAACACGGAAACACAGAAAATACATTTTGATTCGGTGCTTCTCTTCTTCTGTGCTTCTGTGCCTCTGTGGCAAATAACAAGTTGCGCAGCAACTTTCCCTTCGTGTCTTTGTGGCGAATAAATAATCCGCAGGATTATCATGACAGTTCTTGTGGTTACACTTTTTTGCCGGTAAGTTGGTAAGTCGTTTTGTTTTCAGCATCCCGTCTTCCCGCCCTTGCCTACCGACAGGTAGGTTACTGGCAAATCCTGTTTTCCCGGAGGAAAAATCCCAGAATATTCCAGGTTAATTTACAGCTCTCCATAAAAAAACAAAACAGCCTACATTTGCAGCATGAATTATTTCGAACTTTTTGAACTCCCCGTTGCCATACAAATTGACAAGACCAAACTTGCCCAAAAGTTTTTTGAACTGCAAAAAAAATACCACCCCGATTTTTTTGCAAATGGCACCGAACATGAGCAGGCCGAAGCTTTGGAAATATCATCACAGCTAAATAAAGCACTAAAAGTTTTAAAAAATCAAGACCAAACCATAAAATATGTATTGCAGCTAAAGCAACTGCTGGAAGAAGAGGAAAAATACCAGTTGTCCCCGGCATTTTTAATGGAGATGATGGAACTGAATGAAGAACTATCTGCAGACAGTGCAAACCAGATTGAGGAACTTGAAACCCAGCTTTACAGCGAAGTAAAGCCCATTATAGAAAACTATGATGATGCCACAGCAACCAATGCCGACCTGCTAATACTAAAAGAATACTACTACAAGAAAAAATACCTTCAACGTATTTTGGACAGATTAGACGGATAACGTAATATTGCATCCCAATTTAGAGTTGCCCATGTGGCGGAATTGGTAGACGCAGTAGACTCAAAATCTGCCGTTCGCAAGGGCGTGAAGGTTCGATTCCTTTCGTGGGCACTTAGGTAAAAAACCTTCTCTTTTTGAGGAGGTTTTTGTTTTTTTACCGGTTGCTGTAACTACCAACCGGTACTGTAGTAGTTTATTAACTATTGATTTATATTTTCTGTACAGGTTGGCAGCATGAATTTATTAAAATTTATAACTATACCCTAACCTGAAAACCTGCGTTTCGAAGTAGTCGGTGCTCGTTAGTTTAAACCCTTTACCATTTATTTCTTTTTTAATTTTTAACGTATTAAAAATATCGCTGGCATTAAAAAATAGTTCGCCTTTGCTTTTTTGAATTTGCTTTTTTATACCCATGTCTACCGAAAACCTTGTACCGATTTTTCCTTGTGGTATAATATCTGGTGCTAAATAAATGCTGGTAACTTGAATATCTGTTTGCCTTGGTAGATGAAAAATACCATTCAGTTTTATATTACCCGATATAATCTTTTCTTTCGTCGCCGTGTATATAGATGCTACAGGATATTTATTTTCTACTGTAAAAGCATCAATCATATTTTCATAAACATTTACGTTGGTATTAAATGAAACTACTTTAGAAAAGTCGTGCTTAAAAACTATTTCTACGCCTGTGTTGCTGCTATGCCCTGCGTTTTGAAATACTGTATAAATTAAAGTGCCTTGTGGTACTTGTGTCGCTATTCTTGTTATAGTTCCTTGTGTGCTGCGATGGTATAACGCTGAATAGAAATACCCTTTTTTTAAATTGGTTTTATAACCCAACTCATAAGAATTAGTAAACTGTGGACGAAGTGCAGGGTTACCTACTTTAATAATTTCGGCATCATCATATTTTGGAAAAATACGAATGTCAACTTCATTTGGTCTGTCAACCCTGCGATTATAAAATAACGAAATTTTATTTTGGTCGTTTATTTTATAAGCTAACCTCACATTAGGAAAAGGCTGGGTATAATTATAACCGTCACTTTTATAAGTGTTGTGGTTTGGATTTACTTTGTACTGCAAATCCACGTATTCAACCCTTAATCCGATTTCAGCTTCAATCTTTTTACTTTCATAAACATAATTGCCATAGACTGCAGGAATGATTTCTGTGTAAGTTGCCTTACCTCCTGCATTGGTATCTAAGGGGGAATTTAAGCCCGGCTTGAATTGCATATTTGTTGGTATATCCCGGTAGCGAAATTTTAAACCGCCTTCAATTCGTCCATACTTTAAAGGCTTTACATAGTCAATATTAAAATCGGCAACGTGTTCATCGGATAGTAACTTGAAAGAATCTAAACCTGTGTAGGTAGGTAAAGTATTTTCAAAATTATATTTTTCATCTTCTCTGTGAAAAGTATAATTGAAGCCAATATTTAATAAATGGCCTGCTTGTTTAAACTTGTGCTGGTATGCTAATGATGCAACAGCCGTAGTTTTCAATTCATCTTCTATAAATTGCCAAAGACGTTCTCTCTTAGAAAAATCTTCATTAAAAAAAGGTTGGTCGCCTCGGTCAATTATTTTTTCAACACCAAACAACCCTGATAGAGTTAACATATCCTGATTGTTAATACTCCAATCAATACCCGCTTTGGTAGTAACAAAATGTGTATTCCTGTTTCTTTTTGTTTGCTGATTGATTATTGTACCATCATCAAATATTCTGGTTACGAATTCATTTTTATTGAGTGTTTCAGTATATAACCAATCTGCCTGTAAAAAGGCATTCACTTTATTTTTTCTATAGTTTAAAGAAAGTGAAGGATTTATTTTTGGCGTATTTTGATATTGTGCACGGATAGTGGGGAGGTTTGCTTTTTTTTGCCACAATGCCCCTACACCTGTTGTGAAACCAATCTTACCATTAAAGCCCTGCTGCTTATTTTTTTTGTAAATAATATTAATGATACCTGCGTTGCCGTTCGCATCATATTTTGCGGATGGATTGTTTATAATTTCAATTCTTTCAATGGCTGATGCAGGTATATTATCTAAACCTGTTTGGCTGCCAAAGCCTGTAAGTGCAGTTTGTTTGCCATCAATTAAAACGGCTACTTTATCGCTACCTCTTAATTCTACTTTTCCATCCTGGCTTGTGGTTACACCTGGTAAATTTTTTAAAGTTTGTAATACCGAGCCGCCACTTTGACTTATGTTTAAAGCAACGGAATACGTTTTTTTATCCATTTTGTTACTCACATCATCTTGCTTTGAGCTAACGACAACTTCCTGCAACTGTTTTGCATCTTGCTTTAATTCTATCATGCCGAGGTCTAAGAAAGAACTTAATGAACCAACTAAAACTGGTTGTGATTTTGATGCAAAGCCTGTGTAAGAACAAAGCAAAATATAGCTACCCGATTTTATATTGGTCAAAGTAAATCGTCCTTCTTCATTACTTACTGTGCCTGTAACAAAAGCACTATCCTTTTCTGCTTTCAAAACTATATTTACAAAAGGCAAAGCGGTTTTATCCGCTTTACCTTTTATTATGCCTGATACCGTAACTGACGAAGTTTGAGCTTGCAACAATGAAACCGTAAATAAATATAATGAAATTATTAAACTGACTTTTATCCGCATTGCATTACCCTTTTAATTCTTTAATAAATTTTCCGTTGTTGTCAAAAATTAAATCCATCCCTTTAATTTCTACTTCGTAAGTTACAGTGCCTTTTGCATCGGTAATTTTTGCTCCTTCTTTTGCCTGCTTACCTGCATAATGCGTTTTTACATAATCTAAAATGCCCTTTGGAAGCTGGTTCAATTCAATTTCAACTTCGGTTTCAATAATGTTGCCTTGTGCATCCATTAAAACAGAATTATCTGTCTTATTAAGGTCGAAACTTGCTTCGTACTTTTCACCTTCTTTGTCCCACTTTACTTCTGTAGCTGTTGGGTACTTTTTTTGAAATGTAGATTTTACATTGGCAGGTACATTTTTTTCCTGCATTTTTTGTGCAAAGGTGAGTGTTGCAAAAAGCATTACTACCATTGTTGCTGCTGACTTTTTCATTGTTTTTATATTTAGTGAATTAAAAATTGACAATACAAAGCTGCAACAAGATTTAGAATAAAATTTGAATTTTAAAATGAAACTGAAAACGAATGGAGATTGTTTTCATAATTGTATGATATTGTCCAATTATTGATGTCGGCTATTTTTTTAATGATGGACAAACCTAAGCCTGTACCTTGTTCAGAAGGGTTTTCTTTTGAAAAACGTTTGAATAACTTATTTGCGTTTAAAGGGCTGTGTTGTCCACTATTAGAAAATACAAGTTTGTTATCCTGTATGGCAATATTAATTTGCCCACCTTGTATATTATGTTTTATTGAATTTAAAAACAGGTTGCTTAAAAGTACTTCGGCTAATACAGGATTTGAGTTTATTTCAAAATCTTTTTGCAGTTCCAATTTTATTAATAATGACTTTGCTTTTGCCTGTTCAGTAAAAAAGTCAAGATTCTTTTGGATATAGTTAGTTAATGAAATAGATTCTTTGTTACTATAACTATCATTTTCTATTTTAGAAAGCAGCAATAGGTTTTTATTTAAACGGTTTAAACGGGAAACATTCTCATTTAATGAACTTAAAATTTCTGACTGCTCTTGCGTAACATCAGAACGCTGAATAAGGGTATCAATTTTAGCCTGAAAAACTGCTAAAGGTGTTTGTAATTCGTGTGCTGCATTTTCTATAAATTCTTTTTGGCTTTTGTAAATAATCGTATTTCTTTCTATCAGTTTTTGTATGCTGGTATTTAAACGGTTAAATTCTTCTACACCTGTTTTGTCAAAGTCAGGCTGTTTGGTTTTATCAATTTCAAAACTTTCAATTTGTTGAAGTGTTTTATAAAATGGCTTCCAAAGATTTAGCGAAAGTTTTTTTGTGATGAAGAATAAGCCAAATAGTAAAATTGAAATAATTGCAAAAAATAAAATTGCAATATTTTTTAAGAGGTCTTCGGTTTCTACTAAATTAATTCTTTCTGAATAGGTATATTGTTTGCCTTGTATACTAATAGGGAAGTTCAGTTCTCTGTAAGGTTCAATTTCTGCATCTAATGTATCATAGTAGGCACTAAAAAAAAGAGTGTCGTTGATTACCTGCTTTGCACTGTCAATTTTTGCATTTCGGTTAAATCTGTTCCAAAGTGGTATGTCGGCATATTTTAAACTTGAAGCAGCATATTTTATAAATTCTTTTTTGTGTAGTAATAATGTGTCGTCTGCTTCTTTTGTATAAAGCCTTTTTGTTGCATAATAAAATATAGGTGCCGATATAATTAAAATCAACACTGAATAAATCAGGTATGCCTTTAGCGTTTTATGTAAAAGTTTTTTATTCATTTTTCCATTTGTAGCCTAAGCCATAAACTGATTTGATGTAATCTCCACTTCCTGCATCGTTCAATTTCTTTTTTAAGTTTTTTATATGTGCATACACAAAGTCGTGGTTATCTAACATATCTGCCATGTCGCCTGATAAATGTTCAGCAATGGCACTTTTAGATAATACTCTGTTTTCGTTTCCAATTAAATAAAGCAACAAAGCAATTTCTTTTTTAGTAGTGTCAATTCTTTTGTTATTAACCTTAACAGTCTTTGTAAGAATGTCAATGTGGATTTCATTGTAAGAAACAATATTATTTCCTTTAAAGTTTTTCCTTCTTATTAAGGCCTGAACTCTTACAAATAATTCGGATAAATGAAATGGCTTTGTGAGATAGTCATCTGCACCAAGATTAAAGCCTTCTATTCTTGTTTCCAAAGTTTCCTTTGCCGAAATAATGATAATACCTTCTGTTTTTTTTTGGCATTTCAGTTCCTTTAAGATTTCTATTCCATTGCCGTCTGGTAACATGAGGTCAAGTAAAATACAATCGTAGTCGTAAACAGAAATTTTATCAATGGCATCCTTTGTATTGTAAGCCCATTCGCAAACAAAGTCTTTATCAGTCAAATATTTTTGGATACTGGCTGCTAGTTCCTTCTCATCTTCTATAAGTAATAACTTCATTAAACAAATTTACCGTGTCAATTTTGAAGAAAGTTTGAATTTTTGCTGCTGTCGGTAGAGTTATTGCGGGTGCCTCCGCCTCGGTTCCTGTCCCAACGAACCACTCCGCTAAGTTCTTCGCAAAAATCCGAAGCTTAAGCAGTTGTAGTATTTAAAAATAGATATTCCTTTTAGAAATGTAATGGAAGGCTCGTGGTGCCACTAACCAAAGCGGAGACTTACCCCACTTATTCTTTTACTATCCCCGCCTCCTCCATATCCAGTATCATGGAGTGTATTTCAACATCAAACCAGGCTGTAAATTGTTTGTAGGTTCTTTTTTGTGGCCAGTCTTTTTCATCGGTATGCCAGTCGTTCAATTCGTTTTGAAAAATGCTATCGTAGTTCTTCTTCAACCATTTTTCTATCGCTTCGTTACTGTCTTTTTCTTTTATAAGAAAAACGGTTCCCTGGTAGGTAGCTTCCACCGGGCTATCAGGATAAATTAAGTTTATCCAGTTAAACAAAGGTTGTTTGGTTTTTACCACAATGGCGTTGCGGTTAATGCCGTCGTAAAAATAGGGTATCGGTTCCATTTGTGTTATACCGATTGGATTTTGTAGTTAGTCCAACCGGTATTTACCAAAAGCCAACGCCACAAAGGCCCGGCTTGAATTTCAGCCTTGCTACATTGGCCTAAAATGAAATTCAGTTTGGTATTAGCTATGATTTTTTTGATTAAATGGTGGCTATGATTTTAATTTTCAAAATTCGTTTTTCAAAATAAGTTTTATTTGTTTTTCCAATTCATCCAAATCCTGTGTGGCATAATAAATTCTTTCCATTTTTACGCCGTGGTACACATGAATGATAAAATTGCGGAACGACCGTGGTATATGCCAGGGATAATTGTACCTGGCTAAAATATCATCATCAATATACCTGATGGCTTCGCCAATAATTAAAAACTGGTACTGTACCGCACTTTGTATTTTTATGTCGGTTAAAAAAGTAGCTTCATCCACTCCATTTACAAAATTGCTGATTAGCTGTATGGCATTCAATATATGTTCGGCCCTTTCTTTTGGTGTTGGCTTATCCACAAATTTTTATTAAGTCGCTGGCTGCAGTTTTCATGGCAAAATCTTTTAGGTCACCCTTCTCTACCAAATCAACTTTTCTGTTTAATTTGGTTTCAAGTATAAATGCAATGTCGAGTAAATCGAACATGGAATATTTTTTTGCATTGTTCATTTCTACCATGATATCTATATCGCTTTTTAATTTTTCATCGCCTCTTGCTACAGAGCCAAACAACCATGCAGCAGCTACCCGGCCATCTTCTTTTAAAATAGTTTTTATTAAATTAATTATGCTGGTTTTACTGGCTTTAGGTTGTGTTATGTATTGTACTTTTTCTTCTGCCATTTGCAAAGCCTTTAAACCCATGTCTTCATCCTCCAGTTGGTAAACCAGTTTGTCACTAAGCCAGGCTACCAGCAAATCATTTTCTTTTACATTAAAAAAGGCTGCCAGCTTAACCACATGTTCTCTTGCGGGCTTGCGCTGCCCCCGCTCAATTTTGCTGAGTATGGCCACATCAATTTCGAGATATGCCGCAACGGTACGCAGGGGCAGTTGCTTATTTTCTCTAAGCTTTCGTATGGTATCGCCTAAATTATCCATTATAACTTAATGCTTTTGACAAATTTTGTCAAAAATAATTATTTTGGCATATTAAAGCAAAGTTTTGTTGAGTAAGTTTTGAACAACCTGTAAATATGTGGCAACACGTTTTATACAATCTAATCTACAAAGAGGTTTGCATAGAGCTATGAGCTTTTCAAAAGCTGACAGCCCCTCTCTAAAACCACCAACCATCCCCCAAAATCTACCACTCACCCCCTTGCATCAAACACTTTTAGCATTTCATTAAACAATCTGCCATCTGCATTAAACATTGTTACCATTGCATTAAACACTTTATCTATTGAATTAAACAATGTTATCATTTAATCTACCATTTTGCCTTTTGTATTAAATACTTTAGTATTTTAATTAAACACTATAACTATTGCAAAAACCATTTTGCTATTTGTAAAAGCTTGAAAAATAGCCTGTATTGCCCTATCTATTGAATAATTTAACAAAGCCCTTTAAAAAAACATACTATTTTTATTGCATTTCACAAATTCAATGCTTAAATTTATATATGTATCTAATTTACTTAAAATTTTAAACCTTAAAACGATGGCATCTACTTCCGAAAGAACCTTTGGTTCTAAATTAGCAAACGCAAAAGCTATTGGAACCCACCTGGAGGGCTTTACCGATTATGCAGCCCTTACACCCGAGCAAAGTGCCCCAAGCCTCAACACTTTTATTGCAACCATTGAGGCAGATAACGACCAACTTGCCGGTAACCTTACGCTGTACAGTGGCGCTGTGGAAATTCGACAGCAACTGTACCTAAAAGCACCGGACTCTGTAATAAAATTAATGAGCCCCATTGCAAAAGCAATTAGCTCAACTTACGGTAAAGAATCTAAGGAACTGGCAGATGTGACCCGCCTTACCACCAAAATAAGGGGCGATAAACCTAAAAAAGCCAGTAAGGCCGGTAGCATACCCGAGGAAGATGAGGTAAGCCAGTCGGCAAAATCTTATGGCAGTGTGAAGCAGAATTTTGCCGATCTGATTGCCAAACTAAACAAATTGGATAAATACAAACCGGCAAATAAAAAAATTACCATTGCCGAGCTTACTGCCAAACTGCAACTGCTTGACCAAACCAATGATAATGTTACTGCCAGCTATGGCACTTTAAAGAAGGATAAAGACAAGCGCACTGCAAATTACGATGCACTAAGCTCTCTGGTACTGCGTATTAAAGATGCGGTATCAAGCCAGTACACAAACTCATCGTCGGAGTATAAATTAATCAAGGGGTTGAGTGTATAAACTCCATCAAAATTCCGGAGTTTTACATGGCAGCAAACTAAAAAACCTTCTCTATTCGAGAAGGTTTTTTAGTTTAAGCGTTTATGTTCCATCAGCTTTCTCCGCTTTTTATTTTATCTTGTTTGTACTTAAACAAACTGCTACTTACTCAATTGCTTTATGATAAAACAACTGTTTCTTACCGGGTTGATATTTTTATATTGCATTGTTTCTGCATTAACCCAAACCCCGCCCAACATTATCCTCATCATAACCGATGACCTTGGTTACAGCGACCTGGCGAGCTACGGCAATAAACACGTTAGCACACCCAATATTGATTCGCTGGGCATAAAAGGGGTTCGCTTTACACAGGCTTATGTAACATCTCCCATCTGTGCACCATCACGTATGGGTATTATTACGGGGCGCTACCAGCAACGCTTTGGCGCCGAGTTTATGCTGTACGATAAGTTTGATAAATCAGTAAAGAAAAAAATAACGCGGCATTTTATTTCTTTAAAAAAGAAGCCGGTTGGTATTGCAACATTAAAACCTGATTTCTTTTTAGAAAGATCTGTTTATGTAACCGATCTACCTGCTAACGAAATTACCATTGCTGAAATGCTAAAACAAAAAGGCTACACAACCGGCTATGTAGGCAAATGGAATCTTAGTTCTTCGCCAACAGTTTTTCCGGATATGCATGGGTTTGATTACAGTTATTATTTTGATGGTGCCCTTAGCCGTTATGTGGATGATCCCGTTGATACCAGCCTTTACATCAACATGCATTTGCCCTGGGCTTTTTCCGAGATACCTGCATGGGCACCGCGGCATGGTTCTACAGCAATAAAAGAACAAAGAACCATTGTAAAAGACTCCGGCTATCTTACTTTTTCGCTGGCCAATAAAGGCATTGATTTTATTGAACGTAATAAAACAAAACCATTTTTTCTTACCCTTTCATTTAATGCTCCGCACGATCCCTTTCAGGTGCCAAAAAAATATTACAATCGCATACAAACCGAAACAGATTCGGTAAGGCGTGTTTACAATGGTATGATAGAAGCGCTGGATGATGCCGTTGGCTCTGTGATACAAAAGCTGCAGCAGGAAAGACTTACAGACAACTGCCTTATTTTTTTCATCAGCGATAATGGCGGTGCCACTTACACCAAGGCAACAGATAATGCACCGCTTCGTGGTGGTAAAGCAACGCATTTTGATGGCGGAATTTCGGTGCCCTTCTTCATTCAATATCCCAGTGGATTTAAGGCCAGAGAAGCATATACCAAACCGGTTTCTTCGCTGGATATATACAGCACCATTGCTGCAGTATGCGGCGCAGCATTGGCTGCAGACCGCACTTATGATGGTGTTAACCTGTTACCCTGTCTTACAAATGATTCACTGCTACCGCACCAGGATTTTTTTTGGCGAAGTGGTTATTCTAAAGCATTTCGCCGGGGCAACTGGAAATTATATGTGAACGAAAAAAACAAAATCAATTACCTGTTTAATATTGCAACAGACAGGGAAGAGAAGCATGACCAAAGTAAAAACCAACCCGATAAATTAAAAGAGTTGCAAGATGCTTTACAAGATTGGGAGAAAAATAATTCGGTACCGCCCTTATGGCCCAGTGCTGCTGATGTATTGATTGAAGTGAATGGAAAGTGGTTTAGGTTTCCGAGTTAGTGAAATTAATATAGTTCCCGCCACTGTTGTCTTTACAGCTAAATTTAATAACCCGTAAGTATATCTAACGCAGTCATGGAGCGGCTCCACCTTTAACCGGAGTCGGGCAATTACAGGCACTTGAAAATTCAAATCCCATTGTAAGTTTCCCCAATGTTTTGTTTTGCACCATCCGAAAAAAGCATAACTTAATAGTTCAATACAATCCTTAAATTAAAATTTGAATAATGAAAAAGCTAATGATGGCATTTGTCTTGTTCGCCTATGCAGGATTCTTATATGCCCAGGATAAAAATGTGGAGGCAGAGATAAGAAACCTGGAACAAACGGAGGTAAAGGCTGTACTTGAAAAAGATTCAGGTATGCTTTTAAAATTATGGGACAAAGATTATGTCGTTAATTCTCCTGATAATGTAGTGGTCTTTCCCGGCAAAAATACTTTAGACAGGCCTGTTCTTAAAAGAACAAGAGTTTCTTTAACACGTGAAGTGGAGCAGGTTATTATTAAGGGTGATATTGTTTTTTCAATGGGGAATGAAACTGTGATTGCAACAGGAGATGATAAGCTTACAGGGAAAACTGTAAAAAGAAGATACACCAACATCTGGATGAAAAAGGATGGGCTGTGGAAATTGGTTGCCCGGCATGCAAATGTGATATGTGAAAATAAATAACACAAGCGTTCATTCAGCCAGACCATGTCCAGACTCTATCAACGCATCCCAAAAAGCTTATCAATATCACCTTCCGATAAATTGATATAGCCTTCCCTGGTACTCAGCATTACCCCTTTGCCGGTTACCAGCAGGATATGCTGCAGGTTAACCATCTGGTCGCCCAATCTGAATGTTTGTGTGTATTTGTTGTTCTTTCGATTCTCATCCAGGAAAAAAGATTTTAACAGTTCGTAGAGTTTTTCAAATGTATTATCAACGCCATTGAATTTAATGCTGAAGAATTGTGATTCCGCTTTTTCTCCACGTTTGGTAAAATCTTTCATGAACAGGAGATAGACTGTATCACGGCCCGATACCCTGTACTCCAGCGAAGCTTTTGTAATTCCCAGTGTTTTTAGTTTACCAATCGGTTTCCAATCGGCTTTTTCGGCCATGGTAATCTGTGCACCAGCCATATAAAAACTGAGGACAAATAAAAAGCAAAGAAATATTCTTAACATAAACAAGGTTTAGATTTTTAGTTCCTTAATGATTCCATATACCTGATTATCGCACGCCTTACATCCGATCTTGCATCATTCAGACCGGTAAAAACAGGATATGCTTTTACCATATCGGAATTATCTTTTGTAAGAAACCCAATGTTGGCTTCTCCACCGGTCATCAAAAAATCGGTGAGGGCAACTTTATAAATTTTGCCTCCATCAACCGATACATTTTTTAAAGACCAAATATCGTTGTTACTGCTGAGTATTGCAGAAAACCGCTACTGCCCACATTCTTTTTACCGACGTTTAATATTTTTATCAGCAAGCTGCCTTTCATATCCACTTCCATAATGCTGCCGCCAAAAGGAAGACTGCGTATTACATCATACTGCGTAACAGGCATCTGCAAAATATCACCTACCCTAATAAAGCCAGAATTTATGATACAAACATCAGCTGCTGGCGACGCTTGTTCCATAGCCAATATAATCAGCTTGGTAAAATTTGTTTGCTGTGTTGTGATATAAGCTTCTCTCCCATCCAGTGGCTCACCGCTTTGCATGGTCACTTTGGTTGCATTAAAACCAAGCGATGCGTAACTTTTGTTGGCAATATCAGTCCACTTTTTTACCACAACATCTGTCAAAGGGTCCAAAGCAATCTTTTCATTTACGTCGAGTATAGCTGCTTTTAGTTTTAGTTCTTTATTTTTTTGGTTGAGATTTAGTTTAATAATGTAAGCCGACTTTGCATTGGCATCTGTCTTGGTAATATACACGTCGCCAATTTTGGCATAATGTCTTTCATGCTCGTGTCTCCGACTCGGTTCGTGTTCCCACGAACCACTCCGCTAAGTTCTTCGCAAAAATACGAAGCTTCTACAGTTGTAGTATTTAAAAATAGATTTTTCTTTTTCCCCACATGTAGCTTCATTGCCGGCGTCTTGGCTTTGACCAACACCGTATTGATCTGCAGCATTAGACCCGCCGTATAGAGTTTTATAACTGCGCTATACACTTAACCGATACTATATCTACTCAAAAGCAAACAACTTTTGCTAAAACCTCTCCCCCTTTGCTATGTTCGGTTTGTTCCGGGTTGCGGAAAAACAGCTTTTCATTCATTTATATCTGCAGTTGAACTTCCACAGTTTAATGCCCCAATATTTTAGAAAAATGATCTATCATTTGGTATTCTTTTTTGCAAAAGAATTATAGCTTAACAATTATTTATGATAGTATTACTATTATTTAAAGAAGTAGCCCTATCTTTACAATATAAAATTAAACCAGGAACCAAATTTCAAACGTGGTATATAAAAATTTGTGTCTACATCAATTTTTTCAAACAATTAAAAATAATTAAACCATGAAAAAGATTTACAAAACAAAATTGAAAACGCCTCATCATAATGAGAACTTCAAAAGTGGACTAACTTTTAAAACCGATACTTTTTCCAAGCTATGCGTATTAGCTTTTTTCTTAGTGATAGCTGTAGCCGTGCTTTCATTATCAAGTTGTGCGGTTATAAGGCCGGGTGAAGTAGGAGTAAAGCAAAAACTGGGCAAACTATCAAACAATATAGTTACCCAGGGAACTGTACTGTATAATCCTTTTACCAGCAAAGTTGTAAGAACATCCATTCAAACCAATAACCTGGAATTATCGCTAAACCTGCCAAGCAAAGAGGGGTTAAGTATTAATTCTCAAATCTCCATTTTGTACAGATTAGACCAGAAACAAGTTCCGAGTGTGATAAAGACATTGGGATTAAACTACCAATCAATCATTGCAAATGTTTTCAGGTCTGCATCGGCTGATGTTTGTTCAAAATTCTTTGCCAAGGACATGCATTCCGGAATGAGGTCGAATATTGAATTATCTATTAAGGATAAAATGGGTGAAACATTGAACACGCAGGGAATAGTAATTGAATCTGTTTTAATGAAAAGTATTCAGCTACCCGAAGGTTTATCTAGTTCAATAGAACGCAAGCTACAGGCAGAACAGGATGCTATGCGAATGGAATTTGTTTTACAGCAGCAAAAGCTGGAAGTAGAAAGAATAATTATTGAAGCAAAGGGAACCAGGGATGCCCAAAAGATAATTGCTGAAGGCTTAACACCTGAAATTATTAAAATCAGAAGTATAGAAGCCTTTAATCAGTTATCTAAATCGCCCAATGCAAAAGTAATTATTACAGATGGGAAAGCCCCTATGCTAATTGGCCAGTGATAGTATTTTTATAACATTATCATTAAACAAATTTACTATGAAAAAAATAACAGTAACCGCACTTATAATTTTGACTTCGATCTTTTCAGTTAATGTTTGCTTAGGGCAGGCTTATAAAGTTAAAACTTTATCAGGCAGCCTTGGCGCCGAAGTGCTCTTCGCGGAATCAAAACTTTTGGAAACCAATAAAACAGGTGCCGGGTTATCATTCAAAGGTGAATATGTTTTTACTGAACATATAAGCGCCACTGCAAGCAGCGGTTTTTATTACATGCCCGGCAAAGATGTTGTAGATATTAAAAACCTGATATTTCTGCTATTCCATTAAAAGTGGGTATCAGGTATTATTTAGGATCTTTTTATGGTGCAGGTGAGGGAGGATTAATATGCTTTTTGGGGGAAAATAATGGTATAGGTTTCTCTTATTCATTGGGTTTAGGAGATAAATTTAGAATAGGGAGAAATGTATTTGATGTTGGTCTCCGGCATGAAGTGTGGCATACGAATGCTAATCAGAGGGCAATAATTGGCTTACGAATTGCCTACGAATTGGCTCTGAATCAGAAAATAAAATTAAGAAACAGGGGAGTTTAATTATATAATCAGCCAGTAATACCTCTACCGCTTATGTTTAAAAAAGTGTTTCAGTACAGGCAAAAAAAGAATTCGCTATAACTGATTTTTAACTCACACAATATCCTGTTTTAAAAAAGAAAAGAAATTTAAATGTGTACCAGCGGACAAGCCGAACACCGAAACAAGAAGTAGGCATCATTTTAAATAAAAGCATAAAAATGAAAAAAATGAATTTAGTGTTAGTAACACTCACGTTAGGGTTAATGGCAACCTCTTGTAACCAGGTTACAGAAAAAGCAAAGGAAGAAACCCATAAAGTGGTTACACAAACCAACGAAAAAGTACAAAAAACAATTAAGGACCTGGGATTAGTTTATGTTGAAGAAGGAGCACAAGACGTTATTACTTACGATGAAGTGAACGCTGCACAACAGGCCTGGTGCGATGCGTTGGTTAAAATTGGAAATCTGAAAGAAGAAGGTGGAGATTACAAATCTTTTGCCGAAAAAGTGCTTTCAGAAGCATATAATTACGACAAAGGGAAGGTGTTTTTTAAACCTACATTAGCTTATGGCGACCAAACATTTAGAAATGATAAAAAAGGTGCCCTATCCTACTTTATCGGAGGTGACCCTGCTTATCCAAACGACAAAGGGTTCGCATTGACGCCCTGGGTAAAAGCAAGATATGACAATGCAGGAGAAAAAAATGAAGGTATTCAAATTTATGGTTCCGTTGCCATAACAATGGGTAATG
>Ga0209181_10004733_pt1 | contig 20043 bp, 13 predicted proteins | sample MAT05_FD_187208 | JGI IMG/M metagenome (GOLD analysis project Ga0209181, IMG submission 187208) | Freshwater microbial communities from Lake Fryxell liftoff mats and glacier meltwater in Antarctica - MAT-05 (SPAdes) (version 2) | ecosystem: Environmental > Aquatic > Freshwater > Ice > Liftoff... | reverse complement strand
GGAACGTAGGTGCAGTCTCCGAGGTCCCCCTTGCCGTACCCGCGGCCATACCCCCCGCCGTATGCGCCGCCGTATGCGCCGCCATACGCGCCGCCGTACCCGCGGCCATACCCCCCACCGTATCCGAGGTTATACCCCCCGCCGTATCCGGGGTTTCGGCCATAGCCGCCGTATCCGCCGCCGTATCCGCCGTAGCCCGGGCTACAGCCACTCGCGCCATAGCCGCCATACCCCGGGCCGACGCCGAGGGTGAAGGACTCGGGGTCACAGGGGGCGTCTTCGAGGGCCTGCTGAGCGTCGGTGATCGCCGCTTCGTCGTCTTCGTCCGATCCGTCGTTTGCCACGGTGCATCCGCCGAGTCCTGAGGATGCCATCGTGACGAGGATCAACGCGATGGGGCTGAAGAGATTGATCGAATTCATGCAACTTCCTCTCGTTATGAATTCTCACGGTGTCGTGCCGGACCGACGCTGGTCGGGCGCGCGACGCGGAAGAATTCGCCAAGGACGCCGACGAAGCAGCAATGAGTATACCGCTCATGACACCCCATGTCCGCGGGCGCAAACAGCACATCGACGACGTATATTTCGGGAGAGCGAGGCGTTCTCGGCCGAGCTCTCCTGGGGGCGCAGGCGGCCTCGAGCGGCGCCTCGGATGGGGCAGGCCGCCGGTCCTGGGCACCGCAAACACGCCCGCCCGCTCGACGGCGGCCTCAGCGGTGCAGGGTCAGCGCCGCGGTGAAATCCGGATCTCCTCTTTCACCCCGGGGGTCGGTCAATGGAGCGTCGTCGGATCCGAGAGCTTCTCCACGAGGCCCTTGCGCAGGAGTCCAAGCTTGTTCCGCGCTGCGGCTATCTGCTGCTTCAGCGCGTCGGATTGTTCGGCGAGGTCGCTCATGGTCGCCGCGGTCGCCGCGTGGGCGAGATCGCGCGCGACCGCGACGAGCTTCGACATTCGCTCCTCGATCCCCTCAAGGGTGACGACGAGCTCGCGGATCGCGGCCGGCGTCGTCGCCTCGCGCTGGAGCGCCGCCGCGTCGAGGACGAGCTGGTTGATGGCCTTGCCCTCCTCGCCGAGCGCCGCGTAGCGCTCCTGCAGCGCGCCGAGCTCGTCGGCGCGCTCGCGGATCGCCTCGCCGCGGGCCAGCAGCGCCGCCGCGTTGGCGGCGTGGCGCTCGCGCGCGGCGTTGATGGCCGCCACCAGAGCGCCCAGCGAGGCGCCGACGCGATCCTGGACCTCGGTCGCCTCGGTCGTGGCCCTGGCTGCCCGTTCGATGCCGCGGCGGGTATCGAGCGGGAGCCTCTGCGCCGACGCTGCCAGCTCCTCGAACCGGGTGAGATCCCTCTGCAGGGCCTGCGCGGAGTCGGCGAGGTCACCGAAGCTTCGTTCGCGATCTTCCCTTGTTCCGGGCTTCTGGGCGGCCTTTTCGTGCTTGCTCAAGGGTCTCTGGTCTCTTCTGGGCTCGCGCGGGGCGAGGCCGTCCGCTGAAAAGTAGGGACAATCACCGCGCTCGTCCGCCGCGGGATGTTCGGTGGAGGCAACCACGGGCGGCGCCGGCACCCTAAGATAATGTGCCCCGGGAGTCGACCAACGCTTCCCACGATGCGGACATTGGAGCAGAATGGCATCCTTGAGATCGACGTGAACTTGGTGCCCAACCCGACCCGAACTCCTTCCGCCCACGCCTGGATTTCGCCGATCAACGGCGTCCGGGGCGGCCGACGACGTGGCCGCGAAGCGCTGGTCGCCGTCTTGCCGTGCATCCTTTCGCCCGAGCTGCCCCGAAAGCAGCGACGGAGGCTCTCATGACCGCAACCGTCATCGACGTGCTGCTGGTGGAGGACGACGGCGATCTGCGCGACGCCATGGCAGACACGCTGGAAGAATCTGGTTACAGTGTTGCCGCGGTCGCGAACGGGCTGGAGTGCCTGGAGTGGCTCCGGGAGGCGCCGCAGCCGCCTTCGCTCATCCTCCTCGACTTGATGATGCCAGTCATGGATGGATGGCAGTTTCGCATCGAGCAGCTCAAGGACCCCAAGCTGGCCGGGATCCCCGTGGTGATCCTTTCCGCGATGGCGAGCCCCGCCGTGAACGACGACGTCGAGCACCTGAAGAAGCCCGTGAAGCTGCAGCCGCTCCTCGCCCTGGTCGCCCGCTACTCCGGCGCGGGCACAGGGCCCGCGTCGGAGTAGCCTTTCGGTATCAGAGCGCTCAGCGCCGGAGCCAGACGCGGAGCAGGCCGAGGAGCTGCTCGGGATCGACCGGCTTGGCGACATAGTCCGTCGCGCCGGCCTCGAAGCATTTCTCCCGGTCACCCTTCATCGCCTTCGCGGTCACGGCGATGATCGGTAACGAGCGGAACGAGCCGAGCTGCCGGATCGCCCGCATCGTATCGTATCCATCCATGTCTGGCATCATGATGTCCATGAGCACGATGTCGACATCGGGGGTCTGCTCGAGCACCTCGATGGCCGAGCTGCCGGTCTCGGCCGAAATGGTCTTCATGTCGTGCTCGTCGAGGATCGTCGTGATCGCGAAGATGTTGCGAATATCGTCGTCGACGATGAGCACCTTCTTGCCCGCCAGCACCGTCCCCGTCTCCTGGAGCTCTTGCAGCATCTGTCGCGCGGGCTGCGGCAGCCTGGTAATCTCGAGATGGAGCAAGAGCGAAGCCTCGAAGACCAGCTGCGCGGGGCTGCGGACCAGCTTGATCGGTCGCTTCTGGGCGAGCTCGGCGAGCGTCGCGTCGTCGGTCCCGAAGACGTCGCCTGGGGAGTTGAGGAGGACAGGCACCCCGGCGAGGCTCTGGTCAATCTGCTCGAGCAGCTCGAGGCCGCGCCCGTCCGTCGGATCGCGGCTGAGCACCAGGAGATCCGGCCGCTCGCGCTCGAGGGCGGCGATCGCTTCGGCCTCGGTGGCGACCACCTGGATCGAGACGTCTTCGCCCCCGAGGAGGCTGGTGATCGAGAGTCGCGCGGCCTCGTCCGACTCGACGACGAGGACATGACGCGATGAGACCGCGACGAACCGCTTCAGCAGGGACAGGGCCTCATCGAGCGGCTCTCTGGTCTTCACGGACTTGAGGATGAGGCCATGAGCCCCCATCCCCACGGCCCGCCTTCGATCGTGCGTCGAGGCGAGCACCTCGACCGGAATGTGGCGCGTGGTGAGGTCGTGCTTGAGGCAATCCAGCACTTGCCATCCGTCGATGTCAGGCAAGCTCAGATCGAGGGCGACCGCGCTCGCGCCGAGCTCGCGCGCCATCGCCACGGTGGCCCCGCCGCGCGAGAGGATGACTCCCCGGAAGCCGTGCTCACGGGCGCGATCCCGGAGGAAGGTCGCGAAGCTCAGATCGTCGGAGGCGATCAGCAGCACGCGGTCGTCCGGCTGGATCGCCTCGATCTCGCCCACGGTGAGGGGCTCGGGCAGCGGCTCGGGCGCGCGTCGCGCCGGGGGTGAGGAGCCGACGTCGAGCAGGATCTGCGGGTCCCAGCGCCTTGCAGGCCGCGCCGGTGCGTAGATGTCGGGGAGGTAAAGAGTGAACGTGCTCCCGCCGCCGGGCACGCTGACGAGCTTGATCTCGCCGCCGAGCATGCGCGAAATCTCGCGGCTGATCGCCAGCCCGAGGCCGGTGCCGCCGTACTTGCGGCTGGTGCTGCCGTCGGCCTGCTGGAACGCTTCGAAGATGATTAGCTGCTTGTCGGCCTGGATGCCGATGCCGGTGTCGCGCACCGTGAAGGCCAGCACCGAGCCGGCGCGGTTCAAGAGCTCGTTCTCGGGGCTCCACCCGTGGAGCACCGGAGCCACGTAGAGCGCCACCTGGCCGCGGTCGGTGAACTTGAAGGCGTTGGAGAGCAGGTTCTTCAGCACCTGCTGCAGCCTCTTGGCGTCGGTGTGCAGCGCGCGCGGCAGGTTCGGCGCGAAGTCGAGCTCGAAATGCAGCCGCTTCGACTCGGCCATGTGGCGGAAGGTGCGCTCCACGTACTCCGAGAGGTCCTTGAAGGAGATGTCGCCGATGTCGAGGACCACCGTGCCTGACTCGATCTTCGACAGATCGAGGATGTCATTGATCAGCGCGAGGAGGTCATTGCCGGACGAGTGGATGGTCTTGGCGAACTCCACCTGCCGGACAGTGAGGTTGTTGTCGTTGTTCTTGGAGAGCTGATCCGAGAGGATCAGGAGGCTGTTGAGCGGCGTGCGGAGCTCGTGCGACATGTTCGCCAGGAACTCCGACTTGTACTTGGAGGTGAGGGCGAGCTGCCGCGCCTTCTCCTCGAGGGCCTGGCGCGCTTGCTCGACCTCGCGGTTCTTGCGCTCGACCTCCTCGTTCTGCTCGGCGAGCAGGCGGGCCTTCTCTCCGAGCTCGGCGTTGGTCTGCTGCAGCTCTTCTTGCTGACTCTGGAGCTCTCCGGCGAGGGACTGCGACTGCTTGAGCAGGTTCTCCGTCCGCATGTTCGCTTCGATGGTGTTGAGCACGATGCCGATCGACTCGGTGAGCTGATCGAGGAAGGCCTGGTGCGTCGGGCTGAAGCGGTCGAAGCTCGCGAGCTCGAGGACGGCCTTGACGTGCCCTTCGAAGAGCACGGGCATCACGATGATGTTGAGCGGGGGCGCCTCGCCGAGCCCGCTGGTGATCGAGATGTAGTCCTTGGGCACGTTGACGAGGAGGATCTTCTCCTTCTCGAGAGCGCATTGCCCGACCAGGCCCTCTCCCAGCTTGAAGGTGTTGTCGACGTTCTTCCGCTCCTTGTAAGCGTAGCTGGCGAGGAGCTTGAGCATCGGCTCCTCCTTCGTCGGCTCCATCATGTAGAAGACGCCCTGCTTGGTGCCGACCACCGGGGCGAGCTCGGAGAGGATCAGCCGGCCGACCGTCAAGAGATCCTTTTGCCCCTGGAGCATGCGCGAGAACTTGGCGAGGTTGGTCTTGAGCCAATCCTGCTCGCTGTTCTTCAGCGTCGTGTCCTTGAGGTTGCGGATCATCTCGTTGATGTTGTCTTTGAGCGCCGCGACCTCGCCCTGGGCTTCGACCTTGATTGATCGGGTCAAGTCGCCCTTGGTCACCGCGGTGGCGACCTCGGCGATGGCGCGGACCTGGGTGGTCAAATTGGCGGCGAGCTGATTGACGTTGTCCGTCAAATCCTTCCAGGTACCGGCGGCGCCGGGCACGCTGGCCTGGCCGCCGAGCTTGCCTTCGGTACCGACCTCGCGCGCCACCGTGGTCACCTGATCGGCGAACGTAGCGAGGGTCTCGATCATGCCGTTGATGGTGTCGGCGAGCGCGGCGATCTCGCCCTTGGCGTCGACGGCGAGCTTGCGCTTGAGATCACCGTTGGCGACCGCGGTGACGACCTTGGCAATCCCGCGCACCTGGTTGGTGAGGTTGCCGGCCATGAAATTGACGTTGTCCGTCAAATCCTTCCAGGTGCCAGCGACGCCCCGGACCTCGGCTTGCCCGCCGAGCTTGCCTTCGGTGCCGACCTCGCGCGCGACGCGGGTGACCTCGGAAGCAAACGAGTTGAGCTGATCCACCATGGTGTTGATGGTGTCCTTGAGCTCGAGGATCTCGCCGCGCACGTCGACGGTGATCTTCTTGGAGAGATCACCCTTGGCGACGGCGGTGGTGACGGTGGCGATGTTGCGGACCTGGCTGGTGAGGTTACCCGCCATCGAGTTGACGGAGTCGGTGAGATCCTTCCAGGTGCCGGCGACGCCGCGGACCTCGGCCTGGCCGCCGAGCTTGCCTTCGGTGCCGACCTCGCGCGCGACGCGGGTGACCTCGGAGGCAAACGAGTTGAGCTGATCCACCATGGTGTTGATGGTGTTCTTGAGCTCGAGGATCTCGCCCTTGACGTCGACGGTGATCTTCTTGGAGAGATCGCCGTTGGCGACGGCGGTGGTGACCGCGGCGATGTTGCGGACCTGGCTGGTGAGGTTACCCGCCATCGAGTTGACGGAGTCGGTGAGGTCTTTCCAGGTGCCGGCGACGCCCTTGACCTCGGCCTGGCCGCCGAGCTTGCCTTCAGTGCCGACCTCGCGCGCGACGCGGGTGACCTCGGCGGCGAAGGAGCTCAGTTGATCCACCATGGTGTTGATGGTGTTCTTGAGCTCGAGGATCTCGCCCTTGACGTCGACGGTGATCTTCTTGGAGAGATCGCCGTTGGCGACGGCGGTGGTGACGGCGGCGATGTTGCGGACCTGGCTGGTGAGGTTACCCGCCATCGAGTTGACGGAGTCGGTGAGATCCTTCCAGGTACCGGCGACGCCCTTGACTTCGGCCTGGCCGCCGAGCTTGCCTTCGGTGCCGACCTCGCGCGCCACGCGCGTCACTTCGGAGGCGAAGGAGCGGAGCTGATCCACCATGGTGTTGATGGTGTTCTTGAGCTCGAGGATCTCGCCCTTGACGTCGACGGTGATCTTCTTGGACAAGTCGCCGTTGGCGACAGCGGTGGTGACGGCGGCGATGTTGCGGACCTGGCTGGTGAGGTTACCGGCCATCGAGTTGACGGAGTCGGTGAGGTCTTTCCAGGTGCCGGCGACGCCCTTGACCTCTGCCTGGCCGCCGAGCTTGCCTTCGGTGCCGACTTCGCGGGCGACGCGGGTCACTTCGGAGGCGAAGGAGCCGAGCTGATCGACCATGGTATTGACGGTCTTGGCGGTGCGAAGGAACTCGCCTTCGAGCGGCCTGCCGCCGACCTCGAGGGCCATGGTCTGGGAGAGATCGCCCTTGGCGACAGCCCCGATGACGCGGGCGGTCTCGCTGGTGGGGTGGACGAGATCGCCGACCAGAGCGTTGACGGATGCGACCGTGTCGGCCCAGGTCCCGCTCACCTCGCCGATCGAGGCGCGCTGGGCGATCTTGCCCTCTTTGCCGACGACGCGGCTGAGGCGCTCGATCTCCTTCGCCAGCCGATCATTGAGCTCGACGACATCGTTGAAGGCGTCGGCGATCTTGCCGTCGACCCCCTCGTGATCGATGGGCAGTCGCACCGAGAACTCGCCCTTGCGGAGCGCGGCCAAGGCCATCAAGAGCTCGCGTCGATCGAGCTTTTCTCCCGGGAGCCTCCGCGGCTCCATGGTGCCGGGTCGGCCGAGTCGGGGCTTGGTTGGTATCGCCGTCGGATCGACTGTCCGCCCTCCCAGCTTGTGACCGTTGCGCTGGCCGTTTTTGCCCTTGACCGACGCTGCCGCGCCGCTCTTCGTCCTCTGTTCCATCGCTCTTGCTCTGCCTCTGTCTTGCCCAGGGACCGGGGTAGGGCAGGATGAACGCGAACCCCACCGGAGGCGGCGCGAACCCAGCCCGAGAAACTCTGCTCAGGGGCCGGTCTTGGCCGGCCTTTCTTCTTCGGTGGGCGGAGGTGCGGGGAGCTCGCTCGGGCTCGCCCTTGCGTCCGCGCTCTTCTTGATCGGGATGGGGAGCTTGACGATGAACGTCGCCCCGCGGCCCGGCTCGCTCTGCACCTCGATCGCCGCGTCGTGCGCGGCGAGGATCTTGGCGACGATGAAGAGGCCGACGCCCATCCCGCCGTAGGCCCGCGAGGAGACCGCGCGCTCGAAGCGGCCGAAGATCCGGCTCTGGTCCGCCGCCGAGATGCCGATCCCTTCGTCGGTCACGGTCAGCTGCGCCACGGCGCCTGCGGCGTCGGCCGCGAGCGCGATCCGGATCGGGTGCCCCTTGCCGTACTTGATCGCGTTGTGGAGGAGGTTCGTCACCACCTGATCAAGCCGCAGGCGATCCCAGTGCCCGATGATCCCGCCTTCGATCGTGAGCTCGAGCGTGGTCTCGGAGCGCTCGAGCTCGTCGGAGAAGCGGAGGACGACCTCGCGCACCAGCTCCCCGAGATCGAAGTCTTCGCGATCGATCTCGAGGCGGCCGGCGTCGATCCGCGACACGTCGAGCAGCTCGCTGATCAGGCGGGCGAGGCGGTCGACCTGGCGCCGGGCGACCACGGTCTTGGCGTTGATCCGCGTCATGTCGACCGGCTGCTTCTTGAGGTGCGTCTGTATGCTCTGCACCTGGAGCTCGAGCGCGGCGAGCGGCGTGCGCAGCTCGTGCGAGGCGATCGAGATGAACTCTTCGCGGATCAGGACGGCGCGCTGCACGCCGGCGTAGAGGCGCGCGTTCTCGATCGCGAGCGCGGCGCGCTGGCCGAGATCAACGACGAGCGCGTGCTCCGAAGGGCCGAAGCGCCGCGTCGCCGTGGACGACACCAGCGTGAGCGCGCCGAGCACCTGGCCGCGGGCGGAGAGCGGGACGCAGAGGTACTCCGCCGCGCCGAGGCGGCCGATGATCTCCACCTCGTCGGTGCCGAGCGCGGCCGCGAGCGTCGCCGGCTCGCACAGCGCGGCCTCCGGCTGCCCGCTGCGGACGACGCCGGCGACGCCGCGCGCGGCCGCGTCGCCTTCGTGGAGCCGCTTCGCGAGCCCGGCGCCGAGCGCCTGGAGCGCGCCGTCTTCGTGCGCGAAGGCGGCCTGCTCGATCACGCCGTCCTCGCGCGCGATGTCGACCACGCACCACGTACAGAGGCGCGGCGTCGTCAGCGCGACGAGCCCGCTCACGATCCCGGCGACGTCGAGCGAGCGCGTGAGGAGGCCGCTGGCCTCGGCGAGAAATTCGAGGCGACGCACCGAGACCTCGGCCTCGGCGCGCGCCACTTGCTCGCGGAGCAGGACCTGCTGCCGCTCCTCCGCGAGGCGCTTGTGCTCGTCCACGTCGGTGAACGTGCCCAGCCACCCTTCGAGCCGTTTGTTGGCGTCATGCTCGGGGAGGATCTCGCAGAGGTGCCACCGGTAGCTGCCGAGGGCGCCGCGAAGGCGGCACTCGGCGCGGAGCCCCTCGCCCGTCGCCAGGGAGCGGCGCCACTGCTCGACGAAGCGCTCCGCGTCGTTGGGGTGGAGGGCAGAGAGCCAGCCCGAGCCGAGCGACTGCGCGAGCGAGCGCCCCGTGTACTCCATCCAGCGCTGATTGAAGTAGGTGAACTCGCCCTGGGTGTTGGTGCTCCAGACCATCTGCGGCACGGCGTCGGCGAGGTTCCGGTAGCGCTGCTCGGTGACGCCGCGCAGCTCGGCGAGCTCGGTGTCGCGGCGTCGTCGCTCGACCTCCCGCAGCAGCTCGGCCTGCCGGCGGATCTCTTCCCCGCGGCGATAGAGCTCGACGAACACCGCGACCTTGGCGCGCACGACGTCGCGATCGATCGGCTTGAGGATGTAGTCGACCGCACCGACCTCGTAGCCGCGGTAGATGCTCTCGACGTCCTTGATCGCCGCCGTCAAGAAGATGATCGGGATGTGCTTGCTGCGCTCGCGCAGCTTGATCAGCCGGGCCACCTCGAAGCCGTCCATTTCAGGCATCGAGACGTCGAGCAGGATCACGGCGAAATCACTGCGGAGCACCCAGCGCAGCGCCTCGGCCCCGGAGGCGGCCTTGACGCGGTTCACGCCGGGCAAATCGAGCGTCACCTCCAGCGCGAGCAGGTTTTCCTCGTGATCGTCGACCAGAAGAAGGTTGATTGGCAGGGTCGATGAAGGTGGCTTCTGGTCCATTCGCACCGCTCGGTCGAGCGCCTCCCGGTCGTCCTGCGTGTCTATCGGCTATTCCTGAAATTTTCAAGGCTCACGCCGGATTACCCCCAGGATGCGCGCGGCGGGGCCGCCCTTGAAGTGAACCTGCATCGCGCGGCGCTCGTCGCGACCGCGGCGGGTGCTGAGGCGATAGACCGTGTAGGCCTCGTCCGCGGGTATCGTGACGCAGAAGCCCCCGTCCGGGGCGACAGAGACGCGGTCCAGCACCTCGTCGTGGGGCCCGAGGCGGACCACCGCGCCGCTGGACGCCAGCTTGAAGCGCACCCCGAGATCGACGCCGCACAGCGCGCCCGGCGTGATCGTCAGCTCGTCGAGCGGAGTGACCGTCTCCAGGTACGCTAAACCCAGCTTGCGCTGGCGCTCGAGGAGCGTGTCGACCAGGTAGCGGCTCGCCTCGGGCTGGCCAAGCTGACCCATGGCCACGGCGGCTTCGAGGTGGCGGCGCTCGAAGCGCATCACGATCTTGGTGGCCCAGTAGGCGTCGCCTTCGTCGGCCTCGAAGAAGGGGAAGTAAGGATAGGCCTCTCGCCAGGTGAGCGGGTCGAAATCTCGGGATCCGAAGGCTCCGATCGAGAGCCATGGAGTCTTCTCGCGGCTCTCCCAGGGGCGCTTCCAGAGGCCCAGCGCGAGCGTGGCCTTGCCCTGGTTCTCCCAGTCCCAGAAGTGCTCGTAGCCGTCTTCGTCGCGGTTCTTCTCGCCCGCGTGCCCGCCGAGCGTCTCGCCGAAGTCGATGAGGTAATGGCGCAAGAAGCGGTGGCCGCCCTCTTCCACATACATGTCGAGCGTGGTGTCTTGCTTCATGTCGGTGTGGCCGAGCCACGCCGCGAAGACCCGCAGGCCGCGGACTTCGCGCCGATGTTCGTGGGGTACACGGTCGTTGACGTCGTCGCCGCGGACGCCCTCGGGCATCCAGCCCCCCTTGGGCTTGCCCGGGAGCAGCTCGCTCGCCAGCGCCCGATAGGTGCCGTCCGGCAGCCGCGGCGACGGCGCCAGCGCGGCCTCGAGCTCGGTCCCCGTGGAGGGGTGTTTGTGGCCGAGATCGTCCTTGTAAGAAGCGTCCTTGGCGAAGACGAGGTGCTCGCGCTTGAGGTTGAATACGTTGTCCGAAGGCACGTTGTAGCCCATGGCCCAGAACAGCCGCACCACGATGGCGCCGCCGCCGGTCTGCATCTCGGGGTCCTCGTGTCGGTCGAACTTGATCAGGAACTTGCGCTTCGCCGCGTCGGTGACGGTGAAGCCGGCGTTGCCGCCGCCGACCTTGGCGCCGTTGATCGTCAGCGGCGGTTGGGGCGGGCCGCCCCCGGCGCCGCGCCTGATCTCCTCGGCGCTCACCGCGCGATGGCCGATCCGGTTCTGGAACCAGGTCGAGTCGGGCACCTCGTCGAGAGCGTTGGAGTTGCGCGCGGGCTCGTGGTCCCGGAGCTCCAGCGCGCGGTCGAGCCGCCGCATGAAGAAGACGTCGGCGAAATACTGGAGCTTGAGGTACTCGTTCTCTTCGGGCTCGGCGATGGGGTGAGCGTCGTCGACGCGCCACACGACCGCCTGGTCCTTGAAGCGAGGGGCGTGGGCGCAGCCGCCGAGCAGCATCAGAGCCGTCGCGGCGACGCCGGCTTGCAGGAGATGGTGAAGCCAGGTCACAGCTGCTCGCTCCTTCCCGCGAAGGCGCGGAGGGGATCCGTGGTGAAGTACACGTTGACTCCGTCGCCGTACGCCACGTCGAGGGTGAAGAGGACGCTGGTTTTGGAGCGGATGATCAGGCCTACTCCGCCGCCGACGCGCCACTGGTCGAGCTCGAAGAGGCTTTTGTAGGTCGGCGCCGCGCGGCCCGCGTCGAGGAACAACGAGCCGGCGATGAGCTCGTGGATGGGATAGTGGTACTCGACGGTGGCGACCGCGGTGGTCTTGTCGCGGAAGCGATCGAGGGTGTAGCCACGCAGCCGGCTGGGGCCGCCGAGCCGGGGCAGATCGGCGAAGGGGATATTCTCGTCCTTGCCAGTCACCGCCTCGTGGGCCACGCGCAGCACCAGCACGCGGGTGCGGTGGTAGAGATCGATATACCCGGGGAGCTCGGCCCCGTAGTGGGCGAAGTGATAGTCATGCTGCGGCGCGAGGCCGCCGCCGAAGGCCTCGAGGTACACGCCGCTGCCGGTCGCGCCCTCGGCGTCGCGGGTGTCGACCACCAGGTTGCCATTGAGCTCGAGCGTCCGCGAGCCGTCGTCGAAGCCCGGGAGCCGCGAGGTGTCGTAGACCTGCGAGGTGCTGAGCTCGCCCGTGGTCAGGTTGGCCTTCCTGGCCCCCTCGAAGTCGCGGTGATTGAGGATGCCAGTCACGCCGAACAGGGTCAGCCCTCCGGGTCGGCCGATGGTGTAGCCCATGCCCGCGAGCGCCAGCATGCGCGTCTCGCGAAAGCGCGTCTCCACGGCGGCTCGACGGGGATCGAGGGAGGTGCCACGGCCCGCAGCGGGGCGTCGCCGAGGCCGTAAAAGAGCAGGCTCGGCTGGATCTCGAAGCGAGCGAGGCTCTTCACCCAGAAGCGGCTGCCGAGCACCCGATCCGCGTCGAAGGAGAGCTGGTAGGCCTGGGCGTAGCGGCCGCCGAAGACCCCGTCGAGGGCGACTTGCTCCCCGTAGCCGCCGAGGTCGTTGTGAAAGAGCTTGAAGCCCGCCGAGGGGCCGAGTCGGCTCAGGAAGGAGAAGACCGGCAAGATCCCGGCGGTGCGAGCGTCGTTGTAGAGCACGTCTTGCACGCGCTCGACCAGGCGGTGCTTCTCGGTGATCCGGAGCGCCTGCTCGAAGGGCCAGAAGAGGATCTTCAGCGCGTAGCTCGGGACGAAGAGCAGGGCGCGAGGCACGAACAACCCGACGTCCTCGGGCTCGAAGGAGGGCGGCGTCTCCCAGTCGCGGGCCTCGTCCGCCGGCACGACGGCGGGAGGGCGGGGGTCGGGCGGCGTCTGGGCGGAGGCCTGAGCAGGGCGCCCCAGGGCCACGGCCAGCGCCAGCGCCGCGCCGATCGTGGGGGCTCCTGGTCGGGCCTTCTTGCGAGTCTCGTGAGCGCTCAGCTGAACCTTTTCTTTTTGTGTGCGGAGGTCAGCTCGCGTGCCCAGATCTTGAGTGGAAAGGATCGCGCCCTCTTTACACAGACTGTGCCGCCGAGATCCCCGTGGAATCCTCGCATCAGGGCTCCTGTGCACGTGGCGGTTTTGCTATGTGTGGCGTTCTTGCAGGTAGGCTCGAAGGCCGTCATCCGCAAACCACGTCGAAGATCGCTCTGAAGATTGGAGAGCTTCCGGGGAAAGGCTACTCGCCCGCGCCGAAGCGGACGAGCGAGTAGACCCCCGCTCCCTTGGCGCTCGCCGTGGCGCGCTCACGGCCGCCCAGGAAGTCGAGCTCGATCACGAACGCAAAGGCGCTGACCTCGCCTCCTTGACGCTGGGTGAGCTCGGCCGCGGCGCACGCGGTGCCGCCGGTGGCGAGCAGATCGTCGACGATCAGCACCTTGGCTCCCCGGGTGATCGCGTCGAGGTGCATCTCTAGCACGGCCTCGCCGTACTCGAGCGCATAAGCCACCTTGTCGACCCTGGCCGGGAGCTTCCCCGGCTTGCGCACGGGGACGAAGGCCGCGTTGAGGCGCGCCGCGAGGCCGCCGCCGAAGATGAAGCCGCGGGACTCGATCCCGACCACGACGTCGATGTGCTCGCCGATGAAGCGCTCGGCGAAGAGGTCGAGCGTGATGTGGAAGGCGCGCGGATCGGCGAGGAGGGGAGTGATGTCCTTGAAGAGGATGCCGGGCTTGGGGAAATCAGGCACGGTCCGGAGCTTGGAGCGGAGGTAGCGGACCGCGTGCTCGCCGGGGAGATCGTCGTGGTTGAACATGGGCGCGAGAATAGCGCATCGAACAGATTGAAAGACCGGAAAATTCAATTCTCCGAATTCTTCACTCAGTCTCGACGCCGTCAGCGTCGGCGTCGAGACTGACGGTGTCGTCCTCAGCCGCCTTCGATCTCGGCGGCCATGGGGCCGAAGCACTCGTAATGGATGCGCTCGGCCGGCACCTCCCACTCGCGCAGGGCGGTGCGGATATCGCGCATGAACTTGACTGGACCGGTGAAGTAGAACTCGCAATCTCCGTTGGGCACGATCGCCTGGAGGTGCGCCTTGGTCAGGTGCTCGTCGGTGTCGTAGTCCTCGCCGATCTTGTCCGTCGGCTCGGCCTGGGAGTAGAACGTGTGCAGCGTCACCGCGGGATTCGAACTGGCCAGCTCCCGGATTTCCTGCTTGAGGGGGTGCAAGCGCCCGTTGCGCATGGCCTGCAGGAAGTAGATCTTCTGGGGCAGCTTGGCCTCCACGGCGCTCTGGAACATGCTGAACATCGGCGTGATCCCGATGCCCGCGGCGATGAACACGTAAGGACGGGTGGTCTCCACGAGCGTGAGATCGCCATAAGGGGGCGCTACCTCCAGCACGTCTCCCTCACGCACCTGGTCGTGGAAGTAATTCGAGCAGACGCCGTTCGGGTAGCTTTGCACCCCGCGCTCCCGCTTGATGCTGACCCGGAAGTGCCCCTTGCCCGGCGCGGTGGAGAGCGTGTAGCTGCGGTAGATGAGCCCATGCCCCGGGACATCGAGGCGAAAGCAGGTGTACTGACCCGCCTGGTAGGGAGGCAAGGGCCCGCCGTCCTGCGGCTTCAGGTAGAAGGAAGTGACCTCGTCCGACTCCTTGACCTTCTTCTCGACGACGCACTTCCGGAAGCCTTGCCACCCGCCGACCTTGGCCGTGCTCTCTTCCCGGAGCTTGTTCTCCAAGCCCATCAGGATGTTAGCCAGGAAGCCGAACCCCTCGGCCCAGGCCCCGATGACGTCGTCGGTCGCCGCGTCGCCCAGCACTTCCTTGATCGCGCCGAGGAGGTGCTTGCCCACGATCGGGTAGTGCTCGGGCAGGATGTGGAGCGAGGCGTGCTTGTGGGCGATGCGGAGCACGGCCGGCCCCAGCGCCCCCAGGTTGTCGATGTTCTGCGCATAAGCGAGGACGGCCTGCGTGAGCGAGACCGCCTGGCTGCCCGCCACCGGCGCCTTCGAGGAGAAGGTCTGATCGTTGAAGGCCTCCACCTGGGATGCTCTGGTTTTGTTTTCGCCGAAGGACTGGTTAGCCTGGTTGAAGTACGGTTTAACCTCGGGGTTGTCGCGGAACATGTTCCGGTACATCGTCGAGACGATCGTCACCCCGTGGTCGCGGATGACCGGAGCTGTCGCCTGCACGATCTCGATGGTCTTCTGGGAGAGTTTGCTCTCGGACATGGTAACGCATTCCTTCTAGGGGGCGAAAGACGGGTGGGGTATTCAAGGCCGGAGGGCACCTTCCAGCGCTGCCACGCGTCGCCTCGCCTCGGAGGAGGTTGGCGGCGATTGCGCGCTCTCCGCCTCGGGAGGCGGTGAGGTCGAGTAGAATCGGGAGCTGCTCGTTCATCTGCTTTGGGGATCGCTTGATGATGCCGAGGAGCTTCGGCGCGAAACGGAGTTCTTAGCCGGATCTTTCCGTCTCCGTCCACTGAAAAGCTCCAGGCTTTCGCCGCGATGCGGGGCGGCGGACAGGCAACGCCAGGGCAATCGAGCGGTTACGAACCCTCTCGAGGAGCGCGGAGAGCCGGCTCGCCGGGGCGCTGGTGAGCACGGTTACGATGCGAAGGGGCGGGGTGAAGGCCGGGGCGCCCGTCCGTTGCCTCGCCGCCAGGCACGGGCAATGGTAGTCGCCCGTCGGTGATGCGACATTCTGACATCCAGGGGTTCGGCTTCGGGTTCTCGTCCTCATGACTGGCTGCGGAGCCAGATCCAGCCTCGCGGTGGGCGAGTCAGCGGGCGGCGGATCGCCGATGACCACGACGTCGTCAATGACGACGACCACGTCGTCGATGACGGCGACCACCTCCACCGGATCGATGTCCACGGGCTTCCTCGCCGTCGCCGCGGGCTGGTCGCACTCGTGCGCGGTCCGCGTCGACGGGAGCGTGGTGTGCTGGGGAGACCCCAATCAGGGGCAGACGAAGCCTCCGGGTGGCAGCTTCCTGTCGATCGCTGGAGGGAGCGACTTCCCCTGCGGTATCCGCTCGGCAGGGACGATTGCCTGCTGGGGCGTCAACGAGAGCGGCCAGGCGTCACCGCCGGAGGATGGGTTCGTCCAGGTGAGCCTGGGCAACTTCCACGCTTGTGGGATCCGCGCCGGAGGGGCGGTGGTGTGCTGGGGGTCGAACAGTGATGGACAAGCGGCGCCCCCCTGATGGAGAGCGCCGCTTGCAGGCCTGATGGTGAGGCTCGGAAAGCCTCAGGCTTCAGGGATTTTCAGTTGCAGTTGTTGGCGCACTTCGTCGCGACGAGGCCGACGCAGACGCTGTCCCATGACGTCCCACAGCAGTACGAGTCGTACGCGCAGACCTTCGCCACGCAGGCGGCCTTCGCCGAGTCGCAGTTGTTGGTGAGCTTGGTGCCCGCCGTGCAGGGGCTGTGGGAGCAGCTCCCGGTCGCCTCCGCGCACTTCAGGCTCTTGCCGAGGGTGCGGCCTTCGGCGACGCAGGTGGCGTCCCACGAGGTCGTGCAGCAGTACGCGTCGGTCGCGCAGACGCTCGTTACAACGGAGTTGCAGGTGCTCGCGAGCGCCGTGCCCGCCGTGCACTTGTCGTGTCCGCAGGTGCCGCCGCCGCCGCCGGTGACGCCGACGCCGACTGCCTGCCAGGCCGCGGTGACCGAGGCGACCTCGGCCGCGGTGTAGCCGAGCGCCGTCGCGGCCGACTCGCACGCCGTCTTCGCGGTCGCGAAGGTCGCGTTCGCGGTCAGGTAGCCGGTGTTGGCCTTGTAGAAGATCTGCGCCGCCTTTGCGATGCCGATGCCGGCCACGACGATGGTGCTCTTGCCGCGCGGGTGCGTGCCGCCCTTGGCGAGCAGCGAGAACGCGAGGTTGGAGACGCCGGAGCTGTAGTGCACGTCGAGGTTGCCGACGCTGGCCGTCCAGTAGTCGGCAGACCCGCCGTCCAGGGCCGGATCGGACATGTACCGGAGCGCGTCGGTCGTGGAGCCGGTGGGAGTATAGATGTCCTCGCCAACGAGGAAGTTGTTGGCGCTCGGGGTGGCCGGCTGGCCGTCGCGGTACCACTCGCAGACGTTGCCGAAGATGTCGCTCATCGACTCGTTGAGGCCGCCGGACTCACTCGAGTACACGAGCTTCGACGTCTTCTCCGTGACGGCGTGCGTGAGCTCGTGGGCGGTGACGTCCATCGAGGCCCCGAGCTGGCCCAGCGTCGAGCCGTCGCCGTCGCCGTACACCATCTGCGTGCCGTTCCAGTACGCGTTGTTGTAGCTGTTGCTGTAGTGAACGGAGCTGATAAGCTTCGCGCCGGCGCCGTCGAACGAGTCGCGGTTGAAGAGGTTCTTGTAGCAGTCCCAGGTCGTGCCGAGTCGGTCGTAGTTGGTGTTGACGACGGCGTCGGCGTTGGCCGCCGCGCCCTCGGTGCGCGAGGTGGGCCCGGGCAGCGCGGTGGCGTGGTTGAGGTTGTGCACCTCGCGGTTCTTGGCGGTGAAGATGTGGGGGATCCGCCCGACGATCGACCCGTCGATCGCGCTGACGAGCACGGTGTCGTGGACCGGCGTCTGATCGACGCCCACGCCCGTCACGTCGACGAGATAGACCATCTCGAGGCGCTCGCCGACGGCCTTGTACGCGAGCGGCAGATCGCCGCCGATCACGACCTCCGTCATCGCCGCGACCCCGCGCTTCGCGAAGCCGAGCGCGAGGTCGGCGTCAATCTTCACGTCGATGGGGGCCTCGATGTCGCCGCGGGCGCTGCCGTTGACGGCGGTGACGATGCCGTCACGCACGTGGACGATCACCTCGCCGCCAAGGACCTCGAGGCCGTTCTTGTACTGGCTGAAGCGGAAGTGCTGATCGCCCTCCTTGTCGGTGTGGGCGCTGGAGAGGGACATCTCTTCCGCCTTCATGCGGAAGAAGGGCGCGGCCTTCTTGAGGATCGGGAGCATCGCGCGCTCGACGCCTTCGGCGCGGTCGCTGGGCGTGACGCCGATCTGGCCGATCTTTCCGAAGATGAAGTTCGGGATGCCCTGCTCGTCGGTGTCGAGGACCTGGAGGTCGAGGTCCTGGAAGACAACGGTCTCGGTGCGCCCCGGTCCCTGAATGTCAACGACCCCTTCCTCGGGAGTCGAGAAACACGCGCCGGCAACGATGAGGAGCGATACGAGGGGGAGGCCACGGAGGAGAGTGGTGCGCTTCATGATCTGGATCCTGCTTTCTGGGTGGAACTGCTTTACGGGAAAAGCAGTAAAAACGGAAAGCAGCTTCCGTGAACTCCTTGTGGGTGTCTAGAGTTTTTTCACGTAACTCTTAACGCCCGTCAGGTCGGTCCTGACGCGTCGCGAAGTAACGGTGAAGCTTTACACCTCCACCGCGAAATCAATGCATCCGCCCCGGCGTGCGGAGGTCGCGGGCAGGGTGCGGCTTGACGATCAGGGGGACTTCTTGCGAGAGTAGCTCGATGTCCACCTCCGCCCCCGACGCCGCGCCGCCTCCCGTTCAGGGCTGGGTCCAGATGAAGCCCTGCGCCAAGTGCGGGCAAGCCATCGATCCAACCACAGCGGTTTATTCGAAGCAGGGAGATCTTGTCTGCAAAGGGTGCGACAGCAATGATTTGATCGAGGAAGGCTACATGCGCGCCGCGAAGAGCTCGTGCTTCGGTGCGCTCGGGACCGGCGTGCTGTCGGTCTTCTTCGATATCTATTTGATCTTTTCGATCCTGGCGATCGTGCAGGCGGTGCGGGCGCTGATCCTGATCAACCGCGCGGAGTACCGGGTCGTCCTCCGCAATCGGTACCCGGGCTACCTGCTCGCGGCGCTGGGCGGTCTCTTCTGTGGCATGGTGCGCCCGGGCCTCACGGTGCTGGCGATCCTCGGCCTCGCGCTGGCGCGCTGATCCTCCCTCTCTGCGTGGGGATCATGAAAGAGAGGCGAGAAGTCACGCCCCCACCTGCGCCGAGAAAATCCGCTGCTGAGCGTTCAAGCGGCCGTGGTGGCGGCCTCGAACGCGCGTCGGACGATCTCGACGTAGCGGAGGAGCCGCGGGAGCTCGGTGAGGGGGAGCGCCTGGGGGCCGTCGCAGAGGGCCGCGGTGGGGACAGGGTGGAAGTCCACGAGGACCATCGAGGCGCCGGCGATCAGGCCCTGGCCGACGACGTGGAAGATGTCAGGTAAGCCGTCCGGGGCGACATCCATGCGGCCGACGCTGTGCGAAGGGTCGATGCAGATTGGCAATCTCGTTTGCCGGCGGAGGACCGGGACGTGGGCGAAGTCGACGAGGTTTCGGTGGGGCTCGCCGAGGTGGGTCTTCACGCCGCGCAGGCAGAAGACGATGTTGGAGTTGCCTTCGCTCGCGACGTACTCGCAGGCGTTGAGGGACTCTTCGAGGGTGATGCCCATTCCGCGCTTGAAGAGGACCGGGAAGCGCTGCTGCTGGCCAATGTGCTTGAGCAGCTCGAAGTTCTGGGTGTTGCGGGTGCCGATCTGGAGCATCACGCCGGTGGGGCTCCCGGCGTCGTCGAGGGCGGCTTCGATCTCGTCGAGGTGGCGCGCGTCGGTGATCTCCATCGCGATGACCTTGATGCCGTATTTGCCCGCGAGCTCGAAGAGCCAGGGGAGGCAGGATTTGCCGAGGCCCTGGAAATCGTAGGGGCTGGTGCGAGGCTTGTAGGCGCCCATGCGGGTCGTGACGATCCCGTTGCTGCGCAGGGCGGCGAGCATGCGCTCGACGTGATCGCGGGTGTCGACGGCGCAGAGGCCGGCGAAGACGTGGACGTGCTCGTCGTCGAAATGAACGCCGTTGTACTCGAAGCCCGGGGTCTCGGCGCTGGGGTGCGGGCGGCCGATGAGGCGGTATTTGACCGAGACGCGGACGACCTTGCGCACGCCCGGGAGGCCTTCGAATGGATCGGTGGGGACCGCGCGCGTCGTGCCGAGGAGGTGAATCTCGACGACGGTGGTGGCGGCGCCGCGAAACTCGTAGCGCCGGGCGCTGACGCCGGGGTAGCGCTCGGCGATCTGGACCACGGCGTCGGCGACGCTGTCAGGGGCGTCGGGCTCGAGGGTGATGATCATCAGGTCTTCTCCTTGGCGGATGGGGGTGAGCTGTCGGGCGCGAGCTCGGGTTCGCTCTGCACGCGGCGGGAGAACCGCAGGATGGCGTGGAAGATCTGGCTGACCGAGTCGGGGTCGAGGCCGAGCTCGGTCGCCCAGCGGCGGCGCTCGCGGACGAGGCGGGCTTCGCGCGCGGGATCGCGGACGCCCTCGCCGAGGTCGGCCTTGGCGCGGGCGGCGCGTCGGGCGAGCTCGGCGCGTCGGGCAAGGAGCGTGATCAGCTCTTGATCGAGGTCGTCAATGAGGTCGCGCGCTTTGCGTAGCTCGGGGGAGCGGGCGC